>Ga0136617_10004183_pt1 | contig 12917 bp, 9 predicted proteins | sample AntDrymUQ3222106_2_FD_129672 | JGI IMG/M metagenome (GOLD analysis project Ga0136617, IMG submission 129672) | Polar desert sand microbial communities from Dry Valleys, Antarctica - metaG UQ322 (21.06) | ecosystem: Environmental > Terrestrial > Soil > Desert | place: Antarctica: Dry Valley...
AACGGGCACTCTCGGGCGTCGGCGCCACGGCCGCCCGCGGCGCCGGCGCCGGCGCCGGCGCCGGCGCCGCCCCCGCCGCGCGCCGCCGCCGCCGCAGCGGCGGCTCGAGCAACGGCCGTCGCGGGCGCCCGCGCGGCAGCGGCACCCGTGCCGCCCAGGCGTTCGAGCTGGTGCAGGCCCGCCCGGGCATCACCATCCCCGAGCTGGCCGAGGCGATGGGCATCAAGCAGAACTACCTGTACCGGGTTATGCCGACCCTCGCGGAGGAGGGCCGGGTCACCAAGTCAGGCCGCGGCTGGCACGCTCGCACGTAACGTCGCACGGACGTCATCGCACGGCCAGACCCTCACCCGGACTTGAACCCTGTGCGATGACGGGAGAGCGAAAGCCCTAATCAAGAACCCTCGCCTACACGAGCCCGAGCTTCCGCACCCCGTCGCGCTCCTCCTCGAGCTCATTTACCGTCGCGTCGATCCGCTGCTGTGCGAAGTCGTTGACCTCGAGGCCCTCCACGATCGACCACTCACCCCCCGAGCAGGTGCACGCGAAGGAGGAGATGATCCCCTCGGTGACACCGTAGGATCCGTCGGAGGCCACGGCCATCGAGACCCAGTCGCCCTCCGGCGTGCCGAGCACCCAGTCGTGGACGTGGTCGACGGCCGCGTTGGCCGCCGACGCGGCCGAGGAGGCGCCGCGCGCCTCGATGATCGCCGCCCCGCGCTTGCCGACCGTCGGGATGTACTCGTCGGCGTACCACTGCTCGTCGTCGACCACCTCGGCGGCGTTGCCGCCCTTGACCTTAGCGTTGAACAGGTCGGGGAACATCGAGGGGGAGTGGTTGCCCCACACCGTCATGTTCGTGATCTCCGACACCGCCGCGCCCGTCTTGCGTGCGAGCTGCGCGATCGCCCGGTTGTGGTCCAGCCGCGTCATCGCGGTGAAGCGCCCGCGCGGGACGTCGGGCGCGTGTGACATCGCGATCAGCGCGTTGGTGTTGGCGGGGTTGCCGACCACGAGCACCTTCACGTCGGACGCGGCCCCCGCGTTGATGGCCTTCCCCTGCGGCTTGAAGATGCCGCCGTTGGCCTCCAGCAGGTCGGCGCGCTCCATGCCCTTGGTGCGCGGGCGCGCGCCCACGAGCAGCGCGACGTTCACCCCGTCGAACGCCTGCTTGGCGTCGTCGGTGACGTCGATGCCGGCCAGCAGGGGGAACGCGCTGTCGTCGAGCTCCATCGCGGTCCCCTCGGCCGCCTTCACCGCGTCCGGGATCTCCAGCAGCCGCAGGTGCACCGCCTGGTCGGGGCCCAGCATCTGCCCGGAGGCGATGCGGAACAGCAGCGCGTAGCCGATCTGCCCGGCGGCGCCCGTCACTGTCACTACCTTGACTGCGGCCATCAGGCGTTCATCTCCTCGATCACGGCGTCGGCGAGCTCCGAGGTCCCGACGGCGGTTGGGTTCAAGCGTTCGGTGCTCATAGGCGCGCGGAGTCCAGCGACGCGATCGCGTCGTTGAACGTCTCGCTCGGGCGCATCACCGCGATCGCCTTGTCGGCGTCGGCGAAGTAGTAGCCGCCGAGGTCGACGGGCTTCCCCTGGACGTCGTTCAGCTCGGCGACGATCCTGTCCTCCTCGGCGACGAGGCGCTCGGCCAGCGGGGCGAAGGCCTCGGCCAGCGCGGTGTCGTCGTCCTGGTCGGCCAGCGCCTGCGCCCAGTAGCGCGCGAGGTAGTAGTGGCTGCCGCGGTTGTCGAGCTCGCCGACCTTCCGGGACGGCGACCTGCCCTCCTCCAGCAGCGTGCCGGTCGCGTCATCCAGCGTCCTGGCGAGCACGGCCGCCCGCGGGTTGTCGTCCTTGTCGGCCAGCAGCTCGAGCGACACCGCCAGAGCGAGGAACTCACCGAGCGAGTCCCAGCGCAGGTGGTTCTCCCTGAGCAACTGCTGGACGTGCTTCGGCGCCGAGCCGCCGGCGCCCGTCTCGAACAGCCCGCCGCCGTTCATCAGCGGCACGATCGAGAGCATCTTCGCGCTCGTGCCGAGCTCGAGGATCGGGAACAGGTCGGTCAGGTAGTCGCGCAGCACGTTGCCGGTGACCGCGATCGTGTCCTCGCCGCGCCTGGCCCGGTCGAGCGTGAACCGGGTCGCCTCGGCGACGGGCTTGATCTCGATCCGCAGCCCGTCGGTGTCGTGCTCGGCCAAGTAGCGCTCGACCTTCTCGGAGACCTCGGCGTCGTGCGCGCGCGTCTCGTCGAGCCAGAAGACCGCCGGCGCGCCGGTCGCCCGAGCGCGCTCGACCGCGAGCCGCACCCAGTCGGCCACCGGCGCGTCCTTGGTCTGGCAGGCGCGCCAGATGTCGCCGGCCTCGACCTCGTGCTCGAGCAGCACCTCGCCGGAGCGGTCGAGCACGCGCACGGTGCCGGCGGCGGCGATCTCGAACGTCTTGTCGTGGCTGCCGTACTCCTCCGCCTTCTGCGCCATCAGGCCGACGTTCGGCGTCGTGCCCATCGTCGCGGGGTCGAACGCGCCGTGCTCGCGGCAGAACTCGATCGTCTCGGCGTAGAGCGCCGCGTAGCTCGAGTCCGGGATCACCGCCTTGGTGTCCTGCTGCTCGCCGGCGGCGTTCCACATCCGGCCGGAGGTGCGGATCATCGCCGGCATCGAGGCGTCGACGATCACGTCGCTGGGCACGTGCAGGTTCGTGATGCCGCGGTCGGAGTCGACCATCGCGAGGTCGGGTCCGGAGTCGTAGGTCTCTGCGATGGCGGCCTCGATCGCCTCGCGCTCCTGCGCCGGGAGCTGCCCGATCGCCGTGAGGATGCTGGCCAGGCCGTTGCTCGGGCTGGCGCCGGCCTCCTCCAGCGCGTCGGCGTGCTCCGTGAAGACGCCGGCGAAGAAGGAGCGCACGGCGTGGCCGAAGATGATCGGGTCCGAGACCTTCATCATCGTCGCCTTCATGTGCAGCGAGAAGAGGACGCCCTTGGCCTTGGCGTCGGCGATCTGCTCTGCCAGGAAGGCGTCGAGCGCCCGGCGGCGCATCACCGCGGCATCGACGATCTCCCCTTCGAGGACCGGGAGAGACTGCTTGAGCACGGTCGACGTGCCGCCGGAGGCGACGTACTCGATCTCGAGCTCGTCGTCGCGGCCGAGCGTGACCGACTTCTCCGTCGAGCGGAAGTCCCCGTCGCCCATGGTGGCCACGTGGGACTTGGAGTCCTTCGCCCACGCACCCATCGAGTGCGGGTGCTTGCGCGCGAAGGCCTTGACCGAGGCAGGCGCGCGGCGATCCGAGTTGCCCTCGCGGAGCACCGGGTTGACCGCGCTGCCCTTGACCGCATCGTAGGCGTCCCGCGCCTCTGTGTCCGCGTCGGACCGGGGTTCGTCGGGGTAGTCGGGGATGTCGTGCCCGGCGTCCTGGAGCTCCTTGATCGCCGCCTTCAGCTGCGGGGTCGAGGCGCTGACGTTCGGCAGCTTGACGATGTTCGCCTCGGGCGTCGTGGCCAGCTCGCCGAGCTCGGCGAGCGCGTCGGGCGCGAGCCCGAACCGGGCGAGGATCCGGCCGGCGAGCGAGATGTCCCTGAGCTCGACGTCCACACCGGCAGCTCCGGCGAACGTCTCGATGATCGGCAGGAGCGATCGCGTCGCCAGCGCCGGCGCCTCGTCGGTGTAGGTGTAGATGACCTTCATCGGAGCGCGGGGATGCTATGCGACCATTCCCCGTACGTGCTTGGAGGAAGCTCATTCGCGCTCGGGCGCATCTTCGGGATCCGGATCGGGGTCAACGCCTCGTGGTTCCTGATCCTGTTCCTGTTCATCTTCTGGCTGTCGCGCTCGTTCACGGACATCCTGGGCGACGAGACGATCGGCTACGCGGCGGCGCTGGGCGCGGCGGTGCTGTTCTTCGGCTCGATCGTGCTGCACGAGCTGGGCCACGCGCTGGCGGCGCGGCGCTCGGGGATCGAGGTCACGGGCATCGACCTCTTCTTCTTCGGCGGCGTGATGAAGATGAGCCGCGACACCGACAGCCCCGGCCGGGAGTTCTTCGTGGCGATCGCCGGGCCGCTGGTGACGCTGGGCATCGTGGTCGTCGGGGCCGGCGTGGGCATCCTGCTGGCCGGCTCGCAGGAGTTCTTCGACGCCGCCCGCCTGGACGGCGGCGCGCCGTCGGACGTCGCGCTGCTGCTCGTGTCCTTCCTGGTGACGATGAACGCGGTGCTGCTGGTCTTCAACCTCGTGCCCGCGTTCCCGCTCGACGGCGGTCGGGTCGCCCGCGCGGTGGCGTGGAAGCTCACCGGCGACCGCGGCCGGGCGACGCGCTTCGCCGCCTACGTGGGCCAGGGCTTCGCGGTGCTGCTGATCGGCTTCGGCCTCTACCTCTCGATGACCGGCGAGCTGTTCGACGGCCTGTGGCTGGCCGTGCTCGGCTACCTGCTGTTCCAGTCCGCGCGCGCCGCCGTGCTGCAGACGGCGGTCACCTCGCGGCTGGAGGGCGTCACGGTGGCCGACATCATGGACGCCGAGCCGGTTACCGTCCCGGCGCAGCTCCCGGTGGCTCGCGCCTACGACGAGTTCTTCCTGCGCTACCAGGGCTGGCCCTGGTTCGCGGTGGTCGAGGAGGACGGGCGCTTCGCCGGCCTCGTGCACCGCGAGGCGGTCGAGACCGCCGCGCACGAGCAGCGCGACGTCCCGGTGCGCGAGCTGGCCACCGCCTCCGGGGAGGTCAGCGCCGACGCCCCGCTCGAGGTCCTGCTGGGCTCCGAGCCGCTGCGCAGCCTCGGCGCGCTGATGGCCGTCGACGCCGACGGCCGCCTGCGCGGCGTGGTCACGCTCGAGCAGGTCTCGCGCGCGCTGCAGGCGCGGCTGGCGCCGCGGCCGTCCTAAGGGACGACGAACTTCAACTGCGCATGTACGGAAGGTGAGGGAGGGCGCCGGCGCCGGCGGGATCCCTCATCCAAGGGGTGGGCGGTTCTTTGCGGTGCTATGCCCGACAGATACCGCCCACGCGTCCGCCGGCGGAGGGTTGGGTGGTTCTTTGGGGTGCTATGCCCGACAAATACCGCCCACGCGTCCGTCAGCGGAAGGGGTGGGCGATCCAAGGGGTACCTGTACGAGCACGAAAGGGCCCACGCCCTCGCGCGGCCAGGGGTACGACGATGCGGCCGGCCAACCACCTCCCTACCCAGCCGCAGTAGACGTCGGGGCCACAGCACCGCCGGCGGCAGCCGGTCAACCGTCTCCCCCACCCAGCCGCAGTGGACGTCCGCAGAGGGCCACCGCCCGTGGTCGAGCTAGCGCCCCGCCAGCTCCAGCGCCACCCGCGGGATCTCCTCGAAGTGGTCCTTGGACAGGCAGGCCGCGATCCCGGCCTCGCGCGCCCGCGCGCGGACGTCGTCGTCGACGATCGCCGAGCAGAGCAGGATCGGCGTCCGCGGCCGGCGCTCGAGCAGCATGGCGGCGGCCTCGAACCCGTCGATGCCCGGCATCCGCGCGTCGAGCACGATGACGTCGGGGTCCACGCGCTCCAGCGCCTCCAGGGCCGCCCGGGCGCCCGGCGCCTCGCCGGCGAACTCCAGCTCGGGCCCCGCGTCGTCGAGGATCGCGCGCACCAGGAAGCGGACGTCCGGGTGGTCGTCGACGACGAGCACCCTGACCGGGGTCGCGGAGGGGCCGCTGGTCATGGTCCGCCAAGCATGACTCACCACGACGCGCCGCGCTCATAGCGCGCCCTGGACCGCAGGACGGCCCCGCCCGTAGCCCGAATAGACTGCCTCGCATGCCCTCCCACGACGTGCTGATCATCGGAGCCGGCCTGGCCGGACAGCGCGCCGCGCTCGCCGCGGCCCGCTCCGGGGCGTCCGTGGCGATCATGAGCAAGGTGCATCCGGTCCGCTCGCACTCCAACGCCGCCGCGGGCGGCATCAACGCCGCGCTGAACCCCGACGACTCGTGGGAGTCGCACGCGTTCGACACCGTCAAGGGCTCCGACTACCTGGGCGACCAGGACGCGATCGAGATCATGTGCCGGGAGGCGCCCGAGGAGGTGCTCTGGCTCGAGCACCAGGGCGTGACCTTCCACCGCAACGACGCCGGCCTGCTCGGCACGCGCGCGTTCGGCGGCGCCTCCGCAGCCCGCACCTACTACGTCGCCGACATCACCGGCCAGGCGCTCCTGCACGTGCTCTACGAGCAGCTGATGAAGTCCTACGACAAGGTCGACCGCTACGAGGAGTGGTTCGTCACCGCGCTCGTGCAGGACGACGCGGGCTCCTGCTGCGGGGCGATCGCGCGCAACATCAAGGACGGCTCGATGCAGCTGTTCGCCGCCAAGGCCACGATCCTCGCCTCGGGCGGCGCCGGCCAGTGCTTCAAGCCCACCACCAACGCGCTCATCTGCACGGGCGACGGCATCGCCCAGGCCTACCGCATCGGCGCCCCGCTGATGGACATGGAGATGGTCCAGTACCACCCGACCACGCTGGCGGGCAACGGGATCCTCATCACCGAGGGCGCGCGCGGAGAGGGCGCGCACCTCTACAACGCCGAGGGCGAGCGCTTCATGGAGAAGTACGCGCCCAACAAGATGGAGCTGGCCTCGCGCGACGTCGTCTCGCGCTCCGAGCAGACCGAGATCAACGAGGGCCGCGGCTTCCCGGACGGCACGGTGGCGCTGGACATCACGAAGGTCCCGCGCAAGCGCACGCTGGAGGCGCTGCGCGAGATCGTCAACATCGGCCGCGACTTCGCCGGCGTGGACATCACGCGCGAGCCGATCCACATCCTCCCCGGCTGCCACTACATCATGGGCGGCGTGCGCACCGACGTCCACGGCGCCACGACGATCGACGGGCTCTACGCGGCCGGCGAGGTGGCCTGCGTGTCCGTCCACGGCGGCAACCGGCTGGGCGCGAACTCGCTGCTGGACACGCTGATCTTCGGCCGCCGGGCGGGCGAGCACGCCGCCCGGCGCGCCGCCGGGATGGCGATGCCGGCGCCGTCCGAGCGCCAGATCGACGACGAGGAGGCGACGATACGGCAGTTCCTGCGCCGCGAGCACGGCAGCGGCCGCCGGATCTCCGAGATCAAGGACGAGCTGGGCACGATGATGAACGAGAAGTGCGCGGTGTTCCGCGACCACGACGGCCTCACCCAGGCGCACGAGATCATCCGGCGGCTCAAGGAGGAGGCCGAGACGGCCTACATCGACGATCGTGGCACCGTCTTCAACCAGGACGTGCTGGGCGCCATCGAGTTGGGCTACATGCTCGACTGCGCGGAGTGCATCGTCCTCGGCGCGCTCGATCGCAAGGAGTCGCGCGGCGCCCAGTTCCGGCTCGACTTCCCCGAGCGCAACGACGACGAGTGGATCAAGCACATCAACCTCTCGGTCAACGGCGGCGACGCCCCCAAGATCAGCTACTCCCCGGTCACCATGACCCAGTGGGAGCCCGAGGAGCGCAAGTACTGACATGCCCGAGTACACGCTGAAGCTGCGCCGCTACTCGCCCGAGACCGGGGAGGCGGCATACTGGCAGGAGTTTACGATCGACCTCGACGGCAAGCGCTCGGTGCTGGACGGGATCCTCCAGGCCAAGGATCGCGAGGACGGCTCGATCGGCATCCGCTGCTCCTGCCGCGCGGCGATCTGCGGCTCCTGCGGCGTCCGGGTCAACGGCAAGCCGGCGCTGGCCTGCCACACCCACCTTGACGAGGCCGCCCGCACCGCCCACGGGCTGGGCTGGAACCCCCCCGACGAGGGCCAGGAGAAGCCCGCCGTCATCACGGTCGAGCCGATGGGCAACATGCCCGTGATCAAGGACCTGATCGTAGACATGGACGCCGTCCACTGGAAGAAGATCCAGCGCGTCACGCCGTGGCTGCTCCCGGACGGCGACCCGCCCGAGCGCGAGTACGTCGTGCCCGCCGAGTCGATGATCGACGTCACGCAGAGCATGGCCTGCATCCAGTGCGGCGCCTGCGTGTCGGACTGCCTGTCGATGGAGGTCGACCCGCTGTTCATCGGCCCGGCCGCCCTGGCCAAGGCCTACCGCTTCGTCGGCGACCCGCGCGACGGCCAGCACTCCGAGCGCCTGAAGGACCTCGCCGAGGACCCGCACGGCATCTACGACTGCACGCACTGCTTCAACTGCATCGAGGCCTGCCCCAAGGGCGTCGCCCCGATGAGCCAGATCATGCGCCTGCGGCGGATCGCCGGCGCCGACCACGAGATCGACGACCGCAACAACGGCCACCGCCACGAGACGGCCTTCGTGAACAACATCGAGCGCAACGGCCTGCTGCACGAGGCCGACCTGCTGCCCGACTCCTACGGCGGCAAGTTCCACCCGCGCGCGGTCCCCGAGCTGCTCAGCTCGCTGCCGGTGATCCTGACGGCGCTGCGGCGCGGGAAGGTCACGCCGAAGAAGGCGCTGCTGCACCAGCACAAGGCCGAGAAGGGCGTCAAGCGGATCTTCGAGCGCGTCCACGACGAGGAGGAGCGCTTCGAGCTGAACCTCTACGTGGTCGGCTACGAGGAGGAGGAGACGCAGGACGGCGGCACCGAGCAGGCCAGCGCCGCCGGCGGGCAGCTGCCCGAAGAGAGGAGCCCGAACAAGTGAAGGTCGCCTACTGGCCCGGCTGCGTGAGCCGCGGCTTCACGCCCGAGCTGCACGGCTCGATGGCGAAGGTCGCGCCGCTGCTGGACATCGAGCTGGTCGAGCTGGACCGCGCGGCCTGCTGCGGCGCCGGCGTGATCGCCGAGCACAACCAGGAGCTGGCCGACTCGCTCAACGCCCGCACGTTCGCGCTCGCCCAGCAGGAGATCACGGCCGGCGCGGAGCTGATGATGAACATCTGCTCCACCTGCCAGGGCGCGCAGAGCGAGTGCCAGGAGCGCCTGGACGCGAACTCCGACTACCGCGAGCGCGTCAACGAGACGCTGTCCTCCGAGGGGCTGCACTACGAGAAGGGCATCGCCAACAAGCACTTCCTGTGGCTGATGGTCGAGGAGATCGGGCTCGACGCGATCGCGGCCAAGGTCACGCGGCCGCTCACCGACCTGCGGGTCGGGCCGTTCTACGGCTGCTACATCGTGCGGCCGACCGACCGCCTGAGCATCTCCGAGGAGCTGCCGCGCGACCGCTATCTGCAGCGGCTGATCGAGGCGCTGGGCGGCACGGTCGTCGACTACGCGGGCGCGTACAAGTGCTGTGGCTTCCCGATCATCACGATGCACAAGGAGAACTCGCTGCGCCAGGCCGGCACCCACCTCGGCGACGCCGTCGACGCGGACGCCGACTGCCTGGTGACGCCGTGCCCGCTGTGCCACCTCAACCTGGACCTGCAGCAGCCCTCCGCCGCCCAGGTCGTCGGCCGCCCGCTGGACATGCCGGTGCTGCACCTCCCGCAGCTGGTCGGCCTCGCCCTCGGCCTCGAGCCGAAGGAGCTCGGGCTCGACAAGCACGTCGTCAAGCCCACGTCGGTGATCGACTGGTCGACGTCGGTGGTCGCCGGCGTCGAGGCCGCCGCCTAGCCGGCTCGCCGCCCGGCTACGCCGCCTGCGCGGAGCCGGAGCGGAGCAGTCCGCGAGCGTGCAGCGCCTCGGCGATCTGGACCGCGTTGGTGGCGGCGCCCTTGAGCAGGTTGTCGGACACCACCCACAGGCACAGCCCGCGCTCGTGCGAGGGGTCGCGGCGCAGGCGGCCGACGAACACCTCGTCGCTGCCGGCGGAGGCGAGCGCGGTCGGGTAGCCGTGCGAGGCCGGGTCGTCGACCATGGTCAGGCCCGGCGCGGCCTCGAGCAGCTCGCGCGCCCGCTCGACGGAGAGCGGCTCGCGGGTCTGCAGCGTCACCGACTCCGAGTGGCAGTTGCGCACCGGCACGCGCGCGCAGGTGACGTTGATGGCGATCGACTCGTCGCCGAGGATCTTGCGCGTCTCGAACATCATCTTGCGCTCCTCGTCGCTGTGGTCGTCGCCGGCGGCGAAGCTGCCGGCGCCGCCCAGGACGTTGAACGCGATCGGGTGCGGATAGACCTGCGGCGCCGGCGGCTGGACCCCGTGCAGGACCGCGTGCGTCTGCGCGTCCAGCTCCTCGACAGCCTTCACGCCCGTGCCGGAGGTCGACTGGTAGGTGGAGACGATCAGCCGCTCGAGCCCGGCCGCCTCGTGGATCGGCTTCAGCGCCACCATCAGCTGCATGGTCGAGCAGTTCGGGTTGGCGATCAGGCCGTCGTGGGCGTCGAGCGCGTCGGGGTTGACCTCGGAGACCACCAGCGGGACGCCCGGCTCGCGCCGCCAGCGGGAGGAGTTGTCGACCACGACGGCGCCGGCGTCCACGAACTTCGGCGCCCACTCCCCCGAGGTCGCGCCGCCGGCGGAGAACAGCGCCAGGTCGAAGCCGCCGATCGTGTCGGCGGCGAGCACCTGGACGGGAGCGCCGTCCAGCTCGCGCCCGCGCGAGCGCTCGGAGGCGAACGGGACGACCTCGCGCGCCGGGAACCCGCGCTCGCGCAGCTTGGCGAGCATGACGGTGCCGACCGCGCCGGTGGCGCCGACGACCGCGACGCGGTAGCCGGGGGCGGCGCTCATACCCGTGCTCCCTTGCTCCGCATGGTGTCTCCGGCCCCGGCCGGATCGGTCGAGCCCGTCGTGCTCGACGTCCCACCGCGTCCGAAGGGATGCTCGGCCTCGACCTGGTCGGCGCCCAGCTCGAACGCCCGGTGCAGCGCGCGCACCGCGCGGTCGACCGCCTCCGCGGTCACGACGCAGGAGATCTTGATCGGCGAGGTCGAGATCATCTCGATGTTGATGCCCTCGTCGCCGAGCGTCGAGAACACGCGCGCCGCCACGCCGGGGTGGGACTTCATGCCGGCGCCGACGACGGAGACCTTGCCCATCGCCGGGTCCTCGGCGACCGCCCCGATGCCGACCTCGGCCACCACCGGGTCCAGGGTCTCGCGCGCCGTGCGCAGGTCGGAGCGGGGGACCGTGAAGGACATGTCGGCCCGCGAGCCGTCGGTCACCGGCTCGTTCTGGATGATCATGTCGACGTTGACGTTGGCATCGGCCAGCGCGGTGAAGATGCGGCCGGCCACGCCGGGGCGATCCGGGACGCCGAGCAGCGTCACCCGCGCCTCGTCGCGCGAGTGCGTCACCGCGGTGATCAGGGGGCGTTCCATCGTCTCCTCTTCTCCGACCACGAAGGTACCGGGCTCCTCGGTGAACGAGGAGCGGCAGTGGATGCGCACGCCGTGGTTGCGGGCGTACTCGATCGAGCGCAGCTGCAGCACACCGGCGCCCGAGGCGGACATCTCGAGCATCTCCTCGAAGGAGACGACGGGCAGCTTGCGCGCGTCGGGGACGATCCGTGGGTCGGCGCTGAACACACCCGCGACGTCCGTGTAGATCTCGCACACCTCGGCCTCCATCGCCGCCGCGAGGGCGACCGCGGTGGTGTCCGAGCCGCCGCGGCCGAGCGTCGTCACGTCCTTGGCGGTGGACACGCCCTGGAAGCCGGCGACGAGCACGATCCGGTCCTCGTCGAGCGCGGCGCGGATGCGGTCCGCGCGCACGTCGAGGATGCGGGCCTTGGTGTGGCTCGTGTCGGTGACGATGCCGGCCTGCGAGCCGGTCAGCGAGATCGCGCGGTGGCCGAGGTCGTTGATCGCCATCGCGCACAGCGCGCACGACATCCGCTCGCCGGTGGAGAGCAGCATGTCCATCTCGCGTGCGTCGGGCGTGGTGGAGACCTCCTCGGCCATCTGGATCAGCTCATCGGTGGTCTTGCCGCGGGCGGACAGGACCGCCACCACGCGCTGGCCGTTCTGGCGGGCGGCGACGATGCGGCGGGCCGCGCGCTTGAGGCGCTCGGCGTCCGCGACGGACGTGCCGCCGAACTTCATCACGACGGTGCCGGACACGCTCCGGAGTCTAGGCGCCGCCGCGGGCGGAGCCGTACGGCCGCCGCGCGTCATCACGAGGACATCGGACGTTGAACATGGGCCCGGTCGGTCCCATCATCCGCTGGGCGTTGAGCGATTCGACTGAGACGAGGCCTGCACGGTGGGGCGCGCCGGCTGCCTGGGGCGCGTCCCTGGCCGCCATCGGGCTGGCGCTGCTGGCCGCGCCGGTGGCCGCGGACGACGACGACCCGAAGATCACGAGGCCTCCGGCGATCGTCGGCACCGCGCAGGTCGACACGCCGCTGATGGCCGTCGACGCCGCCTGGAAGCCGGCGGGCGCGAGTCCCCGCTACAGCTGGCAGCGCTGCTCTCCGCCGGAGGGATGCGTCGCGATCGAGGGGGCGACCGGAAGGGCCTACCTCGTGAGGACCGCCGACATCGGCCACCGCCTGCGCGTCCGGCTCGTGGTCTCCAGCGACGACGAGGAGGCCGCCGCGGTCTCGGCCCGCACGGCGATCGTGACCGCGGGGCCGGCCCCCGCGCCGCCGCCTACGCCGACACCCGCGCCGACACCCCCGCTGCCTCCGCCGCCGCCGCCCCCCGCCGCGCCCCTCCCGCCGAGCCCGCCCGCCCCCGCGCCCGCGCCGCCGGCAGCGGACCTCGAGGCGGCCGCCCCCGAGGCGCCGAGGCTGATGCGCCCGGTCCCGATGGTCCGCATCCGCGGTCGCCTGAGCCGCACCGGCGCCCGCATCACCGGGCTGACCGTGAACGCCCCACGCGGCGCGCGCATCGCCGTGCTCTGCCGCGGTCGCAGCTGCCCGGCGCGCCGCTGGGTTCGCACCGCGGCGCTCACGACCACCCCGCTCAGGCGCTACCAGCGCCACCTCCGGGCGGGGACGGAGCTCACCATCACGGTGACCAAGCGCGAGCGCATCGGCAAGCACACCAGGTTCGTCATCCGCCGTGGCAAGGCGCCGGATCGCCGCGACCGCTGCCTGTACCCCGGCAGCGACCGGCCTCGCACCT
>Ga0136617_10004184_pt1 | contig 12915 bp, 8 predicted proteins | sample AntDrymUQ3222106_2_FD_129672 | JGI IMG/M metagenome (GOLD analysis project Ga0136617, IMG submission 129672) | Polar desert sand microbial communities from Dry Valleys, Antarctica - metaG UQ322 (21.06) | ecosystem: Environmental > Terrestrial > Soil > Desert | place: Antarctica: Dry Valley...
GTCTGTGCGGTCAGTGCATTGAAAAGCGTAGATTTACCTACGTTGGGCAAGCCAACGATACCTGCTCGGAGCATCGAGTTATCCTTTCTTAGGTGAAACTTAACGATAACATGCAGTGACCGGAATCAGGTAAGCGGAGAGATTCGTTGAAGGTGGTTTGCGACTATACACAAGGCTTCGCGTATAATTCCGCGCGGGCAGATCGAAAGCTCGAAGACAGCTTGAGAAAAAGGATCGGGCGGGAACCAACAAGCACTACTTCCGAAGTACACCGTCTTGCGGACTCATGATTATTTCGCTCGTGCTTGCGTTGTTCGTCACCGCCAGCGGCACGATTACCACTTACCTCTACGACGAAGATGCGTCCTTTGCTTCTCGCCTCTGCGCTGGCGCCTGTATCGGTCTGGCGGCGTTAGGATTGATCGGATTCGTAATTGCCTCGTTCCTGGGCCTGACGCCGCTTACCATTGCGCTCACAGTGCTGATTCTGGCAGTTCCATTCGTAACGCTGCGGAATGCGACGCGCTGGCAAGTGGTACAAGCCGACTTGTCGACCGCCACACAAGGCATCAGGCGCTCGTTGCTTCATCCCACTAAAGCCCCGTTCGGCTACATTCTTTTCTACGCGGCGATCTCAATAATTCTCTGGCGAGTATTCAGCCGCGCAATGATCGAAGTGCCGGATGGAATCTACACCGGTGTGCTGAACAACTTCGGCGATCTGCCTTTTCACTTGAGTGTCATCACCAGCTTTGCTTATGGAAATAATTTCCCGCCTGAAGATCCCACTTATGCCGGCGTGCGCTTTACCTATCCTTTTCTCACCGACTTTGTGTCCGCGATCTTTGTGCGCTGCGGGGCCGATCTGCGCCAGTCGATGTTCATCGAGAATTTCATCCTGGCGGTCTCATTCGTGGGGTTGTTGCACCGCTGGGCGCTTGAGATGGTGCGAGATCGACTTGCAGCCGTGATAACGCCGCTACTGGTGATTCTAAACGGGGGTTTTGGTTGGGTGCTCTTGTGGGAACAAGCAAAACAATACGATCAGGGCTTCTCGGCGATGTTCAAGAGCATTCCCAACTCTCTTACGATTATTCCAAACACAACCTGGCGCTGGGGTAACGCCATGTCCACGCTGCTGGTCCCGCAAAGAGGTATGCTGCTGGGGCTGCCGATCGCGGTCATAGTGTTTACGCAATGGTGGTTGGCCACGAACGACAGAGACACGCAGACGGGGAGAGACGGAGACACGGAGAACAACGAAACGGCGACAGGGCGATGGGGTGATCGAAAGAGTAAAATTAGTAAGCAAAAGAAGCTGACAGCGCGACACGGCAAACAGCATCTCCGCGTCTCCCCGTCTTCGCGTCTCCGTGTCTCATCCGCGCACCGCATGGTAGCCGCGGGCATCATCGCTGGCTTGCTGCCACTGGTCCACGCTCATAGTTTTGTAGTGGTGATGGCGGTGGGTGGGGTTATCGCACTGGTCCAACGACGCTGGCGTGATTGGATACTGTTCTTTCTCGCGGCTTCGCTGGTTGCTCTTCCCCAAATGTGGTGGTCAACGCACCACAGCGCTGTCGACGCAGCTACTTTCTTTGATTGGCATTTGGGCTGGGATCGCGACAAAGATAATCCTGTGTGGTTCTGGCTAAAGAACACAGGACTATTCATTCCGTTAATCCTGGTGGCGATCCTCTGGCTTGGCGAGAAACGTCTAGTGTCGCCCCGGCTGCTCCTCTTCTACTTGCCTTTCACGCTTTGTTTCATTGTGCCAAATCTGGTCAAAATGGCGCCGTGGGTTTGGGACAATATCAAAGTCTTGTTCTACTGGTGGTTGGCTTCCGCGCCGATAGTGGCGCTGTTGCTGGCACGTCTTTGGCATCAACGCGGTTTGCGCCGCATACTTGCCGTATTGCTATTTGCTTGTGTAACTCTGGCCGGAACGGTTGACGTTGCGACTATCGTTCTTAGTCCCGCGAAGTATCAGATATTTGATCGTCCCGGAATTGAGTTCGCGGAAATCGTCAAACGTGATACCGAGCCGTGGGCGAGAATTGTTCATGCTCCCGTACACAATCATCCGGTGTTTCTCACCGGGAGACGATCTTTGATGGGTTACCCTGGCCACATCTGGACGCATGGTCTTGAATACCGACAGCGTGAGGGCGAGATTAAGCGCCTTTATGCGGGCGGGGCAGACGCGGCCGGACTGCTAGGCAAATATGACATTGGTTATGCGGTCGTCGGTCCGCATGAACGTAACGCGGCCAACGTAAACGATCAGTTCTTTTCGCGCTTTACGAAGGTAGGAGATGCAGGTGGGTACCGCCTCTACAAAATCGCGCAACCGTAAAAAGAAACTTCGATCAGAAGTCGAGCCGCCGAAGATAACACCCCCGGAGGTTTCCACATCGTCTCCGAGGCGCGACATTTCAGATCGAACGTGGCTCATTTGCAGCCTCCTAATCATGGCTGTGGGAGCCGTTCTCCGTTTGTACAATCTCAGTCTCGTGCCCTTTCATCACGACGAAGGAGTGAATGGAAACTTCCTCGTCCGGCTCGTGCGTGAAGGGGTTTACCATTACGATCCCGCAAACTACCACGGTCCAACTCTCTATTACTTCTCCGCCATTATCCCCTGGATCTTGAGATTTCTTTTTGGTCAATCAGCCCAGAACAGCTACGGTTTAAACACTGTGACTGTGAGGCTCGTGCCCGCACTGTTTGGGTTGGGGACCATCTGGCTCGTGCTCCTCCTGCGCCGGCGAATCGGCACGGTCGGCACGCTCTGCGCCGCGGCGTTACTGGCTGTTTCGCCCGGAGCTGTTTATCTCTCGCGCTACTTCATTCACGAAATGATGTTCGTCTTCTTCACGCTCGCGGTAGTTGTGGCTGGTTTGAAATACTTCGAAGTTGGCAACGCGATATACCTGCTGCTGGCCTCGCTGTCGGCGGCGCTTCTTTTTGCAACCAAGGAGACTGCCGTAATTTCGATCGCAGTGCTGGCGATTGCTCTGGCAACCACACATCTTTACCTGTGGTTAAGGAAAAAATTCTTTCGTGAGAATCAGAGAGATCGCAAACAGCGAAAGTCGGAACGCGCTCGAAAAACCAGCCAGCAAACCAACGCGGTGGAAAGACTGGGCGGGCCAACGAAGTTAGCCCTTCTGAGCCTGATGGCGATTCTTGTATTTGTTGGAGTGAATGTCCTCTTCTACTCATCCTTTTTCACTAACTACCCAAAGGGCGTCTACGATGCGGTGAAGACCTTCGAGTTCTGGACCAAGACAGGTAGAGAAGCGCACGTTCACCCAATCACTACTTACGTCTTGTGGTTGTTACGACAAGAGCCGCCGCTGATATTTTTTGGAAGCATTGGAGCAGCGCTGATAGTTTTGAAACCTCGCAACACCTTTGCGTTGTTCTCAGCTTTGTGGGCGTTCGGTTTGCTGGCTGCGTATTCGCTCATTCGCTATAAGACGCCCTGGCTGGTTTTGAATTTTGTGGTCCCGCTGGCGCTGATTAGCGGCTACGCACTTCAAGTCCTTTTCGATTGGGGGTTGGGCGAGATTCGTCTGACCATCGCCGTCATGTTCCTGGCAATCGCGATCAGCGGATATAAGACGGTGGACCTAAACCTTTTTAACTACGACAATGACGCTCAGTCGTATGTCTACGTTTACGCGCACACCCGTCGAGAAATGTTGGGGATGGTCTATGAAATTGAAAAAATCGCCGAACGTACGAAGCGGGGAAGTAAGATGGGGATCACCATTGTGTCATTGGACTATTGGCCTCTGCCATGGTATCTGCGCGACTACACGGGGGTGGGCTACCACGGTCGCATGACCTCCTCAACTGAACCAGTAGTTATCGCTTCCGAAAGTCAGGGAGCAGAGGTTCAGACGAACTTTGGCGATCGTTACCAACAGGTACATTCAGGATTCAACTCGGCTGGCAGTTATCCGCTCCGTCCAGGCGTCAATTTGCTTCTATATGTTCGACGAGATGCGCTTGGGCCAACCCCGTAACGATTCTTAGCTTTCGGGATTTGACGCGAGCTACTCCGAAATAGTAGGCGCACTATCACGCATTAAGAACGGTTGGTCCACTAAGTGGACCAGGGTGAGGATTTCCTCCAGCGTCCCTTTTTTAGACGCTGTTCCCCCTAAAATACTAGTTTCCCCACACCGCGGTCGACGATTGCGGCCCCGACAATTATCCATAGCGACGACCTGTAAAGATCCCGGCGAGAATAAACCGTCCGTTAACGACGCCTTCAGGAGACTTTATTATGAGGGATAAAAGACAAAATAGCCGAAGGCGAATGATAAATCGAAGAGTCTTGAGCGGGGGAGCATTCACCATGTGCGACCCATGCTGATCGTTGTCACTGCCTTCACCATATTTTTATGTTGCTCACTGCTCCTGTTCCGGGGCGCAAGTGCGGCGTCTAGCTTTGAGGCAGGTGAATACGCGGGGGCAGCGAAATCGATGGCGGTAACACCGGCGCCTCAGGCGACTCCGACGCCGACCGTCATACAGTTCAGCCAAGTCAGTTATCAGGTAATGGAAGGTACTGTGCAGACTAATATCACCGTTACTCGAACTGGCCCGAACACCTTGCCAAGCACAGTGGATTACGTTGTCAACGACGGGACGGCCTTGCAGAAAAGCGACTTCACTTACGCGTCTGGTTTTGTACTATTCCTCGCGGGCGAGACCAGCAAAACCTTCCCAGTCCTAATCAGTGATGACGCATATGCCGAAGGGCCTGAGACGGCAACTCTTCAGTTAACTGGAGCCTCCGGCGCTGTCGTCGGGCACTCCGAGCACGGCTACCCTCGAGATCCTCGACAATTCAACGGGCTGATTAATCCCATAGATGACCCGCGAAATTTTGCCGCGCAGCATTACCATGACTTCCTCAATCGCGACGCAATCGCTAGCAACGATCAGGCTGGATTGGACTTCTGGACGAACGAAACGGAATTCTGTGGTTCCAATTCAACCTGCCTCGTTGAGAGACGAGAGAACGTTTCGGCAGCTTTCTTCTTGTCGGTGGAATTTCAAAACACGGGCTACTTCGCGTTTCGCTTCTACCGCGCATCATTTCCTGATAGCACTCCTCGCCCCCGAGGCTTGCCTCGCTATCTGGAGTTCCTGCGCGATACGCAGCAATTGGGTCGCGGTGTAGTAGTAAGAACGCCAAATTGGGAGGCAGTTCTGGAACAAAATAAGCAGGGTTACGCGCTTGATTGGGTTGACCGGACTGACTTCCTCGGTGAGTATCCAACGTCCATGACGCGAGACGAGTACATTGACAAACTGTTCATGCGATTGGGCGTGACGCCTACACAGCAGGAGCGAAATCAAGCCGTGTTTGCCTGGGATGCGCTTGGAAGTCTGAAAGAGAAGCGGGCCCGCACCATACGTGCAGTCGTTGATACCGGTGGCGTCTACAACGCGCAATACAATCCGGCATTTGTGCTTATGCAGTACTTCAGTTATCTGCGGCGAAACTCGGATGACGCGCCAGACAACAACTTCTCCGGTTTCGATTTCTGGCTTAACAAGATGAATGCTTTCAGCCCACCCGGGGAAGACGTTCGCAACGACCAAGTGGCACTGGCACGCGTTAAACGTGCGGACATGGTCAAAGCGTTTCTGGCCTCGAGCGAATATCGTCGGCGCTTTGCATCGGGGATCCCACCTCCGCTCGGGCGGGATTCGGCAGGTGCGCTAAACATAAAAAGTCCTGCCAGGTATCCACTGGCAAGATCAGAAATACATAAAGATGGGCCCGCTGAACGTTAGTTAGCGACCGGGAGAAGGGTGAAACGCGGTGAATGAAGCGGTTATAGGGGCATACTTGCGACTGGCGAACTCTGTCACGGGCTGCCAGTCGCGACCTCGCTCTTGTGAAATGGGAGAAATTTCTGCAGGTTGCGACCCGACGTGCGGGCCCATTTAAAAGCTTCGCCGCTTAAGAGCACTAAAAGGTTTAACCTTGCTTGTGACTTCATTAAAGTTGGCTGACTTCAAGTTTTGGTTGACATTCTAAGCAACTCCAACTTATATTGTCGTACCCGTAAGTTGGCTCGGATGCATAATTTAGCTCCAACTAGGCCAGCGTAAGCAAAGCATGTTCAAACTCCAACGGCTAGAGATCACCGGCTTCAAATCCTTCGCGGACTACACAGAAATTCTCTTTACCGGGGACGGCATTACAGCAGTTGTCGGGCCTAACGGCTGTGGCAAAAGTAACGTCGCGGACGCAATTGCCTGGGTTTTAGGGGAACAACGCGTCAAACACCTGCGTGGCGCGGAAATGAAAGACGTAATTTTCCAGGGCTCGCGAAACCGTCAACCGAGTGGGATGGCGGAGGTTGTCATGCACATGGTGCGCGATGACGTGATTGAAGCCGAACCGGACATCGAGGATATTGATTCAACGCTAGAACAGATCGACGATCGGGTAGTTAATCTGGATGCGGTTTTACCCGAAGATTCTGGCGCCGTGACCTCCCGAGGTGAGGCGGAAATCGCCTCCGCAACCGGCTCGGAGATGTCAGTCACCGCCGTTCCGGAGGAAACCGCTAACGCCTCAGTCCCGCCTCCAGAAAAGGCCACTCATAAACGCCATTGGCGACGACGAAGTCTCGCCCTTGAGTTTCAGCCAGGCGAGTCCGTCGCAATTACCCGGCGCCTGTACCGCTCTGGTGAAAGCGAGTATCTCCTGAACAACCGGCAGTGCCGGTTGCGTGACATCCAGGATCTCTTTTCAGGGACCGGACTATCCGGAGGCCACTACGCCATCATAGAGCAGGGACGCATCGGCCAGATTCTTTCGGCCAAGCCAATGGATCGCCGCACGATTATTGAAGAGGCGGCGGGCATCACAAAGTTTCGCGTCCGCCAACGTGCTGCCGAAGCCCGGCTTGAGTCTGCCCGATCCAATCTTTCTCGTATTGCCGACATCATTTCGGAAATTGACCGTCAGGTAAACAGTCTTCGTCGTCAGGCCGCGAAGGCCCGACGTTATCGTGTACATCGTGAAGAGCTGCGCGACCTGTTGCGTCACGTGTTCGTCGCCGAAGATCGAAAACTAACCCTGCTGCTCGACGAGACTGAGGCCAAACTGCAGGACGTTTGCGCCCTGGAGCGCAGCATGGCCAGTGAGTTAGCGCAACGAGAAGAAGACGCTCGCCAGGCGACTCAGCAAGCCCGCCAGATTGAGGATGAACTGACATCATCCCGCGCCGCAGCCGCCGAGGCGGTACTCAGACGCGATCGTGAGACGCGCGAGCGAGCGTACCAGGAAGAACAGGTCGTAACTCTCGAGAAACGCAACCTGGTTGTGGCAGCGGAAATTGAAGCGCTTTCAGCCCGGTTGGTCCTGGTTGAAGCCGAGTGCCAACGGCTCCAGGAAGAGGATTCCAGGCTTCGAGCACAAGCCGATGAAAGTGCCTTGCTGCTAAGATCCGCTGAGGAAACGTATGCACAAAAGCTGACAGCGGCCGTAACCGCTGAAACGGAAATCGAGAACGCGCGGGCTGAGTTGCTTACACACACGGCCGTAGCCGAACGCTTGCGTGAGATAGCCCGTCAACTCGAAGGCACGATTGAGCGGCTTGTCGTGCAAGCAGAGGGATTGGCGCGCGAAGGTGAAAGAGCGGCCGCGCAGCATGTCGAGCGCAAAACGGAAGCGGAGAGATTTGGCTACGAGATCGCAACGGCGCGCGAACAAATCGCCGGGCTCAATGCCGAGCGCGAAACGGCAGTTGATGCTGTCGTCAAGGGTCACGAAGCTGTAAGTGATACCGATGCCGAGCTCACTCGTGTACGTGATGAATGTTCCAGGACCCGGCACCGGCTGGAGAGTTTGAAAGAACTGGACGAAAGACGTGCTTACTACTCATCCGCAGTTCAGCTCCTGCTCTCTCAAACCGAAACGCCGCGCGACTTCCATTGCATCGGTATTCTGGCTGATGCTCTCAACGTTGATGCCAAATGGGAACGAGCCGTGGAGGGTGTGCTGGGCTCCTCTCTCCAGTCGATTGTGGTCCCTACGCCGGATGATGCGGCCCGCGCCGCGCAGTGGTTGAGGGAGAATAACGCGGGCCGGGCAAGTTTTCTCGTCGCCGGATTGCACGGCGCGAGTGAGGAGATAGAAACCTTTTCGAGCCGAGTGGAGGAGCGTGCTGCATTGTCTCTTAGCTACGCGGTGGAAGATTTCGAAGGACTTCGGATTAGCGACCTACTGGGTGCCTCGAGGGAGTTGGTTTCAATCTTACAGCGCACGATGCCGCAACGGGTGAATGCGCGCGTCGCCGGCAATCTGGACGATGCCATGACTAGGTCATTGGCTGCTGGCGAGGTTTACGTGACGCTTAATGGCGACTGGGTCGCCGGAGGTCAATTCGTTAGCGCGGGCGACGCGCGTGCTATTGAAGAGGGCGCCGGGCTGTTGGCATTCAAGCGAGAGTTGCGCGAACTGGAGGCGCGCTCCGAGGGTTTGCGATCTGAACTGGGCTCGGCTGAGCAGGCGGCCAAACTGGCCCGCACTCATCTTGTGGGGCTCGAAGACGCGGTGGTGTATCTAAACGAAGCCATCGGTCGTGAAGAGCGCGAGGCAATGACGCAAGAGCTGACGGCGGCAGGGTTGTCTCAGGAAATCGAACGCACCGAGCGGCACATGCGTGTAGTGGCCGAAGACGCATCCCGGGTGGAAGATGAGCGGCGCAATGTTGAGCAACGCCGGCTTACAGCGCTGTCAGAGGCCGAAGCAGCCGAGGCAGCACGGCTCGCGTGGAGCGAGACCGTAATTAAAGCCTCTTCCTCTCTGGCCGAGTCGCGACGGGAAGCTGAACTAGAAAGTGAAGGTCTTGCCGGACAAAGGGCCACAGCCGCTGCGGCTGCGGAAAGAAGACGGGCGACCGCGACTGAACTGCGGCGGATAGAAGTCGAGTATGCCGACCTTGCCGCCCGAGTACAGCGGCATAGATTAGAAGTAATTGAAATCACCAGCCGTATTGAAGAGCTGGTTCAGTCGATCGCCGAATTGGAGCAGAAAGCCAATCGCGTCACCGAGGAACGAGCCTACGAAGAGCAGGAGATCGCGATGCTCTCCGTCAGACTGGAAGCCGCGCGCCAGCAGGCCGACGCGTGGGCTGCAGAACTTTCTGATCTTAACCGCCGCGCAGCGGACTTACGCGATTCCCGTGGAGGCTTCGAGGTGCAGCGGGCAGAGGCCCAGGCCCGACTCACGTTTGTGCGCGAAAACTGCACCGCAGAATTGAATCAGTCGCTCGAGGAATTGGCCAGGGAGTTATCGCCGCCAGCGGAATTTGATCTGGATGCCGGACATGCCCGGGTTGAAGAGTTACGTTCCCGTATCGAAGGCTTTGGTGCAGTCAACATGATGGCCCTTGAAGAGTTGTCTGAATCAGAGGAGCGATTGTTGTTCCTGACAGCTCAGCGGCAGGATATCGTTGATGGCATCTCCTCGACTGAGGAAGCGTTGCGGGAAATCAAGAAGCGTTCGCGCGAGAGATTCCGTCACGCCTTCGAACAGATTAATAAAAACTTTGGTGAGTTGTTCAAAGAGCTTTTTGGCGGCGGGCGTGGTGAGATGAGTCTGATAGAGGCCGACGACGTACTGGAATCAGGTATCGATGTCATCGCCCAGCCGCCGGGCAAGCGTTTGCAAAACATTCTGCTGCTTTCCGGCGGCGAGAAGGCAATGGCGGCCTTGGCGTTGGTTTTGGGTATCTTTCACTATCGACCGTCGCCTTTCTGCCTGCTGGACGAAGTCGATGCTCCCTTAGACGAAGCAAACGTGGGACGGTTTACAGACAAGGTTGCGGAGATGGCCGCGAACACGCAGTTCATTGTCATTACTCATAATAAGAGGACGATGGAGATGGCCCGCGCTCTCTATGGCGTGACAATGGAGGAAGTTGGTGTATCCAAGCTCGTTTCCGTGAGATTCGAGTAAGTCGATCCCGGGGCTCTGCCGCCTCCCTTTGCGTAAACCCCCGGCTTTCCCTTCCCGCCCTTAATTTCAGTTCGAGCTATGCCTAGCTTTCTCGCCCCACTAAAGAAGTTTTCCATCATTAAACGGTTATCCACGGTCCAAACCATAGAGGCTATAACCTCAATGTAAATGAGAGCATCGGAAAGCCGCAGGCTTTCCGCAAGCGATGCGGCACGGCCAATGTAAAGTGAACCGACTCGTTACTCCCCTGGATTCCCTTAGCCACGTTCTTTCGCTAGAATGCCTATCACAAGATGATTGGATGGCCAGACGAACTTTCAAAACCTTCCGCCTTCTCCCCGCCGCGTTTTTAGTTTCGAGCGCGGCGATTTTCACTTGTGTTTCTCCATCCTTTTGCCAGGCGCAGGCAAACCCCCAAGCGCCTGAACCTTCAAACAAAAAACAGAATAACCGTCCCGAGCAGTCACCGCATGCCGCGGAGATTACCGGAGATTCAAAGCCAGTCGCGGCACCCGTGACGTATTCCTATGAATTCTCAAAGCCGGAATTCTACGTGCGCCATATCGTCATCGAACACGACGCCACTGGCCGCGGGAAAATTACTTTTGAGCGCCTAAATGAAGAGACCTCGGTGGTGGAACCTATTGAATTGTCGCCTTCGACCCTGAATCGATTGACGGAATTGTGGCAAGCCTTGAAATTCCTGGAGTCTCAGGAGAATTACCAGGCCGAGAGACAGTTTGCTCACCTCGGAACCATGCGTATAGGAATGGCCCAGGGCACCCGCAAAAGGACGGCCGAGTTTAATTGGAGCAACAACACGAACGCAACGGCGCTCGTGACCGAATATCGACGAATTGCAGATCAAGCGGTTTTTGTATTCGACATGTCAGTGGCGCGCGAGAACCAACCGCTCAATGCTCCCAAGCTCATGGAGTATCTGGAGTCGGCAATGAAAAGAAACTGGCTTTCCGACCCTCAGCAGTTGATTCCCTTACTCAAAGAGATCAGCACTGACGACCACTTACCGCTTATCGCTCGCAACCACGCACTACGTTTATTGAAGAAGCTCGGGAAGTAGTGACAGGTGCGAAGGCTTGCGCTGTTGCACTCTGTCCCCTCAAACACTCCGCGTATCCACGAAGCTTTGCTATTCCGAAAAACTACAGCCTCGGTTAGCGAGCTTGCAGAATTCCAGCACTCGGTTTTCCGCCCAGAAGCGATCCTCGTCGTTTGCTGCTGCGGCGACGAATGCGACGTGGCCGCCACGCTCGGGTCCCAGCAGGAGAATGTATGGATTCGCGTCGATAGAAGGATCGCGCAGCGGCGCGAAGGGAATAAACGGATCATCCTGCGCGTGAACAATCAGGGTGGGTACTCTGATCTTGTTCATCACCCGCAGTGCGCTGGCCTTGTCGTAGTAGTCGGCGGCGTTGGCGAAACCGTGGGCCACCGAAGTGAAGCGTTCGTCAAACTCCGTGATTGTGCGGATCAGGTGAAGGTCACTGGTATCGTAAATCTCCGGATAGAGTTTACCCTTTAGTCTTATGCGTTCCTTCAGGCGGCGTACGAACTCCCGGTGGTAGATCCAATTGGAGCGTTCGCAAATGGAGTTGCCGCTGGCATCAAGATCGACTGAAGGCGAGATGGCGCAAACGGCAATGACTTCCCTGGGCGGCTGCTCCGCGTATTCTCCGGCGAGTTTGAGTACCATGTTTCCGCCCAATGAGAATCCGATTAGGAACAGTCTTCTCAAGCGATCGTGTTCGATCAGTTCCGTGACGACAGCGCGGAGGTCCTCGCTGAGTCCGCCATGGTAAAGCGTTGGAGTTAGATGTTCCGTGCCGCCGCAGTTGCGAAGGTTCATTCGCACCACGTTGAAACCGTCACGAAAAGCTTTTCGAGCGGTAGCGAGCATGTAAACCGCGTCGCTCGAACCCTCGATTCCATGCCAGAGCACCACAGTTGGATGTTGCGCCCGATTAGCGTGCCAACGGCAATGGGCCAGGACCTGACTGTTCGGGGCGACTTCAAATAGACGTTTCTCGTCGCCGGGCGCCTGGAGTCGAAAGCGACGTGGCCAGGCAAAACTTGCCAGCGTCTGGGCATGACCGCCGCGGAAAAGCGGATGCGGCCGGAACGGGTTCCCTGCAAAAGCCTGAGCAACCTCTGAGAGAAAAATTCGGACCACCGACGCGCTCAGCCGGGAAACCGGCAGCGATACATCTTCGGGTGAACTCGAAACAAACATCAACGGTTATGCCCAACTGGAATGTATCTACTCTTCATAGGATAAACTCGTCCCTTCAAGCTACTTGGCTGTGGCACGGACTTTAGTCTGTGTTGCCGGTTAAGCTGCAAAAGACTATTGATTGATGTAGGACACCTTGAAAATCACAGACTAAAGTCTGTGCCACTTAAGAGTTTAACCCACGATTGTGAAACATAGGAATCACATAATTAGCGATGAAAGCGAACATCTGGCGCGCACGCACTAAGCAAGATCTCATGATTGAAATCTGGGAGGCTCTCGATTGCGAGTCGGTTGGTGCGCGCGAGCTAGAGCAAATTCAGGAAGTAATCAGGCAAAAATTCGGCCCTGGGGGTTTGGACAGTCCGGCATCAATCGCGCGGACGCTCGCCGATGAAGGTGCGGTACTGCGTCATCCAGAAGTGTTAAGTTTGGATACTGAATGGCGTGAGCGCGAATTGTTGCCGTTAATCCCGCCGGATGAATTGAACTTCTCAGGTCTGGCAGAGGCGTCAGTCTCTATTAAGAAGCTCGATACCTTACGTCGAAAGTTTGAGCAGAATAGCGAGCAAGAGCAATTGGGTCGCCTGCGCGAAATGACTTTGGGGTTCAAACAAGACGCGTTGGGGTTCGCGCGGAGCAAGACCGTCGAGAGGCAGAA
>Ga0136617_10004186_pt1 | contig 12912 bp, 7 predicted proteins | sample AntDrymUQ3222106_2_FD_129672 | JGI IMG/M metagenome (GOLD analysis project Ga0136617, IMG submission 129672) | Polar desert sand microbial communities from Dry Valleys, Antarctica - metaG UQ322 (21.06) | ecosystem: Environmental > Terrestrial > Soil > Desert | place: Antarctica: Dry Valley...
ATCCGGAGAAAGTCTTCGGTGCTCCTTTTAAAGCGGGCTCGATTTCCGCCACCATCGAGCCGGCGCTGCTCGGCGTCGGTTACATCATCGGGCCGCGTATAGCGTCGATCATGTGCGCCGGCGGCGTGCTCGCTTATCTCGTTCTGATTCCAGCGATTAAGTTCTTCGGTGAAAAAGTCATCGGCGTGGTGCCGCCGGGAACGATGCCGATCAGTGAGATGGGCCCGAACGACATCCGCGGAGCCTACGTGCTTTATATCGGTGCCGGCGCGGTCGCGGCGGGCGGTATCATCAGTTTGTTCCGATCGCTTCCGACGATCTGGCATGGCCTAAAGGGCGGACTGCGCGATTTACGCGGCAGCCACGGCGCCGGCGAACGCGCACCGCGAACCGATCAGGATCTCTCCATGAAGCTCGTGATTTGCGGTTGCCTCGCCATCATCGCGGTCATCATGGCGGTCCCGCAGTTAGGACTGCAGTGGAACTTGCTCGGCGCCTTTCTGATTGTCGTGTTCGGCTTCCTCTTTGTGACCGTCTCTTCTCGGTTAACGGGTGAGATCGGTTCGACCTCCAATCCCATCTCGGGCATGACGGTTGCCACACTGTTGCTGACCTGCCTGACCTTTCTGCTCGTTGGCTGGACCGGGCCAAACTACTATGTCACCGCGCTCTCGATCGGAGGAATCGTCTGTATCGCTTCTTCAAACGGCGGCACCACTTCGCAGGATTTGAAGACCGGATTTTTGGTCGGAGCCACGCCGCGATATCAACAGATCGCGATCCTCATCGGGGCCTTCGCCTCCGCGCTCGTCCTTGGTCCGATTCTCCTGACGCTGAACAACGCCTCCACGGTCTACGTGCCGGCGACAACGTTCGAACCGGTGAAACAGGGGGCGACCGTTCCCGAGGCCTCGCTCACACCATTCGCCGGCCAGATCAAACCTGCGCCGGAAGATTTTCGCCTTCTCGTTAATCAACCAAACGGGCCGCAGCCGATGATCGATGGGCTTGAGCCGGCCGAGTATCTCGTTAACGGCGCCGGCCAAGTCGCCTACAAGATTTTCCGCAATTTCCCGGCTGATCTCCGCGCCGATGGCGCGCAACTCGGAGGCAACGAAAAACTAAGAGGCCCGCAAGCTCGCGGCGATCAGAACAGCTATCGCGTCTGGCACCGACCCGATCCTTCCGGCGGCGCGTCGCAACGTTTTCTCGTGAACGAGCAGGGCCAGGCCACCTACCTGGTCGATCCCGGCATCAACGGCACCCACCGCGTCCGCCCCGATGGCAGCGCCGTGCAAAAGTTCGACGCGCCGAAGGCGACGCTCATGTCTTACATCATCAAGGGCATTCTCAGCCGCGAACTCCCCTGGGGTCTGGTTTTGTTAGGCGTAATGATTGCGATCATCCTCGAGATGAGCGGCATTCCCTCCCTCGCTTTTGCCGTCGGCGTCTATCTTCCGCTCGCTTCCTCAAGTCCCATTTTCATCGGCGGGCTGATTCGCTGGCTGGTTGATCGGTATTTGCGCCGGGAAAAATTCCGCCACAAAGTTCTCACGCCCGAAGAATTGACGGCCGAAGGCGACAAAAGTTCGGGCGTCCTTCTGGCCTCCGGCTACATCGCCGGCGGGGCGCTGGCCGGCATCCTAATCCCCCTCATGCAGGGCGTTCCGAGACTCGCGGTCTACAGCACCCGGATCGAAGAATGGTCGACGGCGAATAACCCATTCTTCCACGGACCGAACGCGAACCTGCTCGCGCTCATTCCCTTCAGCGTCCTCATGGTCCTGCTCTACCTCGTCGGTCGCGATCGTTTGCTCGGCCCAAAGACATCCCCTGCGAGATAACACTGCACCTCGCACCATCCGGCTGGTAGGTTGCGTCCAGTGGACGACTTTTTGGATGACCGCGCACCGGCGCCGAGAGTTCGGCGCTGGCTGTTTTCGCCGGTCCTGATCGTCAGTGTGGCGGTGCATTTGCTCTTTGCCGGCGGTGCGGGGTATTACGTCGTCTCGCGTTATTCCACCGCCCGAAAACTGACATTTCAAGGCGGACCTAAATCGCCGAACCCGGCGGAACGCGCTCTGCAACATCGCGTCCAGATGCAGCAGAAAACGCAGAACGCGCTCACCGCCGTGCCCAAGCGCGTCCTGACGACCGGCCTTGCAAAGATCGCCCTGCCCGACATGCCGTCACTACCCGGACCGAAGAACGCAGCGCAGCCGGCGATGATGGCGGCCGGGGGTCAGAGCAGCGGTTTTGGCGGCAGCCCTGGCGGCATGGGTTCAGCCGGGGGAACCGGGTCGGGCGCAGCAATCAATTTCTTTGGAATTCGCGACACGAGCAGCAGCGTAGTCATTATGATCGATGTCTCGCTCTCCATGTTTTCGCGCACGGGCGACGCGGAAGGCAGCAAACTGGCGAAGCTGGGGAAAGAGCAGAGCTTTCAGACCGTGCGCGACGAGGCAATCAAACTAGTGCAGGGATTAACGCCGAACACGCGATTCGGCGTCGTGCGTTGGGCTGCCGGCGCTTATTCCTGGCAGGCGGAGCTCGTCCCGGCGACAGAAGAAAATAAGCAGGCCGCCATCGCGCATATCCAAACGGATGTGGATTTGAATAAGGCACCCAAGAAAGGCGATCGACCCGGAGGAACCCGCCACGACTACGCGCTCGAAGAAACTTTCACGCTCAAACCTGAGGTCATCTTCATGCTGACAGACGGCAACGCGACCGCCGCTCGTGAGGGTCCCATTCCCGAGCAGGAGATTTACAACGCGGCGGAGAATGGACAAAAGACCCTGAGCAAACGCGCCCGACTGCACGCGATCTATTATGTGACCGGGGAGGATAAGCCGGACGAGCGGAAAATGCTGAGCGGTCTCGCGGGCCGCAATGGCGGGAAATTCCAGCAAGTCATCGCCAAGGGTCGCACCGAAAGTGCACCGGACGATCTCAAAAAGAAACGAAGGCGGTAGTCCGTCCTTTCTTACTGGTTGCGCGGGAATGGGGTCGCATTATCGATTACCATGGTCAGACCAATCGTTGGATCGCTCGTCGCACTATTGGGTTTGGGCGTCAGCGTTCCGGCCGTGCCACTTGACCCGGCAAATTTTTCAGAGTCGGTCTATGTCACCTCCGGTGAGATTGGGCTCATTACCGGAATGGCGTGGGCGCCCGATGGATCGGGGCGGCTGTTCGTAACGCGCAAAGGCGGTTTTGGCGGACAGCAGAACGCACAAGTCCGAATCGTGCAGAATGGCGCCGTGCTGCCGGAGGTTTTCGCCACCGAGTCAGTCCTTACGAACAGCGAGTGCGGAATCATCGGGATGTGCTTTGACCCCGATTTCGTGAACAACAATTACGTTTATTTCTTCATCACCCTCTCTGCGACCGAGCAGCAGATCATTCGTTATACCGACCTGGCCGACGCTGGCCAAAGGGCGGCCAGCCGCACGGTGATCGTCGCGGGGTTGCCGACGCGAGGCGCCAACCACGACGGCGGCGGGGTTGGCATTGGCAATGACGGCAAACTCTACTGGGCCATCGGCGACACCGGCAATCGCACCGGGGTTGATGGCGATCTGCTTTTGCTGGCCGCGAAAGTCGGACGTGTGAATCGTTTCACGGGTGCGGCTGCAAATGACAATCCCTTCTTCGGGCAGGGCAACGCCGACACGAACAAGATCTGGGCGCGCGGTTTGCGCAATCCGTTCACCTTCACCTTCCAGACCGCAACCGGACAGCTCTGGATCAACACTGTGGGGGACAATTGGGAACAGGTGTTTGTGCCACAGCGTGGCGATAACGCCGGCTACGATGACTTCGAAAACAACCAGCCCGCGGGCTTTCTCACGCCGATCATCGCCTACCGCACGAACACGACCCAGTCCCCCGCGATCTCTCCCAACGGAGCGGTGCGCGCGAACGGAACTGTTACCTTTACGACCACCGGAGCCCACGGCTTTCGCAAAGGCGCCATGGCGACAATTGGCGGCGTCGCGGATGGGAGCTTCAACGGCACTTTCCCGGTCGCGAGCGTTCCTGACTCCACGCATTTTACGATCTCACAGGCAGGGCCGGATCAGACCAGCGGAGGAGGAAACGCGACCACGCAGCTTATTGGCGGAGCGATTACAGGTGGCTGCTTTTACGAGAGCACAGCCTTTCCGGCGGCCTACCGCGGCAATTACTTCTTCGGCGATTACAACAGCGGCCGCATCATGCGCGTGCCGCTTGATGCTTCAAATCAGCCCTCACGCACGGAAGAGTTCGTCAACAATATCGGCTCGCACGTCGACATGACCACAGGTCCCGATGGCGCGCTTTATTATGCGAACCAAAGCAACCCCGGCACGATCCGGCGCCTGGCCTACACCGGCACGGCGCCGAATGTGATTGTCTATCCGATAGCACTCAACGTCGTCGAAGGCGGCTCCTCCGTCGTCTCCGTTCGCCTCGCGACCGCGCCGGCGGCGAACGTCACCGTCGACGTCAGCCGCGTTTCCGGCGATACCGATCTGGCGGTGAATAGCGGCGGCACGCTCGTCTTCACGCCGGCAAACTTCGCCACTCCGCAGCTGGTCACACTCGCCGCGGCCGAGGATGCGAATATCGAGAACGACAACGCCACCTTTCGCGTCTTCGCTCCCGGTGTTGCTACCCACGATGTGATCGTGAATGGAATCGACAACGATGAGCCGCAGCTCGTGGTCTCGACCACCAGCCTGACTGTAACTGAGGGTGGAAGCCAAACTTTCGACGTAACTCTGGCAAATGCGCCGGCCAGCGACGTGACCGTTTCCGTGGCTCGCACCGGCGGGGATAGCGACGTCTCCGTCAGCGGGGGTTCCAGCCTCACTTTCACTCCGGGGACTTTCGACGATCCGCAGGCGGTCACGATTACCGCTGCCGATGATGCCGATAACAACGACGACAGCGCCACGGTTACAGTCTCCACCACCGGCGAAGTTTCACGCAACGTCGCGGTCACGGTGATCGACAATGATCCGCTCGCGCCGGCGTTCACCAGCAACCCGGTTCTCTCCGCGGTCGATGATGCGGCTTACAGCTACGATGCAAACGCGACTGGCAATCCAACTCCTACCTTCGCCCTCACGAACGCTCCGGCGGGGATGAGCATCGACGCCGGCACCGGCGTGATTAGTTGGACGCCGTCCAATCCCGGGACCTTCGGTGTGACCGTGCAAGCATCGAACGGCGTCTCGATCGCCACGCAATCGTTCACCATTACGGTGACTGTAGACGCAGCGCCGACCGCCATACTTACCCGGCCAGTAGCGGGTGAAGTCTTGTCGGGGACAAACGCTGAATTCTTCGGCGATGGCCTCGATGACGTGCGCACAGTCAAGGCGGAGTTCTTCGTCGACGGGATCCTGGCATCGACCGATGTGAACAATGGAGGCCACTTCCACTTTGGCGGAGCCCACACGCTTTTGAATACCACGCCATATACCAACGGCGCTCACACCTTGCGGATGCGTGTCACCGACACCAAAGGGCAGATCGCCGAGCAGGAAGTGCAGATCACGATCGGGAACGGCGGCAGCGCTTGGCAGAATCAATACTTTGCGGCGAACGATCCAAACCGGGCCTTCGACGCCGATCCGAATCTGGATGGCGAAGAAAATCTCTTCGAATATTACACCGGCTCCAATCCCACTTTGGCGGACGTGAGCCGCGCTCCGTTTTCGACCATCGCCGATCTCAGCGGCACGGAATACCTCACCCTTTCGTTCGTGAGGGCGAACTGGGTCAATGATGTCACCGCGCGAGTCGAAGCGACCGGCGATTTGGTCAGTGGACCCTGGACGCAAATCAATCCCGCGGACCCGACCTATCTCGTCGGCGTGCAGGACAACGTCCCGGCATTCGGTCTGCAGACCGTAACGGTGCGCGATCTTCTCCCCATGGGCATCGATCCGCGCTTCATGCGTTTGCGCTTAACCAGACCTTAACGCGGCAAGCTAGCGCCGGTGCTTCAGCCTTACCGGAGCATTGCTTAGACGTGCGCGCGTTTCCGCCACGCCAGATAAACCGGCACACCGGTCAGCACCAGCAGATAGCCAATGCCGGAAGTGGAAGGAGCCAGGTAAGCCAGATCGAGGATCAGCAAAACCGCGAGGACAATGTAAATCGCGGGCACAATCGGGTAGCCCCATGTCCGGTACGGCCGCGGCGTCGAGGGCGCTTTGCGGCGCAGGACGATGACCGCGCCCACCATCAAAACATAAAAAACCAGATCGACCGAAACGATATACTCGAGCAACTGCGTGTAAACGTTTCCGTAGGCGACTGCGCCCGTCGCCGGATCGGTCGCGACGGTGCGCGGTAGGGTGAGAACCGAAGCCCAAAGGCCCTGCGCGAGGAGCGCCATCGCAGGCGCTTTCTGTGCATTCAGTCGCGCGACGCTCTTAAAGAAGAGCCCGTCGCGCGCCATCGCGTAGTAGACGCGCGCGCCGGCCAGAATGAGACCGTTATTGCAGCCGAAGGTGGAAATCATGATCGCTCCCGCCATCAAAACAGTGCCCACCGGCCCGAGCATCGCGTTCATCGCGGCCACGGCGACACGGTTCTGCGGAGCGGTTTGGATTCCTTCGAGGGGCAAGGTGGCGATGTAGGCCACGTTCGCGAGCAGATACAAGGTGACGACGATGCCGCATCCGATCAGAAGCGCGCGCGGCAAAGTCCGTCCGGGATCGCGCACCTCGCTGCCGGTAAAGGTCACGTTGTTCCAGGCCGATTGTGCAAAAAGCGGGCCGACCATCGCTTTGCCTAACAACATTAAAAGCGCGAACGCGCCCGTGGCCGCGAGCCCAGGCTGCGCGACCTCGGGCCGCCACCCATTCGCCCACGAATCCCACCAGGCGGCGCTGCGCGCTGCGCTGCTCGCATTCCAACCAAGGGTCAGGCCCAGAAGGATGAGGCCGATGAGCGCGGCGGTCTTCGCAAAGGTGAAACTGTTCTGGACCAATTTGCCCAACTCGAGTCCGCGGGTGTTGCTCCAGGTGAGCCCGAGGATCATCACGACGGCGAGGAGCTGTTCAGCCGAAAGACTGATCGCGTAGCCGCCACCCAGATGGATCGGGGCGACGAGGTAATTGCTCGTCGCGATGGCGGGAAACAGCACGCCCGTGAATCTCGCGAAGGCCACCGCGACCGCCGCGATCGTCCCGGTCTGGATAACCAGGAAGATGGCCCAACCAAACAGGAATCCGAAAAGAGGGCTGTAAGCTTCGCGCAGAAAGACATATTGCCCGCCCGCTTTCGGCATCATCGCTGCCAGTTCCGCGCAGCAAAGCGCACCAGTGATTGTCAGCAATCCCGCCAGCCCCCAGGCCAACAGCAGCCAGCCCGGGGCTCCGATCAACCGCGCCGACTCTGCCGAGGTGATAAAAATGCCGGAGCCGATCATCGACCCAACAACGATCATGGTCGCATCGAGTTGGCCGAGGCCACGGACGAGATTCCCATCTCGTTGGTCATTGCTCGTGTGTTTCGTCTTTGCCACGGTCGGACACGATAACAAACCGCCGTCCAAAAGAGAAAGCGTGGAAGTACGGAAAGCCTTGGAGCCGGCCCGCCCCCGGGCCGGAGGGTCAAGCAATGGCCTCACAGACTTTCCGGCGCGACGGCGCGCCGGCTCCAACGCGCGCTCAGAATCTCAAATCATGGATCACGCCTCGATATGGCCAGTCATCCACGCGCTCGACTAATCCCGCGCGCACCGCATTCTGCTCCACATAATCCCACTTCTCCGAGTAGCTCTCACCGGACCGAAGATACCGATCGAAGTACTCAGCCTGCCAGATTGGCGGCTCAGCACGCAACGCCACCGAGATTTGTCGTGCGCTTACGCTCTTCCACATCTCAAGCCATTTAGCCATCGGTTTCGCGTCAACTTCCGGGCGCGCGAAGAAGTGCACATGATCCGGCATCAAGATGTAATGGCCAACCCACCAGCCATCGTGCTCAGCGGATCGTTTCCAGATTCCGCGGAGGATTTCGTGGCAATCCGAATTCGCGAGCAGGTTCCGCCGTCGATCCGTGCAAGCGGTAAAGAAGACAATTGGATTATCCCGAAACGACGGCACATGCGCGAGATGTTTAAACGCGCTCATGGTCACAACGCAGCTGCGAAGTGTACGCGTTGGAGCCGGCCCGCCCTCGGGCCGGACAAAATATCTTTCATCGTCTTGCTCATTCTCTTCCGGCGCGAGGGCGCGCCGGCTCCAATTTTCACGCCGCCCCACCGGGCGGCGCGATCATTACGCCGACCTGCGAAAGACAGGTGCGCAATGCCAACGCGAACTTCACCGCGTCCGGTGTGTCGCCATGGACGCAGATTGTGTCCGCGTGGACAGCGACTTCGCTCCCGTCGACAGCGCGCACCTTGTCGTCGCGTAGCATGCCGAAGACGCGATCCGCCGCGACTTCCGGATCGTGCAGGAGGGCTTGGGGATGACCGCGCGGTACGAGCGATCCATCCGGCATGTAATTGCGGTCCGCGAAGACCTCGCGCGCGACGTGCAGCTCGTTCGACTCCGCGGCGCGCGCTAGTGCACTCGAGGCCGGAGCAAAGAGGATCAGCTTCGGATTGATCGCTCGCACGGCCCGCGCGACCGCGTCCGCCAGTTCTTCATTTCGCGCCGCCATATTGGAGAGCGCGCCGTGCGGTTTCACATGCTGAGGGCGAATGCCTAACGAAGCTGCGACTGCGTTGAATGCACCCACCTGATAAACAACCAGAGCGAAGACCTCCTCTCCACTGAGCGGCATCTCACGCCGGCCAAAGTTTTCGCGATCGTCAAAGCTGGGATGCGCCCCCACCGCCACGCCCCGCTTGACCGCAGCGACGATCGAGGCCGTCATCATGGCCGCATTCCCGGCATGCAACCCGCACGCGATGTTCGCCGAGCTGACGAGCGCAAGCAGTTCGTCATCGTGACCCGCGCCTTCGCCCAGATCCGCGTTAAGATCGACGCTCAGGCTCATGACGTTTGCAGCGTTAAACCGATGCGGAAGCGTTCCACTTCGCGTTCGCGTTCGATCAATTCTCGGTGCGCTTCGGCCAACGAAACCTCCGCAAAGCGCACGGAGTCACCCGGCCGGAGTTGCGCTGCGAGGGCGAGATCGACCGTGATCACGTGCGCGATTTTCGGATAACCGCCAATGGTTTGGCAATCTTCAAGCAAGAGAATCGGCTGGCCGTTCGGCGGGACCTGGAGGGTGCCCGGCACGACGGCTTGGGAAATCCGATCTTCCTGCGTGACCCGTGTGAGCCGTGGTCCTTCGAGGCGGACGCCCATGCGATCGGACGCGGCGGCGACCGTGAACACTTCGTGCATCAGGGCGTCTCGAGATGCCTCTGCAAAGCGAGCCCAATCCGCGCCCCGCACGATCCGGAGGAACGGATGCACCCCGGCCGTGTTCGCCCATTCGTTAGGCGCAGACCAACTCGAGAGGCGCGCGGCGGCGAGTTTTTTGGCAATCGCATGCGACCGCGCCGCCAGCTGACCGAGGGCAAGCACGTCGCCGTCACGAAGCGCGCGGCCGTTAAACCCTCCAAATTCGCTCCGCAGGTCAGTGGAGTGACTTCCCAGAAGGATCGGAACGTCGATCCCACCAGAAATCGCCAGCCACGCGCGCGCGCCATGTCCGGGCGCTTTGGCATGCAATTCTTCGCCCGCATGAATGACTGCTGCGCGGCCGGCGGAAATGCGTGTCCCGCTGATCTGAACTTCGAAGGCACCACCACACCAAGCCATCACGCGCTCGTCGGAAAAACGCAGGTGGAGATGGCCGAGCGTCGCTTCGATTCCTGCCGAGGATGCCTCGTTGCCGACGAGCAAGTTAGCAATTCTAAGCGCATATCCATCCAGCGCGCCGCCGTGAGAAACGCCGCTTTGCCGGTAACCGGGGCGCCCCAAGTCCTGGACCGTGGTGAAGAACCCTGCGCGCGTCAGGGAGACGTTCACAGTTTCTCGAACTCCTCCCGCGTGATCGCACGAAAGCGCACACGATCTCCGGCACTTAAGAGCGCCGGCGGTTGTATCTGCGCGTCAAACAACTTCAACGGCGTGCGTCCGATCAAATTCCACCCACCGGGTGAAGACGCCGGATAAATACCGGTCTGAGCGCCGCCAATTCCCACTGAACCGGGAGGCACGATCAGGCGCGGCGTCGCGCGACGCGGTGTTGCCAGCTCCTTCGGCAGGCCGCCGAGATAGGGAAAGCCCGGAACAAATCCTACGCAGTGGACACGATACTCCGGCGCAGCGTGGCGGCGCACCACTTCCGAGGGCGAGAGCCCAGTGTGACGCGCTACTTCCGGCAGATCCGGGGCGAACCCTCCTTCATAGCAGACAGGGATTTCGACGAGGCGTGGTGGGGTACGCACCTCATCTTTGGACGGAGGACGCGAGATCGTACGGCTTAGCTCGCCTTTCAACCATTCGAAGATGTCATCCGGGTGTGCGCTTGCTTCGCTCACTCGCAAGGGATCAAAAAAAACGCCGACCGAATCGTAGGCCGGGGCACATTCGAGTATCCCGGGAATGGCCGCAGCTTCCACCCGCCGTTGGGTTTCGAGAACGCCGTGGAGCGCAGCCTCTGGATCGTGTCCGAATTCCGCGCCGACGCGGATGATGAGCGCCGAATCTCCCAGCGGAATGATTTCCATGAAGCAGCGCGCAGGCAGCGTTGGGAGAATATCAGCTATGAATGCCGCCGAGAACCCCGCTGGCCGGAGGAATCTTCCGCCTCGACCGCCACGGCGACGTCTTCCACCGACTCCTTGATCTTCGCCACGGCCGGATGCACCTGGCGAATGAGATCGTGCTCCTCCTTCGACAACGTCTCGATTCTTCCCGTGACGTCGTGCAACTCCTTCAACATCGTTTCCTGCTTCACTGAGATGCGGTGCATCCACCCGAAGCAGACGGCCCAGCAGGCAGTGCCGACACAGGCGAGCAGGAGGCCGATCGCTTCGACATTCGTCATCGGGAAGATGTTAGTCTTGTCCCACCGCACTGTCGCTCCAGAAAACGACTGCGAGCGACGGCACCGCTGTCAGGATGCGCCTGCGGCCGCATGAACGTTTGGAAAGCTCTCCTCCTCGCCGTCGTCCTTGCTGCCGCACTTTGGTTTCTCTCGCCCGGGCGCTCGATCAAGAACGAACCTGGCGTAGTCGAGATTTCCTATCTCGGTGATAACGGCCCCAATTCCGCGGCGGTCGCCGACGCCATCCGCGCCTTCGAGACGGAAAGCCGTGAGCGCCACGCGCTGAATCCCGCGCATCCCATTTATCGCGTCATCACCGGACAAAACGCGTCGCGCGATGCCACTGCGGACCCCACACGGTTCCTCGTCAGCGTCGCGGGAGGGCAACCGCCGGATTTGATCCTGTTCGATCGCTACGCAATTAGCGCATGGGCGGCGCGAGGAGCGTTTACGAAGCTGGATAGTTTCATCGCCCGCGATCGAGAGCGTGAAGAGCGCGATGCGATCCGTCCCGAGAACTATTACAAGGTTTGCTGGGATGAGGTCGGCTACACCGATCCCGTGACCGGCGAGCGCGGGACGTTTGGCGTGCCAGAACGCGTCGATGATCGCGCGCTTTTTTACAACAAGGACCTGCTGAAGCGCGGCGGATTCGTGGACGAGAGCGGCGAGGGGCGCCCGCCCCAGACCTGGGAAGAGCTGGCGGTGATGGCGGAGAAGTTGACCGAACGCGACGCGCGCGGTGCGATCACCCGGCTCGGGTTTGCCCCGAACTACGGAAACGCCTGGCTCTACATTTACAGCTGGATGAATGGCGGCGCGCTCATGTCGGAGGACGCGAAGCGCTGCACGATGAATTCGGCGCCAGTCGTGCAGGCCCTGGAATGGATGACGAAGGTTTACGACGCGATCGGGGGTGCCGGTGCGGTTTATGCGTTTCAAAGCAGCGCCCAAACAGGCGAGCTGGACCCGTTCACAACCGGTAAGGTTGCGCTCAAGATCGATGGCTACTGGAATTTCCCGGAGAATCTGGCGCAGTTCGGCGCAAACATAAATTACGCGCTCGCCGTTCCGCCGCTGCCGGCCGCAGAAGTCGCGAAAGGCCGGACCGGATTCAGCTGGGTGAGCGGCTGGTGCTTCTCCATTCCGTCGACCGCGCGCAACAAGGAAGCGGGTTGGGAGCTCTTGCGCTTTCTTTGCAGTCAGCGCGGGGCTGAGATCATCGGCGAGAGCAATCGTCTCGAGCTCGAAAGCCAGGGCCGCGTCTATGTGCCGACGCAGAATGGGAATCGCAAGATTAACGAGTGGCTTTGCGAGAAATACATCGGTGGCAACCCGTCGATCCCCGCGAAGGTGCGAGACGGGGTGAAGCTCTGCAACGCTCTGCTTGAGACTTCGCCGTTCCGCCCCGTCACACCAGTTGGTCAGTTGCTCTTCAACGAGCAAAAGCGCGCGATTGAGAACGCGATCTTCCACAAGCTCTCGCCGCAAGCCGCGCTCGATGAAGGCACGCTCATCGTGCAACGGCAGCTCGATCGCGCGCTCAGTCCGCCGCGCGGCCCGCTGGTGCCGTGGAAATATTTCATGGCCGCATACGCGGCCCTGCTGCTCGCTGCAGCGGCTTTGGTTTACGTGAGGGAAACGAAGCCTTTCACCACTGGTAAGCGCGCTCGCGATTACAAAGGAGGAGCTCCTGCTGTGGAGGGAACCCGCAGCCGCTACTTCCGCTCGCAGTGGCGCGGCGGCTGGCTGACCGCTTCGCCCTGGATCGTCGGTTTCGTCGTCCTGACCGGCGGGCCGATTCTCTTCTCCATCATCATCAGCTTGTGCGATTACGACATTCTCAATCCCGCCCGCTTCATCGGCTTCGCCAATTACGGCCGGATGTTTTCC
>Ga0136617_10004188_pt1 | contig 12911 bp, 13 predicted proteins | sample AntDrymUQ3222106_2_FD_129672 | JGI IMG/M metagenome (GOLD analysis project Ga0136617, IMG submission 129672) | Polar desert sand microbial communities from Dry Valleys, Antarctica - metaG UQ322 (21.06) | ecosystem: Environmental > Terrestrial > Soil > Desert | place: Antarctica: Dry Valley...
ATTCAACCTATTTGACCGATATAACGCATTATATTCCAATTCCTAATGATATCAAATCAGACTTTAGAGTTGGTTTTGATTTTGGAGGGGGTGCTGCCTGTAATTATGTTAACAGATTATTCCAAATATATAAAATAAAACACTTGAGCATAAATGATCAATTTGGCTTTTCCTCAAGAGGCCCAGACCCAACCTCTAATAATTTAGATGACTTGAGAGAGTTGGTTAAATTAAATAAATTGAATCTTGGATTTGCATTTGATATGGATGGTGATAGGCTTGTAATTGTTAATAATATGGGCGAACGGCTTAGTCCTGATTTGACTCTTTTATTGTGTGTCTCGGGTGCAATTTATAACAAAACTAAAAAATTTGTCATCAGTTTGGATTCAAGTATTTCCATTGAAAAATACATTAGGGAATATGGTGGAGAGGTTTATTATTCTAAGGTTGGGGAATCCAATGTTATAAAAAAAATATCTGAAGTTAATGGTGAGACTGGGGGTGAAGGAAGTAGCGGTGGTTTTATTATGCCAAATTTTACATCTTGCAGAGATGGGCTTTTAGCTAGTATTATAGTTTCTTCATTAGATCAAAAAGTAATTGATGAATGTTTAGCTCTAGCTTCAAATTATACACAGGTCAGAACAAAACTTCCAATTAAACCTGAAATTAAATTAAATGATCTGCTTGAAAAAATATCTATAGTTCTAAAACCTTATTCGAGTTCAATAATAGATGACGATGGCTATAAATTTATTCTTGATGATGACTCATGGGTTCTAGTTAGATCTTCAAATACAGAACATGTGCTAAGAATATCTTTAGAATCCGGAAAAAATCGTTCTGATTCTCTACATAAATTAATTTACAATAAAATATACGAAATTTATGAAAAGATTCAATGAAAAACAGATATTGGGTTTAATTACGTCCAAATTGGGTAATACTGGCTTGGAACCTTTATTTGGTAAAGATGATATCTCTGTAATTTCACTTGAAAAGATAATTAAAAAACCAAATAAAAACTGTTATTTATCTGCTACATGTGATATGTTAGTAGAGCATACAGATGTCCCTCCTAGGATGACATTCAAGCAAATAGCTAGAAAGTCTCTGGTTTCTTGTTTGAGTGATTTAGGTGCAAAAGGAATAAGGCCTATGGTAGCATTAGTTTCTTTAGGAATACCTTTATCGTTAAGTAAGGGGGATGTTCGTGGATTAATTAATGGATTTACATTAACATCGAGAGAATTTGGCTTTTTTATAATTGGTGGTGATATTAATCAATCCAAAGAGTTAGTTATAGATTGTTGTATGTTAGGATTTTCTAACAACAATTTGAATATTCCTAGGAGAAATGGTGCTATTGTTGGTGATTATGTAATAGTTTCGGGCCCATTTGGATATAGTTCCGCTGGTTTAAAGATTCTGTTGAATGATTCTAAAACCCCCAACAATTTATTTAAAAAGAAGTCAATCGAATCTATATTGAACCCATTACCCCAAATAAAATTTGGATTAAAATTATCTAAATATCTTTCTTCCTCTATAGACTCTAGTGATGGTCTTGCTGCGTCATTATACGAATTAGCAAAAGAAAGCAAAGTCAATATGTTAATACATAGGGATAAAATACCTATTCCACCAGAATTGAATAAATTCTCAATACTCAATAACCTTGGCCTAGATGATCTTATATTTTATGGAGGTGAAGAATATCATATAATTGGAACAATTCCAAAAAAAAATATAATAAAAGTTAATTATCTGGTAAAAAAATATTGTTTAGATTTTTTTATCATTGGGAGAGTTGTTAGTGGAATAGGCAAAGTTTTTGTAACCTATCCCAATGAACAAAAGAGGTTATTGAAAAATAAAGGTTTTATCCATTTAACTTAACAAAGTTTTTAAATGCGTTGAGTAAAATTTTTTATATTAATGTCTCAAGAGGAAATTACTCAATATAAGTGGGGAGTGGCCCATATTTTCAGTAGTTATAACAATACTTTAGTTCATATCACTGATATAAGTGGTGCTGAAACCATATCTATTAGCTCTGGTGGCCGACATGTTACTGCAGATCGTTACGAGTCTTCCCCCTATGCAGCTATGAAATCTGCTGTTTCAGCTGCAGATGCTGCTAAAACCAAGGGTATCAATGCACTGCATATAAGGGTTCGAGCTGTAGGTGGGGTAGGTGCTAGAATTCCTGGCCCTGGAGCTCAAGCTGCAATAAGAGCTTTAGCAAGAGCGGGATTCAGAATAGGACGAATAGATGATGTTACACCCGTACCGCATGACACAACGAGAAAACCTGGTGGACGTAGGGGAAGAAGAGTATAGTTTTGTTTTATTATTTCTAACTTATTTGTTTATTTATTTTTGATTTAATCTTTATTTGTTAGGATGGGACCGGCCGGATTTGAACCGACGACCTCCAGCGCCCAAGGCTGGCATCCTACCATGCTAGACAACGATCCCTTCTTTATAATCTGAAATTTTAGTCTAATTTTAATCTTATTTTTAGGTAATTTAATTTGCAAAAAACAACTTACTAAATTATATTGTATTATATTATCTTAAATCGATAATACCTTTAATTTATGATATTGGAAAACTATATACTTGCAGGTAAGATTGCTTCGACAGTTAGAGAAAATACTCGCAAAAAAAATCATATTGATAGAACTCTGTTTGAGATTTGTGAATCTATAGAAAATGAAATTACTTTACTTGGAGGAAATCCCGCATTCCCTGTAAATGTAAGCTTAAATGAAATAGCAGCACATTATACTGCTGAACCCCAAGATCCAACTGTAGTTAAAGACACTGATGTTATTAAAATCGATATAGGTGTTCATATTAATGGACATATTGCTGATACGGCAGTTACTATTTCGTATAATTCAAAATATGATCAATTAGTGGATGTTGCTGAGTTGTCTTTATCTGAAGCGATTAAAATTACAAAAATTAACACAAAATCTGGGGATATAGGAAAAACAATCGAAAACACTATAACACACAATGGTTTGAAGCCCATCCAAAATCTGAGCGGTCACTCACTGGACCAATATACTGTGCACGCGGGAAAATCAATCCCAAACATCAGGACAATGGGGTCTTCCTTTTCTTTGGTCAATAATCAGGCATATGCAATTGAACCTTTTGTTACAACTAGGGATGGCTTGGGAATTGTTTATGAAGGAAAGACTCAGAATATCTTTTCCATTGTCTCCAGAAAACCAACTAAAGATAAAGACTTGGATGATTTTATATCCTATTTATGGAATCGCTTTAAAACATTGCCTTTTGCTATAAGATGGCTAATTAAGGATTATGATGAAACTTTGCTAAACAAAATGATAAATTTTTTAATAAAAAAGAAAAATATCCGATCTTATCCGATTCTTGTAGAAGGCAACAATAAAATTGTATCCCAAGCAGAGCACACTTTTTTTATTTCAAATGATCAAAGTTATATTATCACAAAGTAAACCAAAATGTGCAAAATTTATTATGAAAGGAAAAAAGCAGCATAAAAACCATTAGTTTTTATTTAATGAAATTTTTTATAATAACTCTTAAAAAAACCCCACACACACGTTGAGTTAAGAGTTAGTTGTTTCTTTTGAAATTAAAATAGCAAGAGTGACATCTGTCCTTTCCATAAATTACACCTGTATTGCCGCATTTAGAACATTGTTTTTCGTTATCAACAGTTGAATCCAGGGATTTTACTTTTTGAATACAGGTACCACAAAGAGGTGCGTCAAGATTGTGGGAGGAGATGAATGCGTCACCACATTGTGTACATCTAAAGCTATACATTTTACCCTTAGGCTTCCACTTTTTAAATGGGTTGATCATAAACACAAGTTATATTCGTATTGACACACATTTTAATTTAATGAAGACCTAAAAAATCGAATAATTACAATAAATCCATCACCGTTTAAAACCTTTGATTTAATGTTTTCAATTTTCCAATTCTAATTGAAAATATCCCAATTGATATTAATGATAGTGAAACAAATAGAAACAGGGGATTGATAAACTGCCTAAAATATTCTGGCGCAGTAGAAGTATAAACACAACTTTTTTCACATGATTTTGTTACGGGAAATATTAACAAAATCAATCCAAACACAATTAACATGATTACTCCTATAGTGGAAATTATTGCTCCGCTTTTTATCATATAATAGTAATATTTCAAACGGAAATTCATTGAGATAACCAATATTTTAATACCGTTAATATCAAAGTTTTGCCAAGTCAATAGTAACATAGCGATATTCATCATTTCTTGAAACCCTGTTGAACTGCCGGTTAAAATATAAAAACGGCACAGTGCCTTGAAGGTGAAGGTCCCATATCTTGTGAATACCATCAAAATACGTTTTTCTTTTCTTATTACTTCGTCGAAGAAATTCATGTGATAAAACATGAGATATTTGAGCACAATTATAGTCTGCAAAAAATTTTTCGTTTTCACCAGAAGATACGGATATTTGTTTAGGTCTATGCCATGTAACAATTCCAAAATTATTTGAGTGATAGCCATCTACTGGACGGCAATCTGTAAATATGGGTTTGAAGTATGGAAGATAAAAATGGAAAACAGAACTGCCTCTTTCCGAATGGTCTTTCAAAAGATAAGCTATTGATGGTCTATCAAATATTCTACCGGGTATTACAGGCAGTATGTCGCATTCTATTGCTACATCCACATGAAATTCATGTTTTATCCACCACTTGAAAAATCTAGTCATGGATGAAACATAAGTCCAGTCCTCATTGTAAAGCTGTTTCCAGTCTTCATTTTTTGCCACGTATATAAAAAAAAGTTTGTTTAGCAATGAATGATATCATTAAATACATAAATAAAGTTTTTTAGATTTGTTAGGATACAGCCTATAAAAAATAACTACAATATACAAAAGTTCATAATTTGGAAGCAACATATTCAGTTTAATGTCATTTAGAAAATTAGGAGCTGTTATACTTTTAGTATCGGATATGGATAAATCAGTCCAATTTTATAAGGAAATATTAAATATTCCTCTAAAGAAAAAGTCTGACGAATGGACCGAATTCTTTAATAAAGAAACAGTGTTAGCTCTGCATCCAGCAAAAAATAAAGAAAAAATCAAATCGGGTCAACATATCTTAGTTGGGTTTTCAGCTAGTGATTTTGAACAAACTATAAGAAATTTGCAAGATAAAAAAGTTATATTTTTTAAAAATCCTCGAGAAGAAGGATTTGGAAAACATGCAATCATAGAAGACCCAGATGGTCACTTGATATCTATAGTCAAATTAAAAGAAAACCCGCTAGAAGGGGACGGTTTCGACTTTTTAGGCCTTGTGGGGGCAGAATAACAACCTTTGATTTGATTTTATTTGTTTACCATCTGCTGCCTCCAACAATATTCAATAACCCCCAGAAAAGCCGTCATTTCATTAATTGACAATTTTTATAATTTATTTAAAGCAATAAGGAAAAAGGAATTCTTTCCGTTTTCCTGTGAAACTCTGTTTTGCATTCTTAATTATGTTCTTGCTTTAAGAGGGCCAAATCAAGGTTTTATTTTAGATAGGCATATACTGAATACAAAATACATTTAAAGCCGGTGTTCTTGAATATTATCTAACTGACTATCTGTAGAGTACATATATGCACAATTAACATAATTTGATCATTGCAAGAAATTTGTATCTTATAGTTGGTTTTTTAAACATGCCTTACTAATCAAGGTTATTTTATTTTAAGTACAATTTAAAATTGTTTTAGTTGTATTTTCTTGGATTTGCAGCATTGTAAATTCCTTTAGTAAAAAATCGGATGGGGTCGAAGGGATTTGTTCTAATATGGTTACAGACATATTATTTGAACCCCTGATCCACGGGTTTCTTCTATAATTGCCCATTATATGATCTGGAGCCCGTTGCGATTCCAGGCTTCGCTACGACCCCACCTTCAATATTGTTTTTTTGAATGTAAGTATAAATTTTTCTAATTCACCGGAATTATTTTTTACATTTTGATATCTTTTAATTTTCCAAAAGAGATATATGGTTTACAATCCATATTATAATAACATTGGTAAATTCAGTCGATTCTGACATTCTTTCATCTACAAAAAAAAAACACTTGAATCCCGATGAAAATTGGGGATTGGTGGAAGAATCAGAATATTTTGCTAATAAGGTAAAACTTTATCGCCAAGATAAACTAAATGCTGATGAATTTAGGCGCTTTAGACTTCAAAATGGTGCCTATGGTTCTAGATTGAATAGTGAATTTAGTATGATACGAATAAAGGTTCCTGGAGGTGATATTAGTCCAGAACAAATGGAAAAAATCGCAAACCTGTCTGAAACGTTTTCTATTGGTTCTGCCCATGTGTCCACCAGGCAAAATATACAATTACATTGGGTGCAATTGGAAGACGTTAGTGAAGTAGTCAGAGGCCTAGCTGAGGGGGGTTTAACTTCAAGGGAAGCTTGTGGGAATACTATTAGAAATGTTATGTGTAGCCATTTTGCAGGAGTATGCTCTAATGAGCCTTTTGATGTTACTGTGCATGCAAAAGCTATTGCAAAATTCTTTTTAAGAAATCCTATGTGTCAAAATTTGCCAAGGAAATTTAAATTTAATTTCGCATGCTGCTCCGAACATGGTTTTGTAAGAATTGCAGACGTAGGACTAGTTCCTGCTATTCGTGACGGCATTCGTGGCTTTAGAATATACCTTGGAGGCGGGCTAGGAGCTGCGTCATTCATAGGACATCTCTTAGAAGAGTTTACACCCGAATCCCGACTATTGTCCACATCAATGTCTACCATTAGACTTTATGATAGATTGGGTAATCGTGAAAACCTCGCAAGAAATAGAATGCGTTATTTAGTCAATGAAATGGGGTGGGAAAAATTCCAAGCATTGTTATTGAAAGAACGTGTAATAGTGGAAGCAACAATGTCAATACCTACAAAAAATACCTTTGATGGTATTTTAAATATTGATACCAATGCAAATTCTAATTCAACCATATCCAGCAAAAGAAAGCTGCCCTTAATAAATTCTGATAATGCACAAACTCCATATAATAGGTGGCTAAACACCAATGTGGTTGCCCAGAAACAACCCGGATACTATGGAGTTTACATAACATTGGGCGCTGGTGACATTACATCAAATCAGCTTCGTGTTTTGGCGGAATGTGTTAGAGAATTTTCTTTAGAGCAAAAGGCCAGAACTACTCCACAACAAAACTTTTTCATCAGATATATCAAATCTGATTCGATTCCCAAAGTTTTCGCGAAATTGTCCAGTATCGGTCTCGGTAATCCTGGTGCTAATACAATTGCTTCTGCAGTGGGTTGTTCTGGAACAACATCCTGCAATCTTGCTATAACTAATTCTCACAGGCTTGCTAAGGAGATTCAAAGTAAATTCTTGGAATTGAATTTTGACATGGATCCTGATTTTCGTACTTCTACAATCAAAATCAGTGGATGCCCTAATTCCTGTGGTCAACATGAAGTAGCAACCATTGGATTTTATGGTGGAGCTGGTAGAATTGCAAATTCCATGGCTCCCATATACACAATGCTTTTTGCTGGTAGCACAGGGGAAACTGGTGAATTGGGAAAGACTATCATGCGTGTTCCAGCCAAGCGGGTTATTGATGTAGTTCTTAAAATAATTGAATGTTATAGAGGTGAAAAAAACGGTAATGAGAGTTTGCATGATTGGATATGCAAAATTTCAACAGGCCATGGCAATGGTAAAGTACAGACTATAGATGATCTTAAGAAAACCCTTGTTCCTATTACCGAATTACCTTCTTTTGCTGAAAGTCCTGATTCGTATAAAGATTATGGCGCCGATTCAAACTTTGTCGCAAAAACTGCAAGGGGAGAATGCGCTGCTTGAGTGATCTAACCCAGACAAAAAACAAAAATGGTATTAAATCTGACAATAAGTTAAAAAAAAATATCATTAAAAAAGAAAAAAAGATGATGTCACCAGCTACATTGGATTTAGTATGCGATGTTGATACATTAAGAACTTTAATAAAAAAAAATAAAGTTAGAGTTGTAGATGTTAGAAAAAAAGACGAATATCTAAAAGGCCATATACCTACCTCAGTTTCTTTACCTTTATCTGACTTGTTGTCTGACGATTCTCCAGAATCCATAATCAAGATTATGAACAATCTGGGAATAGCTGACAATACTCCCGTGGTTGTATATGATGATACTTTTGGAGCGCTAGCTTCAAGAGTCGCATGGTCTTTTAAATTCATTGGACACACAAATGTCTCTCTTTTGGAAGTTACTTATAGTGGCTGGAAAAATATGGGCCTGGAAATAGAAAAAAAATCTAATAAATTCCCTAAATCTTCTCACTCTATCGATATTGATTATTCTATTTATGCGGATGCTGAATATGTGGAAAATGCTCGCAATGATAAAAATAAAGTCATAATTGATTCCCGTGAAAGATTAAATTTTCTAACAGAGCACATACCAAATTCAAAAAATATCCCATATACAATGATACGCTCAGAAGACGCTATATTAAGAAATCCGTCCGAACTTAAACGATTTATGGAGAATAGGGGAATTGACTCTAATAGTGAAATTATAACTTATTGCGGAAGTGTGGGAACCTTATCTGGATTGGTTTTTTTTGCTCTAAAAACAGCTGGAATTTCAAATGTAAAACTTTACCCCAAATCTTTTAAGGAATGGAAATCTTTGGGAAAACCTAAAATAGAATTTAAAGATGCAACGTACTGGGACCTTTCAGCAGAATAGTTTTTTATACTGCGAGAGATATTTTTTCATGCTAGTTTTCAAACCAGTTGATGATTTCCTCTGTGTTTTGATTCCTTATCGTTATTTTTATTGGCCCTAATGGTGATTCATCTTCGTCCTCAATTAGTGCAACGACTTTAGAAAAGGCTGCTTGCTTATTCAATAAGAACCAAGTTGTGTTCATGGTTTGGTTACTAAACAAAATTTTTTTTAAAACTGATAAAGTAGACTTTGATCTTATTTGATCTTTTACTTTTTTAAGTACCTCCAATTTTTCGGTAGATGTGTACAATTTATTGTCTTTTAGTATGAGGGTGGAATCTGGAAAAACGTTTTTTATTGCAAAATTCACTTTTTCTATTTCTTCCGAAGGATTGACGTACGCTTGAACTATTATTTCCAGATCTTTGTTATTATAGTTGTTTTCTTTTTTCGTGGTCATGTTTTATATGGTAATAATTCCTTTTTCCTCAAAATTTCTAAATTCTGCAATCCATTTTGCGATAACTTTTTCAACATTATTTCTAAATTCTTCGATGGTGAGGTCATTATTGGATATTACTTCGTCAGCTAATGCTATTGCCTCACATATTCCTACGTCTATCTCTCTTTTGTCTCTTTGTAAAAATTTTTCATAGGTAGATGGGGAGTCTGATCTATCCCTTAGTTTTATGTGGTTATATCTTGTATTTGATGATGCATGTATAGCTAAAAGCTTTACAAAACCCAGATCTTTTAAAATTTTAAATTCTTCGTAACTTCTATTTCCATCTATCACAAAAAAATTATTGTTATCATCAAGTTTTTTTATTTTCTGCAAAATTAGTTTTGCGATTATTCCATTGCCATTTTCATATCTTAGGTTCCTCATTAGCTTACCTAAATTTTCATCGTTTAGTTCTATCTTTTTTTCAAGTGCTTTTTCTCTTATAATATCGCCCATAACAATAACACGAAAGTTTTTTTCTTTGAGTAAGTTAGCAACGGTTGATTTTCCTGCCCCTGGCATTCCAGTCAGACATATTACAAATTGTTTTGAAATTTTAATGACCTCTATTTCATAAACTATGTGACTTAATTTATTTTTTAATAAATTACTTGATATATGCTGAAATGATACTTACATCATAAAATGCGGTTGTTTGTTGCAATAGATATAAATAATATTGATGTTGAAAAATTTCAAAAATATTTTTTAAACAAATTCAAAATCGATTCACGCATTGTTAAGCCAATAAAAAAAGATAATTTACATATAACTTTAAAATTTTTAGGAGAAAAAACAGACCTTGAAACAAAAGATATAATAACTGATCTAACAGGAATTCACTTTGACCCTTTTAAAATATTGTTTGATAAAATAGGTGTTTTTCCAAATATGCGATCCCCCAGAATCATTTGGCTTGGTTTAGATGATCAAAGCAACAAAAAACTAAATGATGTTTATTTTCAGATAAACGACATATTAAAGAAATACGATAAAGGGGATAATAGCAAAAGCGAGCGTAAGAGTTCTTCTGGCAATCAAAAATTCTTTCCGCATCTTACGATTTTTCGGGTTTATAATAACCGTATGATCCCAGGTTTTCTTTCTTCTCTTTCAGATAGACTTATTTCAGAAGAAGAGGAAGTAAATACAATTAGTTTGAAAAAAAGTACTATCACTTCAAATGGGTCTGTATATTCTGATTTGTTTTATATTAAAGCCACTAAAAGAAATGCATATTGAAATAAATAAGTTAATTGACGAAATAGCTGATGATTGCATACCTACTGACTCAGAGAAAATCCATCTGAATAACGTTGCAAACAAAGTAAAAGACCTCATTACAAATTTTGTTTCCGATAAAGATGATTATTCCTTTGTAAAAGACGTGGTTTTCGGTGGTTCTTTTGCAAAGGGAACTTGGCTTAAAAAAGAAACTGATATTGATATATTTGTAAAGTTTGATAGTCAGTTAGATATTCGGGATTTTGAGAAATATGGAAAAGAAATAGGATTAAGATCATTAAAAGGCTTTTCTCCCTATCTTCGATATGCCGATCATCCGTATGTTGAAGCATATGTCGAAACCGTTAAAGTTAATGTTGTTCCTTGCTTTGATGTTTCTTTTGGGAGATGGAAAAGCACCGCAGATCGTTCTCCGTTTCATACAGCTTATGTTATCAATAGACTTGACAATTATAAAAAAAACCAAGTTAGATTGCTAAAAAAATTCTTTAGATCTTTGGATGTTTACGGTGCAGAAATATCTAAGAAGGGATTTAGTGGTTATGTTAGTGAAATTTTAATTATAAAATTTGGTTCCTTTTTATCAACATTGGACCATTTTTCCAATTTTACTGTAGACAAAAACATAATTGGGCTCGATAATGATATTATTAATGCCGATAACTTAAAAAAAAAATTCAACAGCTTTCTAATAATATTGGACCCAGTTGATAACAACAGAAATTTAGGTACTGCTATTTCTCCCCTATCTGCTGGAAAGTTTATTCGAGGCTCAAAGGTCTTTTTAAAAAACCCATCAAATAGTTTTTTTGTTAACCATAAAAAAATTTGTCATATTGATCCCGTATTGATAGAGTTGTTATCTTCTAGTATCTTGATCATTGAATTTAAATTTAGTTTTAGGGCACCTGATATAATCTGGGGCCAATTACAAAAAACCATAGCTTCCCTATCAAAATTCATAGAGCTGAATGGGTTTAAAATCATAAAAAATATTTGCTTTACCGATGAAGAAGAACATTGTGTTTTGGCGTTTTTGATGGAATCTATAACCATTCCTAAATTATATAAGCGAATAGGTCCGGATATTTTCAGACACAATGATGCTGAAAAATTTATAAAGTCAAACTCAATCTCACCAGTTAAATGGATGACTTCAGACAATAGGATAAATTGCCTTCTTTTGAGGGATTTTACTGATGTTAGAGAATATCTAAAATTTGTTTTTGCAAACAAACATAACCTAATCGGTATCCCTAATGGATTAAAACCGGATTTTTTATCTACTGTGAAAGTGTATTCTATTGATCAGCAAAAAAATATTAGTGAGCATGTAAAGAATACTCTATTTGAATTATTGTATACCGATAGTAGATTATTCTAACAGGTTTCTTGTAACATCTCCTAATCTAATAGACTTGTTATGCTATCCTAGGTTTAGTGTGCCTGATTATACAACAAAAATCAAAAATCTTTTTTCATTGAATATAAAATGTGTAATATTGGAGGGTGACACTATTTTGTATAATAATAATATTTTGGGTAAAGGCTGTGAAGGTCTGGTCTTAAAAGTTGAAGATTTCAAAAATGAAATTATGGCCTTAAAAGTCAAAAGAACCGATTCTTGTAGATTTAGTATGAAGCCTGAATTTGATTTCTATAAACTTGCGAATATGCATAACATAGGACCTAAAGCACATTCTTGTACTGTTGATTTTTTATTGATGGAGTTTATTGATGGATTTTCTATAGAAAATTGGTTTTCAAATACAAAGTTAGATGAGTATCTGATAAAGTCGGTTGTGATTAATATATTGAATCAATGTTTCGTTTTAGATAAAATAAATCTAGATCATGGCCAATTAAATAGATTGTATAATCATATAATAATCTCTCCTGATGGCTCAAACTGCACGATTATTGATTTTGAAAGTGCAAGTACATCTAGAAAAGTTTCTAACCTGACATCTGCTTTTCAAGGTTTGTTTTTTAAGGGTACCATAGCTAAACGAATCAATAAATTTGTTGATTATGAAAACAAAAAAAACGAGTGTTTAGAATTACTAAAGGAGTACAAAAGAAACACCTCCAGAGAAAGCTTTGATTCTCTAATGTCTTTAATTTGATATTCTCTCTTTTTTGAGAAGTAGAAAGACATTAATCTATTCTTTAATAACATCATTTATGACATTTCCAAAGGGTTATGTACCTCCTGATAAAAAAGCGGCAGATGAGAAGGCCAAACAATTGACAGATGAGAAGGCCAAACAATTGACAGATGAGAAGGCCAAACAATTGACAGATGAGAAGGCCAAACAATTGACAGATGAGAAGGCCAAACAATTGA
>Ga0136617_10004189_pt1 | contig 12908 bp, 4 predicted proteins | sample AntDrymUQ3222106_2_FD_129672 | JGI IMG/M metagenome (GOLD analysis project Ga0136617, IMG submission 129672) | Polar desert sand microbial communities from Dry Valleys, Antarctica - metaG UQ322 (21.06) | ecosystem: Environmental > Terrestrial > Soil > Desert | place: Antarctica: Dry Valley...
GCCGTCCCGATCGAACAGGTGAGAGAGCTGAGCCAACGGGTCCATGGAATGGACGTTCGCTCGGAGCGCACCCCTGGCGAGCTGATGCACGCTTTGGCTGAAGTCATCGTCAACCCCCTATCGGTGCGGACATTTCTGACCACAGCCGCGAAAGATCGCCTGGCCGTGGTGCTCGGCTGATCTTTGCGGCGGTCGCTGACCCTGGACTTCCAGCGGCCGTTTTACCTGACAAGTGGAGGGCTGTGGAGCGGCAGATACCGGGCCGGCGATGGGCGGCTCAGATTCGGCATTTCGATTCGCCGGTGTTGCGGGTGCGCTATCGCGGCGGTGTCGTGTTCAACGCTGCTGGCTTGCCCGAGTGGGACCTGCTGGCTCGGGCGATGGTGGATCTGCCCGATCCCGAGCCCGGCCTGACCATCGACGAACTCCGCGTGCTGGACGTGCTCACCGCCAACACGGCGATGGCCGCTGCGGGGGATCCACTGTGGACAGCTAGCGCTGAGCATGATCCGCCATTCACCCCACCGTGCTGGGTGTGGGCGCACCTGTTCGGTACCCGCCGGATGGCCCTGCTGCCCGCGGAAGTGCATGGCGCGTTCCGCCATCTCGGCGGGGTGGCCACGCTCCCTGCCGAGGTGACTGGCTATGGCATCGGCGTCGACCAGTGGACGCCGGTGCCGACGGAGAGTCGCGCGGAGTTGGCCGACGGCTTGCTGACCCGGGTCGAGAGCCTCCTGGGCAGTCCGTTGCCGTCGGCGTACCGGGTGTTCCTACAGGCGACCAACGGCCCCACACCCACCACGCCGGGCATCCATCCGAACTTCGGATTCGTGGCTGACCAGCCGGTCTTTGGCCTGGCTCGTGACGACCGGCATCAGGATCTCAGCTACGTGCAGCCCTGGTTCCGGGACCGGCTGACCAGCGATTTCCTGGCGGTGGGGTACGTGCAGGGCGGCGTTCTTGCCGTCAAGGTCGCGGGCCGGGAAGTCGGGTCGGTCTGGTATTACGACGACGACGATCACCGCGACGACGACCGGTACGACGCCGAGTACGTATGCGCCTACCTGCTCCATCGCTGTGCCGAGGACTTCGATGCGTTCCTGTACGCGTTGACAGCCCCACCCCGCCGACTGCTGCGACGTGCCGGGGCCGCGGTCGAGGATGGCCGAGCCGTGCTCGTGCGGACCGAAGACATGGGGGCGTCGCTCCCACGTGCCCAGCAGCCGCCACAGGCGATGTGACGCAAGCGCCTCCGGGCGGGGTGCCTTAGGCTCCGCCGAAGTGTCCGCTCCTGGCTGAGGGGATGATGCGGTGAGTTCGAGTTGGCAGCCAGCCAACGAAGTCGAGCGGTTGATGGCCGAGGCGCTAACGCGTGGAGATACCGCGGAGTATTTCCGCACCTTCGCCGTGGCCACCCTTGCGCTGCCGACGCTTCTCGCCGACCACGAGGAGGGGCAGGCGCAGCGAATGGTCACCTGGGACATCGACGGGGAAACGTTCCTGCCTGTGTTCACCTCCGTGGAGGCATTGACGGAGTGTCTCGACGAATCATGTGATGCCTTCTCGACTGTTACCTATCGCGAGTTGGCTGAGAAGTGGCCCGAGCCAAGCTGGCGGCTGGCGATCAATCCTGGTTCGCCCATCGGTGCCTTCGTCGATGTGGCGACGGTGATAGAGGCAGCCCTGGAGCGGGTGCGGGTGCCCGCTCCCGAGAGCCCCGCGGACCTGTTCGAAGCCGGCGTCGAGCTGGCAGAGGACGTCGACGACCACGATTTGTTGCTCGACACCCTCCTGCTCTCGACCGTGCTGCTGCCGGTTACGAAAGAGGTGCCGGCGGGTGCGATCGAGCAATCCGACTTCCCATGGCGCGTGACCGAGGACCAACCGATGGCAACCATCTCAGTCTTTACGTCCGAGGAGCAGATGGCGGCGGATATGTCTGGGCCCGTGCCCGTCGTTGAGGTGGATCTCATCGACGTGCTGCTCGCGTGGCCGGACCCCTCGTACCGGCTGGTTGTCAATCCGGGTTCCGGCCTGCAGATGACCTTCGACGGTGGCGACGTTCCGGCGCTGATCGCCTGCTGCGACGACCTGATCGAACGCTATTCAACCGATAAGTCGCAGGGCTAAATTCACCCGTCCTGATCTGTGAGAAGCGTATCTGCAGCGGTATGGTCGGTTTGGCACAATGGGCCTCCTCGCGATTCGGGCCGTTGTTCGCCGCAATCGCTGACGCAGGTGGCAAAGCCGGGCTCGCGGCGGGGGAGGTGACGCAGGTGGAGGGTGCCGGCCCCGGACGGCCTGACTGGGCCGGTGTCGCTGGCATGGTCGATGACCTCAACAAGGCGATGCGGTCCATCGACGTGACGCAGCGCAAGATGCTCCACGTCAAAGGCACGGCCTGGTCGGGCGACCGGATGGTCAAAGTCGTTGTCGGCCCACGCGGGCACCTCGTTGACTTGGTGATCGATCCGAGGGTTTACCGCACTCCGAATTCCGTCGCGTTGGCGCAGTTGATAGTGGCGACCGCCCGAAAGGCGACTGAGCAGGCACTCGCCGAGACCCAGAAGATCATCGATGAGGCGATGCCCGGCGATCTGCGCATCGCCAAGGTCGGATCGATGGATGTGCGAGCAATGGCCGTGACCCATGACGCGGATTTGGTGGCTGAGGAGGACCATGATGGCGACCTTCGTTGAGATCACTGGTGACCCCGATGAGGTGCGGGCTAACGCGGCGCGGCTGACGGCCAAGGGGCAAGCCCTGACGGCGAAGAGTTCGGACCTGCTTGAGGGGATTACGTCCATCGAGGGTGGGCGGCCGTGGGGAGGCGACAAGTTCGGAGACGCGTTCCTGCAGGATTACGGCAATGTTGGTGGCGCGGTGCCAGGCGATGAATCGTTGCGGAACGACGCAGCTGAGCATGGCAGCGCGCGCGACGCCTTGCTGGCTCTCGCGGCCGCGGCGGGCAAAGACGCATCGGATCTGGGCGAGGCGGTGACCTGGGCGCTGCTTGACTATCAGAGCGCTGATGAGCAGGCCGCTGACGAGATCGCCAACACCCAGTGACCCCTGCTCTGGGTGATGGGGTTCGGTGCCCCGACCGGGGTGCGGTAGGGGTGTAAGGCGGTGTCGGTCCAGGGGTCCTTCGGGTCGATCTTGGCGTTCTTTGAGACCCTTGACGAGTACGTGCCGGGCGTCTTCGGCAGCGTGCTGGACTGGCTTGTTGAGGTCCCCGAGGCTGATGAGCTTCGCCTGTACGACTTGGCCGCCGCCTATGGCAACGTCGCCAAAGCGTTCGGTGACTATCTCACTGACGTCGCTCCGGTGGGCCTGGCCGTTGCTAGGCAGTGGTCCGGCGACGGAGCCGCTCGGGATTTCTTGAACCACTGGCAGGCCCACGTCGATGAAATGTCGGCGGTGGTTGAGGGGGCGTCTGCCGTGCAGGATCAGGTCCAGACCAAAGCGAACAACATCGAAATGATGAAGTTCATGGCCGCGATGGATTTGGTCATGCTTGCCAGCACCTTGGTGTCGTTGATCATGGCGGCGTGGGTGACGTTCGGAGCGGCAGTGATCGCCGCTCCCGGTGCGATAGCGGCGACCGGCACGGCGATCCGGGCCCTGGCGGCGAAATTGCTGGAGCAGTTGCTCAAGAAGGGCCTTGAGCGGAGTCTTGTTTCGCGGGGTGTGACTCAGGCAGCGGAGCGGGCGGCGGCCATCGCGGCACAGCGAGCCGCTGCCGCTGCGGCGGCACGTGCGGCCCGGACGGCAGCGATGCGGGCGGCGAGGGACGGACTGTCGCGAGGTGCCGCCCGCGCAGCGTGGACCGCGGCGGCGATGGCTGCGGGGAAGGGCCCCGCCAGCCGGATGGTGGCTCGTGCGGCGGGCCGCATGGCCGCGCAGCGGGCCGGCTCGCAAGCCCGTAACTTCGGAGCCCGGCGGGCAATGCGACAGGAGCTACGCGGCAAGTTGGCTCAGCAGATCGCCGCCGGTCAGGTGACCAGACTCGGGGTCCGGGCAGCAGCCAGGGGGGAGACCAGGCTGGCCGCCCAGCAGGCTCGCCGGGAGGCGATGGAGAGATCCGCCTCAGCCGTCATGAGTGACGCGGCCAGGGTGATCGTCCGTGACATGGTCCAGAAGGGAGTGATGTTCGGCGCGTTCACGGCCGCCACCGAGGGCGGGGTGCAGACCTGGCAAGTGCTCACCGGACACCGGGACGGCATTGATCTTGGCGAGATCGCCGCCCACACGGCTTCCGGGGTGGCGATCGGGGCACTGGGCGGGCCGCTGTCGCTCGGCAGGGCCGGGATGACCGCCCAGGCTGGTTCTCTGGGTGCGGCCACGCTGGCCGTCGATGCCACGACGCATGCGATAACCCTGATCAATACAGACGGGGTCAGCGTGTTCGACCGGGAAGCCTGGTCTGCCTGGGCCAGCGCGGAGGCGACGAATCTGGCCAAGGCCACGGCGTTTGGCGCGATGAACGGGGCCAGCCATTTCAAGCACATCACGCAGGAATACCGCGCTCTGTCTGGGGCAGAGGCTGGCCGGGCCACGGTGTCGCATCACCCGAGTGCCGAGCCGATTCCCTACGATCGGCTGGGCGCATACGAACGCCTGACACAGATCGAGCCGCAAGCACCGAGCCGTCTCAGCCCAACCGATCCAGGCATGTCTGCCCGGCAGTCGACAGCGCCTAGCCGGAGCGAGCCCGCGCCGCGAAGCCCTGACGGCCCAGCGACCCCGCCGGAGCGTGCGACTCCCCAGCCGCCCCACGTCGCTCCTGAGCCATCGATCGCTCACCCCGAGCCCGCCGTACGAGCCGAGCCCCCAGCTCACCCCGACCCCCCCGTACGAGCCGAGCCGCCAGTTCACGCGGAGCCGACCGGGCCACCCCACTCCACGACGCATGTTGATCCGGCTGCTCGCGCGGACCCGGCAACGCATGTCGAGCCGGCAAAGCATGCCGACTCAGCTGGGCATGCGGACCCGGCAGCACGTGCTGAGCCGACTGGTCATGCGGACCGGGGCCAGGTCGACTCAGCCAGCCGCTCCGTACCCGCTGATCATGCGGTCAGTGACCCGTCCGGCCGTCCTGCGATACCGAAACTCGCCGAGGACGTAGCGCTGGCCGAACCTGCCGTCCGCATCGCGGGGGAGCCTCCGAAGCTGACAGCGGGTGTTCTCGGCGAGGGCGTGACAGGGGCGTCCCATCCGGGTCGGGGACCGGAAGCGGCGCGGCTTGAAGCGGTGCGCGAGCCCTTGAAGCACCCTGACGCTGAGCACGGCAAGAAGCCCGCCACCGACGCCGTCAACGAAACGCTCAAAGCCGAACACGAGCGGGCGGCCACTCAGGTGCCGGACCGGCCGGAGGCCCGGCATCCACAAGCACCGTCAGGGCACCTGCCCGGGGGTCGCCACGAAGCCTGGTTGTCCGAGCTCGAGCAAAGGCTGTCAGAAGCAGAGGCAGCCGAACTGGCGAAGATGACGACCGGGCTGAGCCCGCATGAGATCCACGACAAGTTCCGCGGCGATCACCAGGCAGCGATCGATCAGGTCCGCGCCGAGCATGCGGCCGATGTCGCCCCGCCCGAAGTGCATCCTGGGTCAAAGGCGCGCGTGGAGGAGCTCACGGCCTTCATCGCCGATCACCGGCTGATGCGGGATCCGCACATCCGCGCGATCGTTGAGAGCCGGCCGCCAGGGCATCCCAGTTCACTGCCGATGGTGCGGGATGCGCTGATGTCGAAGATCATCGCTGACGAAGCGCTGCTGCGGGCGCGAGTCAATGAACCCCATGCCGAGGTGCTCAGCGAGATCAAGGTCTACGAGAAGCTACCCGAGGCACGCATCGAGGAGTGGGTGAAAAACAACCCGGGGAAGCCGATGCATGGGCTCACCGAGCGGGCGGATGGCTTGTACATGCAGCGAGCCGAGATTGACCTGATGGTCGTGGTGCGTGAGCCCGATGCCCCCGCCCGGATCCTGCATCGCGAGGAAATCAAGACCGGAATCCACGATAAGCACTCCGCCGCCGCCACCCAGCTTGCCAATGCTGAGAAGCATCTGGCTGCTGGCGCAAGCGGAAAAATCAGGTTGGAGATGCAGGGCAGAGACATCACCCGCCACATCGACATGGCTAGCGATGCCGCAGCCACCAAGGCCACAAGAGGCCCGGCTGGGAAGGCTTTCGACGAGAGCCTGGGTGTCAGCGGACCGCACCTGAAGGCGTTGGTGAAGGACCTTCTCGCCGGTCAGCAGCGCACTCATGCGGCCGACGATGCGGTGCATCCCCCCGCTCCTCGGCAGGCTGGGGAGCACCCGCCGGTGGCGGGATCGCACCCCGAACAGCCGCGAGCCGGACACGATCCCGAGCATCGGCAGCGCGACGCGGCCCACCTCGCTGACGAGGTCACAGACCGGACCGCACATGACCTACGCCCACCTGCGGGTCCGTACGCCCGACCGGAGCCGGCGCCGCGAGTGCCGGATACCCGCGCGATCGGAGCGGGTAGGCATGCGCCGATCGAGCACCCAGCGTTCCAGCGGGGGCTCGAGGACTTGCTGAGCACACCCGACGGTTACCTGGTTTTCGCCGATCCGTCGACCCATCCCTACGGACGGTTGATCAACGGCGACGGAACGACGTTGCCGGGTCGAGACGTCAACTGTCTGGACAGCGCGTTGTCGGGGTTGTCATCGTTCTACGGCCGACCAGAGGTGTCCGCACCGCTGTGGCCCGAGCGCCGGACAAACGAGACCATCACGAACTTGGGGGAATTCGATACACAGCGGGCGGAATCTTGGCTGGGGACGTCCGAGTGGCCGAGCTTCAAAGAGCCGGGCCGGTCGATCGCCGATGAATACCAAGCGCTGCACAGTCACATCGCAGAACTGGGCCCTGGGTCGTCAGCATTGGTCAGGATCGCGTGGGGCAAGTTCGACGAACACGGTGAACCGATATTCGACGCGCAGGGTCGCCTCGCTCGTGACGACGCTGGGCACGCGTTCGTCGTTGTGTATCCACGCGACGCGGCTCATCCTGTCTGGTGGGATCCGCAGACCGGCCGAACCTGGTCTTCCCCACCGGTTGGTTACGTCACCCGCACCGCCTTGCTCGACTTCATCGCGGTGGATTCACATGGAGGGACAGGGCATGGTCGATTCGCTGTGGACGAGCGAGGAGGCGAAGGCACTTCTCGAGGGCCTGTGCGGGGAGGTCACGATGATTTCCTTCGAGTACGGCTGGGTAGCGAAGAGCGTCCTGTCGGCGCGGGAACAGGCGCAGGGGAGGGGACTGGGGCTGGGGAGGTACGTCATCGATCGGGAGGCACGGGTGATCACCGCGCATCCGAGCCTGGCGTCTCCGATCATCGCGGAGGAGTACGCGGAAGCACGCCAGCAGGGGCGGATCACCGGGCGGCAGATCTGGCCGACGGAGACCTGACCCGTCCCTCAGCTCACGGCGCGGCCGACGGGCCGGCAGTGGCTCACCCGAAGGTTGACGAGGGTCTGCCTCCTGGCAGCTTCCGATCCGGTGACGACCTGCCGCACTACGCCGGCGACCGGCCGCATACCTACCGCGACGAGACAACGCAGCAGCTGCACGAGATGCGAGATGCGCCCGGCACCCACCGCGACGAGCGCTTCAACCTCATAGACACGGCTACCGGGGAGCGGCTGGCTGATCCGCTGCTGGATGGCCCGATCTCGCACCCGTCCAGAGAGCTTGAGCGCGTCGAGCATTGGGAGCACGCAGTGCCACCCGAGGTGCGACTGGCGCTGGAGGAGTCACACGCCGCGGGCGTACAAGCCAACGCCGCGCGCGCCGAGCTTGCCGCACTGGCACGGGAATTCAGGATCCCCGACGATCCCGTGCGTCTTCGTGGCGAGGCCGTGGATTCGCGTCTTGCCCAACTTCGGGAGCAACTGGCCGCGGATCCCAGCCGGCTTGACCGGTTGCCTGACCTACGCAGGGCCGCGGAGCAGTTCACGGCGAGTTACGAAGCAGCGCGACTGGCCCGGCACCACGCCGAAGTCACGGTGTCTCGGCACGTCTTGGGTAGCCGCGACGGCTACTTCCTCTCCGTACGAGGGCGCGATGGGCAACTCATCACGCTGAAGTACGACCTGAGCGGCGATCGCCTCAGCGTCATCGAGACGGGCCGCGGTGAGGGCCGCCCGCACCTGCTCGACGACGGCACGCTGGCCGAACACGGCAGCGCCGCCTACGTGCGCGACTTGCTCAGGTACGACACCGACCTGCACCGGCAGTTGCGCGATCACCCCCTGATTAACGACGCCCTGCACCGGGCCGCCGAACGCAGCGAGCTATCCGTCGACCATCACCGGGTGGAGATCGCTCGCAATGGCCGGGTGTTCACCTTCGAGCGGGCCACTGACGGGATAGATCTCGCTGGGCTGCGGGACAGGTTGCCGCCGGCATCGGACCGCCCTGACCCGCAGGCTCACGCGCGGCTGCACCAGGCCGTCGAGCGCACCGCAACTGGTGTTGATGAGTTGACCGGCCGCCGGCGGATCGAGGTTGGCAGCGGCTCGACCGTGACGGTCGGCCCCCAGATCGGCCGGGCGCGAACCGTGCACGTGTCCCTGACGGACGATCCCATGCCGCGCTTGCGTGAGGTTGACCGCAGCCGAGTCGTGATCGATGGCCACGGCTACCGATTGGAGTTCGCCCGCGAAGCGGTAGACCGGCTCAGCAGGGTCGAACTCGACCGGATGGTCTCGAATGCTTTCGCCAAAGCCGATCGCGAGGTCACGCCCCGGTCAAAGCATCTCGATCGACTCGGTCACCTTGCCAGCCGGGTCTTCGACGACCGACCGGCGCGGTCAGGGGTGCTGATGCACGAGCCGGTGCTGCCCAAGCGGCCTAGCCAGGCAGACTTCTTCAAATTGGCTGAATTCGAAGCCCTGACCGAGCGATTCAGGTCGAGACCGCTTGATGCGACCGCCGAGCGCACGGTCGGGCGATGGATTGATGACCACGGGCTACGCGAGGGCATGTTCGGTGCAGCCGAGCGCCGGCAGCTCATCGAGGGACGAATCTCCGAGAGCGCACGCAACTTCCTCGATGAGCACCGGACGATCGAGCGCGCCCCAGACCCGGCGGTTGCCCGGGTGCGAGCCATGTTCAACGCCGAAACCCGGTGGAGCCTCAGCGAGGGTCGCGGAGACGTCAGACTCATTGCGTCGCGTGTTCCGAACCGCGACGTGTTCCGGTTGGCGCCGGATGGGTGGGTCGACAATGGCCGCGCCAGACCAACGGTTGAGGTCGTCGCCGGCAAGCCCGGCGAGGTGACGACCTTCCGTCCCACCCGCCTGCCCGCCCATTACCGGCTGATCGTGGACCCAGAGCTGGCCGGCTTCGGGCGGGTCGTGGTGCGCGGTCAACTTCGCACTGCCCTGGACGGGATCTTCGACTACCACAGTACGAGGGCACCGGACGTGCTGGTCCGTTTCCGCGACCGCCTGCTGCGGAACGCGCCGACCGCTTCGTCCAGCGGAATCTGGGGATTGGGTGGCTGGCGCCTCGACGCCCACGACCTCACCGTCAAGGCGCACGTGGCGAACCTCGTCGAGTTCGCCACTAACAACAAGCTTCACTTGAAGACCCGGATAGATGCTTTTGAGCGGTTCCATGACCTGCTGGTTGGTGCGGGCTTGGATCGCATCGGCATCCATCGCGACGAGGCTGAGCGTCGCCTCGAAGCCGCGTGGGGTGAGACAGCGGTCCTCGCTCACCGCGCTGGCGACCGAAGCCTCGCTGATCACCCCACCCGGGACTTGACCGACCCAGTTCGTCCAGGCGCGGTCTCGGCCGAAGCCCAACGGCAGGTACTCGCCGATTTCAAGACCACCGTCACGGCGATCAACAGGTGGCTCAAAGAGCCCGGAAATTCCATCCCGGACGTCCAACGCCTCGCGATCCGTAATGACGGCTGGGTGCAGCTCAAACTGGAACGACTGCGCGACTCGATGATTCGGGTCGAGGCGGCCAAACTCGCCGAGCCCGAACACATCGCGATCGCCTATCACGAGAACGCGGTGGTGCTCCAAGTAGATCCGAGCCTGCGCGGCGACCGGCTGCACAGGGCCGTCGTCGCGGTGATCGAACGAGTGGTGGAGGGCGAGCGGCAGATCTTCGAGCGCGAGGTGAATACGCTGAGCCATATCCGGCGTGCTTTCCCCGAGTTCACCCGGGCACTGACCGGGGCGTACCCGATCGAGCGGATCGTCAGCGAGCACGGCCCGCACGGGATCGGGGCCGTCTCCGGTCTGGCCGGTACGGCTCGCGGGTTGACCGGGGGCCTGTCCAGTTACTTCAGCGGCCGCCGGGAATCGGCACTCGCCGAGGTCCACTATCACTGGGACAAGGCCAATGCTGAAGGGATGGCCGACCGTCCACTGCAGCACTACGGCGAGTCGATCAAAGAGCAAGCCGAGAGTGGCAGCGCGACAGTCCGGGCATTCATCGGCGAGCATGACGGGGCGGACTCCTCCCAGCGTTCTGGGACGCGCGGCGCGACTGACCATGGGTCGACATCGACTGGCGTCCGGCATGAGGTCGGCTCGGCGGTACGTGAGGGATTCGCCCGGGTCGCCCGGGACAGAGCCGGCTACGAGGTGACCGAGCGCTCAACCAAACGCCAGCCTGCCGAGATCGACCGTTACGTGTTGCGCCTAGGAAGCAAGGGTAATGAGGTCGACGTCCGGGTCAGCTATGGCGACATCGGCGACGGACGAGTCGTGACCCCGCACTGGGTGCGCAAGGGGCACTGGCTGCTGATCGTGCGCGAGGACGCCGGGCCCGGCGAGATCCACGCCGGAGTCGCCCGCGCGGTGGAGGCGATCGGCAACCGGCGTACCGAGGGCGTACTGCCGCTGCGCACGTACCTGTATGAAGCCTCAGTGTTGGCCGGCGTCGGCGTGGTCGCGGGTGCTGGCATCTTTGCCGCTACTCACTCGGGCTGGCAGGCAATCGCCGCCGGTATCGGCGCCAGCACCCATTTCCTGAGGCAGTGGATCGAGTACAAGCACGAACAGCGGTTGGCAGACATCGCCTTCGGCACCCTGCTGGCCAGAGACCACGCTGAGCACGTTCCGCCGGGCTCGCTCCGTGACTCGATCGATGGCTACCGGGCACACGTCGAGAAAATGGAAGCCTTGACCACCAAGGCCGTCGAGGAGTTCACGCGGTCGCATCCCGGGCTCAGCAAGCAGTGGCACGAGTTCGATGAGGCAGTAGGCCCGCAGCCGAAGGCCCTCGACAGGATCCTTGAGCAGTTCGCCGCGCACCTCGTCGGCGAGGGCGAGAAGGACGGCTTCCCGCCGGGTGCCCGCGTCTCAGAACTGCCTGGTCGGCCGAATACCTACCAGATCGAGTTCTCGAACGCGGTGTGGCGACGAGAGCTGTCCACGTTCGAGCTGCGTGTTGGCGATACCGGCGGGGAGCCGACCCGCCCTCGCCTCGTCGTCTCCGACGTCGCGAACGTCGTCGTCATCGATCCGCGCCGCTCGTCTGAGGAGATAGTCACTCACATTCGGAGGTGGATCGACGACGAGGTGCGTGGCAACGCTGGCCTCGCGACGGGCTACCCAAGTTGGAAGATGCGCATGATGACCGCCGCCCGCGACATCACGGGGCAGGTCGCCGCAGCCGCGGCAGCGGTTGGCACTGCGGTCGGTATGGCCGCCGCCGCGGGCGGTGTGGCTTGGTCGAAGTTTCCACTGGGTGAGGTCGTGGCCGTGCAGGCCGCGTTCGCCGGCGGCGCCGCGCTCGCCGCCGGTGCCAGGGTGCTCACCAGCGCCTGGCACGATGGCCACACGCGAGTTCTTTCTGACCGGTCCACCCAGCATGTTCTCGAGCGGTACGACAATGCCAACGAGCCGCACATGAACGTCTTTCACGACGAAGTCGTGAGCCTGAACGGCCGCACCGCGCAAGCGGCCGACCGCATGGATCACCTGGCGAGACTTGCCGGGTCGGTCGAGGACCAGACACGGGTACCTGACAGCATCCGCAATTGGCAAGACCTGCGCTCGGGGGCGCCCCGAGGCGACGGGCTTCCGCCCACGACCCCGCCGCCCGATCATCCCCTCGGTACTTGGAACCGTACGGACGAGCGGCCCGGCGAGGTGGTCAGGCAACGCGAGGACGGTGCGAGCGGTGCCGCAGCCGCGGAGATGCTCAGCCGGGGAGAGGTCAACCAGGACCGCATTGTCGAGCGGGCAGAGGGGGACCGTGCGCCCGAGGATCTGGCCACCGCGATCAACGCGCAGTCGGCTGATACCTGGCGGGGCGGTCGGGTCGAGCTCAGGGAGTTCGACGGGCTGTCGGTCCGCGGGCCCTGGGCGGCGGAGCTCATCGGCGAGGACAGGTCAAGGCACTACGTGGTTGTTGACCGGCTCTCCGACTCAGGTGCGGTTGTGCACGTCCGGGACCCGTGGACCGGCACTCGCTACACCCTGGAGCGGGGGCAGTTCCTCGATGCGTGGACCGGAAAGGCTGTGTACCAATACGACCCGCCGCCTGGCGAGGGTCCCGGTCGGGGCTCCGAGGGCCGGACCGGGCCTGGCACCACGCCGGCGCATGACCCTCGCCCAGCCACTCGTCCCGATGCTGAATCCGACGGCGGGTCGGCACGCCGTTACCGCCCGACGGTGCAAGGTCTCGGAAAGGGCGCACTGCTGCTCGGTCTCGGCCTCTTGGTTGCGAGCGAACTCCTGCCAGGCGACACGGTGCCCCCTGGTGGGCCAACGCCGCCTGGCGGTACGACGCCTCCGGGTGGGCCAACGCCGCCTGGCGGTACGACGCCTCCGGGTGGGCCGACGCCTCCGGGTGGGCCGACGCCGCCTGGTGGGCCGACGCCGCCTGGTGGGCCGAC
>Ga0136617_10004191_pt1 | contig 12902 bp, 13 predicted proteins | sample AntDrymUQ3222106_2_FD_129672 | JGI IMG/M metagenome (GOLD analysis project Ga0136617, IMG submission 129672) | Polar desert sand microbial communities from Dry Valleys, Antarctica - metaG UQ322 (21.06) | ecosystem: Environmental > Terrestrial > Soil > Desert | place: Antarctica: Dry Valley...
CCCCATGTCGAGGCCGGCGCGGATCGCGTGCAGGAGGAACGACGAGTGCATCGCCTCGCGCACGACGTCGTTGCCACGGAACGAGAAGGAGAGGTTCGAGATCCCGCCGCTCGTGTGTGCTCCCGGGCAGCGCTCCTTGATCACCGGCAGCGCCTCGATGAACGCCTTCGCGTAGCCGTTGTGCTCCTCGATCCCGGTCGCGACCGCCAGCACGTTGGGATCGAAGACGACGTCCTCGGGCTCGAACCCGGCCACCTGTGTGAGCAGGTCGTAGGCCCGCCCGCAGATCGACACCTTGCGCTCGACGGTGTCGGCCTGGCCCTGCTCGTCGAACGCCATCACGACGACGCCGGCGCCGTAGTCGCGCACGCGCCGGGCCTGCTCGAGGAACGGCTCCTCACCCTCCTTGAGGCTGATCGAGTTGACGATCCCCTTTCCCTGAACGCACTTGAGCCCGGCTTCGAGCACGCTCCAGCGCGAGCTGTCGACCATGATCGGGATCCGGGCGACCTCCGGCTCGGTCGCGATCAGGTTCAGGAAGGTCGTCATCGCGAGCTCGCCGTCGAGCAGATCGGCGTCCATGTTCACGTCGAGGAAGTTCGCGCCGCCGCGCACCTGCTCGAGCGCGACGTCCACGGCCGCCTGATAGTCGCCGGCCTCGATCAATGCCCTGAAACGAGCGGAGCCGGTCAGGTTCGTGCGCTCGCCGATCATCACGAACCCGGTGTCGGGCCCGAGCTCGAAGGGCTCGAGGCCGCTGAAGCGCGTCCGACGCTTGTGTTCATTGCGCACAAGCTCGCGTGGCACGAGCCCTTCGACCGCACCCGCGATCCGCGCGACGTGCTCCGGCGAGGTGCCGCAGCAGCCACCGACGACGTTGACGAAGCCGGCCTCGGCGAACTCGCGCAGAAGCGCAGCGGTGTCGTGCGGCTGCTCGTCGTAGCCGCCGAACGCGTTCGGGAGGCCGGCGTTCGGATGGCAGCTCGTGAACGTGTCGGCGAGCCGCGAGAGCTCGGCGACGTGCGGACGCATCTCCTTCGCGCCGAGCGAGCAGTTGACTCCGACGAGGAGCGGCTTCGCGTGCTCGACCGATGCCCAGAACGCCTCCACCGTCTGGCCGGAGAGGGTCCGGCCGCTCAGATCCACGATCGTGACCGAGATCCAGAGCGGCAGCTCGGGCGCAACCGCGCGCGCCGCCGCGATCGCAGCCTTTGCGTTCAACGTGTCGAAGACGGTCTCCACGAGCAGTAGGTCGACGCCGCCCTCGGCGAGCGCGGCGATCTGCTCGGCGTACGACGCGCGCACCTCGTCGAACGAGACCGGGCGGAAGGCGGGGTCGTCGACCTTCGGCGAGAGCGAGAGCGTCACGTTCAAGGGGCCGATCGAGCCCGCGACGAAGCGAGGAGATTGTGTTCTTTGCGCACAAGCATCGACCGCCTCTCGCGCCAGCCGCGCTCCTTCGAGGTTCAGCTCGCGCACGACTCCCTCGAGGCCGTAGTCGGCCTGGCCGATGCTCGTCGCCGTGAACGTGTTCGTGGTCGTGATGTCGGCACCCGCGGCCAGATAGCGCTGGTGGACGTCGAGGATCACGTCCGGCCGCGTCAGGTTGAGCAGGTCCGGATCGCCGGCCACCTCGCGCGGATGGTCGACGAAGTGTTCGCCGCGGTAATCCGCGGCGGTGAGGCCGGCGTCCTGGAGCATCGTCCCCCACGCGCCGTCGAGCACGAGGATTCGCTCGCGGAGGAGTGCTTCGAGTCTGTCGCGGGTCTCGCTCAAGGTCGTCTCCCTGCCCAAAAGAAGCGGGCCTAAAGAGGTTGGGAGCCGGAGCTCGCGGGCTCTTTAGGCGTTTTTTATCCTGGTCGCCAAGCTGCCTTCAAAGCTTTCCAGGTCGTCGGGTCAGGCTATCAGTAGCCCGAGAACTTGCTCGCGAGCACGCGCTCCTCGGACACGCCTGCGCTGTGCAGCTCCGCCGCGACGGCCTCCGTCATCGCGGGCGGGCCGGCGACGAGGAAGTGATAGCCGTGGAGGTCGCCGAGATGCTCTCGGAGCATCGCGGCGTCGATGCGGCGGGTCTCGCCCTCCCAACCTTCGTCGTCGGTCATCGTCAGCACGAGCGTGAGGCCGGGCAGCTGCTGCTCGAGCCCCTCGAGCTCGTCGAGGAAAGCAGCCGATTCTCGATCGCGATTCGAGTAGACGAGCGTGATCTCGTACGGAAGCTGCGCTTCGTGGATGTAACGGAGCATACTCCGGAAGACGGTGATCCCGATCCCGCCGGCAATGAAGACATATCTCGCGTTCGTGTCCTCGGGCAGCAGGAACGAGCCCTTCGGCTCCTCGACCTCAACCGCGTCGCCGACCTCGAGCTCGGCGAGCGTCTGCTTGAAGGCGGTGTCGCGGATGCGCGTCGCCAATCCCACCAAATCCTTGTCGGTGGGCGAGGTCACGAGCGAGATGTGGCGCCGCAGGCCCTTTTCGTCCTGGTGACCGCGGTCGGCCAGCTCGACCCAGAAGTAGGCCCCGGGCCGGTAGTCGGGGTAGTCCTCGACGGCGAAGGTGACGAGCAGGGTCCCCTTCGCGACCTCGCGCTTCTCGGCAACGGTCGCGCGCACCGCCTATCCCCTGCCGGAGACTGTCAGCTGGTTTTCCGCGTGCCTAACCCGCTGCTCGAGCTGCCAGCGGTCCGCCGTCGACTCGCCGGCGTCGATTCGCTCGAGCTCCGCATTCGCGGCCTCGAGCTGCTCCTGCGCGCGCGCATCGTCGATCTCCTTCACGTCGACGGCGTCGTCGACAAGGGCGATCGCGCGGTCGAGCTCGACCTTGAAGAAGCCGGGACCGGTCGCAAGCTCGACCACGTCGTCGGCGTCGCGATCGAGGTAGACGCGGGTCGAGCCGGCGCGCAGGGTGGCGACGAGCGGCGCGTGCCTCGCGAGCACGCCGATGTCGCCGGCGGCTCCGGGGACGACGAGCATCTCGGCCTCGCCCCGGAAGGCATCCCCTTCCGGGGTGACGACCGCGACATCGAACTTGGGGTGCGTCTCGGCCACTTAGTGGCTCTCCCAGTGACGGTTTCGCGCCGATGGCGCGTGAGCTGCAAGCGATGCAAGGACGCAGGGAGCGTCCATACGGGTTCGTATGGACGCGACTGAGGACGCCGCAGCGCGCCGCAGATCGCGCGCCAGCGGTGCCCTAACTGTTGCCGGGAGAGCCACTACGCCGCGGCCGCGGCCGCGCCGGCCTTCTCGACGGCTCCCTCGATCGCGCCGACCATGTAGAAGGCCGACTCGGGCAGCTCGTCGTGCTTGCCCTCGATGATCTCTCGGAAACCGGCGATCGTGTCCTCGAGCTTGACGTACTGGCCCGGGGTGCCGGTGAACTGCTCGGCGACGAAGTTCGGCTGAGAGAGGAAGCGCTGAACTCTGCGGGCCCGCGAGACGATCACCTTGTCCTCGTCGGTGAGCTCGTCCATGCCGAGGATCGCGATGATGTCCTGGAGATCCTTGTAGCGTTGGAGGATCTGCTGCACCTGGCTCGCGACCTGGTAGTGCTCCTCGCCGACGATTCCCGGCTGAAGCGCCCTGGAGGTCGAGTCGAGCGGATCGACGGCCGGGTAGATCCCCTGCTCGACGATCGCCCGCGAAAGCGTCGTCGTCGCGTCGAGGTGAGCGAACACGTTCGCCGGCGCCGGGTCGGTGAGGTCGTCGGCTGGGACGTAGATCGCCTGGATCGACGTGACCGAGCCGGTCGTCGTCGAGGTGATCCGCTCTTGGAGCTGACCCATCTCGGTCGCAAGCGTCGGCTGGTAACCGACTGCGCTCGGCATCCGGCCAAGGAGCGCGGAGACCTCCGAGCCCGCCTGGACGAAGCGGAAGATGTTGTCGATGAAGAGCAGCGTGTCCTGGCCCTGGTCGCGGAAGTACTCCGCCATCGTCAGTCCGGAGAGTCCGACGCGCAGGCGGGCGCCTGGCGGCTCGTTCATCTGCCCGTAGACGAGCGCGACCTTGTCGATCACCTCGGACTCGGTCATCTCGAGCAGTAGGTCGTTGCCCTCGCGCGTGCGCTCGCCGACGCCCGCGAAGACGGAGACACCGCTGTGCTCGCGCGCGACGTTGTGGATCAGCTCCTGGATCAGCACCGTCTTGCCGACGCCGGCGCCGCCGAAGAGCCCGATCTTGCCGCCCTTGATGTACGGGGCGATCAGGTCGATCACCTTGATCCCCGTCTCGAAGATCTCCACTTTCGGCGAGAGGTCGCGGAAGGCAGGTGGGTCGCGGTGGATCGACCACCGCTCGACGTCGTCACCGGCCGGCGGCTTGTTATCGACCGGCTCGCCGATCACGTTCCAGATCCGGCCGAGGGTCGCGTCGCCGACCGGGACGGAGATCGGCCGACCGGTATCGATGACGTCGACGCCGCGCGCGAGGCCGTCGGTCGTGTCCATCGCGACCGCGCGGACGCGATCGTCGCCGAGGTGCTGCTGCACCTCCGCGATCAGGGTCGTGCCCTCTGCGCCGCCCACACCGGGCATCGCGATCGAGAGCGCATTGTAGATCGCCGGCAGGCCGTCTGTGAAGACGGCGTCGATGACGACGCCCTTGATCTCGACGACTTTGCCGGGGGTTCCCTGTGCGTGCTCAGACATGTGGCTCCTGGAGAGAGATCTCGGTGGTGGGAGGCGCGGCGCGAGGGAGCCGCAGAAGCGCTCGGATTCTAGCGAAGGGCCTTCCGCGGCGAACCGCCGACCGGCGGCCGCGTCCCCGTTCGAGCGCCGACGCCAGCCTGGCGTCGTGGTCGAGGCGTCAGACGTGTGCGGTTATCGGGCTCGGCGCGACGAGCACGGGACGATCAGCCGCCGTCGATCGCGGCCGGCACCGGGATCGAGGAGCGCGGGGCCCAGTAGTTCACGAGCCAGGCCTTCTGCTTGCCCGAGCCGCTGACCTTCACTCCCATGTCGAAGACCTGCGGCTTCACCGTCGACCCCTTCTTCGGCACGAGCAGCACCCGCAGGAAGATCTCGTTCGGCGTCAGCTCGTCGACATCGAAGCTCGCAGTCTGGATGTCGTTCGGCGGGTAGTACTGAACCGGGATATCGCCTGTGAGCCAGTGCTTGTACGAGCAGCCGCACTGGACCCGGAGCTCGGGATGCGTGAGCTTCCACGCCTTCGCGAGATCCTCCCTTCCCGCTGCGGCGAGAATGAACTCACCCGCGACCCGACGCACGTTCTTCGGCAGATCTGCGGCGGTGTACTTCGGCGTCGTGATCGGGAGCTCGTAGTCGCGCCCGTAGGTCGTCGTGTTCGTCCGCGGCGAGGGATCCTCTCGCGACTGGATGAAGGTGAAGGCGCCGATCACGAGGAGCGCAGCCGAGACCGCGCTGAACCCTCGCACCACCCACGCGTTTCCCAAGAGCTTGCGCATCATCAAAGAGTAGACGAGCGGCGCCGCTAGAAGTTGCGCCGCAGCAGGATGAGCCCGAGCGGCAGCACCGCTGCCGCGACGGTGTAGGGCGCGAGCGCGACGGCCCTGAGCTCGCGCCCCCTGGAGGCGACGGCGCCCTCGCCGAGCCTGCGCCGAACGGCCGCAAGCGCGGCGGGGAGCTCGCGCTCACTGAAGACCCCGCCGCCGGTCTCACGGGCGACCCGCTCGAGGACGACGCGGCTTCCCGGATCCGGCCGGTAGCTCTCCCGCTCGCCTCTCGGCCCGTACACGCGATCCTCCGGGTGCCAGACGTGGACGAAGTACGTGGCGACGCGTCCTCGCAGGAGCAGCGATCGGAGCTCACCGAGGTTGAAGGGCACGCTCTCGCCGTCGGTGAGGACGACGGCGACACGAACGCGTGCGCTCGCGCCGAAGAAGTTCTGCCGGCCGAGGTCGCCGAGCGCCGCGAGCGCCGTGGCTCGGTTGGCGCGTCGCTCCGGTGGCGGCCGATCGATCTCCACCGCCCTGTCGACGATCGCGGTAAACGCGGTCGCGCTCAGGGTCGGGAAGAGGTGCGGCAGCAAGCGGTCGGTCAGCGACGTGACGCCGGTGGGCACCTCGACGAGCCCGAAGCGCAGCTCCTTGGCAAGCGAGCGCGCGCGGTCGATCCGCGCCGGCGCCGAGCGCGAGGGCCGCGCGAGCATCGACCGCGAGATGTCGAAGACGGCGATCGCCTCGACATCGGTCCGGCCGTCGGTCGCCTGCACCCTGGAGACGACCGGCTGCGCCGCCGCGAGGCCGAGCAGCAGGCCCACTGCGACGAACGCGCTCGCCTCGAGCCCGAGCGTGCCCGCAGGCCGCGGCTCCAGCCCCAGCACGACGCAGAGCCGGCGCGACCGCCGCTCGGAGGCGACGAGGGCCCCGACGCCGAGCAGCGCGAGGACGCCGACCGCGGCGGCCCACGGCGTCAGGAAGGAGACGCCCACCGCGCGATCTTGCCTAGTAACCGCCGCCGGACGACGCGGCGCCGGCGCCCGAGGCGGGGGTGGCCACGCGCTCGCCGCTGCCGGCCGAGCTGCTCGCGGCGCTCGAGAGGAGCCGGAGCGCGAGCTCGAGGTTGAACCGGGCGTCGTCGTTCGCCGGATCGAGCTCCACCGCTCGGCGGAAGTGACCCGCGGCCCGTCGGAGCGGCGGTCCCGGACCAGTCCCGAGCCGTGCCTCCTCGAGCGCGAGCGCGCCACGCAGGTTTGAGAGCACCGATCCCCGGCGCCGGTCGGCGTTCCCGGCGGCGCGCGCGAGCACGCGCTCGGCCCCGCTTCTCACGGCGAGCTGGGAGAACTGCGTGACCTCCTCTCGCGGCCTTGCGAGCCGGAACCGCTGCACCGCCGCACGGAACTCGAGGTCGTCCGCGACATCGAGCAGCGAGCGACTGGCGCCGGCCGGAAGCACCGTCTCGGCGGTCCACATGCCCGATGTCCCAGCGGCCCCGGCGAAGCGAGCGTCCCCGCGCTCGAGCGCCTGCTGCGAGCGCATCACGTCGGCGGCGAGCAGGGCGAGCAGCGCCGCGAGCGCGAAGGTGAGCGCGACGGCAAGCGGTCCGGCGATCCGCGAGGCCCTCACGCACGCCGCCAGGAGACGCGGCCGCAGAGCCGTTCGTTGAGTGCGAGAAGCGCCAGGAGGGCGGCCGCCGCGACCACCAGCGCAGACGGGAACGAGCCGACCAGCGTCTGACGCTCCTCGATCGCGCTGTTGCCGAGCAACTCGCGATTCTGCACGAACGCCTCTTCTCCGAGGAGCTGCTCGAAGAGGTCCCGATCCTCGTTGAAGGCGAACAGCGGCACGACTCGGAGGTCGATCCCGTCGGCCTCGTAGCGGATCAGCTCCTGCGTCAGCCGCTCCGTATCCAGCGCCGAGTCGTCCAGGTCGCTGATCAGTAGCACGGACGGCTGGATCCCATCGCGCTCGATCACGCGCCGCGCCTCGCCGAGCCCTGCGGAGATCTTCGTCCCCCCGCGGAACGTCCCGGTCCACGGGCTCGCACGGCCGAACGAGCGGAGTTCCTGGGAGCCCCCTCGTGAGCGCCCGGAACGGCCCGAGCGCCTGACGATGGGCGCCGCCGGTGGGGGCTCGAAGAAGGGCAGCAGGGGACGCAGCTCATCGCCGCGCGTGCCCGGCGTGAGCATCTCGTACGCGTCGTCCGAGAAGACGACGAGGCCGACGCGCGTCGACGTCTGCGCCAGCGAGCGCAGCACTCGCTGGATGCGCCGGTACTTCGCCGGCTCGACGCTCGTCGAGAGGTCGAGCACGATCACGCCTCCCCCGCCCGACGCGAAGTAGCTCGTGGGCCTGGCGCCGAGGCGGGTCGAGAGCAGCAAGGCGGCGGCGAGCACAGCCACGGCGCAGAGCGCGAGCCCGACGTGCCGGACGAGCGTGCGCCTCGCGGTCTGCTCGAGCTCGCGGACAGCCGACGTCGGCAGCCCGGATCGGCGGACGCCGCTCACGCAGAGCCTCCGTTCGCGGAGCGGGCGTCGCGCGCGAGGTCGTCGATGGCGTCGGGATCGGCGGTGCCGGACGCCCAGGCGAGGGCTCTCGCCCGATCTGCAAGCTCGGGGAGCCCCCGGCTGCCCAGCTCGCGGGCGACGCGTTCCAGTGCCCGACGCCGGTCGGGCGGGTCTCCGTTCCTCGATGCCGCGCGCGCGAGGTCGAGCGCGCGCTCGAGCGGAGCCAGCGTCGCTGCCTCGTCCGGCCCTGCCTCGACCGTCGCCGGCGCGCGCCGCAGCGAGAGCCGCCTGGCAAGCCCGACGCCGAGACCGGCGAACCCCGCCGTGCCGACGAGCAGCGCAGCGGCCAGGGCGCCCGGAGCCCAGCGATAGGATGGTGCGGGAACGGCACTCACGTCCCCCCGCCACGCACGCCGCGCGAGCGCCGCATCGTCGACCCGCGCCGTCACCTGGAGGCGCGGCCACTCGACGATGAGGCTCGCAGGGCCGGGACTCAGCTGGAACCGGTACGCGACGCTCGCCAGGGGGAACTCGAAGGTTCGACGGTCGCCGGCGGGCGCGCAGCCTTCGCGGAGACAGCGGAGCGGGTACCGGAAGCGCCAGCGGACGCTCGATCCCGCAGCAACACGCTCGACGCGTCCCGGCCCGGCCGCCTCGTACGGCGCGAAATCGGGGTCGATGCGGACAGTCTCCGGCCGGACGACCTCGGCATCGCCGACGAGCACGACCTCCGCCACGATGGGTTCGCCGAACGCATGCACCGACGGCCGAACCGACGTGCTGACGATAGTCAGCGACTGTCGCAGCGGCCGGAGATCGTCTCCGTCGCCCTCGCGCGAGGCGAGCACAAGAGCGATCCCGCCGGCCGTGACGGCGAACGCAGCGAGCAGTGCGAGCGGAACCGCGAGCCGCCTCATCGCCAGTTCCTTCCGTGCTCGAGCTCTCGGCCCGCCGCCCACCCCAGGAGCGCCGAAAGGACGTGATCGCGGTCGCTCGCCGAGAGCGACACGGGCTCGATCCCCAGGTCGAGGAAGCCACCGAGTAGCTCGGCCCGTCGCTGCTCGTGCTCGCGCCGCCGCTCGGCCGACTCACCGTCGCGGAGCCTGACGAGCCGCACGCGCCCGTCGGCGCCGGTAAGCGGGACGACGATCCCGTCGACTGGCGGAAAGCTCTGCTCCCAGAGGGGGTCCTGGATCACGATCGGGACGATGTCCCAGCGGTGCTCGACGGCCCGCTCCCATACCTCGCGCGGGGGCGAGACGAGGAAGTCGGAGACGATGAACAGGAAGCTTCCGCCCGGCACGGCCCGGCGGTGGTCTTCGAGAAACTCCAGCGCGAGCGTGAGGTTGTCCTCGGGAGCCATGAAGACCGGGTGGCGCAGATGCCGGTCTCGAATCGACCACGGCTCGCGATTCGAGGACGGCGGCCGCCAGAACGGCGCGTCCGCCCCCTCCGCGAGATCGAGATAGCCGACGAGGCCACGCGCCTCGGCGACGCTGTCGGCGATCAGGCCTGCCGCAGTGCGCTGCGCCTCGTGCTTGCGGAGCCAGGGGACGTCGGGCGACGAGAGCGCCATCTCCGGCCTTCGGTCGACGACGATGACCACGCGAGGAGCGTCGTCGGCGTAGTTCTCGCGCACGACGAACTCGTCCGACGCACGGGCGGAGGAGAGGCGCGCTGTCGCAGCCCAGTCGATCGAATCGCGGTCGTCTCCGGGTCTGTAGGGACGAGAGCCGGCCACGTCGGTGCCGACGCCGCGGCGGACTCCGTGGATGACCCCGAAGGAGAGGCCGAGTAGCCGCTGGCGCGGCACCAGAGGAAAGACGTCGCGGCGCCCGCTCACGATCCTGCGAGGAGCGAGTCGGAGTCGAAGACCGTCGCGGGTGCAGGGGCCAGCTCGATCGAGGCGGCCCTGAACTCGGCGAGCGCGACCTCCCAGCCCGTCCGCCGCGCCTCGGCGAGAGTCCTCGGGGTGAAGACGACGCGGTGACCGAGCACAGGCAGGAACAGCCGCTCGACGTCGACAGGGGTGACGTAGGTCCGATCGTGCAGCAGCGCCCACGCGCGCGCGGCCTTCTCGAGCGCCAGGCTGCCCCGCACCGACGCGCCCACCGCCACGGTGGACAACTCGCGCGTCGCGCGAACGAGCTCGACGATCCAGCGGCCAAGCAACGGGTCGAGGTAGATGTCGCCAACAGCGCCGGATAGCGCGGCGACCTCCTCGATCGTCACGACCGATCGCAGGTCGACCAGCGGATGATGCTCGCGCTGGTCGTCGATGATCTGCAGCTCCTCGTCGAGCGACGGGTAGCCCAGCGACGTCTTCAGGAAGAAGCGGTCGAGCTGCGCCTCGGGGAGCGGGAACGTGCCTTCGTACTCGATCGGGTTCTCGGTGGCCAGCAGCAGGAACGGGTGCGGAAGCGGTCGCGTGACGCCGTCGCTCGTGACCTGCTGCTCCGCCATCGCCTCGAGCAGGGCCGCCTGGGCCTTCGGCATCGCCCGGTTGATCTCGTCGACGAGCACGACGTTCGCGAAGATCGGCCCCGGCTGGAACTCGAAGTCCCTGGTCTTCTGGTTGTAGATCGAGAGCCCGGTCACGTCCGTCGGTTGCAGGTCGGGCGTGCACTGGATCCGCGCCGGCACGGCGCCAGCCATCGACTGTGCGATCGCGCGGGCCAGCACCGTCTTGGCGGTGCCGGGCACATCCTCGAACAGCACATGCCCACCGCACGCGAGCGCAGTGAGCACGAGCCTGATCTCCTCGCTCTTCCCGTGGACGACCGTCTCGATGTTCGCGCGGAAGCGGTCGGCGACCGCGGTCGCCGACGCGAGCCGCTCTTCGGCGCCGACCTGCACCGCAACCGTCATGAGCTGAACGCTAGCGCCGCTACGGCGTCGGCGCCAACGCGGGCTTGTACGCTCCGATCCCGCCCGAGCCGAATGCGATTGCCTGGTTCTCGCCTCGGGCAAGCGTCCGCAGGCGGACTCCGATCAGCTCGTTGGTCGTGATCGCCGGCCCGGGCGCCGCTACGGCGAACGCCTGCTCGCTGGCCAGCGAGCCACGTTCAGGCGCAGTGAGCAGGCCGACGGAGATCACCGAGACGATGACAGCGGCTGCCGCCGACCCGAGTCGCGCAACAGCGGTCGGGGAGCTCCAGGCGAGCCGGCGGCGCACCGGCAGATAGAGATCCCGGCTCATTCTCTGGGATGGCGAGTTGCGCACGACGACCGTGACGGCCGTGACGCTCCGCTGGAACGAACGACAATCGGCGCAGCGCGCGACGTGGTTCTTCACGAGGGCGCGCTCGAACTGCGAGAGCTCGTTATCGAGCGCCACGGAAACCCACTGTCGCGTGCGCTCGCATTCCATTGCCCGAACGTTTTGCATCATCACCTCAGACGATTAAGTCGGCGTCGAAGTTAGTCTCGATCTAGAAGAGCTTGACCGAAGCATCGGCAACAACGCCGAGGAGGATGAGCCAGGCGCCGACGGCAAGGAAGATCGCAGCCGTCGCCAGCGAATCCCGCTGCTCCCCCAGAGTTGCGCGTCGAGCGCCTCGAAGCCCGAGGCCCGCACCGAACATCCCTGCGATCGGCGCCTCCTCATCGGCAAGCTTCGTGCGGAGCGGGCCTCGATTGCCCGCGAAGAAGCCGAGCACGATCAGGAAAGCGCCGACCACGTAGTACGTCACCGAGACGGCGCGTGCGCTCGACGCGCCGGTCGCGAGGCCGAACAGCAACGCGACCGCGCCCAATCCCACGGCGGTAGACGCCAGCAGAACGACGAGTCGCCGGAGCCCGGCGAGTCGCCGCAGCAGCGCCAGCACTACCGCGTGCTCGCTCGACGCGGCACGGCGCTACGAGCCGACCGCAGCCGTCCGCGAGCGGTCATACCGGATCTCTTCGGGTGTCATCGGCCACTTCTCGAGTGGGTAGTGGCAGGCAGCCGTATGGGCGTGGCCGGCGACGTTCCGAAGCTCCGGCGTGTCGACGTCGCAGTGCCCCTCATGGAAGCGGGGACAGCGCGGGTGGAAGTTGCACGCGGACGGCGGGTTGATGGGGTTCGGTACATCGCCCTCGAGGACGACGCGCTGTCGCAGGCGTCCGAGCGCGGGATCCGGAATCGGCACCGCGGCGAGGAGCGCCCCGGTATACGGGTGCTTCGGAGCCGTGTACAGCTCGGTGCGCGAAGCCAGCTCGACCGGCTTTCCCAGATACATCACCATCACCCGGTCGGAGATGTGGCGGACGACGTTCAGGTCGTGCGCGATGAAGATGTACGTGAGCCCGAACTCCCTCTGAAGATCCTTGAGCAGGTTCAGGATCTGGGCCTGCACCGACACGTCGAGCGCGGACACGGGCTCGTCGCAGACGATCAGCGTCGGGTTGATCGCGAGCGCGCGCGCGATCCCGATCCGCTGGCGCTGTCCTCCCGAGAACTCGTGCGGGAACCGGTTGTAGTGCTCGGGATTGAGCCCGACGACCTCGAGCAGGGACTGGACTCGCCGCTTCCGCTCGGCGGGGGTGGCGATGCCGTGCACCTCGAGCGCCTCGGCGACGATGAAGCCGACGCGCTTGCGGACGTTGAGGGATGCGTAGGGATCCTGGAAGACCATCATCATCTCGCGCCGAAGAGGCCGCATCTCGCGCCGCGAGAGCTTGGAGATGTCCCTGCCGCGGAAGACGATCTTGCCCTCGCTCGGCTCGATCAGCTTCAGGAGGCAGCGCGCCATCGTCGACTTGCCGCACCCGGACTCGCCGACGACGCCGAGCGTCTCGCCCTCGTTGAGCGTGAAGCTGACGCCGTCGACCGCCCTCACGGCGTCGATCTGCCGCTGGAAGATGATCCCGCGCGTGACCGGAAAGTGCTTTTTCAGACCTTCGACGACGAGCAGCTCGTCCGCCATCGCCCTATCCGCTCGTTCCGGCAGCCATCGTGGCCGCGAACAACCGGGCCGCCTCGCGGGTCTTCGTCTCCTCGTCCAG
>Ga0136617_10004192_pt1 | contig 12899 bp, 12 predicted proteins | sample AntDrymUQ3222106_2_FD_129672 | JGI IMG/M metagenome (GOLD analysis project Ga0136617, IMG submission 129672) | Polar desert sand microbial communities from Dry Valleys, Antarctica - metaG UQ322 (21.06) | ecosystem: Environmental > Terrestrial > Soil > Desert | place: Antarctica: Dry Valley...
CGAGGCCATCAACCACGCCAAGGCGGCCGACGTGCCGATCGTCGTGGCGGTCAACAAGATCGACAAGGACAACGCCGATCCGCAGCGGGTGCTGTCGGGCCTCGCCGAGTACGAGCTGGTCCCCGAGGCCTGGGGCGGCGACACGATCGTCGTCGAGATGTCGGCGCTGCAGGACGTCGGCGTCGACGAACTGCTCGACCAGCTGCTGGTGGTCGCCGAGCTCGAAGAGCTGACGGCCAACCCGCAGGGCCGGGCGAAGGGAATCGTGCTCGAGGCGAACCTCGACATCGGGCGTGGCCCGGTGGCAACGATCCTCGTCGACAAGGGCGAGCTTTCCGTCGGCGATCCGATCGTCGCCGGTGGGGCATGGGGACGGGTGCGGGCGATGCTCGACGCCGCCGGCAACCCGGTGGCATCGGCCGGTCCCTCGACGCCCGTGCAGGTGCTCGGCCTGTCGTCGGTGCCGGAGTCCGGCGACGAGTTCCGGGTGGCGCCGAGCGAGAAGGTCGCTCGGGTCGTCGGCGAAGCACGCGAGCACCGGCTGCGGCTGCGCGCGCAGCGCGGCGATGCTCGGGTCAAGACCGGCACGCGGCTGGAGGACATCTTCGCCCACATCCAGTCCGGCGAGACGGCGACGCTCAACATCGTGCTCAAGGCCGATGTCCACGGGTCGCTCGAAGCCGTCACCGAGAGCCTGCGCAAGCTCGACCGCCCCGATGTCGAGCTGACGTTCGTGCATCGCGCCGTCGGCGGGATCAGCGAGAACGACATCACGCTGGCCGCCACCACCAACGCAACGATCATCGGGTTCAACGTTCGGCCCGACCGCAAGGCCCGCGAGCTCGCCGACACGGCGGACGTCGAGATCCGCACCTACGAGATCATCTACAAGCTGCTCGAGGAGATCGAGGCGGCGATGGTCGGCATGCTGGCGCCGGAGTTCGAGGAGGTCGTCACCGGTGAGGCCGAGGTGCGGGAGATCTTCCGGGTGCCGCGTATCGGCGCGATCGCCGGCTGCTACGTCCGCTCCGGTGTGATCACCCGCGGGTCGAAGGTGCGTTTCCTCCGCGACGGCGTCATCATCTGGAAGGGCGACATCTCGTCGCTGCGTCGGTTCAAGGAGGACGCCCGCGAGGTCCGCGAGGGCTTCGAGTGCGGCATCGGCCTGTCCGACTTCCAGGACCTCAAGCAGGGCGACCTCATCGAGACGTTCACCGAGCAGGAGATCGCGAGAACGTGAGCGAGGGCACCGACCTCGAGTTCTTCCTCGACCCGGTGTGCCCGTGGTGCTGGATCACGTCGCGCTGGGTCTGCGAGGTCCAGCGCCAGCGCGACTACGACGTCCGGTGGCGCTTCATCTCGCTGCGCTTCCTCAACGAGGAGGGCTTCGACTACCCGACCGAGGAGTACCGCCAGGTGCACCACCTCGGCACCAAGCTGATGCGTGTCGCCGACGAGGTCGATCGTCGCCACGGCAACGATGCCCTCGGCCGGGCGTACACCGCGTTCGGCACGGCGATCCACGTCGACCGGCGGCGCGACGAGGCGTTGGCCGATCCGCGAGCGTTCGCCGCGTCGTGCCTGGCGTCCGCCGAGCTGGATGGCGCCGACGTCGACGAGCTGGCGGCCCACGTCGACGACGAGTCCCACGACGAGCACCTGCGTGCCGAGACGAAGGAGGCGCTGGAGCGCACCGGCCCCGACGTCGGTACGCCGATCCTGACGTTCGTCCCGGGGACCGAGCGTGAGGGCAGCTTCTTCGGGCCGGTGATCGCCAAGGCGCCACGTGGCGAGGAGGCGTCCCGGCTCTGGGACGCGGTCGAGACGCTGGCCACCACCGGCGTCGCCGAGCTCAAGCGCTCGCTCCGCGGCCGCCCCGAGTTCGACTGACCCCGCTCGGACCGGGCCGGTGCCGAGGTTGCGGGCCTACTCGACGAACGGCTCGCAGAACGAGGTGGTGTCGCGGCCGTCGCCGCCGCGGCACTCGTCGACATCCCGCCGCCGTAGAGCGCGTGGTTGCCGCCTTGGCCGTAGAGCGTGTCGTCGCCGTCCTTGCCGCAGATGAGGTCGTTGCCGCCGCGCCCACGGACGACGTCGTCGCCGGGTCCGGCGTCGATGACGTCGCGCCCGGCCGTCCCGCGGATCGCGTCGTCACCGGTGGTGCCGACGATCGTCGCCCGGGTGCCCTGGCAGCGCTCGCCGACGCCGACGCCGAGGAGGATGGTCACGTTGCCCAGCGTCTCGTTGGCGACGGTCAGGTCGGGCCGGCGGTCTCCGTCGAAGTCCGCGGCGACGACGAACACGCGCTGCTGCCCGACGGTTTCGGGGCGGGTGACGTTGCCCGGACCGTAGTTGGCGACCACGAGATCGACGTCGCCATCTCGATCGAGGTCCGCAGCGTCGATCGAGTACGAGGCCGCACCGGCAGGTTCGGGGCTGGTCGGTGGTTCGGTGAAGTCGCCCGCGCCGTCGCCGATGAGGATCCTGACGTCGTCGGACCCGGTGTTCGCGACGCCGACGTCCTGGGCGCCGTCACCTTCGAGGTCTGCGACGGCGAGCCGCAGCGGCGCCTCGCCCACGGGTTCTGGGCTGGTCGGTGCTTCTGTGAAGTCACCGGTCCCGTCGCCGATGAGGATCGTGGCGTCGTTGGATCCAAAGTTGCCGACGACGACGTCGAGCGTCGTGTCACCGTTCAGGTCCGCAAGTCCGAGCGTGATCGGGAGGTCACCGGTCGGCTCCGTGCCCCCCAGCGTGAAGTCGCCGGTGCCGTCGCCGAGCAAGATCGTCAGGCCACCGGAGTCGAAGTCGGCGACGACGAGATCGGCGTTCCCATCGGTGTCGACATCGCCGACAGCGAGTGCTGCGTGACCGAGACCACCGGTGGGCTCCGGGCTGTCAGCAGCCTCGTCGAACCCGCCGGCGCCGTCGCCAAGGAGGATCGTGAGGTCGTCGGACACGTAGTTGGGCACCACGAGATCGACGTCGCCGTCCTCGTCGAAGTCGACGTCGATCGAGAAGGGCCCGACGCCCACCGGCTCGGGGCTCGACGAGAGCTCGCCGAAGTCGCCGGTGCCGTCGCCGAGGAGGATGGTGACGTCGTCAAACTCGAAGTTGGCGACGGCGAGATCCAGGTCGCCGTTCTCGTCGAAGTCCGCGACGGCGATCGACGCCGGCGCCTCACCCACGTCCTCCGGACTGCTCGCAGCCGCTTCGAAGTCGGCCTCCTGGGCGTGCGCCGGTGTCCCGAGCGCCAACGACGACCCGATCGCGGCGCACACCACGACCACGAAGCGCAAGGAAGTACGCGCGACATCCTGTCCTTCGATTCCGGCCGGATCGGGCGCATCTTGAAGGCCAGAACCTGCTGGTCGTCTCTGGCCTCCGGATCACACCACTAGCGTGATCTGATGCGTCGGCGTGCACCAACGGGCAAGCACCGGTATCCGCGGGCGGCGAGGCTGAGCGAGACGCTGCGCGAGGTCATCGCCGAGGAGCTGATCCGCATCGACGACGAGCGCCTGGCGCTCGTCACGATCACCAAGATCGACGTCGACAACGAGCTGAACCGGGCGATCGTGTACTTCGACTCGCTCGACGGGGAGGACGGCGACGCCGAGATCATCGCGGTGCTCGACGAGCACCGCCGGCGGATCCAGTCGTCGATCAACCGCCAGATGCGGGCCAAGAAGACGCCGGTGCTCGACTTCCGCCCAGACGATGTGATCCGGGCCGCCGAGCGGATCGACGACATCTTGCGCAGCGACGGCCGGACCACGCGCGACTGATCGATGGCCCGCCGGCGTCCGGCCACGGTGCACGGCGTCGTCGTGGTCGACAAGCCCGCCGGGGTGACCAGCCACGACGTCGTCGGCATGGTGCGCCGCCGCTTCGGCGAGCGTCGGGTCGGCCATGCAGGGACGCTCGATCCCGACGCCACGGGCGTGCTGGTGGTCGGCCTCGGCGCGGCGACACGTCTGCTGCGCTTCGTCGGCGACGGCACCAAGCGCTACACCGGGGAGGTCGTGCTCGGTGTCGAGACCGACACGCTCGACGCCGCCGGTCGCGTGGTCGCCCGTCACGACATGGCACCGATCCCGATCGCCGAGGTCCGCCGGGTCGTCGCCGAGCACCTCGTCGGTGAGATCGAGCAGGTGCCGCCGATGGTCTCGGCGCTGAAGGTCGACGGCCGGCGCCTGCACGAGCTGGCCCGGGAGGGGATCGAGGTCGAGCGTCGACCCCGGCCGGTGCGGGTCGACCGCTTCGACGTCGACGAGACCGGCGAGCCGGGCGTGCTCGGGATCGACGTCACGTGCTCGACCGGCACCTACATCCGGTCGCTCGCCGCCGACCTCGGCCGGTTGCTCGGCGGCGGCGCCCACCTGCGGCGGCTGCGACGGACCGCCGTCGAGCCGTTCACTATCGACGACGCGCGCCCGGTCGACGAGTGCGAGATGCTGCCTGTCGCCGCGGCGCTCAGAGGGTTGGCGTCGACGTGCGTCGGTGCCGAGGCGGCAGCGGCCGTCGCCAATGGAGGTTTTCTGCCGGCACCCGGCGGCAGCGGACCGTGGGCGGTGTTCGACGAGGACGGCGAGCTGCTCGCTGTCTACGAGGCCCACCCCTCAGGCGCCGCCAAGCCCTCGGTCGTCCTCCCTACGCGGTGAGCGGTGAGCGGCCGTGCGGCAGCGACCGCTCACCTCAGCGTGGTCGGGTGGCGCAGAGGCGGAGGGCCAGCAGCGCGAAGGTGCGGGCGGCGAGCACCATGTCGGCGAGCGAGACGCGCTCGTCGGCGGCGTGGGCGACGCGGACGTCGCCAGGCCCGTACTGCACGGTGGGGATGCCCGCCGCGGCGTACTGCCGCAGGTCGGAGCCGTACGGCGCGCCGAGGACCGCCGGCCGACGCCCGCCGGCGTCGGCGACCGCGCCGGCCACCTGGTCGCCGAGTGGGTGGCCCGCAGGTAGTGCGCCGGGTGCGAACACCCCGCCCTGCCACGTGACCTCGACGGGGTGCTCGGCGAGCCACGGGTCGTCGCCGCAGGCCTGCTCGACAGCGCGCTCGAACGCCGCTCGGGCGGCGCCGATGTCCTCACCGGGCACGACGCCGTAGCGCCCCTCGGCGACGAGCAGGTCGGGGACCGTGCTCGCCCAGTCGCCGGCGCGGACGATGCCGATCGACATCGGCGCGGCGAGGTCGAGGTGCTCGAACCCCGGCGGCGGGTCGGCGTTGCGCTCGGCCTCGAGCCGCTCGAGCGCAGCGAACACCGGGCCGGCCGAGTGGAGCGCGCTCACGCCCCTCGTCCGCGTGGCACCGTGCGTGGCCCGCCCGCGCACCTCCAGGTGGAACGTGAGCGAGCCGGCGTTGGCGGCGAGGACGGTGCCGTTCGTCGGCTCGGCGATGACGCACACCGAGCCCCGGTGCCCGCGGCGCAGCGTCGCCAGCGATCCGATCCCACCGTCCTCCTCGCCGACGACGGTGTGCACGGCGAGCGGCTGTTCGAGCTCGACGCCTGCTCGGCCGAGCGCGGCGACCGCACCCATCGCCGCGATCACGCCAGCCTTCATGTCGCACGTGCCGCGCCCGGCGTGCTCGTCGCCATCGCTGCGCACCGTCCACGGATCGCGGCCGGGCCACGCGTCGAGGTCGGCAGGCGGCACGACGTCGACGTGTCCGTTGAGCACCAGGGCCGGCTCGGCGGATCCACCGATCGTGCCGACGCAGCCGAGCGCCTCGTCGCGGTCGACCTCCTCGCCCGGGTAGTCGGGGTCGGCACGCAGTGCCCGCAGATCGATCGGCCACAGATCGACCGCGCAGCCGAGTCGCTGGAGCCGGTCGGCGCACCAGCGCTGCGCATCGGTCTCCGCCACCGTCCCGCCGACACTCGGGATCGCCACCAGCTCGACGAGATCAGCGAGCAGCTCGTCGGCATCGATCGCGTCGAGCACGGACCGCTCGAGATCCGTCGCGTCGCCCGGTCGTGCGGCGTCGGCGCGACTGGCAGCGGTCATCGCGCCGGAGTCTCGCGCGCGGCGATCACGGCCGGCGGCCGTCGAGGACCACCGGGTAGCGTCAGCCGCCGTGCTCGTCATCTCCGACGTCACCCGGTCGCCGTGGCCGGGCGAGCGCACCGTCGTCACCATCGGCGCGTACGACGGCGTGCACGGTGGCCATCGCGCCGTGATCGACGAGCTGCGCCAGATGGCCCGGCGCACGGGAGGCCGGGCGGCGCTGATCACGTTCGACCAGCACCCGGCCGTCGTCGTGCGTCCGGAGTCGGCACCGAAGCTGCTCACCGACTTGGACCAACGCCTCGAGCTGCTCGCCGAAACCGGCCTCGACGCCACCGTGGTCGTCCACTTCGACGAGGAGCAGTCGCACGAGGCGCCCGACCACTTCGTCGAGCGGGTTCTCGTCAAGGGGTTGTCGGCCTCGGCGATCGTCGTCGGTGACGACTTCCACTTCGGGCGTCACCGGGAAGGCAATGTGCGGCTGCTCGAGGACCTCGGTCGCCGCTACGACTTCGAGGTCGTGCCGCTCCCGCTCGTCGGTCGTGACGACGACGTCGACGAGCCGGTCAGCAGCACCGCGATCCGCAGGGCCCTGGCGGGCGGCGACGTCGAGCTGGCGGCTCGGATGCTCGGGCGTCCCCACGAGGTGCGCGGCAAGGTGGTTATGGGCGATCAGCGCGGCCGCCTGCTCGGCTTCCCGACGGCCAATGTCGAGGTGCCGAATTCGATCTGCCTCCCCGCCGACGGCGTGTACGCCGGGTGGTACCAGCGCTCGGACGGTGTCGTGCACGAGTGCGCGATCAACCTCGGGCGACGGCCGACGTTCTACGAGCACGCCGACCACTCACTGCTCGAGGCGCACCTGCTCGACTTCTCCGACGACCTGTACGGCGAGGCCGCCAAGGTCCGCTTCGGCCACTTCCTGCGCAGCGAGCGCAAGTTCGAGGGCATCGACGCGCTCGTCGCCCAGCTCGGGCACGACGTCGAGCACGCCCGGGCGGCACTCTCCAGCTGAGCATCCCAGATGGCAGGCAGGTCTGTCACCGCAAGTGACGACAGTCGACGAATGCGGTGACACAGAACTCGGACTCCCGTCTGTGTCACCGCAAGTGGCGTTCGACGACGAGTTCGGTGACACAGACGGGGTCGGCAGGTCAGGCGTAGAAGCCGTTGCGCAGGTTCAGGCCGTGCTCGAGCCAGCCCTTCATGCACAGCAGCACGCCGGACCAGCCCCCGCAGTTGTCGAACGCCGCCCGTTGCCCTTCCGCGGTGTGCCGCCAGCCCTCCTCGGCGATGGAGACCAGGGTGCGACCGTCGTCGAGCTGTTCGAACTCCATCGTGACGGTGGTGTCGTAGCCGGCGCTTTTGCCGGCCTCCCAGCGCAGCACGATGCGCCGGTCGGGGACGACCTCGACCACCTCGACGGGGAACGCGCCGGGGAAGTCGGCGAAGTCCCACGTCACCGTCGCGCCGGTCTCGAGGCGGCCCTCGGCGCCGCCCGTGGTGAAGTAGCGCGAGAGCTGGGCCGGGTCGACGACGGCGTTGAAGACCTCGGCCACCGGTCGGGCGATGCGGCCGGAGACCGTGAAGCGCAGTGCCATGTCACCGCCGTCCGGCTGGCCGTCACCGGCCTCGCCGGGATCGTCGTGGGTGGTCGAGATGTCCGTTGTCACGTCGCTCATGTTGTAGAATCATAACATGAGTCGTCCCGCGGAGGAAGCCCTCGCCGAGGAGGACGCGATCTTCAAGGCGTTGGCCAGCCGGACGCGCCGCGACCTGCTCGACCGCCTGCGGGACGGGCCGCGCACGACGGGCGATCTGTGCGGCGGCATGCCCGAACTCGACCGCTGCACCGTCATGCAGCACCTCGGCGTGCTGCATCGCGCCGGCCTGGTCGTCGCGACGCGGCGAGGCCGGGAGCGGTGGAACCACCTCGACGTGCTCCCGATCAAGCGGATCCACGACCGCTGGATCGGTCCCTACGCGGCGTCGGCGGTCGAGCTCCTGACGAGACTGCGGTCAGATCTCGAGGATGGCCTCACCGAACGTCACGACAGACGTCGGTTGCGGTGACGCTGAACTCACCGTTGTCTGGGTCACCGCACATGACGTTCGGCGACGTCTGCGGTGACAGAACTGTCAGAAGTAGCGCGGACCCCATCCGTCGAGGACGATGGCGACCACGTTGAGCGCGCCGACCGCCAACGCGGCGCGGGTGACGAGGGTGGTGACGCGGGCGAGGCTCGCGTGACGACGGGACGGTTCGGCGGTGACGGGCATGTCACCCATTGTGGCGGCTTTGTCGCCCCGATCGCGCCATGCGTCCGCCCCCGGCCGATCAGCCGGGCCAGATGACGGTTCCGTCGTCGCCGTAGACGCCGTCGAGCGACGTCGGGTCGAGACGGTCGGAGGCCTGCGGCACGTCGTCCGCCTCGAACAGCCCGATCTCGGCGTACGCGGTCAGCTCCTCCTGCAGCGCATCGGCGTCGGGCACCCCGACGCCCGTGTCGGTTGGCACCGCAGCGGTGATCAGCTCGACGTCGGTCGACCAGCGGAACGTCTCGCCCTCCAGCGACAAGAAGTTGGGATTGTCGTTCGCCTCGATCAGCTCCAACGCAGCGGCCGCCGCGGCGTCCGGGTCGTCGAGCGCGTCGGCGAGCCCGCGCATCGTCGCCCTGGCGAAGTCCTGCACCGCGGTCGGGTTCTCGTCGAGGAAGTCGCGGGTTGTGTAGATGACCCCGAACGACCCGGGGATGTCGAGGTCGGCGGGATCGAACACGTCGAAGTCGATCCCGGCCCGCTCGAGCTGTCCCGGCTCGTTGCTCTTGTACCCGGGGAACGCGCTGATGCCGTCGATCTCGATGTGTGCCAGCGGGTCGAAGCCGCCGAGCAGGACGGTGTCGTACTCCTCCCCCTCGATCATCCCCGCGCTGGCGAGCATCGCTGCAACGCTCGGGGTGATCTTCGTCTTGACACCGATCGTCGAGCCGGCCAGGTCCTCGAGCGCCTCGGCCTCACCCGGCTTGACGATCAACACGTCGATCGGCGTCCGACCCTCGACGGTCACGGCGACGAGGTCGGCGTCGTTGGCCTCGGCGAACTCGACCACCTCGGTGAACGATCCGCCCGAAGCGAACTGCGCGTCCCCGGACGCGACCACCGGGTAGTTGGCCGGGGCGAACGACGGCTGCAGCTCGACGTCGAGGCAAAGCTCGTCGTAGTACCCGGCTGCGTCGGCGACGATGACGTCGATGATCGATGCCGTGGCGGCGAAGTCGAAGCCCGACAGGTAGGTGATCGACCCGGCGGCGCGGTTCGCCTCACACCGGGCGTCGGGAAACGACTCGCCGGCGACGACCGCCTCGACGTCGGACCCGTCCCCGTCCGCTCCGTCGTCGGTGCAGGCGCCGAACGCGCCGAGCGCAACGATCGCGGACAGGGTGAGCAGGGTGGCGCGCTGGCGGCTCGGTCGCATCGGTCCTCCGTGGTGGACACGTCGTCGGTTGTGTTGCCAGCGCACGGCGATGGTCGCCATCAGTGAGATGGATCGCGACCGCCTCGAGGCCGTGCGCCGGTCAGGATACCGAGCGGCGGTGGGCCCGCCAAGAGACGGCCGTCACGGCACGACGTTGGGAGACGTGCCAGCGCAGGGCGACCCGCTCGACCACCGTGATGATGACCAGGCCGGCCATGCCGAGCAGTACGGTGCCGGCGACGGTGGCCCACAGGATCGGCCCGTTCTGCACGCCCGCTGCTCGGCGCCCCGCCGCCCCGAGGCCGCGGTCGGCGAAGTTTCCGCCCTCCGCGTAGTACGCAGCGGCAAGCGCCAGTCCGACGCTGAAGCGGGCGGTGGCGAAGATCGTCGGCATGGCCGAGGGCAGTCGGAGGCGCCACAGCACCTCGGCCGCCCTGGCGTCGACCGACGCGAGCACCTCGCGCGCCGCCGGGTCGGCCGAGCGCAGCCCGACGACCGTGGCGAACACGAACGCCGGCAACGTGACGAACGCGACGAGAAAGTACGTCGGTGGGTCACCAGGCCCCAGCCACACCACGATCGACGTGAAGTAGGCGACCCACGGCGCCACAAGGATGAGGATGAGCACCGGTTGGGCGGCCTGCTCGGCGAGTCGTGAGGCGGCGAGCGCCGCACCGACGACGAGCGCCACGACGAGCCCGATCAACATCCCGATGCCGGCATGGCGGGCGGTGACCCCCATCTCTCCTGCGTAGAACGCAGGTCGATCGCCGAGCTCCTCGACGATGCGCGACGGAGCCAGCAGGATGAACGGCTGGATGTCGAGCGCGCGCACGGCGAGCTCCCACAGCCCGACGAACGCGACGAGCCCGAGCAGCGGTGCGAGGATCAACCGGCCGGCTCTCACGGTGGACGCTCACCGCCCGGCGCCGGCGTGCAGCAGGGCGCGCAGACGGGTCTCGATGGCGAAGAACGCGGGGTCGTCCTCCAGCTCCGGACGGCGCGGCCGGGGGAGCGGCACCGGCTCGATGCCGACGATCCGACCGGGGCGCGCCGAGAGGACTGCGACGCGGTCGGACAGGAACACGGCCTCGGGGATCGAGTGGGTCACGAACAGCACCGTTGTGGCGCGTGGCTCGCACAACCTCGTCAGCAGATGTCGCATGTCGGCGCGGGTGATCTCGTCGAGCGACGCGAACGGCTCGTCCATGAGCAGCAGCGGCGATCCGAGGACCATCGCCCGCACCAGGCTGACGCGCTGCTGCATGCCGCCCGACAGCTCGTGGGGATACGACCTGCGGAACGGCATCAGGCCGACCTCGGCGAGCAGCTCGTCGGGATCGGCGTGGTGGTCGCGGCGGGCGCCGTCACCGCGGTTGACGTCGAGCAGCAGCCGTGCGTTGGCCGCGACCGTGCGCCACGGCAGCAGCGCCGGCGTCTGCGGGACGAACCCGACGCGCTTGGCCGCTCGCGCGGTCGCCGGCGGGTCGCCGTCGACGAGCACCGTCCCGTCCGTCGGTCGTTCGAGTCCGGCGACCAGCCGCAGCACAGTCGTCTTGCCGCTGCCGCTCGGCCCGAGGATCGTGACGATCTCGCCGCGTTCGACGCAGAGGTCGACCGGCGCCAGTGCCTCGACCGGGCCGAACGACTTGCTGACGCCGGAGAGCTCGATGGCAGCCGGCACGCGGTGGGATCGTAACGGCGCGGTTGGTAGCGTCCCGGGGTCCGTCGAGGCTGGGCGTCACCATGGTGTCGCTGCGGCGTCGGCGCGATGCCGAGGCACCGAACCGGTGCGGCGGCGAGGTCAACACCAGCGAGAGGCGAGGTCGACCCGATGTCCACCCAGGACACCGTCCAGGAGCACCGCACCCACGAGACCGACACCGGCTCACCGGAGGTGCAGATCGCGTTGCTGTCGGGGCGCATCAGCCACCTCACCGAGCACCTGCGCGAGCACCCCAAGGACCACCACAGCCGGCGCGGCCTGCTGATGCTGGTCGGACGCCGCCGACGGATGCTCGACTACGTCCGCGGCATCGACGTCGAGCGCTACCGCGCCATCGTCGCCAGGTTGGGCCTCCGCCGCTGACGTTTCGCCTCGCACGCGTCGCTCGCTCCGTTCGGTCGACGCCTCGAGGCGGTAGCCTGTGCGGCGACCAATGAGTGGCCGAGGTTCGGTTGCCGGTCGCCAGCTCCTCGGGATGCCCAGGGGGTCGCCGACTGGGAACCGGCCGGCCGCTCCAACAACCGCCGGACCGTCGTCCGGTGGGAAAGGAGCCACACTGTGGCTGACCCCATCCGCGTGAGCGGTGCCGTCTCCGGTACCGATCGCACGCTCACCCTCGAGACCGGCAGGCTCGCCCCGCAGAGCCAGGGCGCCGTCGTGGCGTCCATCGGGCGAACCACCGTCTTGACCACCGCCAACGCCGCCCGTGAGGTGCGTCCCGGCATGGACTTCTTCCCGCTCACCGTCGACGTCGAAGAGCGGGCCTACGCAGCGGGCAAGATCCCCGGCTCGTTCTTCCGCCGGGAGGGTCGCCCCACCGAGGAGGCGGTCCTGACCTGCCGGTTGACCGACCGTCCGTTGCGCCCATCCTTCGCCAACGGCTTCCGTCACGAGACCCAGGTCGTCACGACCGTGATCGGCGCCGACCAGGACAATCCCCACGACGTGCTGTCGATCAACGCCGCCTCGGCGGCGCTGATGATCAGCGGCATCCCGTTCGAGGGGCCGATCGGCTCCGTCCGCGTCGCATACAGCGTCGACGGCGAGTGGATCCCGCACCCGACGTTCGCAGAGATCGACGCGGCCACGTTCGAGCTGGTCGTCGCCGGGCGGGAGCTCGACGACGGCGACGTGGCGATCATGATGGTCGAGGCCGGCGGGACGGTGAAGAGCTTCGGGTACTACGCCGAAGGTGCCCCCAAGGTCGACGAGGGCGTCCTCGCCGGTGGGCTGGAGGCCTGCAAGGTGTGGATCAAGGAATCGATCTCCCTGCAGCGCCAGCTGATCGCCAGCGTGGTCTCCACGAGCGGTCCAATCGAGCCGATGCCGTTCCTCCCGGTTTTCGACTACGGCGATGACGTCTTCGACGCTGTCGCCCGAGTGGCGACCGAGAAGATGGCCGACGCCGCCCAGATCTCGGCCAAGGCCGAGCGCAACGCGCTGATCGACGTGGCCGCCGACGAGGCGGTCGCCGATCTCGCCGGGACCGCTGACGAGCCCGGTGCGTTCGCCGGTCGCGAGCGCGAGATCCGCGAGGCGATTCGAGCACTCAGCAAGAAGCTGGTGCGGACGCGCATCGTCGAGGAGGGCGTTCGCATCGACGGTCGTGGCACGAGCGACCTGCGGCCGGTGACGGCCGAGGTCGGCGTCCTGCCGACCGCGCACGGCTCTGGCCTGTTCCAGCGTGGCGAGACC
>Ga0136617_10004193_pt1 | contig 12898 bp, 10 predicted proteins | sample AntDrymUQ3222106_2_FD_129672 | JGI IMG/M metagenome (GOLD analysis project Ga0136617, IMG submission 129672) | Polar desert sand microbial communities from Dry Valleys, Antarctica - metaG UQ322 (21.06) | ecosystem: Environmental > Terrestrial > Soil > Desert | place: Antarctica: Dry Valley...
CCTCTAGCGGAATCGAAAGACGCCCCCGCTGACGGAACCATGCCGTATTTGCCTCAGTTTGCCTAGGAAGGCAACGTCTCATAACCTGACCTGACCTCAGGCGACCTGAGACCACCTCACATGACCTCTTGGGTAGATAACCCGGAGGTCGCTCTTGCCCTCGTGGGCTCAACGTTCTCTACGGAGACGCCAAACTTTTGGCTGAACTTTTGCCCACCTGAGATGACCTGAGCTGACCTGACCTGAGATGACCGAACTAGGCCGTATTTGGTTCCAGTTGACCCAGAAGGCAACGTCTCATAACCCGGAGGTCGCGCAGGTTCAAATCCTGGCCCCCGCTACTGGAAAAGCCCCGGAAACGGGGCTTTTCTGGTAAGCGTTCAGGTCCCGAGGTCAGGCCAGCATGGGGATGGGGTCGCCTCGGATCCTGGCGGTGAGGACGTCGGTGAGATAGGCGAAGAGCGACTGTTTCCGGAGTCGGCAGGTGACCGAGGCCGAGAGGAGTCGCTCGATCGTGCGTTCGCCTTGCTCTGATTGGCTGCCGAGTGAGAGCTTGCGGTAGATGACGGCGCCGCGGAGGCCGCGTTCGGCGTGGTTGTTGGTCGGCTCGACGCCGTCGGTGTGGGTGAAGGTCCAGAGTGCGGGCCAGCGCTTGAGCAGGTTTTTGGCGAACTGCCGGTGGTATTTCGTTCTCGGGCTGGTGCGGGCCGCCTGCTCGAGCAGCGCGCGGAGCCTGTCCTCAAGCGGCGCGGTCTCGGCTTGCAGGCGGGCCCGGTCGCCGTCTTGTCGGTAGCTGTCCCAGGCGGCGAAGAGCTCGTGCGCGATCGCGAGCCCTGCGGCTCCGAACTGCTGCTGGTCGGCCATGCCTTCGCTGTGGGCGGTCAAGTCCCGGAGCAGGTGGGCCCAACACAGCTGTCGCTGGCCGGGGTCGAGATAGTCGTAGCCGCGCCAGCGGTCCGAGCAGACGATCCCGGCGAAGCGCTCGCCGAGCAGGGTTTTGGCCTCGAATGCGTGGCGGCCCGGCGCGATCCGGAAGACGGCGGTCTGGCTGCTCAGGGCGCCCCACAGCGTCCGCCGCTCGCCGGCGGTCTTCCAGCCGGTCTCGTCGATGTTGACGACCGAGGCCGACTTGATCCGCTGCTCGAGCTGCGTGTAGGGCCCGGCGAGCGCCTCTCCGGCCCGGTGCACGATCCCGTCGACCGAGCCGGTCGAGAGCTCCACTCCGAACAGCTCCCGGGCGAGCTCGCTCGTGTCACGGCGGGAGACACGGTTCCTGACCGCGAGCGTCACGACCGCTGCCTGTAGCCGCGGCCCGAACGCCGAGCGTGGCAGCTCGCGGGGAAGCTCGGCGCGTGTCCGAGTGGCGCACTCGGGGCAGCAGAGACCGTGCAGCCGAAGCTCGGTCACTCGAACCGCGATCGGCGGCAGCTCTGCAATCTGGTGCCGCCAGGGCTCCGCCGCGTCGATCCGCGCCTGCTCGCCGAACACGTGCGCGCACGAGCGGCAGCGCTCGGGCCAATGCTCGACGACCTCGTCGACCTGCTCGGCTGGAAGCAAGCGTCGGTGCCTGCCCTCATGCCCGGGCTGACCACCACGCCCCCGACCCGACGGCTTCCCGCCCGGACGCGCCGGCGCCGAGGGGGGATCCTGGGACGGCGGCAGCGACGAGTTTCGCGAACTTCGGTTCAGCCGCCGCTCGAGCTCGGCCACGCGAGCCTCGAGCCGCTCGTTCGCCTCGACCAGCTCGCCCACCCGCAACAACAAGCCGACAGCCGTCTCGCGGTCGCCATCAAGGATCGCCTCCGCCTCAGCCCGCTCCACACCACAAGGTTCGCCGCCAGGACCGAGGTCCCTTCACCGGGGTGAACGCTTACCTTTTTCTATGGACCCGATTCGCCGGGCGACCCGTCAGGCGCGCCCCGCGGCGGGGCTGACTGACCTCGGAGAGCCCCTGCGAACGGGGTTGCGATCGAGACGCGCTTTCTCGTCCGCCGGCGAGAAACGGGCGGCGATGAACCAATGCGCGACCACCGTCAGCCGGCCCAGCGCAGCGGCTTTATGGCGTGCACGTTCGCGCGCGTGTAACGCTGCGTCGAGTCGAGATGCTTGTGTCCGAGACGTCGCGGTGTTGCATCGTCCTACTCCGCCCCCGGCATCCGCCACAAGCCTCGAACGCATCGAACCTGACGATTGCCTGTGGTGTAATTCTGTGGTGACTCGAGTGCTCGCTCTCGTGGGAACCACCGCAGTGGCGCTTGCCCTCGCCTCCGCCGTTGAGGGGTCCGCGCCTCGGTACATTTTCGTAAGCGGGCCGGCACTCGCACGGCCCGTCCTCCTTGCAAACTGGAAGGAGAACCGGACTCTGCTCGCGGCGCTCGCCGATGCACCAAAGGCGGAGGAGGGAACGGTTCGTCTTCTAGACGGGAGAAGAGCCCTCCGGCTCGGGCTTTTCTGGGGATGGCCCGCGAAGCCGCGCCCAACCCGGCCGTATCAGGCGAACCAAGAGGGCTGGTTCTACCCGGCCGCGGGATCGCAGCCGCCTGTCGTCGAGCTTGCAGTCGGCGCGTCTGTTCCGCGGATCGCGCCCGCTCGCATGCTTCGCATCTTCGCCCGGCATGGCGTGCCAACGCGCGTGGCTGCGCCGCCTCCTGAACCGGAACCGCCGAGCCTCTGCTCCGGGGGACGAAGTGGAGACTCTCGTCGCGCGCTTCCTCGACGCGTTCAACAGCGGCGATCTCAAGGGACTGGACGATGTTTTCGCCCACGAACCCGACTTCGAGTGGTACTCCACCGGCGCGCCCGGTGAGCGCTTCACCCCATTGGCGAACGACCGGCCGTCACTCGTTCCGTACTTCGCCACACGTCATGCTCTCGACGAGCAACTTACATTGCGCTCGTTCAGGTTCAACGGGAACTCCGCCAGCAGACAGCCTTACGGGAACTTCGAGTACGGCCTCACCCGCAGGGCCGAGGATCTTCCGGCGACTCCTTACAACGGGAAAGGAGCCGCTTTCTGCCACCGCACCCGATCAGACGTCATCTTCGTCTGGTCGATGGGGCCGCAGTAGGCAAACCACCTCAACCACCCACTACAATCCCGGACGTGACGACGATGGTGGTCTTCCGTGGCCGTCCGGCGGCGACCCGAGAGGGACGCGCGCGGCCAGCACTTCCTCCGCAGTAGCAGACTCGCAGCGGATCTCGTTCGGGAGGCCGGCATCGGCCGTGGTCAGCGCGCATTCGACATAGGCGCCGGCACCGGCGTCTTGACTGCGGCCCTCCTCGACGCAGGCGCGGCCGTCACCGCGCTGGAGATCGACCCGGCGCTCGCCGCCGAGCTTCGGCGGCGCTTCTCGGGACGCGACGTCAGGGTCGTTGAGACCGACGCGTGCCGCTGGAGCTGGCCTCACGAGACCTTCTCGGTCGTCTCCAACCTTCCGTTCGCCGGATCGGGAGCAGTCCTGGACAACCTTCTCCGGAACCCCGGCAACGGCTTGCACCAGGCCGACGTGATCGTGCAGTGGGAGTTCGCCCGGAAGCACTCGGCCGTATGGCCCGCGACGTTACGCGGCGCCTACTGGCGAGCGTGGTTCGAAGTGTCGATTGCCGCCAGGCTCACGCGAGGCGCGTTCTCGCCGGTGCCGAGCGTGGACGCGGCTGTTCTACGTCTAGCGCGCCGCCGCGAACCACTTGTTCCGGCGGAGGCACACGAGCGCTACGGGCAGTTCCTCGCGGAGGCGTTCCATTCTCGAGTGCGGCTCCGACAAGCGTTGAAAGGCAAGATCACGCCCCGCGAGCTCCGGCGGCTTGCCCCGGTGCTCGGGTTCGACGCGTCGTCCAACCCCCGCGACCTCGATGCGCGCCAGTGGGCGGGTGTCTTCGCGTTCGCGCGCAAGCGCTAGGTCGCGCGAAGCACGACCTCGATGGCTGTTCCTCGCCCCGGAGCGGACCGCAGGCTGAGCTCGCCTTCGATCGCCTCCGCACGCAGCCTGATGTTGTCGAGGCCCTGTCCGGCCGCAGTCGTCTCTTCGTCGAAGCCGACCCCGTCGTCACTCACGCAGACGATGCGACGCCCGCCGCGCTGCACGATCGAGACGTCGACGTGGTTTGCGCCCGCGTGGCGCCGGGCGTTCCCGAGCCCTTCCTGAACGATCCGGAACACCTCGATCTGCTCGTCGGGGGCCAGCCGCACCTGGCGGTCGACCTCGAGCTCCACGTCGAGCACGCCGTCCGCCGTCAGCACGTCGATGTAACGGCGAAGCGCCGAGTCGAAGCGCGCCGAGCCTCCCGCTGAGGACAATGCGAGCACCGCGAAGCGAGCTTCCTGTTGCGCGGCGCTTGAGGCCCGCTTGAGACGAGGTAGGACTTCCTCTAGCGAAGCATCCGACTCGAGCATGCTCACCTGGGTCGAGATCGCGAACAGGTACTGCGCGAGCCCGTCGTGGATCTCCCGCGCGACCCTCGCCCGCTCGTCGGCGACCGCCCGTCCGAATTCGGCATCCGCCATTGCTCGCCAGACGCCGACGAGGAGGAACCCGAACGCGATGAGGCGGAGAAAGTCGCCCTGGAGGACGAAGTCACTCGAGACGACCGGGGTCAGCAACAGGTGGAGATCAGCAAAGAGCGCAAGGGTCGCAGCCAGACAGAGCCAGCTGTCGAGATCACGCCGGTACCGGTGATAGCGACGCGCGAATCCGACTACTGCGACCAGCCAGAAACCCGCCAACAGCGCGGCAGCTAGCTCCACTGACGAGCCTTCGACCAGATCGGTTTCGGCCGCTTGACCCCACCGCGACATGCTCAGACCGAGTCCCGCCGACGCGAGCAAGGCGACGACGCCGACCCCGACCGCCAGGAGTGCGGTCCGCCGCCTCGACATGCGCCCATCCGCGTAGGGCGCGACCGCGATCAGCGCGGCGCCCAGCAAACGGGCGCCGACCAGAGCCCACGCTGCCCAGGTGGGCAGCGACTCACCGCCGAGGACGGGAAGGAGCCCGAATACCACCGTTCCCAACGCGATTGCCCAGAAGCCGCCGGCGAGCAGAAGATCGAGCCTTCGCCCGTCGACCATGAAGCGGATCGCCGAGAGTACGGAGACTATTGCTGCCACGACCGCAACCGCGGTGTCTACGACAAGCCTGGCCTCGGGAAGCTCGTATGCGGACTGAAGCGACGAGCTGAGCGCGAAAAGCGCGGTCGCAGAAGCGAGCAGCCCGACCAGCATGATCTCTCCCAAGAGCCAGGAGCGATAGCTCTGCGAACGCGGGTGGTCCATACCCCCTTTTCGGCAGCGCGACCCGTGCCGATAAGAGGAACGTGACAGAGCGGATCCTGATCGTCGACGACCATCCGCTGACCAGGGACGCCCTCGCCGCCCTGCTCGCGCAGCAGGGGTTCGAGGTCGTGGGCGACGCGTCGAACGGCGAAGAGGCGATTCTGGCTGCGCAAAGCCGCCAACCCGACCTGGTTCTCCTCGATCTGACGATGCCGGGAATGGACGGGTTGACAGCGCTTCCCAAGATCCGCGAGGTCGCGCCCAAGTGCGAGGTTGTCGTGCTGACCGCCTCGGACGCGGAGGAAAACCTCCTCGCGGCGATCCGCGGAGGCGCAGCCGGCTATCTCCTGAAGACGGAGTCGCCCGAGCAGATCGCTACTTTCCTGCGCGGTGTAGTCCGCGGAGAGGCGGCGCTCTCCGGCGGCGTGGCGCGCCGTCTCCTCGATCGGGTCCGCGACGGAGGCCGGCTGCACGGGATCCCCGAAGCGATAACCCGCACGCTCTCGGCCCGCGAAGTCGAGGTTCTGCTGCTGCTCGACGAGCACCTGGGGACGGACGAGATCGCCCAGCGCCTGTACATCTCGGAGCACACGGTTCGCTCCCACGTGAAGAGCCTCCTGAAGAAGCTCGGCGTGTCATCGCGGCGCGAGGCGCTCGAGCGCCTCGAAACAGCGCGCGGCTAGCGCGGACGAGCGGGTAACTGTCACCGGGACATGTCCCGGTGACAGTTACCTCGCGTTGAATCCTTCGAGGGCTGCCTCGACGAGCCCGGACAGCGTGTCGAGGTTGTAGCCGCCCTCGAGCACCGCCGCCGTCTTCGACCCAAGGGAAGAACACCGGCGAGCAAGCTCGCGGAAGCCCGCGGCGGACACTCGCATCCCGCCGAGCGGATCCCCCTCGTGCGCGTCGAAGCCCGCTGAGACGAGGACGAGGTCCGGATCGAACGCGCTGACTGCGGGCTCGACGGTCTCCCGGAACACCCGCGCGTAGTCCGCATCCCCGGCTCCCGCCGCGAGCGGGATATTGAGCGTGTGCTCGTCGCTCGTCCCGGGCCCGCCGGTGCCCGGATAGAACGGCCACTGGTGAATCGACACGAAGAGGACGGACGGGTCCTCGCGGAAGATCGCCTCGGTTCCGTTCCCGTGGTGGACGTCGAAGTCGACGATCGCAACACGGTCTGCGCCGAGCTCTGCCTGTGCGTGGCGAGCGGCGATTGCGACGTTGTTGAAGATGCAGAAGCCCATCGCGCGCCCCTCGAGCGCGTGATGTCCCGGTGGACGGACGAGCGCAAAGCCCTCCTGCTCGACGGCACGTATCGCGCAACCTGCAGCGATCCGCGCGGCCTTCCAGGTCGTCGCACTCGCATAGGTGTCTCCGTCGAGCCAGGTCTCTGCCTCTATCGACTCGATGTCCTGCACGTGCTCACCGGAGTGCGCCAACTCGATCTCCTCGCGCGTCGCCGGCTCGCCTTCGACGAATCCCGGAAAGCTCTCGAGCAGCCGCACGAGGCGCTCTGGATTCTCGTCGTGAACATGGCGTCCGGGCGAATGGAGCTGGGTGAGCGACGGATGGCTGATCAGCTCGATGACTGAGCTTCTAACACACTGATCGCCCGACATGGCCGTTCATTGTGTTAGGAGCTCTTGGCCTCCTCGAATCTTCCCGCGAGCCCGTTCATCCCGAGTCCTCGCGCATGCTCCGCCGCGGCTTTCCAGTCGGGATCGACGTCCGGTAACGGCGGGAGCGGGGCGGCGCGGTCGAGTGTGGCGATCTCCCGGTAGAGGCGAAGCGCCTCGGCTTCGGCGGCGAACCGTCCTTCCTCCAGCATCGCCTCCAGCGTTCCGTACTGGGCGAGCAGATCAGCGGCCTTCTTCGGGCCGATCCCGCGCGCTCCCGGAATGCGGTCGGACGGATCGCCGCGCAGCGCGATGAAATCCTGCACCTGCTCGGGATCGACCGCGTAGCGCTCGCGAACCTCTGCCGGCCCGATGCGGGCCGCCGCCTCACCCCGCACAGGCTGGAGAATCGTCGTTTTCGCGCTCGCGAGCTGGAATGCATCTCGATCCGAGGTCGCAACCAGCACTAAACCTCCGGCAGCCTCCTCGGTCGACACCGCGGCGCCGAGGAAGTCGTCGGCTTCGTAACCCGGCGCCTTCGCGTAAGCGAGCCCAGACGAAGCTACGAGGGATGGGAGGAGGCCGAGCTGCTCGAGGAGCTCGGCGTCGAACTCGCGCCCCGCCTGGTACCCGGTGAGCGCTTCGTGACGATAGGTGGGCACCTCGAGCGTGTCCCAGGCGACCAAGACCGTCCGCGGCCTCTCCGCCTGCCAGAGCCGCACGAGCATGGTCCCGAACCCGAACAGCATGTTCCCCGGCCCGCCGTCCGCGCGGCGGAGCGTCTTCGGAATCGCGTGGTATGCGCGGTGCGCAAAGGAGTCGCCGTCGATGACGAGCAGCGGCTTCACGCGAGAGACGCCTCGAGCTCGGCGATGGCGCTTCGCAGCCGGTCCGTCGCTATCTGCGCGCTGTCCGCTAGAGGGAGATCTCTGAGATCGCCGGCCTCGACAGCAACGCCATACCGAACGCGTAAGGGCCCGAGCCGGCCGATGCGGTCGGTCCCCGCGATCCCCGCGGGCACGAGTGGGACGCCCGCCTCGAGCGCAATCCGCGCCGCTCCTGTGTGCCACCGCGCCTCGTGCTTCTTGCGCAGCCCCTTCAGCCGCCGCGTCCCCTCGGGAAACATCACGACGGCGTGCCCCTCGCGGCAGAGCGCGATTGCGGTCGCCATTGCCTCCTCGTCCCGCTCGCCGCGCCTCACAGGAAACGCACCTGCTGCGGTGATGATCTTCCCGAGCGGAAACCAGAAGAGCTCGGACTTCGCCATGAAGCGGAGGAACCGCCGGGGAAAGAGCGGAATTCCGAGCGGCCACGGGTCGAAGTTGGACGAGTGGTTCGCGGCAAGCACGAATCCTCCCTCTCGCGGGACGTTCTCGGCGCCCGCAGCACGATGGCGAAATACGGTCTTCAGCACCGGCCAGCTGAGAGCCGCGACAGCGAAGTAGAGCCAGCTGGGGCGAGGCGGCATCGGCACGCGCGCCAGTATCGCCGGATTTGCGCAGACAGGCCGCTCATCAAGCGCTCGGTTCGAGATGATCGCCCGTCGCGAGGCGGATGATGGACGCCGTGAGGCAAGGACGCAGGGCGCGCCCATATCCGAGAGCGATATGGGCGCAACCGAGGACGCCGCCTCATGGCGTCCAGCGCCGGATCGCGACATGGCCGTTATTCGAATCGAGCGCTAAGGTGTCGCGCCGATGGGTAAGCGACTCGTCATCGTGGAGAGCCCCGCGAAAGCGCGGACGATCGCGGGTTTTCTCGGCAAGGACTTCGCGGTCGAGTCGAGCATCGGGCACATCCGTGATCTGCCCGATCGCGCGTCAGACGTGCCCGAGGTCCAACGCAAGCGATTCGGCGCCCTTGGGGTCGACGTCGACAAGGGATTCGAGCCCTACTACGTCGTCGACGCGAAGAAGAAAAAAGTCGTCGCCGAGCTGAAGAAGCATCTAAAAAACGCCGACGAGCTCTTGCTCGCGACCGACGAGGATCGCGAAGGCGAGGCGATCGCATGGCACCTGGTCGAAGTGCTGAAGCCGAAGGTTCCCGTTCGGCGCATGGTGTTCCACGAGATCACCCGGGAGGCGATCGGGCGAGCGCTCGAGAACACACGTCCGATCGATCAGCGCCTCGTCGACGCGCAGGAGACCCGGCGCATCCTCGATCGACTGTACGGCTACGGAGTCTCGCCCGTCCTCTGGAAGAAGGTAACGCGAGGACTCTCGGCGGGTCGCGTGCAGTCCGTTGCCACGCGGCTGGTCGTCCAGCGTGAACGCGAGCGAATCGCATTCGTCTCGGCCGCGTACTGGGATCTTGCCGCGAGCTTCGACCCTGGCTCGTTCGACGCTCGCCTGGTAATGGTGGACGGACAGCGCGTCGCGCTAGGCCGCGATTTCGCCCCGGACGCGACGCTTCGCGAGGAGACGCTTGTCCGGCTCGACGAGGAAGGCGCGCGCGGGCTTGCGGCGCGCCTCGAGGGCGCAGCGTTCAGCGTCAGGACGTCGGAGGAGAAGCCGTACCGGCGCCGCCCGGCGGCGCCCTTTCGGACGGCCACGCTGCAGCAGGAGGCGAGCAGAAAGCTCCGCTTCTCCGCCCAGACGACGATGCGCGTCGCCCAGCGACTGTACGAGGCAGGCCACATCACCTACATGCGAACCGACTCGACGACGCTCTCAGAATCGGCGCTCGCAGCCGCCCGCACGCAGGTGCGCGAGCTCCATGGCGACGACTACGTGCCCGAGAAGCCGCGTGCGTACGGACGCGCGGTCGCGAACGCCCAGGAGGCCCACGAGGCAATCCGCCCCGCAGGGGATACCTTCCGGACACCTGACGAGCTGAAACGTGACCTCTCCCGCGACGAGCATGGTCTCTATGACCTGATCTGGAAGCGGACGCTCGCTTCACAGATGGAGGACGCGCGCGGGCAGACGGTCTCGCTCCGCATCGGGGCGATGTCAACCGACGCTGAGAGTGTCGAGTTCGCAGCCTCCGGCACTGTGCTCACGTTCCGCGGCTTTCTCGCCGCGTACGAGCCCGGCCGGGACGAGCCCTCGGAAGACGACGAGGAGCGGCGCCTCCCACAGCTCGCGGTCGGACAGGACGTGACGGTTCTCACGCTCGAGCCCGAGGGCCATTCGACGACTCCGCCGCCGCGTTACACAGAGCCGACGCTCGTCAAAGCGCTCGAGGATCGCGGCATCGGACGCCCCTCGACCTATGCGGCGATCCTCTCGACCATCCTCGATCGCGGGTACGTGTTCAAGAAGGGCACGGCGCTCGTCCCGACCTTCCTCGCGTTCGCCGTCGTGAACCTGTTGGAGCGCCACTTCCAGCAACTCGTGGACTTCGACTTCACTGCGCGCATGGAAGACGACCTCGACAAGATCGCGTCCGGCGACGAGGAGCGCGTGGCGTGGCTCAAACGCTTCTACTTCGGCGATGGGAACGGCCCAGGCCTCCTTCATCTGGTCACCGAGCACCTCGACGAAATCGACGCGCGTGCCGTGAACTCGATCGCGATTCCGAGAAGCGAGGCGGTGGTGCGGGTCGGTCGCTATGGGCCTTACCTCGAGCGCGGCGATGCACGCGCAAGCCTGCCCGGCGATCTCTCTCCCGACGAGCTCACTGCCGAGAAGGCCGAGGAGCTTCTCGCGCAGCCCGACAGCCGCCCGCTGGGGCAAGACCCGGAGACCGGGCACGAGATCGTCGCCCGCTCGGGACGCTACGGCCCGTACGTCACCGAGGTCCTCCCCGACGGCGCCGAGGAGAAACCGAGAACGGCATCGCTCTTCTCCTCGATGGCCCCGGAGAACGTCTCGCTGGACGACGCGTTGCGTCTGCTCACGTTGCCGCGAGTCGTCGGAACCGTTGACGGCGAGGACGTGACGGCGCAGAACGGACGGTACGGACCGTACGTGAAGAGAGGCTCGGAGTCTCGCTCGCTCGAGACCGAAGAGCAGCTCTTCACCGTCACGCTCGAGGAGGCCAGCGCCCTCTTCGCGCAGCCGCCACGCAGACGTGGCCGCGGCGCTGCTCGCGGGCCGCTGCGTGAGCTGGGCGCCGATCCCGGCACAGGGCGCCAGATCCTCGTCAAGGACGGCCGCTTCGGCCCGTACGTGACCGATGGCGAGACGAACGCCAGCTTGCGCCGCGGGGACACCGTCGAAGCCGTCACTGTCGAACGGGCCGCCGAGTTGCTCGCCGAAAGACGTGCTAAGAGCGGATAAAGCCGCTCGGGAGGGGTTTGCACCGTCCGTCTAGAGGGTCATGATCTAACTGCCTGGACGAGACGGACGTCTCAGGTTACGTAGGACTTCGGGCTTCTGAACGTCCAACCCTGCAAACCGCCGAGGTCTCGGCAACGGAATAGTCAGGAAGGGGTCGAGCGTTGGGAGTTTGTAACGCCGCTCGAACAGGCATCACGCTGGAAACTGCCCAAAAATCTTCATACAATCAGTGAGTTTGTTGCTATTCCGAGTCGCCGAAAGGACTGAAACACTTACTTGACGCAGAATCAGCTGATCGAATTGCTCGAATCCGAGCACGTAAAGGCGCTGGTGGAGCGCGCCGAGGAGCATGGTGGCCATCTCACGATCCCTGAGATCGAGGCCTTCGTGCTCGAGCACGACCTCGGTGAGGAGGACTCCGAGCTGCTCCAGCGCGAGCTGGAAGCGCAGGGGATCGAGATCGAGCGCCCCGAGGCGGACGAGAAGGAAGCGGAGAAGCCGCAGTACGAGGCGGGCGCCGTCTCGGGCGCGGCCGACAGCCTCCAGCTCTTCCTCGCCGACGTCGGACGCCATAAGCTGCTCACCGCAGCGGAGGAGGTCGCCCTCGCCAAGCGCATCGAGCGCGGCGATCCCGTCGCCAAGCGGAAGATGATCGAGTCGAACCTCCGGCTCGTCGTCTCGATCGCCAAGGGCTATCGCGGCCTCGGCGTGCCGTTCCTGGACCTGATCCAGGAGGGAACACTGGGTCTGAACCGCGCGGTCGAGAAGTTCGACTGGAGGCGCGGCTTCAAGTTCTCGACCTACGCGACCTGGTGGATCCGCCAGTCGGTTCAGCGCGCGGTGGCGAACCACGCGCGGACGATCCGCGTCCCGGTCCATGTCGTCGAGCGCCAGCAGAAGCTCTCCCGCGCAGCCCGCCGGCTCGAGGTCGAGCTCGGACGTGAGGCGACCAAGGAGGAGCTGGCGGAGGCAACCGGTCTCCCGCTCCAGCACGTCGACGAGGCACTGGGCGCCGCCCATGCGTCGGTCTCGCTGAACCAGACGGTCGGCGCGGACGACGAGGGCGAGCTCGGAGATCTCTTCGCCGACCGCGAGGCTGCCGACCCGTTCGACGAGGCCGAGGAGTCGCTGCGCCGGCAGAGCATCCGGCGGGCGCTGGACGCGCTTCCCGAGCGGGAGCGGCGGATCCTCGAGCTGCGCTTCGGCTTCGAAGGCGAGCCGTGGACGCTCGAGGCGATCGGCCACGAGCTCGACCTGACACGCGAGCGCGTGAGGCAGCTCGAGGGTCAGGCGCTCAAGCGGCTCGAAGCGCTGCGCGATCTCGCTGGTCTCGCCGCCTAACGAACCTCGCTGGCTCGTAGCTCAGAGCCGCATTGATCCAAAGGCGCCCCCCGGTGAGGCTATGCCTGACCGGGGGCGCCTAACTTGCGTGCCCGCCTCCGCGTCTCTTGCGATACTGCCTTTACAGACGCCGAATTTTCAGCGAAGGGAGAAACATGGGAAGATTGAGGGTGCCGCTTCTCGCGGGCATCGTGGCCGTTTTCGCGCTCGTCGCGGTCAGTTGCGGTGGCAGCAGTGGTGGCGATGAGAACACGCTCGTCTACGGCACGGCCGCCGATCCGACCGCGCTCGATGGCGCGTTGATCTCGGACGGCGAGTCGATCCGAGTCCTCTACCAGATGACGGAAGGACTCACGGCGCTCGAGCCGGGCACCTCCGAGGTCATTCCCTCGCTCGCGACCGACTGGACGACGAGCGACGACGGTCTTGCGTGGACGTTCAAC
>Ga0136617_10004194_pt1 | contig 12896 bp, 11 predicted proteins | sample AntDrymUQ3222106_2_FD_129672 | JGI IMG/M metagenome (GOLD analysis project Ga0136617, IMG submission 129672) | Polar desert sand microbial communities from Dry Valleys, Antarctica - metaG UQ322 (21.06) | ecosystem: Environmental > Terrestrial > Soil > Desert | place: Antarctica: Dry Valley...
CGACGGCAAGAGCATGACGATCGACGACGTGGTGGCGATCGCCCGCCACGGTGCGAAGGTCCAGCTCGCCCCGGCAGCGCGCGAGCGTTCGCACGACGCCTACGAGCTGCTGCTGGAGGGCGCTCGCCAGAACATCCCGATCTACTGGTTCAACCGCGCCCCGGGATCCGGCCGCGAGAGCGTGATCTTCGAGGGTGACCCACTCTCGGCCGAGAACAGGCCGCGCCTGCTCGCGCGGCAGCTCGCCACGTTCAAGGACGGCGTCACGTGGGGCATCGGGCCGGAGGTCGCCGACGAGGAGATCGTCCGCGCGATGATGGCCGTGCGGGCGAACACGATGGTCTACGAGGCGGCGTCGCCCCCGCTGACCCAGATGCTGCTCGACCTGCTCAACAAGAACATCTCTCCCGTCGTCCAGTCGCGTGGGTCGCCGGGCGAGGGTGACCTGCCGATGATGGCGAACGTCGGCGCGACGATGGTCGGGACCGGCCAGGCGTACCACAACGGCCAGCGCATGCCGGCCGCCCAGGCGCTCGCGCTCGCCGGCTTGGCGCCGCTCGCGCCCTTCGCGGCCGACGACGCGGCGCTGACGAGCACGAACGCCTACTCGGCCGGACAGGCGGCGCTGCTGGTGCACGATTCCAAGCGGCTGCTCGACTGGTCGGACCTGACGTTCTCGATGAGCATGCTCGGGCTGAACTCGAGCGTGACGCCGCTCGCGGCCGTGCCGCAGAACGCGCGCCCGTTCCCGTACCAGAACTGGCAGGCCAAGCGGCTCCTGAACCTCGTCCGGGGGAGCTATCTCTTCGAGCTCGAGCCGGACGCGGACGGCAAGCGCATCATCCAGGACCCGCTGAGCTTCCGCGACTACAACCAGCGCAACGGCGCGGCGTGGCAGGAGTGGGCCCAGCTGAAGAAGAACATGCTGATCCAGATCAACTCGTCGGACCACAACCCGGCGGTCGTCCCCGGCGCCAAGCCGAGCGACTCCTGGGAGCTCGACACGCCGTGGCTGAAGCAGTACTACGTCAACAGCGGCGGCAAGCGGGGCTACATCATGTCGAACTCCAACTTCGTCGCGATGCCGTGGGCCAACGACATGGAGGCGTTCACGATCGCCCTCGCACAGACGATCGCCGGCTCGGTGCAGCGCGACATGCGCATGCCGGACACGTTCTTCACGGTGATCGCGCCGTCGGATGTGCTGTCGGGTGACGTGTTGAGCAAGGCGGCGCCGCAAGCGGACAGCTATGCGATCTCCGACCTGATGGCGGAGGTCCAGCAGCTCGCCAACCCGATCCCGGCGCAGGGCAACGCGCTGGTCCGCAACGTCGAGGACATGGAGAACTTCACCCGCCAGAAGGTGGCGCGGGCGAGGCTCGCCACCGACAACGCGTTCCGCCTGGTCGCCCAGGAGGCGCTCTCGGCAACGTTCTGGATGAACGTCCGTGCGGCGCAGAAACCGACGCGGAGCTTCGGTGCGGCGCCGACGGCCGCGTGGCAGTCGCTGCGGGCGGTGATCCCGTGGCAGGCCGACAGCCGGCCCGAGCTGCCGGCGGGCGAGCTCGCCTACGCGTTCATGGTCGCCCAGCCGGCCAGTGCGTTCATGGGAGGAGAGCAGGACCCGGCCGCCGAGGTGCGCGCCGCGACCAGGCGTGCGAAGCACTTAATCAAGACTCGGCGCGCGATCCTGCGCAGGCAGGCACGCCGGGGCTGAGCGCAGCGCGCCCGGCCGGCGGCTCCGGAGCGATCTGGGGCCGCCGGCGGCGCGCCGTCGCGCTGGGCGCGCCCCGGCTGGGTCTGCCGGCGGTGCGGCTTCGCGCTGCTTCGGGCGTCAGCGCCGCGTCCTACGGCGGCGGCGCCCGCGGCGCGCGACCGCGCGGCGGCGGGCCAGTACGGCGACGGCAAGGGCGGCGACGGCGGTGAGCATGGCGGCCGCCGCGGCCCACCAGGGCAGCCCGCCGCCGCCGGTCGCCGCCGGGACGATCGGCGCCGGCGCGCGGGCGTCCGGGCGCGCAGCCATCGTGATCGTGACGGTCCGATCGGTCGACACCGGGATGCGCATGCGCGCGGCCACCATCCGGGCGTCACAGCACGACGCGAAGCCGCGCTCGAGCGCGATCGACGCCGGCCGCGGAGTCGCCGACACGGTGGCGGCGCGGTCGGAGACCGAGCCGTCGCTCACCTGCGCCTCCTCCGCGGGGAGGTAGGCGGAGTAGGTCACCACGTCGCCCGCCCGCGCCCAGAAGGTCATGCGCACCCCGCGGCCGGCCGGCGTGAAGCGGAACGTGGTCGGCTCATCGCCGAGCTGTCCGCGTACGACCACGGCGCCGCCGTGCTCGAGCGCGATCGAGTCGCCGACCGGCGTCAGCCGCTGCCCGTCTCGCTCGACCACCGGTCCCGCGGTCTCGGCCTCGTCGAACGCCATCGGCCGCGGCCGCACGAGGTCGACCCAGCCGCCCGACGGCGCGCGCCACTTCGCGGCGAGCACGCCGAAGTCGTTGCGCAGGTCGCGTGGGGGATCGCGCCGGTGGACCGCGAACCAGACGTTCGCGCGGCGTACGGCGGCGAAGCCGTTCTGCGCGCGCTCGACGAACGCGCCGTCGCGGTCGGCGGGCAGCGCCGGCGCGTCGCCGTCCTCGTGCTCGGGCGCTGCGTCGGCGGCGAGGTCGAGCAGGAACAGCGCAAGCCCGTTGAACGTCATCGGGTCGCCGTCCACGCCGTCGGGCGCGAACGCGTCGGCCCCGCTGCGCGGCACGATCGGCAGGCCCCGGGGGGTCAGCGGGTAGCGGGCACGGATCCGCGCCAGCGCGCGGTCGGCGGCGGCCCGGTAGCGCGAGCGCGCGGCCTCGCCGGCGTCGGCGCCGGCGAGCGCGAGCTCGGCCGCCGCGACCGTCGCGGCGAGCGACCACAGGCTCTCCTGGCGCTTGCCGATGTAGGCGACCGTGCCGTCCGGCGCCATCAGCGCGGCGAGCGCTCCGGCCGTCCGTCGCAGCGCGGCGCGTGCAGCGTCCGGGGCCTCGTCGCCGAGCAGCTCGACCGAGCGGCCGAGCATCGCGGTGGAGAGCGCATGGTAGGCGAGCGGCCAGTTGCCCGAGTCCGAGAGCAGTGCGAGGTCCTCTCCCACGCCCTGGCCGGTGGCATCCCCGTCCGGCGCGCCGGCCCACGCGGCGTCGCCCTGCGCGAACGTGGGCGCCACCACGCCGACCTCGAACCGCGCCGCCCGCCGCAGCGCCGCGCGGTCGGCGAGCCGGGCGCCCGGCCGGCCCGACGCCAGGCCCGTCGCCAGCGCTTCGAGATCGGCGGCCGCGCCGACCGCCTCGTGGTTGTGGAAGCAGGCGGGGGAGACGATGCAGTCGCGCACCTCGTTCTCGATGTTCGGCCGCCTGGTCTGGAGCAGGTAGGCCTCCCAGCGCGGGCGCGCGGCCCTGAACGAGGGATCGCTCGTCAAGCGGGTGCGGGCGAAGTTGTACGCGGTCGCCATGCTCAGCAGGTCGAACACGCCGCGCGCGACCGGCGGCTCGTCGAGCGCGGTGCCGATCCCGCGCACCCCGGCGGCGACCAGGCGGGCGTCGCGGCGGCGCTCGCCGGCGCGCAGCAGCGCGTAGCCCGTCATCACGTTGCCGTAGCCCTCCGAGCGCCGGCCCGTGCGCGGATCCAGGAAGAACCCGTCGCGGTCCTGGCGATCGGCCCAAACCGCGGCAGCGCGGTCGGCGAAGCCGGTCAGCTCCGCGCGCGTGGCGGCGGAGGCGGGCGCCGGTGCCGCCACCGCAACCAGCGCGAGCGCGAGGCCGACTGAGCGCCGCACGCCGCTCAGCGGGCCGCCGGGACCGCTGCGCGCGACAGCAGCGGCTCACCGGCCGGCGGCGTCCAGCGCAACCGCCAGCGGCCCTCGCGACGCGGAACGGTCGTCAGGAACGTGCCGTTGACCGAGCGCACGGCGATCGTCGCGACCGTGCGGAACTCGCCGCCGAATGCCGCGTTCTGCAGCTCCACCCGCGCGCGCGCGCCGGCGGCCAGCGGCCGGACCTGACCGTAGACGCGCAGCCGCGCCGCCCCCTTGCGCGTGATCCACAACGGCAGCCGGTAGGCGTCGTAGGCGGGCTTGGCGATCCCGTCCCGGGACCGCAGGCCCGACTGGAAGCTCGAGACCACCGTGTCGTCGACGAGCTTGTACTGCCCCACGGTCCGGATGCGCGGATCGCGGTAGGCGATCCAGTCGGACTGGTTCATGTACTCGGCCTGGCGGGCGGGCGGGACGCCGAACAGGAGGTCGGGCGGGTTGGTCTGGAAGCCGTACTCGGTGTAGTGGATCGGCAAGCCGGCGGGGATCCGGCGATGCCTCCCGCCCGCGTCGAGCAGCCGCGTCAGGCGCCCCTTCGAGGAGATCGTGATCTCCGTCGCGGGCTCGCCGCGCGTCAGCGGCGGCTTGGAGCCGCCCCGCGTGTAGGGATGGTGCGCGAAGCCCGTGACCCGCAGCGGCGCGAAGCGCCGGCAGCCGGCGCGCCTGGCGGCGCGCCCGCGCAGCGCGCGCCCGGCTGCGTCGATGCACAGCAGCGTCCGGATGAACGCCGCCGGCGGGACCGGGCGGGTGGCGAGCCGCCCGGTCAGGCGCCCGATCGGGCTCGTCTCGCCCAGCAGCGTCTGGTCGGCGCCGTGCCCGGTGGCCCGCAGCCCGCGGAGGCCCGCGCGCACCATGGCGCGGTAGGTCACCGCCGCGGCCGGATAGGCGACACCGCGCCGGCGGGCGAACTGCGGCCGCAGCCAGCCGGGCTGGTTGGGCTCGTTGGAGAACGACCAGCGCGCGACGCGCGGGAGCACGCCGCGGCGCTGGTTCTCGTCGGCGTAGGCGCCCGAGTAGCGCGCGCCGAGCGCGCGCAGGAACGCGCCGTACTGGCGCGCGCGGGGTCTGCACAGGCTCCGCTTGCGCACCGAGCCGCCGCAGCGCGACGCCCACGCGGGGATCGGCGTGGAGGGCGAGAGCAGCAGCGCGAGCCCGCGCGCACGCACGCCGCGCACGAGATCGTCGAGCCGGTCCCAGCGCGCCGCGGGATACGCGGACGGGTCGGCGGGATCGAAGCCCGCGGGGCGCGCACGCGCGGTCGGCGCGGGAGCGACGTCGCGCCAGGGGACCAGCGCGCGCACGCCATCGGCCCCGAGCGCCACGACGTCGTCGAGCGCGCGCTCGCGGGCGACGGGCCCCGCCTGGAGCATCTGGAGCTCGTCCTCGACGAGCGACTCCTGGGTCGTCGACGCGTGCGCCGCCGGCGCGCAGCAAAGCGCCGCCGCGAGGGCGGCCGGGATCAGGCGCGTCGATCGCACGTGCATCTAAGAGAGACGCCGCGGGGCGGGCGAAGTTGCGCCCCGCGGCGTCCTCCGGGCGGCCTGATCAGCCCGCGACGGCGCTGTAGCGCTCCGCGACCTTGCCCCAATCGACGGTGCTCCACCACGCGTCGATGTAGTCCGGGCGCTTGTTCTGGTACTTCAGGTAGTACGCGTGCTCCCACACGTCGACGCCCACGAGCGGCGTCTGGCCGTCCGAAAGCGGCGTGTCCTGGTTCGCCGTGCCGACGATCGCGAGCCCGCTGCCGTCGTGCACCAGCCAGGACCAGCCGGAGCCGAACTGGTTGACGCCCGTCTCCTTGACCTTGGCCTTGAAGTCCTCGAAGGAGCCGAAGGCGGAGTCGATCGCCTCGCGCAGCGCGCCGTCGGGCTCGCCGCCGCCGTCGGGGCTCATCGACTCCCAGAACAGCGTGTGGTTGTAGTGGCCGCCGCCGTTGTTGCGCACAGCGCCCCGCTTGGCATCGGGGACCTGGTTCAAGTCCGCGAGCACGTCCTCGATCGGCTTGCCGTCGAGCTCGGTGCCCGCGAGCGCCGCGTTCGCCTTGTCCACGTAGGCCTGGTGGTGCTTGTCGTGATGAAAGCGCATCGTGTCCGCGTCGATGTGCGGCTCGAGCGCCTCGTAGGCGTAGGGGAGCGGTGGGACTTCGTAGGCCATGCAAGTCTCCTCGAATCGGGTGCCTGGGTTGTATCACCAGTGGTCCCTCCGGCAGGTTCGCACTCGCTTGGACGGGCGCAGCCGGCGCCTGGCGGCGTCCTCGGAAGGGCCCGTGGCTCTGCCACTGTGCCCTTCCTGCGCCCTTGCCAGGCATCCGCCTGCATCCCGCCCAAGCGAGCACGAACCTACCGGAGGAACCAACTAGGCTCTGCGCCCGCATGACCCGACTGTCCGGCTACCTCCTCCCGACCGAGAAGCAGGCCCCCGCCGACGCGGAGGCGCTCTCGCACAAGCTGCTCGTCCGGGCCGGCATGATCCGCCAGGTCGGCGCCGGTCTGTGGACGTGGATGCCGGCCGGCTGGCGCGTGCACCGGCGGATCGTGCAGATCATCCGGGAGGAGATGGACGCGATCGGCGGGCAGGAGCTGCTGATGCCGGTGCTGCATCCGGCCGAGCTCTGGCAGCGCAGCGGCCGTTACGCGATTCCCGAGCTGCTCAAGCTGAAGGATCGCAAGGGCGCCGACCTGGTGCTGGCCATGACCCACGAGGAGAACATCACGTTCCACGTGGCGAGCATCGTGCGCTCCTACCGCGACCTGCCGCTGATCCTCTACCACTTCCAGACCAAGGAGCGCGACGAGCCGCGCCCGCGCGCCGCGGTGCTGCGCACGCGCGAGTTCATCATGAAGGACTCCTACACGTTCGATCGCGACCGCGAGGGCCTCGACGCGAGCTACGAGAAGCACGTGGGGGCCTACAACCGCATCTTCGACCGGCTGGGCCTGGAGTGGTACAGCGTCGAGTCCGACGTCGGGATGATGGGCGGGTTCGGTGCACACGAGTTCATGGCGCCGTGCCCGGCCGGCGAGGACGAGGTGGCGCTCGCGCCCGGCTACGCGGCCAACGTGGAGATCGCCAGCGCCCAGCCGCAGCCGGTCGAGCTCCCGCCTGCACTACCGGCGCCCGAGCCGGCCGAGACGCCGGGCCTCGTCACGGTAGCGGCGGTGGCGGGTGAGCTGGGCGTTCCGGCCGGCGCGCTGCTCAAGGCCTATCCGGTGATCGCCGGGGGCGAGCTCAAGCTCGTGATGCTGCGCGGCGACCACCGCGTCAACGACATCAAGCTGCGCAACGCGCTCGGCGCCGAGTTCCGGCCCGCGCAGGCGGCGGAGTTCGAGGACCGCATCGGGCCCGCGGGCTACATCGGGCCGGTCGGCGCCGGCGTGCCGATCCTGCTCGACGAGGGGGTCGCACCGGGTGGCTACGTGACCGGCGCCAACCGTCCGGACGCGCACCTGCGCGGCGTCGAGCCCGGCCGCGACTTCGCCCACGAGCGCGTCGACATCCGCACCGTCGAGGCCGGCGACACCGTGGGCGGCCACGCGATCCGGATCGAACCCGCGATCGAGGCGGGCAACATCTTCAAGCTCGGGACGCGCTTCTCCGAGCCGCTCGGCGCCACCTACCTGGACGAGGCCGGCTCCGAGCAGCTGATCTGGATGGGCTGCTACGGGCTCGGTCCCGCGCGCATCGCGGCGGCCGCCGTCGAGCAGTTCGCCGACGAGCACGGGATCGCCTGGCCGCGCTCGATCGCCCCGTTCGACGTGGAGCTCGTCGGCCTGGGCAGGGACGGCACGGAGGAGCGCGCGCTGGCCGAGCGCCTGTACGGCGAGCTGCGCGAGGCCGGCCTCGACGTGCTCTACGACGACCGCGACCTCGGCCCGGGCGCCAAGTTCGCCGACGCCGAGCTCCTGGGCGTGCCGTTGCGGCTCACGGTCGGGCGGCGAACGCTGGAGGCGGGGGAGATCGAAGCGCAGGTGCGGCGCGCGCGCGAGCAGCGCAGCGTGCCCCTCGACGGTGCCGCGGACGCGGCGGCGGACCTGTGGCGCAGTCTCCCCTAGAGCGCGGGAAGCTCACCTTCCGGCGGCTGGCGGGCCTGGACCGCTCCGGCCCCCCGCCCCCGCAGACGTTGCCGGGCCAGCCATGGAACCCGTGGACGATCCCGAACGCGATCGGCTTCATCCGGCTGGCGCTGATCCCGCTCTTCCTGGCCCTGGCGCTCGCGTCCGACGGCGGCACCGACGCCCTCCCGCTGATCGTGTTCGCGGTGATCGGCTGGACCGACTATCTCGACGGGATCAGCGCGCGGCTGACCGGCCAGTACTCGCGCCTGGGCACGCTGCTGGACCCGCTCGTGGACCGCATGCTCGTGCTGTCGGGCGTGATCGTCTGCTGGCACTTCGAGCTGCTCCCACGCTGGGGGCTGGGGGTGCTCGCGCTGCGCGAGCTGGTCGTGATGGCGCTCGTGCGCTTCGGCCAGCACCACGGGGTGGAGTTGAAGGTCAACTGGCTCGGCCGCGCGGGCGTATGGCCGGTCATGAGCGCGCTGTTCTTCGCGATGGCCGGCGTGGAGTGGCTGGCGTATGCGTCCCTGTACCTCGGCCTCGCCCTGGTGCTCGCGTCCGCGGCGCAGTACGTTCGGGACGGGCTGCGGCAGTATCGCGCCCGACCCTCGATGTGAGCTTGAGCATCGCTATGCTTGCCGCTCTGAGACCCAGGAGAGGACCGCGACGTCATGATGGACACCTTCCCAGACCTTGGCTCGCTGTCCGACCAGGAGCTCAAGGACCTGATCCAGCAGCTCACGGACGAGGAGCAGGAGGTGTCCTACCGCCGGCGGATCCTGCACGGCAAGATCGACATCCTCCGCGCCGAGCTCGTCAACCGGCTGCGCAAGAAGCACGAAGGCGGTGAGGACGTGATCTCCGGCGCCGACGTGCAGCGCCTCACGGACATCCTCGCCGGCCGGGCGTCGGGCGGCGACGAGTCCTAGCGCCTCGTGGCGCGCCACTGCCCGGAGTGCGGTTTCGTCGTCGGCGAAGGCGCCAACTACTGTCCCAAGTGCGGCGCCTACATCGGCGCCGAGGAGCGCAAGGACGATGTGACGACCGCGACCTACGTGATCGACGAGGCGACGGGCGAGCTGCGTCCCGTCGACGTCGGCGACGTCGCGGCCCACAGCGGTGCTCTGGTCATCCGCTCGGGCGGCGGCCGCGTCGGCCAGTCGTTTCCGCTGCACGGCGAGCACATGACGATCGGGCGCTCGCCGGAGGCCGAGGTCTTCCTCGACGACGTGACGGTCTCGCGCGACCATGCCGTGCTCGTGCGGCGTTCCGGCGCGTGGTTCCTCGACGACTCCGGCTCGCTCAACGGCACGTACGTGAACCGCCGCCGGATCGAGTCGCACAAGCTCGCGGAGGGCGATGAGCTGCAGATCGGCAAGTACAAGCTGACCTACCTCGCCCGGTGATCGGGCCGGTGGCCGAGCGCGATGCCGATCCCGCTGCACATGCTGACGGCACGGCGCCTCCGCCGGATCTGCCGGTCGCGCCCGCGGATCCACGCGCGGCGCCGGTGGGTCCCCCCCAGGGCAGCGGCAAGTCGCTGACGATCGGGGCGGTCTGCAAGGCGCTCTCGCAGGAGTTCCCCGACATCTCGATCTCCAAGATCCGCTACCTGGAGGACCAGAAGCTGCTCGCCCCGCGGCGCACGCCCGGCGGCTACCGCCTGTACTCCGCCACCGACGTCACGCGCTTGCGCACGATCCTGCGCCTGCAGCGCGACGAGTTCCTCCCGCTGCGGGTGATCCGCCAGGAGCTGGCCGCGGGACGCTCCCAGCCCGAGGTGACGCAGGCGGCGCCGTCCGACGGCACGCAGGCCACGCCCGACGCGCGGCCCGGCGCGGCGCTGCGGCGGCTGACGTTCTCGATCGCGCAGCGGGGGGCGATGTACTCGCTCGAGGACGTCGTGGAGGACACGGGCGCCGACCCGCGCCTGATCGCCGAGCTCGAGGACTACGCGATCGTCAAGGGCGATCCACGCTCGGGCACGAAGTACTACGACGAGACCGAGCGCGAGATCGTCCGAGCGGTCTCCGAGCTGTCGCGCTACGGCGTGGCGGGCCGCAACCTGCGTGTGTTCAAGACCTCGGCCGAGCGCGAATCCGCGCTGCTGCAGCAGATCCTCGCCCCCGCGCTGCGCTCCCGCAATCCGGAGCGTCGCAAGGAGGCGGTGGAGGCCCTGGAGAACCTCGCTGCCGTCGCATCCCACCTCAAGCACCTCCTGCTCGTGCGCGACCTCCGGCGGATCGCGCGGTGAGCCCGCCAGCCGACCTGCGGGCGCTGATCCGCGACATCCCGGACTTCCCCAAGCCGGGGATCGTCTTCAAGGACATCACGCCGCTGCTGCTCGACCCGCACGCACTGGACGCCACGGTCGAGGGGATCGCCGAATGGGCGGGCCCGCGCGGCGTCGAGTTCGTGGTGGCGGCCGAGGCGCGCGGGTTCATCCTGGGCGCGGCGATCGCGCGCGAGCTGGGCGCCGGGTTCGTGCCCGCCCGCAAGCCCGGCAAGCTGCCCGCCGAGGTCGTGACCGCCGAGTACATCCTCGAGTACGGGATCGACGCGCTGGAGATGCACGCGGACGCGCTCGCGCACGGCGCCCGCGTGCTGATCCACGACGACCTGCTCGCCACCGGCGGCACCGCGCGCGCCCTGGCCGAGCTGATCCAGCGGCTCGGCGGGACCGTGGTCGGCTGCGCGTTTCTCGTCGAGCTTGCGTTCCTCGACGGGCGCGCCAAGCTCGGGGGCTACGACGTGCACGCGCTGGTCTCCTACGACGGCGAGTGACCCCCGCGCGGAGCTCGCGCGCGCGAGCTCCGCAGGCGAGCGGCGGTGAGCGTCAGCGGCCCCTGGGCAGCTTGCCCCTGAGGACGACCTTGCCGGGCCGCTTGGTGTCCTGGCTGGACTCCCGCGAGACGACGACGTCGGCGTACGTGGCGTAGAGCCGGGGAAAGGCGGTCAGGTCCTTCTCGCTCGGTCCCTGGATGCCGAGCTTGCCGTCCTCGCCCACGGTGGCGAAGCCGAGCCGCCGGGCCTTGTCGCCGGGGCCGGTGAGCCAGACCGCGTGCGCGGAGGTCGTGCCGCTGGGCGCCAAGCCCTGCGCGACCAGCTCGAACAGCAGCCGGTCGCCCTGCACGAAGACGGTCATCGTCCCCTTGGCCGCGCCGCCGCCGGCCCTGAGCGGGATCGTGTCGGCGACCTGCGGCGCGGCGGCGGTCTGCGTGGGCGTCGCGCCGGCGCCCGGAGTGGCGCTCGCGGCGACCTGCTCGTCGACTGCGCTGCTGCTGCTGCCGCCGCCGCCGCCGCCGAGCACGAGGAACAAGACGATGGCGACGACCGCAAGCACGCCGCCGATCAGCAGGATGCCGCCGACCCGCGAAGACGCTGCCGGCGCGTCGTCGCCGGCATCCGCCGGCGTGGCCTCGGGCACCGGCCGCGCTCGCGGTGCAGGGGCGGCCGCCGCGGTCGGGTCCCCGGTCGCGGGCGTGGCCGCGGCGCCCGCGGCCGCCGGCGCGGCGCCCGGGGTCGCGGGAGCGGGCGAAGGCGTGGCCGGGGCGCCCGCGGCCGCCGGCGCGGCGCCCGGGAGCTCGGGGAGGCCGTGTGGCGCGACGCCTTCCAAGCGCGCGGCCACGTCGGTCGCCCACGCACGTGCCGGGGCGGATTCGGCGAGCAGGCTGCGCGTCGCCTCCGCGTCGCCGTCCGGCTGCTGACCGAGCAGGTAGTCCGCGAGCGCGCCGGTGATCTCGCCCGGCAGGCCGTTGCCCGGGGCCAGCGCGACCAGGCCCGCCTGCGCGCGGGCACGGACGGCGTCGACCGGGATCGCCAGCAGGGCGGCGATCTCGTCGTAGGAGCGCCCCTGCCGCAGCACGAGCGCGACGACGGCGCGCTGGTCGGGGGCAAGCGGCTCGGGTGGGCTCATCGACCACCCATTAAAGCCCCCCGCGTCTGGGTGGCTGGACCCCGGTGCACAGCAGGGTGAGCGCGTCCGCCGTCGGAAGCCGTCAGCTACTGCGGTCCGCGCTTCAGACGGTGCTGCGGATCGGCCCGGTTGGGCCGGACGGCGCCGGCCGATCACCGTCGCGCCGATGTTGGCCAAGGCCGAGCGGATGTACTCGGCGCTGGGAGCGCTCACGTGAACTCTCGAGGGCGCGGAATCATCGCGCGCCTGAAGCGGTCGTCCGTATGCCGATCGGCTACCGGATCAGACGGACTCGTATGGGCAGCTCGAGACTCGCCCAGGCGCGGTCGCCGGTCAGGACCTCCGCGGGCGTACTGCGTACTGCCAACGCCAGACAGCAGCGGTCTCCAAGCGACAGGGAACGGCCGCCGTCGAGCGAACGCATCGCACCGGCCAGCTCTGCGTCCTCCTTCAAGAGGGGCTCGATTGTCACGCCGGCGGCGACGAGCAGCTCAGGAACGCGGCGGCTCTCGATGTCGGCGTCGACCAGCTTGCCGACGACTTCGGCCAGGTTCGCGGTTCCGAGCGACGCCGAGGCGATCTCCGCGGCAACGATGTCGGCACCAGGCTCGTCGTGGACGAGCGCGAGAACGGCCGACGCGTCCAACACCGTCACTCGGCAGCTGCGGCGAGACGACGCTCGGCGAGCAGCTCATCGACGAGCGAGCGAGCCTTGGGAACTGTCGACCCGATTGCCCGCAGCTCCGCAACCGCGTCCTGCTGGCGCTCGAGCACGAGCTGGCGGCCTGCGAGGCGCAGGTGCAGCCGATCGCCGGAGGCAAGCCCGAGCGCCGTTCGGATGTCGGCCGGGATGACAAGCCGACCCTGCTGACCCAGCACCACTGTGGCATTCATGGCTTGAGTATGCCACGGTCGGCAAAGCGGTGCCACAATGGGCCGCGACACCGGAGTGTCGCCGAAGCCCAGATCGACGGCGTGGTAGCGATAGATCGCCCGGACGATCGCGGCCGGATCGGACGCACCAGCCTCCGTGCCGGCATCGGTGGCCGTGTGATGGACGGTCAGCCGCTGCGCCGGAAAG
>Ga0136617_10004195_pt1 | contig 12896 bp, 18 predicted proteins | sample AntDrymUQ3222106_2_FD_129672 | JGI IMG/M metagenome (GOLD analysis project Ga0136617, IMG submission 129672) | Polar desert sand microbial communities from Dry Valleys, Antarctica - metaG UQ322 (21.06) | ecosystem: Environmental > Terrestrial > Soil > Desert | place: Antarctica: Dry Valley...
CCTGAGAAGTGCTCCTCGAACTGTCCGAATGCGGTCATCGACAGCCACATTCTCCCAGCTCGGGAGCACTTTTCACTGTCACGACACGCCGACCATCAAGATCTCGATGAATTCTCAGGGCTGGTGGGCGGAACGACCTCGCCGTCGATGGTGAAGCCGTCACCGTTCCCGTCCTGGAAGGTGTCGGGACCCGTGGGGGCGTCGTTGCCGTTGATCTCGGTCCGGGTCACGGTCATGGTGCCCGGCTCGGAGTTCCAGAGGCCACCACCCTCGTTCGCGGCCGAGTTCCCGGTCACCGCGCTCCGCTCGATCGTGACAGTTCCCGCGCCGGTCAGGTGCAGGCCACCACCGTTGCCCGGGTTGTCCCCGGTTGTGTTGGCGGTGAGCGTCGTGCGCCGCAGGGTCGTGGTCCCGACGTTGGCCTCGACGCCACCGCCCGCACGGGAGGAGCTGTTGGCCCCGATGGTGCTGCTCTCGACGACCAGCGTGCCCTCGTTGTTGAGGATGCCGCCGCCCGAGCCAGACGCGCCGTCAGCGACGTTGTCCCGGATCTCGGAGCCGTCGACGGTGAGCTCGCCTCCGTCGTTGTAGAGGCCGCCGCCGCCGTTGGTGGCCTCGTCGCCGCTGGCGGTGTTGCCGGTGATCTCGGTCCGGGTCACGGTCATGGTGCCCGTTCCGGAGTTCCAGAGCCCGCCGCCCTCGGCAGCCGCGGTGTTGCCGGTGACCGTGCTGCGTTCCACCTGGACGATGCCGGCGCCGGTGAGATGCAGGCCACCACCGTTGCCCGGCCCGGGGCCGGTGGAGTTGTCCGAGAGGGTGGAGCCGCTCACGGTGGTGGTCGAGCCCTCGACGGCCTCGATCGCACCGCCGGCGCGTACCGCGGTGTTGGCGGTGAGCGTGCTGCGGTCGACGACGAGCTCACCGGCGTTGCGGACGCCACCGCCGGAGGCCGGCATCCCCTCGCCCTGCGCGGAGCCGCCGGTGAGGGTGGCGTCTGTCAGGGTGAGGGAGGCGCCAGCCAGCACGTCGAACACCCGGTCGGTGCCCGCGGCGTCGACGGTAGCGCCGTTCCCGTCGAGGGTGATGCGCGAGGTGACGTCGAGGTCGCCGGTTGCCGCTGCGTCCTCGTCGATCCCACCGATCGTCAGGGTGTAGGTGCCCTTCTTCAGGTCGATCGTGCCGCCGCCGGAGGCGTTGGCCTCCTGGACCGCGGCCCGCAGCGAGCAGGCGCCTGCGGAGTCGGCACAGAAGCCGTCGCCGGGCTGGGCGTCAACCGAATCGGCCGCCGTGGTTACCCGAAGACCAGGGCCGTCCCCGCCACCGGCCCACGCGGTGGCGGGGACGAAGCTCAGCGCCAGTGCGGCAGTCGCCGCGCCAGCGAGATATCTCGTGCGCACGTCTCTCGTTCCCTTCGTCGGACGTCCTGGACGACGGTGGTTACGCGGCCCGACCGGGTGGCGTTCATCCGCGGGCTCGGCCGGTTGAGCGCCCGCCGGCCCGAGCACCGAACGAATGACGGTATGAACGGGGGGCGTGTCTGGGACGTACACACGGCGATGGCTGCGACACCGCCCGAGACCGGCCAGGCCGAGGAGATCGATCTGCGCACCGAGCCGGGGCTGCGTGCGGCGCACCGCCTGCACGCCGGTGAGCTGCACCGCTTCCTGCTGCTGCGAAGCACCGACCGTGGCACCGCTGAGGACCTGTTACAGGAGGTGTTCCTCCGCGCGTGGCGATTCGCCGGCACCTTCGACCCGAGTCGTGGGTCTCTGCGCGGCTGGCTGTTCGCGATCGCGAGAAACGCCTTGGTCGATCACATGCGTCGACGGGTGGCACGCCCGGTGCGACCGGTCGACCACACGACCCTGGTTACCTTGGCCGGTGGTGACCGCGGGTTCGACGAGGCGACGATGAACGCTTGGACCGTGCGGAGCGCGCTGGCCCGGCTCAGCCCCGAGCATCGGGAGGCGCTGGTCGAGACGTACCTGCGCGGGCGGCCCTATCCGGAGGTGGCCGCCGAGCTCGGTGTCCCGGTCGCGACGATGCGCACCCGGGTCTTCTACGGGCTCAAGGCACTCCGGCTGATCCTGGAGGAAATGGAGGTGCTGCCGTGACGGGCGAGACGCACCAGGCGCTGCGGAAGGAGATCGGCGCGTATGCCACCGGACAGCTCTCTGGACCGCGGTGGCAGACGGTGCACGCGCACCTCGCGGTCTGCGCGGCCTGTCGCGCCGACCTGGCCGAGGTCGGGCCAGTGGTCGAGCTGCTGAGGACGACGCGGCAGCAGTTGCCGATCGACCGGCTCACCGACGCCGAGGCGGACCCGCCGCCGCTGTCACCTGCGCTGCTCGAGCACGTGCGCGCCACGACGACGCCACCGGCAAGCGGTTCCCGCACCGGTCGATCACGGCGCCGCTGGATGCCCGCCGCGGCGGCTGCGCTCGTCGCTGTCGCAGCCGCCGCGACGATCGGGTTCACGGTGGGCTCGTCCGGATCAAACCCCGCCGTCCCGATCGAGCCCGTGGCCGTGGCCGCGCTCGATCCGGTCGTCGAGGCCGACGCCGGTGTGGTGGCGCACACCTGGGGCATGGAGGTCAAGATCACGGCGACCGGGTTTCGGGCCGGCGAGGTCTACCGGGTCAGGGTCACCGACGACCAGGGACGCAGCGTCAGCGCAGGCGAGTTCCTCGGGACCGGCGACTTGCCGATGCGCTGCAACCTCAACTCGTCGGTCCTTCGCGAGCGCGCGTCGCAGATCGCGGTGCTCGCCGCTGATGGCCAGACAGTACTCGCCGCCACGGTCTGATCCCACGATCGCCGCGCACCGGCCGGCGACCCAGCGGACCCGTCCACGTGACCGTTTCAGATGCCCCTGACGTGGCCGTGATGAAGCTCACAGCAGCGCGGCGCACGGGTCCGGCCGCCGGGTGCGGAAGGCGTGTGCTGCTGGTCAGGGCCCCGCGGTTCCGTCGTCGCAACCGAGCCGGAAGCGCCTCAGGCGAGCGAGACTGCGTCCGCGTCCTCGACGCGGTGAACTGCTCATGTCCCTGGATCCGAAAACCGTAGGCAACTGGCGGCCGCAAGATCGGCATCACGAGCGATGGGCAGGGTGATCTCGTGTGGATACGCCTCCGGTCCGACCGAGCGGTGTGAGGTGGCTGTTGTGGTCTGCTGCGTTGCTGGCGTTGATCGTTGTGGCGTTCCTGGTCCCCCCGTTCCTGGCGGGGAGCGCTGATCCGGGCGGGGCGAGCGGGGAGCGGTTCGGTCGGGCCGGGCAGGATCCGCCCACCTTCGATGACGTGCTGCGTATCCGTGACGAGTTGCGTGCCGACGCGGCGGCGAACCAGGACTACCCGATCGATGAGGCCACGTTGGCGTCGGTGGTCACCGCCCCGGGCGCGTACACCCCGTTGGGGCGGATCAGGTTCCCGACCACCGGTCTCGACGTCGAGTTCGCCGGTGGGGTCCAGCCCTCGGTGCTGGAGCGGGGTCCCGGGCACTGGCCGGGGACCGCGGTGCCGGGGCAGGTCGGTAACGCGGTGCTGTCCGGTCATCGGACCACCTACACCCATCCCTTCGCCGACCTCGACCTGCTCGACGCGGGTGACCCGGTCACGGTGCGCCCGACCGGTGCGGCGGCGCCGACCGTCTACCGCGTCACCGAGACCACGATCGTGCCCGAGGCCGAGTACGTCGCCTTCGTGCTGCGTCAACCTGCCGACCCCACGGTGCGGGAGCTGACGCTGTTCGCCTGTCACCCCAAGGGGCAGCGCACCCATCGCATCGTGGTGCGGGCCGTCGCCGAGCCCCGCACCGAAGGGAGGTGAGGACCAGCCCGATCGTTGGACCACAGAATTGTCTCCACCACAGAAGGACGTATGATCCTGATGGAATCACCCATACCTGCCGGTCGTCGCCGGCTGCTGTTCGGCGGCCGACCGGTCCTCACGTTCCGTGAGGAAGCCAGCCGCCGTAACTTCATCAAGGGCTCGGCCCTCGTCGGTGTCGGGGCCACCTTCGTCGCCTACACCGCCAGCGACCAGACCGCGTTCGCCCAGGGATCGGGCACCGACCTCGAGATCCTCAACTTCGCGTTGACCCTCGAGTTCCTGGAGGCCGAGTTCTACACGATGGCCCTCCAGAACAACGTCGTCTCAGGTCGGGAACGGGAGCTGGTGACCCCGATCCGCGACCACGAGATGGCACACGTGCAGGCGATCACCGCGACCGTCCAGGACCTGGGGGGCACCCCCACCGAGAAGCCGATGTTCACCTTCCCCGACGGTGTCTTCACCGACCGGGCCATGTTCCTGGAGACGGCCTCGATGTTCGAGGAGCTCGGGGTGACCGCCTACCACGGGCAGGTCCCCAACATCCAAAGCCCCGACGTCCTGGCCGCGGCGGCGTCGATCGCCGGTGTGGAGTCGCGCCATGCCGCGGTCATCGCCGACATCATGGGGGGGAACCCCTTCCCGGCGCCGTTCGAGAACAGCCGCACCAAGGACGAGGTCCTCAACCTCGCCGGTCAGTTCATCCAGTCCTAGGGAGACCGCAATGCAACGTCGTGACCTGATCCGGGGTGCGGGCACCGTCATCCCGGCGACCGTGGCCTTCCAGATGCTCGGGGCGAAGTGGGCGTTCGCCCAGGACGGCGACTTCGACTCCCCTATCGACGTGCTCAACTACGCGTTGACGTTGGAGTACCTCGAAGCCGAGTTCTACCGTCAGGGTAACTCTGCCGACCTGCTCCAGGGCAAGGACGCCGAGTATCTCCGCACCGTTCAGCGGGACGAGGAAGCTCACGTCATGGCCCTCACCGACACCATCAACAAGCTGGGCGGGAGCCCGGTCCCGGCCCCGAAGGTCGACTTCGGCGACGCGTTCTCCAGCCGAGAGAGCTTCCTGGAAGCCGGGTTCACCTTCGAGAACCTGGGCGTGTCGGCCTACCTCGGGGCCGCCCCGGCGCTGTTCCAGGAGAAGGAGCTGCTGTCCGCGGCGGCGAGCATCTTCGGGGTCGAAGCCCGCCACGCCGCGATCCTGGGCAACCTCCTGGAGAAGCCCGCCGAGGGCGGGGTCTACATGGGCGCGACAGAGACACCCAAGCCCCGCGACGAGGTCCTGCAGGCGGCCGCACCGTTCATCGTCTCCACGGTCACGCTGTGACCCCCTGACTTCGGTAGCCGTACTGCTGCCCAGAACATGCCGAGCAGCAGTACGGCTCCGAAGTCCGGATCTCTATAAGGAGACAGCGGTGCTGCCTGGCTCATACTCACGATGCTACCGCAACCACTGGTGATCGCTGCGAGATCCGGGTATTCGCCCTTTCCAGGGCGAATACCCGGATCTCGCGACGATCACTTTACCGCTTCCCGCGGCCGCGGGAAGGAGCCGCCGTGCAGCTACAGAAAACTGTCATGCAGGAGGTGGATAGTGCTGGTAGGCCTGCACCGACGGACTTCTGTGCCTTCGTGGGAGCGGAGCTGGAGCGAGCGGCATCCGGACGTCCACGGGCGCACCACCGGCAGGTGGGAGCTGAGTGGCGTGGTTCGCGCTGCATCCCAGCTTTCCGGGAACCACCGAGCGTGAACTCGGGGTTGTGGGAGAGGACCGTGGTCACGGCGATGTCGTCGGACAGGTCGAGCTCGACGTCACGCCCGTCGAGCGGCATGAGGTAGATCGTTCCGTCGTCCTGACGTCGTCCCAGTGGAAGGTGATGACCAACGTGGTGCCGACCGCGGCCGCATCGATTGGGTGACGTCCACCGGCGGAGGCTAACAGCGGGCCTCGCGCAGTGATCGATCACTGCAAAGAGTCGTTGACCCAGTCCGGGCACTTGTTCTCGGGGTTGGCGTTCGCCGGGATCTTGCAGTAGGCGGTCTCGACGCCGAACGGTTCCGGATCCGGAGCGTCGTTCGATCGCGAACGGTCGACCTCCACCCAGATGGCCATGACGCCGCGGCCTTCGACCCGGAGCTCCGCGATGTACCGGACGCGTCCCCGCGGCGCACTGATCGGGTGAGCGCTGCTGACGACCCGCAACAGCAGCATGCTCACCGCATGACGCAGCGCAAAGGACATATGTCCTCTATACTGGGCGTCGGATGAGGTGGTGGGCATGGACTTCGTACATCCCGTGGAGGCGCTCGTGCCAGGAGTGCGGGGCAAGATCCTTGCTGCTTGCCTACGCTCCGACGAGCCGCTGACCATGCGGGCGCTCGCACGGCTCGCTGGAGTCAGCCCGAACCAGGCAGCACTGGTCATCGACCAGCTCGACGATCTCGGGCTCGTGCAGCGTCAGGCCGCAGGCCGAGCGCTGTTGGTCTCGCTCGTCGACGAGAACCCCGCGGTCGCCGCGCTGCGCCGCGTCGCCGATCTGCGGTCCGAGACACTACGACTCTGGCGGGAACGAGCAGGGCAGCTGGATCCGGAGCCGATGAGTTTGGCCGTCTATGGCTCGTGGGCACGTGGCGAGGCGCGTTCCGGCTCCGATATCGACATCATGATCGTTCTTCCGGCAGGCCTGGACAACACGACCGAGGACAGGTACCGCGAACAGGTCGCAGACTGGTGTGTCTACGCAGGGCGAGTCGCGGGCCTGCCGGTCTCGCCACTCGTCATCGACGCCGACGAGAGTCGCGCGGTCAGCGGCGAACTGTGGGATAACATTCGCCGCGACGCCGTGGTCATCGCTGGCGACAACCCGAGGACGGTGTTGGGTGCCGCGTAATCCCGGCCAGACGGTGCCCGTTGAACCTCACGACGCTGTTGCCCATCAGCAGCAGGCCGAGGAGTATCTGCGGGCAGCCCAGCACTGCTTACTCCAGGGAGACCTCAACGCAGCGGCGGGCACGGCCGTCGATGCGGGCATCAACGCGGCCGATGCGGTAGCCGGCATGAACCTCGGCCAGCGATGGAAGGGACCACACGAACAAGCAGCGGACTTTGTCGCCAAAGCAGGTGACGAAGGAAAGGAGGTCGCACGGGAGCTGAGACGACTTCTACCACTCAAGACGCAGTCGCACTACGAGCCCGCGCAGGTATCGGCAACCAAAGCGCGCGGTGCGGTCGCTGCTGCCGAGCGTGTCGTCAGCATCGCTAGGCGGGTGGTCGCCCGAGCTCGCTGATTGCTCGACTTGTGAAGCTCGTGGATACGAGCAGGATCACACCCAGCCACGGTGGAAGTCGGGCAGCTGCAGGGTGCCGTTGCGGCGGCCCTGGTCGAGGAGGTCGCCCAGGGGTGCGTCTCCGCTGGTGAACTTCTTGTCCACGCTCGCTGTCGTCCTTCGATCGTCGGTTGGGTCACATGCAAGCAGGTAGCGCATCCCGCGACGCTGTCCGGTGGTGGTGAGGCGGCCGTCGGCTACCAGGTGCTGCGCGAGGGTGCGGGCGCCGGGGGGCGTCGAGGCCGGTGAGGTCGCGGATCTGCTCGTTGGACAGTGGGCCGCTCGCGGCCGCGGTGAGCACGGCGTCGATGTGGGCCGGGTCCGGGGCGGACGCCGGGCGACGTTCCCGTGCCGGCAGACCGAGGGTGTCCACCACGATGTGCCGCTTCCGACCGTCGATCTTCCCGGCGTCGTACCCGCGGCTCTCGGCGCCGACGGGTGTCCGCACCCTTGACCGACTGGGCATCGACCACCCCGGCCGAGACCATCGGATCCCGGCCCGCGTCGACGCGCACCCCGTTCCGGAGCCGATCATGAATGCGGTCCACGGTGCCGTCGGCGTTCCACCGGGTGAGTAGTCATACACCGTCGCCCAGGGCGGGAGATCCCCTGGTAGCTGGCGCCAGGAACACCCGCCGCGCGCCATCCACCAGATCGCGTTGACGATCTCACGCCGTGGATGGATCAGCGGCCGACCGAGTCCCTGCCCACCCCGCGGGGGCGGCAGCAACGGCTCCACCAGCGCCCACTGCGCGTCGGTCAGATCCGACGGGTACCCACGCCGCCGACTATGATCACTCACCCGGCCAGCATGATCGCAACCAGCCCCGCAGTCGTGGGAGGACACGCCGAGCCGGATCAACTTCCCCGACACGTTCTGAGTAGGACTCGGTTCACATCCAGAACTCTTCGGCGTCAGCCGCCGAGCGCTACTCTCGGCGGCCGCGTCATGAGCCGAGGTTCTCGATCTCCACCGGCTCAACGCCCTCGTCCGCGGGCAGCTCGAACCCGAGCACCTGCGCCTTGACGACGCTACCGACTAAGCTATCCGACGACCAGGAGCGCATGATGCCCCTCCGCAGCACCAGCGTGACCGTCCGCACTCTCGACGGCCTCCACCTCTCCGGCACGCTCGTGACTCCGGAGAATCGTCCTCAGCAAGCCGTCGTCCTCATCCATGGTGGTGGTGTCACCCGCGAAGAGGGTGGGTTCTTTACGCGGCTGGCGACCGGACTGGCTGAAGCCGGCGTGGCGTCGCTGCGGTTCGATCTACGGGGGCACGGCCAGAGCGAGGGTCAGCAGCAAGACTTGACGCTTTCGGCCATTCTGAACGACATCCACGTTACCATCGATCACGTTCGGACGAATTTGGGTACCCATTCAGTGAGCTTGCTCGGCACCAGCTTCGGTGGCGGGGTCTGCGGCTACTACGCGGCGAAGCGGCCCGATGAGATCACACGGCTGGTATTGTTCAACCCACAGTTCGACTACAAGAAACGCACGATCGACAGCCGGCCGTACTGGTCCGACGACTACATCAGCGATGAGGCTGCCCAGCAGCTCACCGAACAAGGTTACATCGACTTCACACCCACACTGAAACATGGTCGGGCCATCTTTAATGAGGTATTTTGGCTCAAGCCCACAGAAGTACTCGGCGAGATCACGGCACCGACACTGGTCGTGCATGGCACCAAGGACACCTTTGTCCCGATCGAGTCATCACGGACAGCAATGACTCGGTTCCGGGTCGAGCACGAACTGGTGGAGATCGAAGGCGCCCAGCACGGCTTCGCGGTCCACGAAGACCCACAGTACCTTAATCCGCAAAGCCAGGAGTGGCAGGCGTTCGTCATCCACACAGTAACAGACTGGCTCACGACCGAGTCGTAGCCGCCGTCCGGGTGGTCACCATCGCGTCGCGCAGCTCGCGTACGGCCGGTCGACCATTCCACGGTGTCAGGGTGTGGATCGAGAAGCAAAAGCATGTCTCACGGCACGGCCCACGCCGCGCCTGCGCGGCCGGGCCATACCCACCGCAGGTAAGCCAATCCCCTGGGACAGAACAGGCCGTAGGCCCCAGACATCCCGTGGGCAGGTATCGCGCCCCGGGCAGTGACCGTGACCTGCTGAGTCCACGGCGCACCGGAACGCGAGAGCCCACGCCGTGAACCCAGATAGCAGCCACCCAGCGCAACCGCCCTGAGACGCCCCCGTCGAAGCGCCGGGCTCAGTGCCCCCCCCCGGTTTGCCTCCTTACAAAGAGCGGGGAGAGACGAGACCGCACGCCGCGAGCCGGGCGTCGAGATCCCGCACCGCCCGCGTCTGAGCGTACGGTGCCATGTCCGTCCGCACGGCGCGCAGCTCACCCGTCAGGCGCTCAGACGGGCACCGGACCGCACGGTCCGCCGCTTCCCCGAGAAGGCGACACGCCTCGTCCACCTCGACGTTGGCGAGCAACGCCGCGCTCGAACGGATCTGCGCCCGCGCATGCCCGCCGACGTACTGCGGGTCGTACCGATCCAGCGCGAACGTCGCGGCTTCCAGCGCCAAACGCGGCTCATTTAACTGCAACAAGTAAGCGCAACGCTGAGAGGCCAAGGTGCCATGGTGGACGAAATACGCTGGCGAGTCGGCCGAGCCTGCACCCGACGGTAACGCGGACTGGGCACGGTCACACGCGCGCAGACACGCCTGAGCATCACCCTCCACCGCATACGCAGCAGCCGCCATGGACTCGGACATCGCCACCAGCAAGGGGTCACCGGCTCGGGCCGCCAGACTCCGCGCGGCGGCCGACAGGTCAGCCGCCCGGCAACCATCACCCTCCAGGTACGCCGCGTACGTGCCGCTGCACGCCGCATACGCACCGCACGCCGCGTCACGCGCCTCATGCGCGACCTCACGCGCATCAGCGAAATACGCGCCGACCTGGGCCAAGTCCGTCAGACAGTCGCCGATGCACGACGCGATCCGGCTGTCCAACGCCAACAGCAGACCGAGCAAGGCGGCCGGGCACTCGGCCCGTAACCCCCGCACCATCCCATGCATGGCAAGGACGGGCGGCAGCACCTCAGACGGTCCCAGCACAGACTCTCGCCGCCGGTAATCACTAAGAACCCGGCCCAAGGTGTCGATCACGCGCCGATCCACCCGCCGCGGCGCAGCGACCGCACCGGCCAGACGCTCGACCTCGTCCCAGTCCAACCCGGAAAGACCGCTGGCGGCCGTGACGACACCGACAAGCCGTATAGCCTCGCGGCGGGGTAACGCGTCCGCGATTCGTTTCATGATCCGAAGCAACTCCTCCGCCAGCCGTTCGCCGTCGAGCGACATCCGCGGCCCGGTCGGCTTCCAGATCCGGGACGGCGCGGACGCGGAGGCCACCGTGTCACGTCGAGCCTTCGCGCGCTGCCTGCGCAGTGCCGAAACCCGGCCCCGGTAGACCTCGATCGCCCAGTCGAGCTCCGCACACGCCGCGACCAGACCACCCCCCGCGCGACACAGCTCGTCCACCCGTTCCCACCACGACCGGTCCCGTCCGCGCCGCCCGTTCTCCACCTTGCTCACCGACGTACGGGTCTCTCCTATCGCACGCCCGAGACCGGCCTGCGACAGCTCGGCAGCCTCCCGACAGTCGGCGAGCTGTCGCCCGAGAGCCGCGCGCTGCCGGTCGAGATCCACCCGCAACCCCTCCAGCGTCACCTCATCGGTCATCGTGCCCTCTTGCCCCGTGTCGTCGCTCACGGCGCCAACCTAACCCGGAGGTGCCACATATGGGCCAGAGGGCCGCACCCACCGAGAACGACACCACTGGCGTCCCTCCCGTGACATCTGCCACCTTGACGACATGGCCCCGGTGCCGGGTCCAGCACGACGTCGCTGCCTGCCGCTCGCGGCGTGCTGGGGCGAATCGCCGCAAGGGTATGCGACGGTCAGTCGAGACGGCGCCTCCCCGGCATCGGGTGCCTCCTGACGTACCGGCTGGCAACGGGAGGTGTCCGCGATGGAAGCACAACCAGGGGACGGGCCGTCACCAGCCCAGATCGCAAGGTCTGTCGGAATGCGCGACGTGGTGGCCGCCCTAGTGCGATACAGAGACGACTGGCCCGCCCTCGTGAACGATCCGGTAGCGCATGAAGCACTGCGCGGCCTGGCCGTACGGTATACCCTTTACAAAGCCTACGAAATAGACCGCCGTGGTGAGTGCAGACATCCAGTTCGGCGGCGATGGGGGCGATGGCGCGAACGCCGATGCCAGACAACGGCCCTTCTCTGCGATTACGGGCGGGCCAACGTCGAAACCCTGTGGTACCACGTCCGGGATGCGCTACCCGTCTCCTGGACCACTCAGAATGATGTACGGCGCTGGCTGGACACCTGCGAGACGCTGGCCGCGTGGGCGGCGGCTCCGCAACGCCCTGATAACGCAGGCACCGGAGACCCCCACGCCCACGACGAGGCACCACCGACCGACCGCCTCCCGTCGTGCCTGCCGATCGAGAACGTGCCGTAACCGCAACCAGCGGCAATCGCCCGTCTCACGCACCACACTGAGATACCGCCGGAAATCGGAGGATCAACCTATGACGACCGACCACCCCCGCCTGCCCAGACGTGAACCCAGAATTTTCACGGGGCTGAGCATCGACGGCTCAGAGACCCGCATCACGGTAGCCCCTGTGCCTGCCCCCGACCGGGCTCGACTCCCGGGCCCGATCGCCGAAGGACCCCATGACGACAGCGCCCGTTACGGAACCTACCAGCTCATACAACTCGATTGCGTCGGCGCTCCAAAACTCACGCCCGAAACTGCGGTCGAGCTGACGAACGCCATACACGAGGCGATCGGCGCAACACTTCGCGGCCAGTGCTTGCCCGCAGTGGACGCGCTAGCCATGATAAAGAAGCTCGGCGATGCGCAACTAGAGCTGAGCAAGCTCTGCGCCGACGTTCTCGACCCTCCCGCCACGCACGGCCCGGGTTGGTGGGAAACGCCGAGATGACCCACCGAGCTCGGCAGGAGCCCCCCATGATGCAGATGAATCCTGCCAAAATCGCGCGCGACCGGTTAACACGACTAACAGGCCACCTGACCGCAACCTGGCCCACACGCGCTACAGACCCGCTATTCGTAGACGCGCTGCACCTCCTAGGCGTCATGCGGGCTCTCGGCCCCCTTGACCACCACAACCACTGCCTCGGCGTCATCCACGCTACCCCACCGGTCCAGCTCTGGCGCGACATACACGCGGCGTTGGGACACCGCATTCCCAGCCATAGCACCATGCAAAGACGGCTCCGGCGCGGAAACTACGCGGGCGCCAACCGCCGCATCGACCGGCCACCGATGCGGCGCGATGAATCCTATCACGCGCGTGTCCCCGGCCAGCCACGGCACCCCAGATCCACCCTCACGAAACGCTACCTGCGCGTGCTGGCCGAACTGCAAGCCAACTGGCACGAATACGCCATGCAACCCCTGTACCAGGACCTCCTCATCCTGGCCGCATACATCAAAGCACTCGACGCCCTGCACACACCCGCGTCCGGACTGACGTGCACGCAATATAGATGCCGCGGCAGCGTAAACATTCAGCCTCGGGTTGGTGGCATGGCTTGGTGACCGGTCGGCTGGTGGCCTCCGGTGGTGTTCGGGTGGTGTTGATCGCTCAGGTGGGGGCGGGGAGGTCGGGCATCCAGGGTCGGCCGATGAGTGCGTCACGGAGCACG
>Ga0136617_10004196_pt1 | contig 12890 bp, 11 predicted proteins | sample AntDrymUQ3222106_2_FD_129672 | JGI IMG/M metagenome (GOLD analysis project Ga0136617, IMG submission 129672) | Polar desert sand microbial communities from Dry Valleys, Antarctica - metaG UQ322 (21.06) | ecosystem: Environmental > Terrestrial > Soil > Desert | place: Antarctica: Dry Valley...
ACCGCGACTAGGCCTCCGGCGCGTCGCGGTCGTTTCGATCTCCATCTTCGAACGATCCTCGATGAGCGCGGCGCCGGTCTACTGGAGCACCACCACGACCAAGGAAATGATGGTCAGGTCAAAAAATAACCAAAAGTCATCGAATTGCGGGACGCCAACCTATTCGCGCAATCGCCACGAACGGGCCATGGCAAGCGCTCCGACAGGCTGTTGCCCCAGGCATCTGCCAGCTGACCAAGACCAACCGATCCGAAATACTCCGCTCGGTCGGGTTGAATCTCCTATACTTTCGCCGCGCGGACTAGTCCCGCAAGCCAATGCTCGATTTGAGTCTTGGTCAGACGGTCCACACGATGCCCGCCCAGCACCGGCACGATATGCCGCTCAGCCGCGCCGCGGTATTCGGTCGCGTGTTTGCTGCGCGCCGCCAGTCCGTCTAGATGGTCTTCGAGCGCCTTGCTCACGGTCAGTTTGCCAACCGGCGCCGCCGCACACGGATGCGTCACCAGGCGCAGGGCTTGATCGAACGCCAGCACGTCGCGGCCATCCATTGGCGCCAAGTCGTCGGCCTGGCCTAGAGTGCGGTATCTGTAATCCCCACCATCACGTTCGCGCACGAGCCATGCTCCGGGCGCGCCGTTGCGGCGGATGTAGCCTAGTACATTAACCCATTAGTTACGAAACATAATGCCATTGCAACTTCCGATCTGCGTCTTGCCGCGTAAACGTCCACTTGATACAGCGGCGTTCGGCGTTACGCCGCTGCTGCCAGGCCGCAACTTCGGTGATGAGCACGGTGCAATTGGGCAGGCGTTGATCAAGGCACTGGCGATCAAGGATACCGATCTCGATTTCCGCCATGTTGAGCCAACTGGCGTGTTTCGGGGTGTAGTGGAAGACGACGCGTCGCAGCAGGGTGCGCGTCGCCGTGACGCCGAGCCCTTCCTCGAAGCAGGTACGAAAGTGGGTGTTGAGGTTGTCCAAGACCAGATGCACGCGTCGCGCTGTCGCGTAGACGTGTTCGAGCAAATGCTGGACAAAGGCCACGAAATCGGTCTTGGCGCGGCGCTCGGTCACCACGACGGTACGGCGTCCGCCCTTGGGTTCCACCGCCACGAACAGGTTGCAGGTGCCGGCGCGGGTGTACTCGTAATCGTACTTCGCCGGTACTCCGGACTTGAGCGGCAAGGGTGCGCGCGTATCCCGGAGCAGTTGCTTGCTCTTCTCGTCCACGCAGACGACCGGTTCCTGGGTCCGAAAGGGACGGGCATACAACTCAAGCAGGTCGTACATACGTTGCCGGTATTGCGCAGTCAGAACACCGATGCACCACATCAGCTTGCGCCACGGCTTGAGGCAGTTTTTTTTAGCAACCGGCGGATGGTTTCCCGGCTGATCGGACCGATCCCCGCCTGCGTCTGCGCCGCCTGTTCCAGCAGCTCTAGCGTCCAGCGCGTGGCGCCAGCTGGCGGAGCGGAACAGGCCAAGGCCGTAATCTGCGCCTCAACATCGGTGTCGTACTGGCGCGGTTTGCCGGGTCGCGCCGCGTCGTGCAGGGCGTATTCCAGGCCGCCTTGCCGATACGCCGCCCGTGTCCGCCAGATGGCCGTTCGTCCCACTCCCAACACCTCCATGATCTGCACCTCCGGCACCCCTCGATCCAAGGCGGCGAGGATATGTGCCCGGTTAACCGCGCGCGCCCAGCGCAAACCCTTGGCGCGAAACGATTCCATCAACTGCCGATCCCTTTTGGTAAGCCGCAATTCCGTCTGGCGCATCGCCATATCCTCACAAGGTGGTGGGCGATCACCATCATACAATGTTTCGTTATTAATGGGTTAATACACTAGTATCCCATGCGTTCGATCCCGTCTTCGCGTCCCGATCTAACCTCCGAGCTGATCGTCAGACCTTGAAGGCTGCCGGGATAGTCCGACTTGCCTTGATACGGCGTCCGTTTCCGCATCTCGTTTAGGTAATTATTGGTCCAGCACCGACACGCCCATAATCACTGCGAAATGGCACAACGAAAAGCTATTTCACCGGCGGCAACACGGTGTCGCCGCAACTTCCTCCGTTTTTTCCAGGAGGATTTCGAGACGCCAAGTATCTTGACTGGGAACGGAATTATAAGTGGGCCGCGCACACACAATGGAACGCGGTGCTAGCGCGCGTTCGCCCAAGGGCTGCACGAATTCGTTTACGGCGCCGGCAGCGCGCCAACGAAGTTCGAACGCTGGTGCGAAGCCATCGCGGCATTGCCACGTAAGCGGCAAGTGGCTTCGATGAGCGATAGTGCAGTTGTCACATCAGAAAACGCCTTCACCCCTAGTCCAGCGGCTCGTGTAGTCTCAGAATGGAAAATCGCGACAAGGCACATTGTCCGGTTAATGGTTCGCGATAGATAACGCCGGCCGCCTGCCGGCGTCGGCGCTACCGCATACGGAGCGATGCATGGCAGAGATCGACAGCATTGGCAAATACGAAGTCCGGCGCGAGATCGGACGCGGTGCGATGGGCGTGGTCTACGAGGCCTATGATCCATCGATCAAGCGCGTTGTTGCGCTCAAGACAATTCGCAGAGATCAGCTAGCCGGCAACGATTCCGCCGCGGTGATCGCCAGGTTCCGCCGAGAGGCACAAGCGGCGGGTCGGCTCAATCATCCGAATATCGTATCGATCTACGATTTTGGCGAAGATCAAGGTGTCTGGTTCATTGCGATGGAGTTTGTCCACGGACGCGAGTTGAAGGAGTGCTTCGAGGCAAACGAGCGCTTCAAGAATCCCGATATCGTCCGGATCATGGCGCAGATCTTGGGCGCCCTCGACTATTCGCATCGTCAGGGCGTTATCCACCGCGATGTCAAGCCCGCGAATATTTTTCTGCTGTCTGACGGGTCGGTGAAGGTCGCCGACTTCGGTATCGCGCATGTCGAATCGTCGAACCTGACCCAAGTGGGCACAGTGCTCGGCACGCCGAGCTATATGTCGCCTGAACAGATCCTGGGATTGCCGGTAGACGGCCGCTCGGACCTCTTCTCGGCTGGCGTCATCCTGTACCAATTCCTGACTGGCGAGCGGCCTTTTGCAGGGTCGGCGGCAACGACGATGCAAAAGGTGCTGAAGGAAGAGCCGCTGTCGCCGTCGCTTCTGAACATCCAGGTGCTGCCCGCAATGGATGCTGTCGCGCGCACTTCGCTCGCGAAACGCGCGGACGACCGTTTCCAGACTGCACGGGAGTTTGCGGACGCGATCGATCGTGCCGGCCCGGAAATGGCTGTGCCGCCGCGCGCCGCCATGTCGGCGGGAAACTCCGACCCGACGATCATTGTGAATCCGGACCAAGCGGCTTCGCGCGTTGATGATGCCCCGGGCCAGCGCTCCGATATGACGCAATCTCGCGCCCCAACGCTTGCGCCATCAAGGGGATCGCGCGCAACCGCGCTTGCAATCGTCGTCGCGGCCGCCACTATTGCAGCGGGCGCTGGAACATGGTTCGTGTATCAACAAAACGATGTGAGTACCGCAGCGCCGGCAACGGGCATGGCTACGCAAGCACCTGGTTCGCCCGTCGCACCGCCAGCGCCCACCGTCGCATTGCCAGCGCCCACCGTCGCCCCGCCAGCATCCGCCGTCGCGTCGCCAGCGCCTACCGTCGCATCCACAGCGCCGACCATCGCATCGCCCGCAGTGACCCCCCGGCCTTCAGTGGCGACGCCCGAGCCCGGAACGATGGTGATCTCAGCGGTCGGTTTGGTCGATCCCAGCGATAAGCGCTACCAAACGGACCGGAGCTTGCTGCAAAGCGACTTGCGCGCGGATTCCAAGAGTGAGCTCGTGGCAAAAGCAATGGGGCTGCTGCTTGAGCCGAAATCGCTCACGAAAAATTATGACGTCTTAAAGGACCGGCTCCTTTCGCAGAGCGGCAGCTTCATCAAGACGGTGATCCGCGAGAGCGAGCCGCGTACGGGCAAGGATGGCTTGATGTCGATGACGACTGAGGCCGTGGTGAACGTCAAGGCCATTCAAAAGTCGCTCAACCAAATGTCACGCGACGAGCGTATCGAACTCATTCGCGCCAGTGGCGACCCCAGGGTTTCGGTACAGATCGCGGTCCGCGATGCCGATCGGCCGGACGCAGCGGCGCAACCATCGCCGGTGGCTGCGAACATTTTGAAAGAGCGGATCAAGTCGTTCGGCTTTCGCACTTGGACGGAAGACAGCGCAAGTGGGCGTGAAAGCGGCAAAGATGCGGACTTCGCGGTGGTTGGCGAGGCCAAGATCAAAAAGCTTTCCACGCGTCTCGAAGCGTCGGGTCTGACGGTGACGAAGTACACCCTATCCTCGTGGACGGTGAAGAGCATTGACCGAGAAACCGGTGAGGAGATCTACTACAACACTACCCTGCCGAAAGGGGTGGGAAGCTGGGCCAGCGAGGAGGCTGCTCTCGCCGCAATCGGTGCCAAAATCGCCGACCAATTCTCGCGCGACTTCTTCTTGCAGCATGCGAACGTGACGAGCCGTAGGGTTGCGTTGAGCGTCGAGGGGATGCCCGATGCAAACTCAGAAGACTTGTTCGCGCGCGAGCTCGTCGGGTTGCCCGAAGTCATTGCGGTGACGCCGCGGCCGGCGGCGAAGTCGTGGATGTATGAAATGCAGCTTGCCGGGACTGGCGCCCCTGGCGATCTCGTCGCGCAGGGGGTGCTAAAGCCGATCAACGCCAAACTCGGTCAGCAGTGTTTCACGATCCGTGGCAGCAGCGGCGATCAGGTGGCGGTCGTTTTCGACCAGAGCTGCGCCGAAGGTTCAGTGCTTTCGCGGCTCGAAACGAACCCGCCGGCCGGTTTGTACGGCGCCCCGCCCAGCCGGCAAAAGACCGTCGTCAAGAATCCGGAGACGTTGCGAAAGCTGTCTGTTCTGATCTAGCGTTTGTCGACGCTGCTTCGGCACGGACGCGTCAACTGCTTCGGTATGGACGCGTCAACCCGCGAAGTAGAGATCAAGGCTTCCTATCGCTGCAGGCGAATTCCACCACCTCGAGCTCTGTGGCGAGATACGGATGGCCAAAACTAATGCGTCCCTGCCCCCGTAGCTTCAGCTCCTCGCGGCGCACGTGGATTTCTTCCTCACCCTCGAATGTCACGAACGTCCCGTTGGCGCTCTGATCGATCAGCACGAAATCATCCCGGCGACGCTCGATCCTGGCGTGAAGCCTGGACGCCAGGCGATCGGCGATCACGACGTCGTTCTGCGCGTCGCGGCCCAGCGTGAACGACGAAGTCTCGGAGTCGAGCTGGACCATCCGCGTGCCGTGCCGTAACTCGATCTTTCCGGCACGCAGCTTCGGACGTGTAACGAGTGCGGTGAGCTCTGCCGAATCTTGCCAAAGGAGCTCCAGGATGGTGATGTCCTTTTCCTTGCCTTTTACCGTCATCACGTCCAGCTCACGCAGATTCATGCGCAGCGCCGAGGACAGCGCTGCCGCGGTCGACGCGGACAGAATGATCTGCCCGCTTTTCGCCATAGCCACCATCCGCGCGGCGACGTTGACCGAATCACCGAATACGTCACCGTCTGCCTCGATTGCGGCACCGAAATGAAACCCGATGCGAAACCCGACGCGACGGTAGTCGATCCCCGCTAGCTCGGCCATTTTGTGATGAATTTCGCCGGCGGCCATGGCCGCTTGGTTGGCCGTTGGGAATACGATCATGGCTTCGTCGCCGATCGTCTTGATCGCCCGTCCGCCGTGCGTTATGGAGACATCCCGGACAAGGGCAAGACACCGGCTGATTGTGGCCAGCGCCTGCACGTCACCTAATCGCTCGTAGAGACTGGTGCTCCCGGCGATATCGGCAAACAGCACGGCAAGATTGTGATCGCTAGTGCTCATCGGGCGCCGTGCCATGGGGCGTCAGCGCAATGCGGCGCATGCGCTTACGCGCTCCTGGGGAGCGCAGTGTGGCCCGCGACCGGCATCGCCCGCAGATTTTTCTCACTGTAGTTCCTGATCGAGATCTTCATCCATAGTTTGAGTCGAAGCAAGCGGAGCGAGAGCGAGACCTTAGGGTTCCTAAGGTACGCTCGAGCTGTGAATCGAGCCGACCTCCGTCCTCAGCACGCCCGCGAGGCGTGGGGCGAGCCGCCGGAGGTGCAGGTGGTGATCGAAGTTCCTCGAGGCAGCTTCTTCAAACGCGGCTCCACCGGCCGGATCGATTTCGTCTCACCACTACCCTGTCCATTCAATTATGGTTCCGTCCCCAGTCACGTGGGCCTTGACGGTGATTTACTGGACGCGCTGGTCCTTGGGCCTCGGCTGCCGCTTGGAACGCGAAAAGGAGTCTTTGCCTGGGGAGCCGTGACTTTGACCGACCGTGGCATGAGGGACGACAAGCTCGTTTGCTGCGACCATTCTCCGAGCTCGGCGGAGCGCGCTTCAGTGTTGCGATTTTTTAACTTGTATGCGAAGTGCAAGGGGTTGTTGAATATCTGGCGAGGACGGCCGGGACGCAACGCCTGCGAGGGCTGGTGCGATTCCCGCGAAGCTCTTGCCCGCGCCCGGCCGCGAGACGATACGTGGCAGGGGCCATCAATTGAGTTTTGATCGGTGCGCGCGACCTATATGATGTCGGGCTACTGCAATAGGAGAACATCACGTGCCGCTCTACGTCGTGCAAATGTTTTACTCGAGCTTGAAAGAGAACGGGCAGTTGGTGGCCGAGACGAAGAACACGGTCTCTAACCTCGCGAAGAAGGAGTTCACCCTAATGGGCTTTGGCGAGCACACGAGCGCCATCGCATTCGTGTCCAATGAACCCGAGGCGAACATCACTGCACAATTCGGGAGGATTCGCGGGGAGAAATTTTCCTTGGTGACGTTCGAAGCAGCATGGCTTCTCGGAGGCAACCTGCCAAAAGATGTCAGCGACTGGTTGGATCGACATAAGCCAAGCCCGTTTAAGTAGGCCAGTGACGCTTAATGATTCGTCATGAGGAAACCCGCCACGCGCATCGATCAAGCGCTCACGATGATCGTGCTCTTGGTGCTGATCGTCGGATGTTTGCTGGTACTCCAGCCATTCTTGAGTGCGCTCGCGTGGGCGGTCATTCTCTGTACGACCACGTGGCCAGCTTATCTCTGGTTGCGCGCGCGCCTCGCGCCTCGCGAATGGCTCGCGGCGTTGATCATGGTGCTGGTCATCGCGATCACGGTGCTTGCCCCGCTGGTGATCGTCGGTGCCACCATCGCCGAAAACTCCGAGCGGATCAGCGACACCGTACGCGGGATCATTGATCGCGGTCCGCCTGATCCACCTGCGTGGCTCAAAGACGTTCCGTTCGGCGAGACGGCAGCCAATTACTGGACCGGCCTGGCGACCGACACGGCGCGTCTTGCCGCTGCGGCCAAACAGTTCTTCGAGCCGATGCGAGGCTTCCTCATTGCGAGCGGCGCGGCCATACTCAATGGCATGCTGCAGCTTACGCTGTCGATTTTCATCGCGTATTTTTTGTTTCGCGATGGCGATGCGATCGTCGAACGCTGGCGCGCAGCCGCCGCACGGATCGCCGGATCACGAGGGATGCGTCTTTCGGAAGTAGCGTCGCTGACTGTGCGCGGCGTCGTGGTCGGCTTCTTAGGCACGGCGCTGGTGCAAGGCATATTGATGGCAGTCGGATTGTCGCTCGCCGGTTTTGAATCAGCGCCGCTCTTGGGTGTCGCGACGTTTTTTTTGTCGCCGATTCCGGTCGGCCCGCCGTTGGTGTGGGTACCCGCCGGCCTGTGGCTCATCAACGAAGGACAAACGGGCTGGGGAATATTCGTGTTGCTATGGGGGTTCGTGGTCGTGTCCTCGGTCGATAACATTATTAAGCCCTTGCTCATCAGCCGTGGCAGCGACCTCCCTTTCATCATCGTGTTGCTCGGTGTTCTGGGTGGAGCGATCGCCTTCGGTCTGATCGGCGTATTCCTGGGCCCGGTGCTGCTTGCCGTCGGCTACGCCTTGCTCAGGGAATGGTTGGCAGACAAGACGCAGCCGTTGCCCGCCCCATCGCAATCAGAGGCGATCGAGCCAAGAGAAGGCAGGCCTGCCCGAGCGCTGCGCGAAAAGCCGACCGCCGGAGAGGAGACCTTCTAGCTGGTTTGTCCGAAAGCCGTTAGATCGGCGAGCAAAAGGCCACACCGTTTGGACCGTTGCCTTCGGGAACCCAAGCGCGATTGATCATCGCACGTCGCACGGATAGGTCATTCGAATAGCGGTGGTTGGCGTCTTGCCGATTATTGAAGAACCGGTAAACAGGAATCGACCCGGTCGCACAGACGCCGTTCGTGTCGGGTACTTGCACATAGAATGCGGCCGCGCTCTCGAGCGCCCAAATGCCTGGGTAGTTACTGGCCACAAACTGGCATTCGGTCTGGTTGGCGGAGTAGAAGTGCGAATTGATCATGACGTTGGCGCTCGCGTAAAACCGGCATACAGGTTGCGCATCCGTCGGAGCAGATCCTTGATTCGCAAACGCATGGAAGAAAAGGCCGGTGCGCTGAAAAATGCTGCGCAAAGAAGTATCGACGAATTCCATCTCGGCGGGATCCGCCGTCATGAAGTAATGATCGAGGTCGGCCCGATAATATTCCACGACGCGAACGGTTCCAAAAGGAGGCGGACCGCCGCCGGGAATCGTCGCGGACAATGCCGCGCCCGCATCGAGCATACCCGCGCCGCAAAATCCAGCCGTACGGCACTGCGATGACGGCGGAAAATCGCGCGCCGTGCCGGCGAGAATGCTCAACACGCGTCCGGCGGTGAGCGTCGGATCGCGTGCCAGCATCAGCGCTGCCGTACCGGTTACGTAGGGCGCCGCGAAACTTGTGCCGCGTCCTAGAACGTAATTGGTCGCGACTGGAACGGTCGTTCCCGCGTAGGCGGTGGACACGATGAGATCTTCGACCGGAACGTCGCCGCCCGGCGCGGTCAAGTCGATTCGCCTGCCGTAGTTGGAATAGCTCGTCCGATCGCCGTTGGCGGAATGAGCGCCAACAGTGATCACGCCGCCACAATTCGCGGGCGAATAATCTAACGCATCGTTGACCTCATTACCGGCAGCCACGACGACGACGGAACCTTGCGCCAGCGCATTGTTGATGGCGTCCTGAATCGCCTGATCGCAACCACCTACGCCGCCGAGGCTCAAGTTGATGACTTTCGCAGGATCGGCATTGAGAGGTGCGCCGGCAATGGTGACGCCGGACGCCCATTGGATGGCGGCGAGCACGTCGTCGGATGTCCCACCGCATTTGCCCAATGCGCGGACGGGCAGAATCTTCGCGCCGCCGACCAACCCTGCAATGCCTTCTCCGTTATTGGTGTTCGCGGCGATTTGACCAGCGATGAACGTACCGTGGAAAAAACTATCCTGCGCCTGACCGCAATCGCCGTCTCCTCTCCAGTCACCTTCGTCCCGGGGATTGGCGTCGCGGCCATCACCGTCGCGCGCGCGCTCGGGATCCGAGATGAAGTCATAACCGGCCAGAACACGCCCTTCGAGGTCCGGGTGCGGCAGAATGCCGGTGTCGACGACAGCGATCGTCACATTATTCGCATTCGGTTGTAACTGCCATGCGACCTCGGCATTGATCCCGGCGAGCGGACTCGTCAGCGACCATTGCAGTGGATAGAGCGGATCATTGGGCGCGGCCTGGCGAAAGTAGCGCTTGACCGAATCCGCGTATTGAATGTCGGCGTCTTGCTGGATCGCTTCCGCCATCTGCGCGAGCTTCGCGGCCGACTGCGCATGCGCAACGCTCAACAGCCAAACGTTAGCAATCTGGCGCTCGACTTTGAGATCGACGCCGATGCGCGCCGACAGGCGGGGCAGTAGCACGCTCCAATCGAGGGCGACGTCATCCTTGATGCGAACCAGCAGCCGCCGGTTGGCCATGTTCGGGGCGGAGTCGATCGCCGCGGCTTTGCGCGTGGTCCTGCGTGGCGCTTGTGGTTCCGCCCACAGCACGTCACGAGCTTGTCGTAATTGCCCAAACATTCGCGCCGACGCCGCTTCATCCTTTGGCTCGCGCAACGAGAATTCGAATGCGCCCGTGCGCGTGGTGCCGGTGAGCGTCAGTTCCGTGCCAGCGATCGCCTCGAGTTGGGCGAGTGCCGTGGCCGAAAGCTTTCCGCCGGGAGCCGCGACAGGGTGCAGCATGACGCGCAACGTCGCGAGCGTTTCGGCGGCAAAGGTCATAGGAGAAAGCAGCACGGACACGATAGCGGCCGCGACCGAAGCGCGGAGAAACGGACGAACTGGCATAACGGGTGCTCCCTGGTTTGAAGATGGAATTCGCTGGAGGCTTTGAGGGCCAGCAAATCCGGTGCCAGTGGGGAGACGCGCGAGTTGCGGAGATCCGATCCGGGCAATTGGTTGGAAGACTTGAAGGGCGACTCCGACCGGTATCGCCGCCGCAGCGAGCTATCCGCGATCTACGGGTGCGCCCGTTAGTTAAAGCGTCGACACCCTCGTGGCGCGAGCGGCCACCAAGTCCGGTCGAAACGGTGCCAGCGTCTTGACCATTTGCGCAAAAATTTTGGGATTGGCAGCGATGACTTGGCCTGAGAAAAGGTAGTCGGCGTCGCCCGCCAAGTCGCCGATCAAGCCGCCCGCTTCGAGTATCAGCAGACTTCCCGCCGCGACGTCCCACGGATTCAAGCCCATCTCCCAGAAACCATCGTAGTAGCCAGCGGCAACATAGGCGAGGTCGAGCGCGGCGGCGCCGGGCCGGCGCAAGCCCGCCGTTTGGGTGATCATCTCCTTCATCATCTGCAAATAGGTATCGAGATATCTGCCGTCGCGAAAGGGAAAGCCGGTCCCGATTAAGCAGTCGCGCAAATGTGCCCTGCGGGAGACCCGAATGCGCCGGTCGTTCAGGTAAGCTCCGCGTCCGCGCGTCGCGGTAAAAAGATCATTGCGAACCGTGTCGAAAATGACCGCCTGCTGCACGACACCCTTGTGCGCCAACGCGATCGAGACGCAGTATTGCGGAAAGCCGTGCAGGAAATTGGTCGTGCCATCGAGGGGATCGATATGCCAGACGTACGCGGCTTGCTCGTTCTTGCCTGCGTTTGTCCCTTCCTCCGCGAGAATCCCATGATCCGGATACGACGCTAAAATCGTCTCGACGATCGCCGCTTCTGCCGCGCGATCGACTTCACTCACGAAGTCCTTGGGACCTTTGGACGTGATCGTAAGGAGATCCAGATCGCGCGCGCCGCGATTGATGATCGTGCCTGCGCGGCGTGCCGCCTTGACGGCTGTCGTGAGCATCGGATGCATGGAGTGTCACAGGAAATATGAATAGAGCTATTTTACGCATAGCGATAGTCCGCTCCCTCGCACTCTCGCACGCATTCAACGCGCGCGATCCGTCACCGTGAGCTCCATCGTTCCCTCTGCCAATCCTTCCGTCACCGCGCGGGCGCTCGAACGCGTGCGTGTTGTCCTCGTGCGCACGAGCCATTCCGGCAACATCGGCGCGGCAGCGCGCGCGATGCTCACGATGGGCGTCGACCAACTAGTCCTGGTTGCACCAAGCTCTTTTCCCGATCCGGAGGCTGTCGCGCGAGCCACTGGCGCCGCATGGCTTCTCGATGCTGCACGGATCGCCGTGACGTTGGACGAGGCGCTCTCTGGTTGCGCGCTGACGATCGGTTTTTCGGCACGGCCGCGTGAGTTCGCAGGCCGCGTGCTTTCGGTGCGCGACGCCGCGTTCGCGGCAATAGCAGCGGCCGCGCATGGCGATGTCGCATTGGTATTCGGTACCGAGATGTCGGGACTGTCCAACGCCGAGCTCGCGCGCTGCGCGGTCATCGCGACGATCCCGACCAATCCCCATTATGTGTCGCTCAATCTCGCTGCTGCCGTTCAGGTCGCAGCGTACGAATTACGCGTTGCCGCTGGGGCGGGGCACGTGTGGACAGCGCCACGCTTTATAAGCGCCACGCAAGACGACATCGATTCGCTCCATGCGCACGCCACGCGTACGTTGACGGCCATGAAATTTTTGAACCCGCGGATGCCGAAACGGCTGCTGCCACGCTTGCGCAGATTGTTCAATCGTGCGGGATTGGAACGCGAGGAAGTCAATATCTTGCGCGGGATCCTCGCTCGAATCGACGAGGTGTTAGGCCAACGCCGTGATAAGGGGTGATGACCCGGTCGATCTAGCGCTGTAAACTTACGCTCGGTGCAGTCCGTTACGCGAAAAGCTTTTTTTGAAAACAGCGGCATAAGCGTTGGAGGACTCGATGATCGTTCGTTGTCTCTTGCGCGAAGCCAATCCGAGCAAAGTCGAGGTTCACTTTTGTCGGCATCGATAGCATGCATGCCCGGGTTCAACCGTTCGCCGATCGCCGTTCGTTCTACGACCGCATTCACACCGCGCACCTGACGCCGCTGTGGGAAGTGCTGCACGCGCTCGTACCCTCATCGCCGCATAGTCCATGCGCGCCCGCGTTATGGAGATACGATGCTATTCGGCCGCTTCTGTTGGAATCGGGGCAGGTCATCTCCGCCGAAGAAGCCGTGCGCCGTGTGCTTATCCTCGAGAATCCGTCGCTGCCAGGGCAATCGTGCATCACGCAATCGCTGTACGCCGGTTTGCAACTGATCCTCCCCGGTGAGATCGCGCCGTCGCACCGCCATTCGCAATCGGCATTGCGCTTTATCGTCGAAGGAAGCGGGGCGTATACCGCTGTGAATGGCGAGCGCACGACGATGCATCCGGGAGATTTCATCATCACACCGTCGTGGACGTGGCATGACCATGGCGATCCGCACGACGGCGAGCCAGTCGTATGGCTCGACGGCCTCGACATCCCGATGGTTCGCTTCTTCGACGC
>Ga0136617_10004197_pt1 | contig 12889 bp, 10 predicted proteins | sample AntDrymUQ3222106_2_FD_129672 | JGI IMG/M metagenome (GOLD analysis project Ga0136617, IMG submission 129672) | Polar desert sand microbial communities from Dry Valleys, Antarctica - metaG UQ322 (21.06) | ecosystem: Environmental > Terrestrial > Soil > Desert | place: Antarctica: Dry Valley...
AAACCACCGATCATGAGGAAGACCACCGGCACCGCGCCAGCTCGATCCCAGACCGCCGGGATCACCATCGTGCCGGCCCAGCCCAGCCCGATGTACAAGATGCCGCCGGCGATGCGGGCATGGCGCCAGCCGGCGATCTTGATCGCCGCGCCGAACACCGCTCCCGCCCACATGAACACGAGCAGCGGGATGCCCCACCGATCGGGGACGGCGAGCAGGCACACCGGGGTGAAGGATCCGGCGATGGCGCCGTAGATCGTGGCGTGGTCGATCCGTCGCCACCACGTGCGCGCCCGCAGCGTGTGAACCCAGCGGTGGTAGATGGCGGACACGGCGAACATCGAGCACAGGCCGATGCCGTGCACCACCACTGCGACCTGCGCCCGGGTCCCGTCCGCACGCGTGACGAGCACGACGAAGAGCGGGACGGCGACGAGGAAGGCGTACACGTGCAGCCGACCGCGCCACGCCGGTCGGGCGATGGTGCCGAGTCGCACGTCGAACGCCACGGGCCCAGCGGCGTCGAGTGCGACGGTGTCGTGCTCGGTCAAGGACGAGACGCTAGCGATGTGGGGCGGCGGCGTCAGGGCGTCACCTGGATGTTCACGAGCCCGACATCCGGTCGAGCACGTTGGCCGTGACGGCCTGGACCTCGGCGTCGTCGTCGAGGCCGTACGCCCAGTCGGCGCTGCCGACGTTGAACACCGCGCCGTTGCGGGTGAACGTGCCCATCACGGCGTGGTTGCTTCCGAGTCGGGCGACGTGCTCGTCGGACGCGTCGCCGAAGAGCAGCGTGGCGGCCAGCTGGAGGTCGCCGGGCGGCTCGACGCTCGCCCAGAACGCCACCGGTGCCTCGCACGTGTCCTCCGTGATCGAGATCATCTTGGCCGGCGACGTGGCGAGGATCGTGAAGCCGTCCGGCGTGACGTCCTCGTGGGTCGGGGTCGGCACGCCGTCGCGCACGTCGAACGCGCAGCCGTCGAGCTCGTAGCCGACCGGTCGTGACCGTTCGCCGAGCTGATCGCCGGCGTGCATGTCGAGCCCCGCGAAGGCCCAGTGGTCGGGCCGGTGCACCGTGTAGGCGCCCGTGCTGGCTGGCAGCGCATGACCGATGCGGGCGTAGCCGCCACGCCAGAAGCTCAGACCGGTCGTGGTGCTCTCCGGCCGCCCGGTGACCGGGTCGGACCACGCACCCGTCCTCACCATCGTCTGGCCGTCATCGGCGAAGTGAACCCGCCACACCGACGTGTTGCCACCGAAGAACGCCACATTGCCGCTGCCGTCGACGAAGTGGTCGACGGCGTCGCGCATTCCCGCCGACCAGTACTCGTCGTGCCCGACGCTCACCATCAGTGAATGGCCGACGAGCACCTCGGGGTGCTGTTCGAGGTCGCTGTTGACGGCGACGTCGAGCCGGTGACCGTGCGACTCTGCCCATCGGACGAACCGGCGCTCCCAGTTCCACCACCCAGCCGACGACGTCCACATCTGCAGGCCGTGCTCGGCGAGGTAGGCGGCGAGGCGGCGGTGCTCGGGGTCGCCCACCGGGTCGATCGTGGCGAACCTGCCGTCGTAGCCGTCGGCGTCCACCGGCTTGACGATGTAACCCGGATCGAGCGGTCGGGCGAACGACACCTGCGACGCTCCCGTGTAGAAGCACGACCCGCCCCAGCGGTTGTAGGCCCAGTAGGTGTTCGTGCTGAGCACCAGCAGGATCGCGTTGGCGGACCGCCGGTCGGCGTTGCGCACGGCGAAGCAGGCGTGGCCGTCGGGGCGGCCCGCGGCGCGAAATGTCAGCTCGTAGAAGCCCGACGGCCACGCTCGCTCGACCGGCACGACGAACGTGGCCGGCCACCCGCACCCGTTCGTCGAGGCGTCCGCAGGGACGTCGTGCTCCGCGCCGGCGATCCCGTCGCGCCGCCAGACGACATCGCGTGTTGCGCCGATGCGGGCGATCTCGGCCGAGAACGTCGCGCTCGTCGTCGAGCAGCGCACCCGCACGCCGTCACCCGCCACGTAGCTGCGCGCGTCGCAGTACCCCTCGACCACCGGCCGATCATGCCCGCCGAGCCGAACTGTCCTTCACATCCGACCGGATCGCGCCGATCCAGAAGGTCAGAACGGGAGGTGGAGCCCAGAGCGAGAATCGAACTCGCGACCTACGCATTACGAGTGCGTTGCTCTACCGACTGAGCTATCTGGGCGCGGCCGCAGGAGTGTACCGACCGGGGATCGGCGCCAGCCGGGGGGATCGGGTCACGCACCTCGGTGGAGCAGGCAGCGGAGCCGGCCGAGCATGCCGCCACCGGCCGCATCCTGTTCCCGCTCGACGCCCCGCGCGCCCAGGTACAGCGCCTTGACCGTGCCGACGAGGGGTGTGGCGACGAGCGCGCCGGGGACGCCGGCGATCGCGCCGCCGGCGAACGCGGCCACCATCGTCGTCGGGGCGACGAGGTCGACGGACCGTCCGACGATCGCCGGCTGGATGACGTGGTTCTCGATGTTCATGTACGCCACGAACAAGGCGCCGGCGATGACACCGGTCATCGCGCTCTCGGTGACGGCCAGCAGGACGAAGAACGACCCACCGAGGAATCCGCCGACCTGCGGGATGAGGTCGGTCAGCATCGCCCACGCCGCGGCGAGCGGTGCGAGCGGGACGCTGAGCACGAGCCCGACGGCGAGCACGAACAGCCCCATCAGCGCAGCGACGGTGATCGACCCCCCGAAGTAGCGGCCGAGGGTCTCGTAAAGGACTCGGCCGACCTCGTCGGCCTGGTTGCGCCGGTGCGTCGGGAGCAGCCGCCGGAACCGGCCGATGAGGTCCTCGCCGTCGACGAGCACGGCGACGGTGACGATCACGACGATCGCGATGCTCACGACACCGCTGACCAGCGTGCTCGCCGCCGACGCCAGCCGCTCGTCGGTGAGTCGGTCGGGCAGATCGCGGATCCACTCCTGGGCCCGGTCGGCGAACTGGTTGCCGTGCAGCCAGCCACCGACGAGCGGGAGCTCTTCGAGCTCGTCGAGCGTCGCCGGCAGCTCGTCCGAGAACCGGCGGGCCTGATCGACGGCCTGGGGTCCGAGCACTCCGATCAGCGCCGAGGCGAGCCCCAGCACGCCGACCGCGACGACGCCGACGGCGACGCCGCGACGCGTCGAGAACCGGCGCTGACCAGCATCGGCGAGCGGGTCGAGGGCGAGCGCGATGAGCACGCCGATGCCGATGCGGGTGAGCATCGTCGTCGTCTGGCGGAACAGGCCGAGCGCGGCCAGCGCGACCAGCATCGCCACGACGAGGTAGGCGAACGTCCGCCAGTCGAGCTGCAGACGGACGGTGCCGTCGCTCAGATCGGCAGGTCGCGCCGAGGCGTCCCCGTCCACCGGCCGATGATTGCACGGCGCAATCCCGTCACCCGGGGATCACCCGTCGCGCTTGTAGCTCAGGCGCAACTTGGTCCGGTAGGCGATGACGACTCCGTTCTCGATGAGCACGTCCATCTCTACGACCTCGGCGACGCGCAGGTCGCGGTACTGCTTCGACGCCTCACGCACCGCGTTCTGGGCGGCTTGCTCCCACGAGTCGGCGCTCGATCCGATCAGCTCGATCACGTGGTAGGTGCTGTCCGTCATCCGATGGCCCTTCCGTCGGCGTGGTGGGGTTGGAACTTGATCGACACGGAGAGCTCGGCGTCGAACCGCACCGTCCCGTCACGGTCGACGTGGCACGCCAGCCGCTCGACGCTGCCGACTCGACCGTCGTCGAACCGGCCGCACACGTCACGGGCGGCGAACCGAGCCGCCTGGGCCCAGGTGGCACCCCGGCCGCCGATGGTACGGACCTCGTACACGCTCTCGTTGCCGCCGCGCACGAGCGGCGGCTCGTCGCTGGCGAAGTCGTCGGCGACCGGCTGGTTCGACAGCCGCCGGATCGACTCCATCAGGTCGTCGGTGAGCAGCTGTCGGCGCCGACGTGGTGAGCCGCCGTACGCGCTCGGGTCGATCGGTCGACCGAAGCGGACGCAGGCACGTCGCAGCGGCCGCGGCACCCTTGCCCCGATCGGCTGGATGTGATCGGTGCCGACCAGTCCGACGGGGACCACGGGTGCGTTCGTCATCAGTGCCAGCTGGGCGACGCCGGTGTGCCCTCGATGGAGCAGGCCGTCGCGCGAGCGGGTCCCCTCCGGATAGATGCCGAGCACGTTCCCGTCACGCACGACGTCGGCCGCCGCCTCGAGCGCCGCCATCGCCTGCCGCGAGTGCCGACGTTCGATGGGGATCAGGCCGAGTGCCGGGAACAGCCGGCGCGTCGTCCACGAGTCCATGTACTCCGCCTTGCCGACGAAGTAGACGCGCCGGGGCACGGACTGCATGAGCACGACCGTGTCGAAGAACGAAAGGTGGTTGGCGGCGACGATGACGCCACCGTGCGAGGGCACCTCGCCGGCGCCCTCCACACGGACGCGGGTCAGACCTCGGTAGAGCGGCCGGGCGACGGCGTGCACCACTCGGGCGAAGCGGTCGTCGCTCGATCGTGCGGCGATCTCGGGTGTGCGCCGGCGGCGAGCTCGCACGCGCGGGACGCTAGTGCTGCGGACGATCGCGGTCGGGTGGACCGGTCATGCTGGGCCTGTGGACTTCGACCCGTGCCCGTCCGTGGACGCGATCGATGCGCGGTGGATGACGCGTGCGCTGGGCGGCCTCGCCGGCGGCGAATCGGTGACCGCCGTCGACGCTCATCCGCTCGGGACGGGGCAGGTGGGTGAGAACGTCCGCTTCTCGTTGACATGGTCCGAGGACCGCGGCGACCTGCCGGCCACGGTCGTCGGGAAGTTCCCGTCGCGCAGCGAGACCAGCCTGGCGGCTGCGGCGGCGACGGACACCTACGTCAAGGAGGTCGGGTTCTACCGCGATCTGCAGACCCGCGTCGCCGTGCGCACACCGGTCGTGCACCACCTCGGCGACGACGTCGCCAACCTCCGGTTCGTGTTGCTGATGGAGGACATCACGCCGGCAAGCCAGGGTGACCAGCTCGCCGGCGCCGACGTCGCACACGCCGAACTGGCGGTCGCCGCCGCTGCCGACCTGCACGGCTCGACGTGGGGGCTGAGCGGCGAGCTGGCCGAGCTCGAGTGGCTCGACGCGCCGAGCGAGCAGCGCGTCCGGGACCTCTCAGCCCTGTATCGGATGCTGTCGCCCGGCTTCGTGGAGCGCTACCGGGAAGACCTCGACGCCGACGATCTCGACCTCGCGCCGTGGCTCGCCGATCGGTTCGAGTCGTGGCTGACGGCGATCGACGCATCGACGCCCGAGTCGTGCCTCGTGCACAACGACTTCCGGCTCGACAACTTGTTGTTCGGGACGGGCGACGACGCCCCGCCGATCACCGTCGTCGACTGGCAGACCGTCGGCATCGGCTCCGGCCCGGTTGACGTCGCCTACTACCTCGGCGCCGGCTTGCTGCCGGCCGAACGGGCCGTCCACGAGCACCGCCTCGTCGCCACCTACGCGGCGCACCTCGGCCGCCACGGCGTGACCGTCACCGTCGACGACGTGATGCCGGCGTACCGGCTCGGGTCGGCGAGCGGGTACGTCATGGCGGTCATCGCCTCGCAGCTCGTCGTGCGCACCGAACGCGGCGACCAGATGTTCGTCGCCATGGCGAGCCGCCACGCCGATCAGATGCGCACGCTCGACCTGGCCGGGCTGATCGGCTGAGCCGTGCTCCACCGTCTCGACGACTTCGCCGTCCACCAGACCTCGCGGCCGCTCCTCCACCCCGCGACGGACTCGCCGAACGTGTACGACCGGGGCTTCTACAACGGCTACAGCGCCGACGGACCGTTCTTCGCCGTCGCCTGCGCCGTGTACGCGAACCGTGGCGTGATGGACGCCGCGTTCAGCGTCGTGGTCGACGGCGTGCAGCACAACGTGCGTGCCTCGCGCGCATGCCCGGCGGACCGGACGCAGACGTCCGTCGACCCGATCACGGTCGTCGTCGACGAGCCGATGCGGCGCCACCGGATCACGATCACCGATCGGTTCGGGTTGGCCGCCGACCTCACGTGGGAGGCCATCAGTGCGACGATCGAGGAACCTCGCTTCGAGCGAGCCAGCGGGACACGGACGGTGATGGACCTCACCCGGTTCACCCAGTTCGGACGGTGGCGCGGGTGGATCGAGCTCGACGGCACGCGTCTCGACGTCGACGGCGCGGTGGGGTGCCGTGATCGATCGTGGGGCATCCGGCCGGTCGGTGCCCAGCCCGCCGGCCCCGCCGCAGCGCCACAATTCTTCTGGATCTGGGCACCGACCGTGTTCGACGAGCAGTGCACGCACCTGGCGCTCAACCACGAGTCGGACGGGCGGCCGTGGCACCAGAGCGGCGCCGTGGTCCGCCGGCTCGAGCCCGACGACGATCCCGTCGACGCCAGCGCGGTGGAGCGAGGCACGGCGGCGACGGCTGAGGTCACCTGGACACCCGGCACCCGATGGGCGGCGCACATCACCACGACGCTCGAGCGGTGGCAGGCCGAGCCCGTCATCGTCGAGTACGAACCGATCGCCCGCTTCCAGATGAGCGGCATCGGCTACCTCCACCCGGCGTGGGGTCACGGAAGCTGGCGCGGCACGGCTGATGCAACGCGCGACCGGATCGACCTCGACGATGTCGCCCCCGCCGACCCGTCGATGATCCACGTGCAGGCGCTGTGCCGCGCCCGCTGGGGCGATCTCGTCGGCCTGGGTGTCGTCGAGCAGTTGGCGATCGGTCCGCACGCGCCATCCGGGCTCGTCGGGGTGGTCGACGGTTACCGTTGATCCGTGGAGCGCGTCGACGCGTCGAGTGTCTGGCGCACCCGGCTCACGGTCGGCTCGGCCGCCCTCCTGGTCGCCGCCGTCCTCGCCGCCTATGTGCTGCAGCGCACGTTCGTCGCCGCCCACCAGGTCCTCGGCTGGGTCGTCGCGTCGAGCGTCGTGGCGCTGCTGATCGACCCGCTCGTCGACCGGGTCGACCGCCTGCTCCCCCGCTGGCTCAGCATCATCGTCGTGCTGCTCGCCGTCATCGGTGCGACGATCGGGCTCACCTTCGCGCTTGCCAACGACGTGCACGACTCGCTCGACGAGCTGCAGCGCGCCGCACCGGAGGCCGCAGCGTCGCTGGAGGAGCGCTACGGGTGGGCGGCCGATGTCGGTGTGCAGGCGCGCGTGCAGGACGCCGTCGACGCACTCGACCAGCGACTCAGCGACGACCCGGTGTCGGAGGCCATCGGCATCGTCCCGGCGTACTTCGTCACCGCTATCCTGATGCTGTTTCTGCTCGCCTACGGCCGCCGGTACGTCGAATCGTTCGCCGAGCAGTTCCGCGATCCACAGCGCCGGCGGACGGTACGCACCGTTGCCGTCCAAGCGGGCGTGCGCGGGCGCCGCTACCTGCTGTTCGCGCTTGCCAACTCGATCGTCAACGGCGTCGTCGTCGGCGCACTGGCCGCGGCGCTCGATCTCCCTGCGGCCGTCAGCCTCGGCGTGGCGGTCGGCGTCCTCACCCTGCTGCCGCTCATCGGCGTGATCGTGGGCGGCGTGCCGACGATGCTCCTGGCGTTCGGACTCGAGGGGTGGCGGGTCGGCGCAATCGTCGCCGTCGTCCTCGTCGCTCTGCAGCTCGTCGAAGCGATCGTCGTGCGCCGGGCCGTCGATCCGCAGACGGTGCGCGTCGGCCCGACCGTGCCGATCGTCGGCGCCCTGCTCGGATTCGAGCTGTACGGCGTCGGTGGCGCGATGTACGGCGTGGCCCTCGCCGTCATCGGTCTCGCCGCATTGGACACCGCCGGTTCGATGCGCGACGACGTGCCGGCTTCACGCCCTGCCGAGGCCACTGGCTAGCGACCGACGGCGGGAAGCGACCACAGCAGCGCCTGGATCAGCAGCTGCTCGTTGGGGTTGCGCTCCAACGACTCGATCGCCGCGTGGATGCGGTGCACCGCATCGACGGCCGCGTCGGGGCGCTCGACCGTCCCGGCGACGAGCGCGTCCCGGTAGCCGGCGGCCAGGACGGCGAGCCCGCCGCGCAGCTCGTCCATCCGGTGCCGGCGGAACTCCCGTCGTTGACGTTCCTCGAGCGTGCGACGGCCGGCGCCGCGCTCACCGGTGCGTGACGTCCGTGCATCGAGCTCGGCGAGCTCGGCGGCGTGACGGCCGACGAGCGGCGCAGCCGCCTCGTCGATGCGCTCGAGCAGATCGCTGGCGAGGCGGATGACGGTCGCGCCGGTGCCGTCGAGGCGATGCGGAACGTCGGCGAACGCCCGGCGTCGTTCGGCGAGTGTCGGGTCGACGGCCAGGACCCTGGCGCGGACGAGGTCGCCGCCGGCAGCTGCGGCCACCTCGGCTGCGACGTGTGGGTCGATGCCATCGGCGGCAAGACGGGCGGCGAGCACGTCGTTGCGGATCGCGCGGAACGTGATCCGCACGCACCTCGACGAGATCGTGATCAGCTCGGGCGGAACGAGGTCGGCGAGCACGATGAACGTCGTCGACGCGGGCGGTTCCTCGACGATCTTGAGCAGTCGGGCGGCGGCGTCGGCCTGCAGGAGGTGGAACTCGTGGAGGATCATCACCTTGCGCCGACCCTCGACCGGGGCGAGGGCGGCGAGCCTGATGACCTCGCGCGCCTGCTCGGCCGAGATCGCCGGGCCGGTGCGGCGCACCTCGCGCACGTCGATGTGCTCGCCCGCCATCACCAGCCGGGCGACGCGGCTCGACGCGTCCTCGGCTTCGGTGAGCAACGTGGCGGCGAACGCTCGCGCAGCGACCTCCTTCGTCGATCCCGGCGGCCCGAGGAAGAGGTAGGCGTGGACAGGTGACCGGGCCGCGGCTCGAAGCGCGGCGACCGCAGTGTCCTGATCGACGACGTCCGCCCAGACGGTCGACGGGACCGCCATGTCAGCCCCCATCGAGGCGGGCGGTGACGGCCGCCAGCACCCGTTCGGCGACGTCGTCGGGGGCTGCGTCCGACTCGATGACGATCCACCGCTCGGGATCACTCGCGGCCATCGTCCTGAAGCCCTCGGCGACCCTCCGGTGGAACGGCTCGCCCGCGCGCTCGAACCGATCGGGAAGCGACTCGACGTGGCGACGGCGCATCCGATCGGCGAGAACCTCATCGGGGGCATCGAGGAGCACGACGATCGACGGCCAGCGGCCGCCGACGGCCCAGTCGTTGAGCCGTTGCAGCTCGGCGACGTCGAGGCCGCGGCCGTAGCCCTGGTAGGCGAGCGTCGAGTAGACGCTGCGATCGCTGACCACCGTCTGGCCGCCCTCGAGTGCCGGGGCGACGACCCGGGCGACGTGCTGGGCGCGGTCGGCGGCGGCGATCAGCGCTTCGGCCCGGTCGTCGAGATCGGCGACGTCGACGTCGTGGAGGATGTCACGCAGCCGCCGGCCGACATCGGTGCCGCCCGTCTCGCGTGTGAGGACGGCGCCGAGCGATTCGGCGAGCCGGGCCGCCTGGGTCGACTTGCCACACCCCTCGGGCCCCTCGAGCGCGACGTACGCCGGCACCGCCTCAGCTCCGGCGGCCGGCCGACTTCTTTGCCACCGCCGACCGCTTCGTCGCCCCCCGCTTCTTCGGCGCCGACTTCTTCGCCGCCGCCGACTTCTTGGGTGCGGACCGCTTGACCGGTGCGCCACCACGGGCGGCGACCTGTTCGCGCCGCGCCGCAAGGAGCTCGTAGGCGCGCTCCGGTGAGAGCTCCTCGACGCGGTCGCCCTTGCCGATGGAGGCGTTCGTCTGGCCGTCGGTGACGTACACGCCGAACCGCCCGTCCTTTGCGATCACCGGACGTTCGCTGATCGGATCGACGCCGAGCTCGCGCAGCGGCGTCGACGCAGCGCGCGGGCCGCCACGCTTGTACACCTTTGGCTGGGCGAGCAGCGCCAGCGCCTCGTCGAGGGTGACCGTCAGCAGCCGGTCCTCGTCGTCGAGCGAGCGGTACTCCTTGCCCTTCTGCACGTACGGCCCGTAGCGGCCGTTGCTGGCGAGGATCGCCTCGCCGTCGGCGGGGTCGACGCCGAGCGTGCGCGGCAGCGCCAGCAGCGAGGTCGCCTCGTCCATCGTCAGGCGTTCGAGGACCATCGTCTTGAACAGGCTCGACATCTTGGGCTTGTCGTGACCCGGCGGCAGGTCGTCGGCCGTGCCCCACTGCACGTACGGGCCGTAGCGGCCGTTCTTGGCGAACACCGGCAGGCCGTCGATCTCACCGATCGGCTCCTCCGACCTCGGCGCAGCGAGCAGCTCGAGGGCTCGCTCGAGGGTGAGCTCGTCGGGGGCCATGTCGTCGGGGACGCCGGCGGTGTCGTCGCCACGCTTCACGTACGGCCCATACCGGCCCGGCTTGACGACGACGAGCTGGCCGTCGGCCTCGACGCCGATCGGGAACGTGTTCACCGCGGCGGCGTCGATCTCGTCGAGGTTCTCGTCGACGAGCCGCTTGAGGCCGGGCAGCATGCCGTCGCCGTCGCCGAAGTAGAAGGCCGTCAGCCACTGGTCCTTCTTGCGCTCGCCCCCCGCGATGGCGTCGAGGTCGGTCTCGACGCGGGCGGTGAAGTCGTAGTCGACGAGCTCGCCGAAGTGCTGCTCGAGCAGCCCGACGACGGCAAAGGCCGTCCATGTCGGCACCAGCGCCTGGCCCTTCTTCCACACGTAGCCGCGGTCCTGGATCGTCTGGATGATCGACGCCCGCGTCGACGGGCGGCCGATGCCGAGCTCTTCCAGGCGCTTGACGAGTGACGCCTCGGTGTAACGCGACGGCGGCGTCGTGGTGTGGCCGTTGGCGGTCAGCGACCCGACCGGCACGTCGTCGCCCTCCGACAGCTTTGGCAGCAGAACGTCGCCGCCCGACACGTCGTCGTCGGTCGACTCGACGTACACCTGGCGGTACCCGGGGAACGTGATGGTCGTGCCCGACGCGGCGAACTCGGTGTCGGCGCTGGCCCCATCGAGGAGCGACGTCGCGCCCAGGCGGACGCTGACCGTGGTGCCGGTGGCGTCGGCCATCTGCGATGCCAGCGTGCGCTGCCAGACCAGACGGTAGAGGGCGAGCTCCTGGCGGTTGAGCTCGCCCTGGATCTGGCTCGGGCTGCGGAACGGTGTCGCCGGTCGGATCGCCTCGTGGGCCTCCTGGGCGTTCTTCACCTTCGAGGTGTAGTGGCGCGGCGACGACGCCAGGAACTGCTGTCCGTACTCGCGGGTGATGGCGTCTCGCACGGCCGACAGCGCCTCGGACGACAGCGTGACGTTGTCGGTCCGCATGTAGGTGATGTAGCCCCGCTCGTAGAGGCCCTGGGCGATGCGCATGACCTGCGACGACGACATTCGCAGCCGCCGGCCACCGTCCTGCTGCAGGGTGCTGGTCATGAACGGCGGTTGCGGGCGGGAGCGATACGGCTTCTCATCGACCGAGCGCACGGTCACCGGTTGGCCGGCGAGGCCGTCGACGAGCTGGCGGGCGCGGGCCTCGTCGAGCGCGACGGCATCGCGGTTGGTGAGCGTCCCCGTGGCGGCGAAGTCCTTGCCGGTGGCCACCCGAGCACCGTCGACGGCGACGAGCGTCGCCGTGAACGACGGCGCGGTCGCGGTGAGCATGGCGATGTCCCAATAGCCGGCGGACACAAAGGCGATCCGCTCGCGCTCGCGCTCCACGATGAGGCGGATCGAGGGGCTCTGCACGCGCCCGGCGGAGAGGCCACGGTTGACCCGTCGCCACAGCACCGGTGACACCTCGTAGCCATAGAGGCGGTCGAGGATCCGGCGGGTCTCGGCCGCGTCGACGAGGCCGTAGTCGATGCCGCGGGGGTTGTTGACGGCGTGGTCGATGGCGTCCTGGGTGATCTCGTGGAACACCATCCGCTTCACGGGCACCTTCGGCTTGAGGTGCTCGAGCAGGTGCCAGCTGATCGCCTCGCCCTCGCGGTCCTCGTCGGTGGCGAGGTACAGCTCACTGGCGTCCTTGAGCGCCGCACGCAGCTCCTTGACCACCTGCCGGCCGCGGTCGGTGAGCTCGTACGTCGGCTTGAACCCGTTGTCCACGTCGACCGCCAAGCCCTTCGACGGAAGGTCGGCCACGTGCCCCACCGAGGCGCGCACGTCGAACGCGCCGCCGAGGAACTTGGAGATCGTCTTCGCCTTCGCCGGGGATTCGACGACCACGAGGGGTCTGGGCATGGGCCCTTTCGCTAAAGGATCAGGAGAGCGCTGTCAACAGTGTGCCCCCGAACCCCGCTCGAAACGGTCAAGCGCCGCCGACCAGCTCCCGGTCCCGATCGTGCTCGTCGAGCTCAGACGTCGGCGCGGGCGCGACGTGGTGCTTGCCCTCGACGTCGATGTTGGGGAGCACCCGGTCGAGCCAGCGCGGGATCCACCAGTTGCGGTCGCCGAGCAGCTCCATCGTCGCCGGGACGAGCAGCATCCGCACGATGGTGGCGTCGATCAGCACCGCCAGCGCCAGTCCGAGCCCGAACAGCTTGAGCGCACGATCGTCGCCGAGGGCGAACGCGCCGAACACGCAGAACATGATCAGCGCCGCCGCGGTGATGACCCGGGCGGTGGCGGCCAAGCCGTCGGCGACCGCCGCTGCGTTGTCCTTCGTGCGGTCGTACTCCTCCTTGATCCGCGACAGCAGGAACACCTCGTAGTCCATCGACAGGCCGAACACGATGGCGAACAGGAACATCGGGATCCAGGAGTCGATCGGGCCGGCCCGGTCGATGCCGACGAGGTCCTTCAGCCACCCCCACTGGAAGATGGCCACGATGATCCCGTAGGCCGCACCGATCGACAGCAGGTTCATCACCACCGCCTTGAGCGGCACGAGGATGCTGCGGAACACGGCCATCA
>Ga0136617_10004198_pt1 | contig 12888 bp, 11 predicted proteins | sample AntDrymUQ3222106_2_FD_129672 | JGI IMG/M metagenome (GOLD analysis project Ga0136617, IMG submission 129672) | Polar desert sand microbial communities from Dry Valleys, Antarctica - metaG UQ322 (21.06) | ecosystem: Environmental > Terrestrial > Soil > Desert | place: Antarctica: Dry Valley...
TAAATCAGATACCGTGGCCCATCGTTCCGGCATTGTGCCCATGAAAGCGGCTCGGTAAGCGCGCAGCATGTAGACTGCGGAAATGACCACACCCCAGAGCGCGAGCACGGTCGCGACCTGGAAAATGTGGAAACCTTCCATGTCCGCACCGTTGCGAAACGCGCCGAAGAAAATCATGACCTCGGCGGTGAAATTCGCGAATCCCGGTAGACCAATGGAGGCGAAAGCCGCCAGGCCAAACGCGAACCCGGCCAGCGGCATGACTTTTCCAAGTCCTCCAAGATCAGTCAGCAAGAGGCTACCGGTGCGCTCCCGCACTTCGCCGGCGATCGCGAAGAGCAGCGCGATGGAAAGTCCGTGCGCAAACATCAGAATCGCGGCGCCATTGATCCCAAGAAGGTTTCCGCTCGCGATCCCGAGGAAGATGTACCCCATGTGCATCACGCTGGAGTAGCCGAGCATCCAATCGAGGCGCTTCTGCGCGATCGTGACCAGACCGACGTAAATGATATTCCCGAGCAACAGGATGATGAGCAGCGAGGCCCAATGTCGCGCCCCTTCCGGCAACATCGGAACCGCGATGCGCAGGAGGCCATAAAGCCCGAATTTCTTCAGCACGCCCGCGTGCAACATGGCTGCTGGCGCAGGCGCGGAGGCGTAAGCTTCCGGAGCCCACGTATGAAACGGGAAGAGCGAGATCAGAATGCCGAAGCCGATCAGCAGCAAAAGATAGATATTGCGTTGCGCCTCCGCCGGGATTTGGCCAGCACTGGCCGCGGCTTGAAGAGCGCGAAGGTCGAAGCTGCGCGCTGCCTCGGGCACGCTTCGATAAAGGAGGATCAATCCTAGCAACAGGATGAAGCTACCGGTCGCGAGGTAGATCGTGATCTTCCAGGCCGCGACGACCCGATTACCGCTTCCCCAGATTCCAATGAGGATGAAGGTGGGAATGAGCGCGAGCTCATGGAAGGCGTAGAAGAAGAAGAGATCGAGCGAGGCAAAGGCGCCGATCGCGCCCGCGCCAATGAGGAGGAGGCAGGCGTAGAATGCATTCTCGTGCTGCGAGATTTTCCCGGTAAACCAAACGGCCGCGACCATCACGATCGCCGTTAGCAAGACCATGATGAGACTCAAACCGTCGAGTCCCAGGGTGAAATTCAACTTCCACTCCGCGCTGATCGGCAATGAGGTGACGTAGCTGAATCCTTTCTGCCCGCGGTCGAAGCCCATGAACGCCATTAGTGTCGCAATCAAGTTGAGGCCGGACGCGAAAAGCGAAGTTTGCCGTGCGGGCGCGCCGGCCAGGACGAGCACAGCCGCGAGCAAAGGGCAAAAGACAATGAAGAGCAGGATCATCGGAAGACGGTGAAGTAGATCAGCCCCACGATCCCGAGGCCAAAGAGAAAGGAATAGGCTTGCAGGTTGCCGACCTGCACCAGCCGGAGCAATGCGCCGACGCCCCAGGTCGCGCCGCTCACTCCGCGCACCGCGCCGGCATCGAGAATCCAGCGATCCAGAAACGCTGAGATGCTGGCGAGCAATTCCTGCGTGATCCCGATGAGCCAGCGATAAAGTTCATCGAAGTAAAATCGGCGCCGGAAAATCGCCAGATGGAACGGGTCGGTCTCGCGATTGCGATAAAGGAAAAAGGCCGCGAGAACCCCGAGAAGCATCGCGGCCGTCGCGAGTGTCGGAACGATGTGCATGCCCTCCTCTGGGTGGGGCACCTGCAGAAACCTGCTCGCGAAGAATCCAAAGCCGGCGAGGGCCGCCGGTACAGCCAGAATCATGAGCGGCCCGGTCATGACCAGGGGCGACTCTTTCCCATGCTCCGCCTTTTCACTTCTTGGCTTTCCGAAGAAGACCACCAGCACGAGCCGGATCATGTAGAAAGCGGTCAGGGAGGCGGTGAAGAGCGCGAGATGAAAGATGACGCCGTTCTTCTCGTGCGCGAGGCCGAGGATCGCGTCTTTGCTAAAGAAGCCGCTGAAGGGCGGGCAGCCGATGAGCGCGAGCGTGCCGATGAGGAATGTGCCGAAAGTAATCCGGAGTTTTCCGGCCAGGCCGCCCATCCGCCAGATGTTCTGCTCGTGATGGAGCATGACGATAATCGAACCGGCGCCAAGGAAGAGGAGCGCCTTGAAAAAGGCGTGCGTGAAGAGATGGAACATCGCCGCTTCGCCGGAGGCCAATCCCACCGCCATGATCATATAGCCGAGCTGCGAAAGCGTTGAATAGGCGAGGATGCGTTTGATGTCGTCCTGTTGTGTCGCAATCAGCGCTGCCATCACCGCGGTGATAGTTCCAATCCATGCGATGACAGTGAGCGCTTGCGGTGAGGCTTGAACGAGAAAGCCGACCCGCACGAGCATGTAAACGCCAGCCGCGACCATCGTCGCAGCGTGGATCAACGCAGAGATCGGCGTCGGACCCTCCATCGCATCCGGCAACCAAACATGGAGCGGAAATTGCGCGGACTTGCCGACCGCGCCGCAAAAAATAAGAAGCGCTGCGACCGTGAGGTAGCCGGGATGACTCGTGATTCTTCCCATCTGTCCCGCGACTTCCTGGAAGACAACCGAGCCCGTCGCCGCCCACACCATCAGGATTCCAAGCATGAAACCGAAGTCGCCGATTCGATTAGTCAGGAACGCTTTGTTGGCTGCATCGGCCGCGCTATCGCGGTGGAACCAGTGGCCAATGAGCAAATACGAGCTCACGCCGACCAGTTCCCAGAAGATGAACATCATGACGAAGTTGTTCGCCAGGATGATGCCGAGCATCGAAAACATGAAGAGCGAGAGCGACGCGAAGTAGCGCGATTTGCCGGCGTCGTCCCGCATGTAGCCGAGCGAATAGATGTGAATCAGCGCGCCGATGCCAGTGACCAGGACCAGCATTGTCTTGCTCAGCCCGTCCAGAATGAAGCCTAGCGGGACGTTGAGAAACGGTTTGATGTCGATCCAAGCCAGCTCAAGGGAGGACTGGTTCGGTGAAGCAAAGATCGCGCAGCTGAAGGCGAAACCAATCAGCGCTACGCCGACCGAGACGACCGAACTAACCGTGCCGGAGCGCCGTGTGAACAGAACAATCACGCCTGCCGAGAGCAGCGGCAGCAGGAGGACATACCAGGGAAGAGCGCCGGTCATGTGAGTGGTTGTAGCCACGTCCCTGTGGGACGTGCGGGGACGGACATGATTACGGAGCCAACCCCCGCACGTCCCACAGGGACGTGGCTACACGCGGACTGCGAGGCTGGGCGTCGGTCGCTCATCGGCTCAGAACTTCAGGCTGCTGATGTCCTCGACGTGGGTCGTTTGTCGCGCGCGGTAAAGCGCTACGATGATCGCAAGCCCAACGGCCACTTCGGCGGCGGCCACGGTGATGATGAAAAAGACAAAGACCTGCGCGTTATAGTTCGGCAGGCCGTCCGGGCCGACGCGGTAGCGTGAGAAAGCGACGAGCGAGAGGTTCGCCGCGTTCAGCATCAGCTCGAGCGACATGAAGATAATGATGATGTTGCGCCGCAGCATCACGCCCGCGAATCCGATCGTGAAAAGCAGGCCGCTGACGAGCAGATAATCGCCGAGCGTGGCCATGTTCAGCGCAGCTCCCGTTTGCTGAGCACAATCACGCCAATGGTCGCGACCAGCACCAGCACGCCGATGATCTGAAATGGCAGATTGAAGTTGTCGAAGAGAAGCAGTCCGACCGCGCGAACGTCATCTGTGCGCGCCGCGGGCAACGCGGGAAACTGTTGCTTCGCGGCGCGGAGCTGTCCGACGACGAAGTAAATCTGAACAAAGAGAGCGAGCGCAACCGCGAGGCCGCCGGCGAAAGCCACCGCGTTGATCTTACGCCGTTCTTCCGCGCGTAAATCGAGCAACATGATGATGAAAAGAAACAGCACCATGACGGCGCCCGCGTAGACCAGGACCTGGATGATGCCGATGAAAAAAGCATCGAGCGACATGAAGAGGGCGGACAGCCCGAGGAAACTAATGACGAGGCTGAGCGCGCTCGCCACCGGATTGCGGTTAATGACGACCGCGGCGCCGAAGATCAGCATTAAGGCGGCGAAGACCCAGAAGAGCAGAGCGGGCATGGCAGCGCGTTACTTCTTCTCGTTCCACTTCAAGACGACACCATTCATGACCCCGCCGAGCTCGAGCAGCTTCTCCTTGTCGTGGACCATTTCCTCGCGAGTGAAGCCGGTGATTGCGTAGTCCTTGCGCAGGAAGATGGCCTGCTCCGGGCAAACCTCTTCGCACATGCCGCAGTAGATGCAGCGGATCATATCGATATCGAACTCGTGAGGATACTTTTCGACTTTGGCGAACTTGTCGTCGCCCGGCAGCTCGCCGGGGATAATCCTTATCGCGCGAGGCGGACAGATGAACTCGCAGAGCTGACAAGCGACACAGCGAATGCGGCCGGAAACGTCGCGCACCAAGGCCGGCGCGCCCCGGTAATGCTCCGGCATGTGGCTGTCCCACTTTTCTTCCGGATACTGCATCGTCACCTTCGTGCGGCCGAAGATCATGTTTTTGAAATGCTTAAACGTGATTGCCATTCCGCTGAAGATCGCGGGCAGGTAAGCGCGCTCCTTCCAATTGAGTTTTGGGCGCGAAACGGTGATGGCCATATCTTATCTCGTGCTCCTGCTCGTGATCGTAATCGTGCTCGAATTCTGCTCGTTTCGATTACGAGCACGATCACGAGCATGAGCACGAGTTAGGGCAGGCATATCAAGGAGGGAAATACGCGATGATGATGGCGGCGACGAAGATGTTTACGAGCGCGATTTCGAAAAAGAAAACCCAGCCCAGGCGCATCAGCTGGTCGTAGCGAAAACGGGGCAGCGTCCAGCGCACCCAAATAAAGATGAAGAGGAGAGCGATGACTTTGCCGAAGAAAATCGCGATGTTGAAGAGACCACCGGCGATTCCGCGCCATCCCTCGCCCGAGCCGTCGATCAGCGCCCAATGGAAACCGCCGTTCCATGAGGGAATGGGCAGGTGCCAGCCGCCGAGAAAAAGGGTCACGATGATGGCTGAGCCGGTGATCATGGCAACGTATTCGCCGAGGAAAAAGAGCCCGAACTTCATCGAGCCATATTCGGTGTGATAACCGCCCACGAGCTCCGTCTCCGCTTCGGGCAAATCGAAGGGGAGACGGTTCGTTTCGGCGAAGATGGCGATCGTGAAAACGACGAAGGAAATCAACATCGGAAGCGCCAGCAACCACTTACTCAGATTGGTCCAATCGCCGACGAACGGCGCGATCATCCAGCCGTGCTCGATTTGATAACGGACGATGTCGGTTAAGCGCAGCTGGCCGACGAGGAGGAAAACCGGAATGACGGCCAGCCCTAACGAGAGCTCGTAAGAGATCATCTGCGAGCTGGAGCGAACGGCGCCAAGGAACGGATACTTTGAATTCGACGACCAACCGGCGATGACGATGCCGTAGACGCCAAGCGAGGCGATCGCGAAGACGAAGAGGACACCCACATTAATGTCGGCGATGACCATCGGAATGCCGAAGAGCGTGCTGCCGAACGGAACGACGGCCAGAGTCGTGATTGCCGGAATCATGGCCAGGCAGGGTGCGAGCCAATAGTAGAAAGTGTTCACGTGCGCCGGCGTGAAGTCTTCCTTGAGGAGGAACTTCATGGCGTCGGCGATCGGCTGGAGCAGGCCGGCGGGGCCGACGCGATTGGGTCCGACGCGGTCTTGAATAAGCGCGCTGATGCGACGCTCGGCGTAGACGCTGTAATTCATGATCCCCAGCACCACCGCGAGAAGCGCTGCGATCTTCGCGAAGGTGATTCCGATGAAGACGAGGTCCATCGCAGCCCCTAATTGGCGGCCTTTTCGGATTCGGGTTTGTTGCCTTCGCCCTTGGCCGGTTCAGCCGGCGGTCCCGGACTCTCGTCGATCGTCATGATCTGCACGCCGAGGTCGCCGATTTTGCTTAAATTCAATCCGGCGAACTCCGGAATTGTGTGGCTCATCTGAGCGAAGACTTCCTCGATGGTGTAGATGCCATTCTGTCCGGAGCATGCCTGGATGAGATCCCGCAAGATCTCCCAATCATCACGCGCCTGACCCGGCGGACGAATCGCGCGATTCAGCCTTTGGAGCCGGCCCTTTCCATTGACCATCGAGCCGCGCTTTTCGGCGAAGCCCGAAGAGGGCAGAAGCGCCGTCGCGCAATTCGTGGAGGGGTTTTCCATGAGGTCCATCAAGACGAACGCAGGCAATTGCGAGAGAGCTTCCGCGGAGATGCCCGCATCGAGCGGGTTCTCACCGAGCGCGACCAGACCTTTCACCTGTCCGCTCGCGACCGCCTGGGCGATGCGGGGAAGTTGCGCGCCGGGTTCGCCGGCGATTCGCAGCAAACGCGCCCCGTTGGTGTTGGGATTGCGATCTTCGCTCAGCAGAATGTCGTCGCCCGGACCACGATGCGGCACGATGTCCATCATTTGGACGCCGAGCACATGCGCCAGTCGCGAGGTGAGCCACAGCTCCTCGTTCGTCATCCGCCCGGAAGCAATGATGGCGATTTCCCAGCCGTTGAAATGTTTCAGTTGTGCGGCCGCGTGCATGATCGCGGTCTTCCAATTCGTCGGAACGAGCTTCTCGCCTGTGTAAATCTTCGGTTCGAGCAGCCGTTTCTCGGAATGGAGGTAATCGAAATTAAGCCGGCCGTAATCGCACATCCAGCTCGAGTTAACTTCATTGTTCTCGCGCGGTGTCTGCCGGTGGATGACTCCCTCACGCGTGCCGATCAATGTGTTGCAGCCCGTCGCGCAACTCGTGCAAAAACTCTTCGTCTCTTTCAAGAACCAGACGCGCATCTTGAAACGAAAGTCTGAGGAAGTGAGCGCGCCAACCGGACAGATGTCGACCGTATTGAGCGAGTAATTATTCTCGAGCCGTTTGCCCGGATGCGCGGTCAGGACGCTGTGGCTGCCGCGGTCGATGAAGCCGAGCACGTCATCCTTCGCGACTTCCTGGCAGAACCGGATGCACCGCGAGCACAGGATGCAGCGTTCGTCATCCAGCGTGACGCGTGGGCCAAGTTCGATGTTCTTAGGTTTCTTGACCTTGTCCTCGAGGAAGCGCGATTCGGCGTTCCCATATTCAACGCTAAATTCCTGAAGCCGGCATTCGCCCGCTTGATCGCAGATTGGGCAATCGAGCGGGTGATTGATGAGCAGGAATTCCATCACCCCTTTGCGACATTCGTCGACCAGCGGAGTCGTTGTGCGAACGCCCATGCCTTCCGCCACATCCTGCGCGCAAGAGATCTGTGGGCGCGGCATCCAATTGATCACCGGCATCCCATCCGGCCCCAGCTCCGGCTTTCGATCCGGTCCCATCTTCGGCATGCCTTGTTCGATCAAGCACATCCGGCAATTACCCGGCGAGCTGAGCTTCTTGTGGTAGCAGTAACGCGGGATGTAGCTCCCGGCCTGCTCGCAGGCCTCGATCAGGCGCGTGCCTTTCGGAAATTGCTTCCAGACGCCGTCGATTTGGACGTTCACCATCTGCGTTGGCGCTGCGACGGCATCGCTCATATCACACCGGCCGTGCCGGCTTTCTCCCAACCTGGATCACGCGCCAAAGGCCTTGTTTCCATGACCTCGTCCCGGTCGTTGATCAATTCGCTGGAAGTAAATTCCGGCGGCAATGCTGGCGGCACGGGCTTCGCTGCGCGCGCTTCAAATTCATCGCGGAATTTGTCGATAAAACTTTGGGTGGGCCAGGCGCAGGCTTCACCGAAAGCGCAGATGGTGCGGCCGGCGATGTTGTCAGCCACGGTTTTCAAGGTGCGCGGATCGTCCACGACGCCACCGCCGAGCATCATGCGATCGGTGATCTTTTTCATCCAGAGCGAGCCTTCGCGGCATGGCGTGCATTGGCCGCAGCTCTCATGCGCATAGAACTCGTTGATGTTGTTCAGGGCCCAGACCATGTCGCGCGAATCGTCGAGCACGATCACGCCGCCGGAGCCGGCCATCGAACCGGCGGCGGCGAGGGAGTCGAAATCCATCGGGATGTCGTTGATCGACATTGCGCGATCGGCCATCGAACCGTCCGGCTGCTTCTCCTTGATCGTAAATGTTTCGTCGGCCCGCAGAACCTTGGCGGAGCTGCCACCTGGGATGACGGCTTTAAGTGTGCGTCCAAACTTTAATCCACCCGCCATCTCGTAGATGAGCTGGCCCATCGTAACGGCACCGACTTCGATCTCGAAATAACCGGGCCTTTGCACGTCGCCGCTCACGCAAACGATCCGGGTGCCGGTGTTGTTAGGCCGGCCCAGTTGCGCATAATTCGCGCCGCCCATTTCAATGATGTGCTTCACATGGCAGAGCGTCTCGACGTTATTCACGATCGTCGGGGCCATGTAGAGACCGAGCACGGCCGGGAAATAAGGAGGCTTAATCCGCGGATAGGCGCGTTTACCTTCGAGAGATTCGATCAGGCCCGTCTCCTCGCCGCAGATGTAGGCGCCCGCGCCGCGATGGATGAAAATCTCGCAATCGAATCCAGCGCCGAGGATATTCTCGCCGAGGAAATTCTTCGCGCGCGCTTCTTCGATGGCGCGCTCGAGGATCTTCGCGCCCTCCGGAAACTCCCCGCGGATGTAGATGTACGCGGTCTTTACGCCAAGGGCGAAAGCCGAGATCAACATCCCTTCGATCAACTGATGCGGATCCTGATGGATGATGTAGCGGTCCTTGAAGGTGCCCGGTTCGGATTCGTCGGCGTTGCAGATGAGGTAGACCGGCTTTTTCTCGTCCTGCTTGATGAACCCCCACTTCACGCCGCAGGGGAATCCCGCGCCACCGCGACCGCGCAGTCCGGATGTCTTGACCTCGTTCACGATCTCAGTCCGCGACATCTTCACGGCTTTTTTCAGTTGCTCGTAGCCGCCGCTGCGAATGTAGCAATCAATGTCGGGCGTCCAGCCTTCGCTCCCGATGTTCTTGAAGATCAGGCGGCGCTCACACGCGTCCGGGTGCTGGCTGACGGCTAGTGACTGAGCCGAAAGCAATTGCGCAGCGGCGTGCGGTTGAAGACTTTCATGTAGAGCGTCATCAACCATGCAAACCGGCGCGGTACCGCAACTGGCAAGACATTCCACGAACTCGATGCTGTAGTTTCCGTCGGCGCTCACCGCGACCGGATTGTGCATACCGGTGTCGTGATTATTGCGGTCAATGCCAGCCGCGGCCGCAAGATTGTCCATGAGCTGATAGCTGCCGGCCATCGCACAACTCAGCGTGCGGCAAACGCGGAAGTGCTTCTTTCCTGCCGGCGCCTGCCGATACATCGGGTAAAAGGTGACCAGTTCGAGGATGTTGATCGGCTCCAGCCCGAGTTTGTTCGCGATCCAGCAGACGCCTTCGTCGCTGATAAAACCGAAGTGTTCCTGCCAGAGATGCAGCAATGGCATCGAAGCGCTCCGTTTCCGATCAGCCGGATAACGGGCGATCGCTCGGTCTATTTCCCGCTCCAGATCAGGGGGCACGCCTTTAGCCGGGGGTGTCACGAGCCGATGACCTAATTGGTCAGGGTGGTTTCCTTCGATTCGACCTTGTCTTCCCAGAAGACGATCATCACCTTGTCGTCGCCTTGCGTGTAAACGTAAGTCGTTTTCTGCTTCACCTCGTAGTCTTTTGTGTCGACGGAAGTGGGCATTCCGAGGATCGATTCCACCTGCTTCTTCGCCATCCCCGCGGTGACTTGATCGACGTTTGCTTTCGTGAGGCGTTTGCCCGGCTGGCAGGCAACAAGCGCAAGGCTGCACGCCAGCAACAAGGCAGGCGCACGCACGGAAAGGCGATCGATTCCCATCTCAGACTTAGCCGGCGAAATTAGGGCTCGCGTCCCAGATTCGTGTCTTTGCTATCGAGCTCGTCGTTCTTAAAAGTGATGAGCGCGAACTTCTTCCCGTCTTCGTATCGGTAGGTCGTCTTCTTAAAAATGACCATGTCCTTCGTCTCAGCGGTCGTCGGCGAACCGAGGATCGTCTCGACCTGACCCTTTGACATGCCCATCGAGATCTGGTCGTAATTGGCACTCGTCAGCTTGGAACCGGAAAGCGCAGTGCGATTGCAGCTTGAAAGGGTGAGCAGGAGAGCAGCGCAAAGAAGGAAGGCATTTCTGAGTGGATTCATAGAGTGGTCATCTGTCGCATTCGCCCATGACGAAGTCCAGACTGCCGAGGATGGAAACGACATCGCTGAGACTCGAGCCAGGCAAAAGCTCCGGCAGAATGCTGAGATTCACGAACGAGGGCGAGCGAATCTTTAGCCGATGCGGCACCCCGCCGCCTTTGCTGTTAATATAAAAACCGAGCTCTCCCTTCGGATTTTCGGCGCCGAAATAAATTTCGCCCGGCGGCGCGTCGAGCCCTTCGGTCACGACGATGAAGTGATGGATGAGCTCCTCCATCTTCGTCATCACGCGGGATTTCGGTGGTGGCATGTTCTTCCAATCCACGACGTTGATCGCGCCGTCCGGTATCTTATCCACGACCTGCCGCAAAATTCGCACGCTCTGCCGCATTTCCTCGATCCGCACCAGATAGCGATCGTAGCCGTCGCCGGCCGTGCCCACGACCACCTCGAAATCGTAGTTCTCGTAGTCGAGATAGGGGTGTTTGCGCCGGAGATCGTGCTCTACTCCACTTCCGCGCAGATTTGGACCGGAGAGTCCGTAGGCGATGGCGCGATCTTTTGGAATCACGCCCACATCGCGGGTCCGATCGACAAAGATTCGATTGCGCGTCAGTAAGCGGTCGATCTCATCGAGCTGCGGGATAAAATCGTCGAGAAACTTGTTAAGCTGCGGGAAGAACGAGTCGGGCAGATCGCGAATCTGTCCGCCGACACGGGTGTAAGAAGTCGTAAAGCGAGCGCCGCAGATTACCTCGCAGAGATTGTAAATTTTCTCGCGCTCGGTGAACGAATACATGAAGACGGTCAACGCCCCGAGATCGAGCGCCATGGCGCCGATCCCGAGAAGATGCGCCTGAATGCGCGCAAGCTCGCAGCACAAAACGCGAATTGCTTTCCCGCGCGGTGGCAATTCCCAACCCATCAACTTCTCGACCGCCAGCGCGTAGGCGACGTTGTTCGCCAGCGGCGCAAGATAGTCGAGCCGGTCCGTGTAGGGCACGAACTGGTTGTACTGCATGTTTTCCGCGATCTTCTCGTCGCCGCGGTGCAAATAACCGACATCCGGAGTGGCTTTGGTGATCGTCTCGCCATCCATCTCGAGGACCAGGCGCAAAACGCCATGTGTGGCTGGGTGCGACGGTCCCATGTTGAGCACCATTTTCTCGCCGATATCATCAGCTTGCTCGGCGAGGCGCGCTTCCGCCGTCACCACTCGACTCAAAGGGTCGGGAGATTCGATTTCGCGCGTCGTGAATGCCATAAAAGGATGGTTTATGCTTCGCGCGCGGAGATTCTGGCGCAAGCCTATTCTCGCGCAAGCGGGCTGTTGGGCTTGGAGGATCGGCCGTGCGCAGACGGCCACAAAAGTGCCAGACGCGGAAAGGGCGCCGAATCCGAGGCGCCCGCGCTCACGGCACCGCGGCTGAATTGCCGCGGTGCGATTTTTGGTTTGCTAGCGGATCAGAGTTCCTTCCAAAACGCGCTGTACGGCTCCACCCGGCGGAAGACGTTTGCGTTCTGGTAGAACTTGATCATGTGACGGCGACCGGCAGTTACATCCGACTTACTGATCGACCCTGGGCTCAGGCGCCATTTCATAGCTCCCTCTGCCGCAAGCCGATCGAGTCCTGCGATGCCGCTGCCCCGGACAACCTGCGCGTCGGTGACGTTACCGCCATCATCGAACACGAGGTTGAGCACCACTGAACCCGAGACGCCCTGATCGAGCAGGGTCCGCGGGAGCACTGGCGCTGGCTTCGCAGCCCACTGTGCCTGGGCCGCGCCTGTTCCGAGGAACAGAGCAACGGCCGCAACCACTACATAGGCTGCATTTCTTGTGATATGAGATGTTTGGCTCATGCCGCGATGATGACTAGTTTCGCGCGTAAGGGCAAGGCTTAATTACAGACCAAAAATCCGACGATTCAGGACATTTTTACTTCTGGCTCGCCGCGCATTTTCCCGCAAGTTGTCGGGATGGCAAAAATCGCGCTGCTTTTTTCCGGACAAGGCGCGCAAAGCGTGGGGATGGGGAAGGAATTGGCGGCGCAGTTCCCCGTGGCCGCGGAGTTGTTCGCGGAAGGCGACGCGCTCCTGGGCCGGAAGTTGAGCGAACTAGCGTGGCAAGGTCCGATCGTAAATCTAACGAAAACTTCCAACTGCCAGCCCGCGCTTTACGTGCATGGTCTCGCCTCCCTGGCCGCGCTGCGGGAATGCGCCGGCGATCTCCGGATTGAAGCGACGGCTGGCTTGTCGTTAGGCGAATGGACGGCACATGCCGCGGCGGGCACCTTCGATTTTGCGACGGGCTTAAAGCTCGTCGAGCAGCGTGGAAGTTTCATGGAAGCCGCTTGCGACGCGACGGCCGGTGCGATGGCTGCGATGATTGGCGCAGAGGAAAGCGCAGTGCGTGCGCTGGCGGCCGCGACCGATGTGGATGTGGCGAACATCAATTCGCCCGGCCAGATCGTCATTTCCGGCGAAGCCGCCAAGGTGGAAAGGGCAGTGTCGCTGGCGAAAGAACATGGCATTCGACGGGCCACGCTTTTGCAGGTAGCCGGCGCATATCACTCGCGCCTGATGAGCAGTGCCTCTGCGCAACTCGGAGAGGCGATGCGGGAAACAGAATTGCAGATGCCGCGCTTCCCGGTGGCGAGCAATGTGACGGGCGAACCGGCGGCCTCTCCGGA
>Ga0136617_10004199_pt1 | contig 12887 bp, 12 predicted proteins | sample AntDrymUQ3222106_2_FD_129672 | JGI IMG/M metagenome (GOLD analysis project Ga0136617, IMG submission 129672) | Polar desert sand microbial communities from Dry Valleys, Antarctica - metaG UQ322 (21.06) | ecosystem: Environmental > Terrestrial > Soil > Desert | place: Antarctica: Dry Valley...
CCGTACCGATCTCGAGGTTCCACGTCAGCTTAGACTCGCGGATCGAGCGCCGCGAGGCTCGGCCCTCGAGTCTGGCCGGCTTCGTCGTTGGCTCACTTGCCGGACAGGGTCGGCCGATGCGCCTTGAGGCACACGCGCATGGGCGTGGCGGCTCCGCGCCATTGGCAGCGAGATCTCGGCCGAGAGTAGGGTGGCGCGGTACTGATCGGCGTCGTGCTGTTCTCGGAGTCGACCGTGGCGAAGCTCGACGCTCACGGCATCACGCCGGAGGAGGTTCGCCAGGTCAGCGATGGCGATCGGGTCGTGATCAGTAACCCGTGTCCGCGCGTCGAGGGCTCCGTGCTGATGATCGGCCCGACGCACGGCGGCCGGATTCTGACGGTGGTGCTCAACCCAGAGCCCGTCGACACGGGCGCTTGGCATGTGCGCACCGCCTGGGAGTCGAGCGCCGCGCAGATCACGCGTTACCGGCGAGACCGTAGAGGAGCATGATGTAGGGATGCAGCACGACGACGAAATCACCTCCGACGAACTCGATGGCCTGCTCGACGAGACGGAGACACTGAGCGCTATCAGCCCTGCGGACGGGACCGAGGTACGCCTGTTCGTCGCGATCGATCCCGAGACGATGCACGAGCTCGAGCAACGAGCCGCCGCCCGGGGCACGGCCCTGGACGTCGTGGCCGCGGACGCCCTGCGGGCCGGCGCACACGCCGCCTGACTCGGCTTTCGCGATCAGCAGCTCACCCGTAGCTCCCGGTCCGGGGAGCGACCTCTCGCGCGCCCGACCCGCAGCAGCGATTGGGCACCAGTGCCCAATCCGCCCGAAATCCCTGTTGCCAGCGCGCCCCGTTTGACGTAGCCGCCGACCTCACCAGCGTTGCCCTCAGCCGATCAGATACACGCGAGGCTCGTCAGCGCAAGACGTGTCGCGCAGGCAAAGCGTTCGGGCAAGGCGACAGGCGATCAGCGGAGCCCGGCCGAGTCGGGGCCACGCCGTCCTGGCTCCGGAGGCAGGGTGTTGGTGGAGCGCACGCGGGCGGCAGCGACCTTGTCGGAGCCCCTGCTCGAGCTGGCGGCGCGGCGGTTGCGGACGCTCGGCCATCCCACCCGTCTGCGTCTGATCGGGCTTCTCGTCGCCGGACCGCGATCGGTGAGTGATCTCGCTCGCGAGCTTGAGCTGCGGCGCAACTTGGTGGAGGTTGTCCCGTGCGCCGACCCGCCGTGCAGCGGGGACGTTCTTGCAACCTTCACCGGCGAGAACCGCGCACGCTGCCGGATCTGCCCGATCAGCGGTCGGCCAGGCGCATAGGCCCGGCACGCCTATGCCCGCGCCGCCCGCGCCGCTGATTGTCGCGCGCCGATGGAGCTGGTCGGGAATGATGCGACAGGACGCTTGTCTTGGTGGGAGTGCGACTCCCCCAGCAACGTCGAAGCGCTCGACCTGGATGGTGGCCCCCGCGGCTTGCGCTCCAACCGGGGGGTGACGCCGTCGCGTCCCCGGCGCCCGAGTCGTCGGGCAGGTGCACGCCGGCTCGCCGGCACCGGCTCGTGCCCGCCGCCAGACGCCTCTTCAAGCATCCGCGCCTTATGCCCTACCACAGGCTGATTCTCGCGGTCGTGCTGATCAACGTCGGCGTGCTCTGGTACCACCTCGACCGCGGCGACTGGCTGATCGACGACGGGAGCGCCCTGTCGGCGCTCACGGCGCTGACGCTGGTGAACTTCACCGCAGCGGTCCTCATACGTCAGCAGAACGTCCTCAACATCCTGTTCGGGCTCGCAGGTCGCGGATCGCGTTCCTGGCCGCTGTGGATCCGATGGAGCGTCTCGAAGGTGCACCACGTCGGAGGCATCCACGTCGGCGGCGCGCTCGCGGGGACGGCGTGGCTCTGCGCGTTCGTCGGCGTCGCGATCGTTGCTCGCGCGCACCACCCCGCGAGTGTGTCCGTGACGACCCTCGTCCTCTCCGGCTGCCTCGTCCCCTTGGCGGTCCTCGTCGTGGTCTGCGCGGCCCCGCCGGTGAGGAGCCGAGCCCACAACCTCTTCGAGACGTCCCACCGGTTCGGCGGTTGGACGGCCATCGGGCTCTTCTGGGCGCTGACAGTGCACCTCGCTCTCCACCGGCGCGGCGACGCCGCGGCGGTCGAGACGATCGCGTCGAGCTGGCAGGTCTGGGTGCTCGCGATCCTTACGGCGAGCGTCGCCTCGCCCTGGCTGCGGTTGCGGCGCGTCCCGGTGACGGTCGAACGGCCCTCCTCCCATGCCGCCATCGTCCGCTTGGACTACGGTGCCACGCCGGCGTTCGCGTCGGCGGTCGCGGTCAGCCGCAGCCCGCTCCGCGAGTGGCACGCGTTCGCGACCGTGACGATCCCCGGTCGATCCGGATACCGGTTGCTCGTCTCCCGCGCCGGCGACTGGACCGGGCGGTTCATCGACGATCCACCGTCCCACGTCTGGGTGAGAGGTACCCCGACGTCGGCGCCCATGGCCAAGGTGGCGCTCCTGTACGAGCGGGTCGTCTATGTGGTCACCGGCAGCGGGATCGGACCGTGCCTCGGGCAGATCCTGGCCGCTCGCGTCCCCGCGAGGCTTGTGTGGTCCACGCGCGACCCGAGGGCCACCTACGGTCAGGATCTCGTCGACGAGGTCGAGGCAGCGCAGCCCGATGCCGTGATCTGGGACACGACGCAGCTCGGCAAGCCCGACCTCGTGCAGTTGGCCTACCGGTCGTATCAGGACTTCGATGCGGAAGCCGTCTTCGTCGTGAGCAACAAGGCCACGACCCGGCGGCTCGTCCACGACCTTGAGCGGCTCGGCATCCCGGCCTTCGGGCCGATCTGGGACTCCTGAGCCGCAATCCGCCGGCCGGCTCCGCCCCGGCCAGCGATCACGCGCGAGATGGTCGCGGTTCGAAGGAGCCTCGATTCTCGGCTGACCAACCAGCCCGCCGCCGCCGCCTTCCATGGAGGCTGTCGCGCAAACTCGGCGGGCCGGCTGGGAGTGAGGTGACGCGCCGCCCGATCCGGTGTACGAGGTCTTGTGATCGTGCTCGCCAAGACCGCGGCCCGTGTGGCGGTTCCGGCGATCATCGGCACCGTGCTCGTCGGCTCGCTGGTTCTGCCGGCCGTGCTCGCCGACGAGGAAACCGGCCTCGGGCCGGGATTGATCGGCGCCGCTCTGCTGCTCAGCCCTTACCTCATTCTCTCGCTCGCCGGCGTGCGGACCCCGACGGTCGCTTGGCTCACGGTCTTGGGGCTGCTGGTCGGGAGCACCGTCTTCGGGCTGCTCACCGCCGGCTCGAGCTCCACCGGCGGACTGGTCTTCCTGTGGCTGGTGCCTGCTCAGTGGGTGCTGTCATGGTCGGCGGCGCTGCTGGGGTACGGGGCGTTCAGGGGCCCCTCGAGCGGACGATCGCGACCTCACGAGCGATAACCGCGCTCGACGCGGTCGTGCCGGCGCTCGGCTGCGGCTGTCGGTCTCGCGGGCGGATCCCGGCTGCAGGCGTGTCGCCGCCTGGATAGGCGGCGACCGCCATCGAAATCCGCCGCGCCCATCACACGAAGGCCCGGGAGCACGCGAACCGCACTCTCTGCGGCGCGCGTACCTTGCGACCAGCCTCCGCTAGCAACCCGAGTAGCTGAGATCGTCGTGGTCGACGGCCTCGTACAGACCCCCGGACGTGTCGTGCTGGATGGTGTCGAACGGATCGTCCGTGTGCTCGCTGCCCGACGTCTGGTGCTCGAGGTCGTCGAACGTCGAGCCCGCTTCCATCAGATCGGAGTGCGCCGGAGCGAGGATCCACTTGAGCTGGCAGGGGTCGACCGGCTTGACGGTGGCATCGGCGACCTGAGCGCCGATCGAGGGGGCGATGGTCGCCGCGGTCATGACCGCGAGCGTGGCGATGCGCTTCCTGGTGAGCATGGTGGTGCCCTTCTGGATGGTGGTGGACGTGTCGGCGGGTATGACCTCGGGAGCTCCGACGTGGTTGGCCGGTTGCGCATCGCCTGCGCGATTTGAAGATGGGGATTCCCGCGCGCGCGGCGCCGGCTGACGAAGACCGCGCCGGGAACCCGGCGTCCAAGCGGCCAACCTGCGTCCCGGACGGGGGGTCGTTCCCGGCGACATCAACCATCCCCAGGAGGGGAAGTCGCCATGTTCAAGTCGATTGCCATCGCCGCGACGCTCGCCACGCTCGGCGGCGCGGCCGCCGCCGTGCCGGCCGGGGCCGCGACGTTCACGGTCAAGAACGCGAACGACGCCGGTCCTGGCTCGCTCCGCCGCGCCATCAGCCAGGCGAACGCCGTCGGGCGCCAGGACGACATCGTGTTCGACATCCCGGCCGCGGCTTCGCACGTGATCACCCCGGCGAACGACCTCCCGGCGGTGACCTCGCCCGTGAGCATCGACGGCTACACCCAGCCCGGCGCCACGCAGGCCACGGCAGCCGCACCGGCGCAGCTGGTGGTCGTCATCGACGCCGTGAACGCGACTCGCGCTGTGGAGCTCAACACGGGCGCGAGCCTGATCCGGGGCCTCGTGATCCAGGACTCCACCGGCGGCGCCGCCGCCGACGGGCTCCAGGTCCAGGGCGCGAACAACCGCATCGAGGGCAACTACATCGGCACCGACGAGAACGGCGAGAGCCTCGGCATGTGGAACCTGGCCGACGGCGTCTCGATCACGGGCAACGGGAATCTCGTCGGGGGCGCCGCGGCCGCAGCGCGCAACGTCATCGCGGAGACCAACGACGACGGCGTGACGATCGTCGGCGCCGCCAACGTGGTCGCGGGCAACAACCTCGGCCTGCCGCTCGGGGCCGCGGCGCTCGGGAACTTCGGCGACGGCCTCTCGATCAACGGCAACGGCAACGTCGTCGGCGGCACCGCGCCGGGCGCTCGCAACGTCATCTCCGAGAACAACGGCGACGGCGTGCGGATCAGCGGCCAGAACAACCGGATCGAGGGCAACTACGTCGGCACCGACGACAGCGGCACGGGCGCGGTCGGCAACATCGGGAACGGCGTGGCGATCGGCGGGAACGGCAACATCGTGGGCGGCACCACGCCGAAGGCCCGCAACGTGATCGCCGACAACAACGCCGCCGGCGTCTGGCTCAACGGTGACGACAACGTCGTCGAGGGCAATGCGGTCGGCACCGACGTCTCGACCGCCGCGGCCGCCGGAAACGACGACGGCGTGCGGATCACCGGCGATGGCAACCGCGTCGGCGGCCCCGCCGACGGCGCGGAGAACGTGATCTCGGGCAACGACACCGGGGTCTTGGTCGAGTCGGGCACGACCAACCTGGTCCAAGGCAACCTCGTGGGCACGGACGGCACCGGCGCCGCCGAGCTCGCCAACCACGACGAAGGCATCCTCGTCACCTCTGACGTCAACACGATCGGCGGAGCGGCACCGGGGGAGGGCAACGTCGTCTCGGGGAACTGGGACGCCGGCGTCAGGCTCGCAGAGCACGCCACGCACAACCGCGTGGAGGGCAACCTGATCGGGACGGACCTCACCGGCGCGGCTCCGCTGCCCAACGAGGACGGCGTCGTGATCGAGGCCTCCAGCCGCAACACGATCGGCGGGTCGGCCGCCGGCGCCGGCAACGTCATCTCGGCCAACGAGGACGACGGCGTCAGGCTCGCGCCCGACGGCGAAGCGACGCCCGACGGCAACACGATCACCGGGAACGCCATCGGCACCGACGCGGCCGGCGCGCTCGACCTCGGCAACGGCCTCAGCGGCGTCCGGATCGAGGGCGGCGACGGGAACGGCGTCGGCAGCGTGAGCACGAGCGTCCCGATGAACACGATCGCCCACAACGGCGTCGACGGCGTCACCGTCGAAAGCGGCGTCGAGAACCCGATCGTCCGCAACTCGATGTACGACAACGGCGGCCTCGGCATCGACCTCGAAGCCGACGGCGTGACGGGCAACGACGGGTCGCCGGACGGCGACTCCGGCGCCAACGAGCTGCAGAACTTCCCGACGCTCGACGACGTCGGCACGGTCATCCGGTTCGACGAGGAGACGAACCTCTTCGAGCTGACCACGACCGTCGACTGGACGCTCAACAGCGTGCCCGAGACCGAGTTCCGGCTCGAGTTCTACGCGAGCGCGCACTGTGACCGGCAGGGTGAGAGGCTTCTCGGCTCCACGATGGTGACAACCGACGCCAACGGCCACGCCGAGGGCACGGCGGACGTCGCGAACCTGACGCCCGGCGAGGTCGTGGTGGCGACGTCCACCCTGTACGTGCCGTTCTTCGGCGTACCGGCTGCCCGCGAGATCGACCCCCAGCCGGTCATCGTCCAGTCGTACCGGTCGACCTCCGAGTTCTCGCCCTGCGAGGGCGCCTGACGCCGCATCGCGGCGGCACCCGCGTGGGTGCCGCCGCGCGTCGTCAGCGGACGGAGATCAGGACAAGGGCCCGGGGCGCCGCGGCGCGTGCACGAGGTCTTGCACGCCGTCCGATCGCCGGTGTGGCGGCGCCAAGAGCGCTACGGTGGCGGCCGCGGCGGCTCGGTCGGCTCGCCGAGGCCAAGTGGGCACGGGAGCCCGTCGGAAGGGAACGCCGTGCCCAGTCGTGCCGTCGCGTCGCTCTTCGCTGCGCTCCTGGCGATCGCCGCGTTCCCGGCGCCCGTCGCCGCGCAGCTCGGGAACTGCCAGGCCGGCGCGGGCTGGACCGCACCGCTCCTCGAGCCGGCGGGGGAGCTGGTGGCGCTCGTCAACGCGCATCGGACCGGGCGCGGTCTCGCTCCGCTCGCGGTCTCGCCGGCCCTCACGGCGGCGGCCGAGTGGAAGGCGCGCGACATGGCCGCGAACGGCTACCTCGACCACGTGGATCGGGGCCCGCCCGCAGACCGCACGCCGGCCGAGCGCATACAGGCGTGCGGCGTTCCGCCGCAGGCCATGGTCGGTGAGAACCTCGCGGAGGGATTCGGCACCGCGGCCGGCGTCGTGCAGGCGTGGCTGGCCTCGGATGGCCATCGCGGCAACCTCGAGCACACGTCGTTCACGGCGACGGGCGCCGGCGTCGCGCGATCCGCCGCGGGGACGCTCTACTGGACGCAGGACTTCGGCGCGCCGCCGGGCGCCGGCTTGCCGGGGCCGGCGCCGGCGCCGCTGTCGGGTCGCCTCGGCGCCGGCGCGGACCGGCCACCGGGAAGCTCCGCGCCGGCCACGGCGCCACTCGATGCGGCGCACGCGGTCGCCTGCCGCCGGGTCCGCCGCGCCGCGCGGTGCCGACTGGTCCTGGGCTCGGGCCCGGTCACCGTGAGGGCGTGGCTGCTGCGCGATCGCCGCATCCTCGCCCGCGGCGTCCGGCACGCCAGGGCCGCGGGCACGACGCGCATCCGCCTGCGCGCGCGCCGCGCGCTCCGCCCCGGGCGGATGCTGCTCCGGCTGCGCGTCGGCGAGGCGCTCGTCCGCCTCGTCGTTCACTTGCGCTGATCGCCCGAGCGCGAGCGCGGTCACGCGGCGCCGGGCCACAGGGGCGACACCTCGGCGCGGCCGGTCAGGGGGCGATCCGCTGGCCGGGCCGGCGCAGCCGGAACCAGCGGTGGTCATAGGGCTCGAGCGCGAGCGTGCGCTCGCCGTCGAGCGCCAGCTCGGCCGGGCCGAACAGGTCGACCAGCACGCCGTCGGCGTCCAGCGCCAGCCGCGCCTCGGTGGCGCGGCCCGCGAGGTTGTGCACGGCGACGATCGTCGAGTCCTCCCAGTCGGCGCGATGGACGAACAACGCCGGATCGTCCTGTGCCAGCAGCGTCCACTCGCCCCAGCCCAGCTCCGGGCACTCGCGGCGGCGGCGGATGAGCCGCTCCATCCAGTTGAGCAGCGAGCCCGGCTCCCGCCGCTGGTCCGCCACGTTGACCTCGGGGAAGCCGAACGGGCCGTCGGCGAGCACCGGGCGTTCCGTCGCACCGGCCGTCGTGAACCCGGCCTGCGGCTCGGAGGACCACTGCATCGGCGCGCGCACCGCGTAGCGCCCCTCGATCGCCGGGTTCTCGGCCATGCCGATCTCCTCGCCGTAGAACAGCACCGGCGTGCCGGGCAGCGAGAACATCAGCGAGTAGACGAGCCGGATGCGGCGCGGGTCGCCGCCGAGCATCGCCGGCAGCCGCCGGCGCAGGCCGCGGCCGTACATCTGGAGGTCCTCCTCAGGGCCAAAGGCGGCGAACACCTCCGCGCGCTCCTCCGGCGTGAGCTTGTCGAGCGTCAGCTCGTCGTGGTTGCGGACGAAGTTCGCCCACTGGCAGTCGCCAGGGATCGGCGGCAGCGCCGCCAGCGCGGCCGCGAGCGGTTCCGCCTCCTCGCGCGCCAGCGCGAGGTACATCGCCTGGTTGACCGTGAACGAGAACAGCATGTCGAGCTCGTCGCCCCCGCGTGCCCCGAAGAACGCAGCCGCCTGCTCGGGCGCGAGGTTGACCTCGCCGAGCAGGATCGACTCGCCGTTGCGGCGGCCCATGAAGCGGCGAACGTCGCGCAGCAGCTCATGCGGGTCCTGGACGGCGCCCTCGGGCATGCCGGTCGGCTCGATCAGGAACGGCACCGCGTCGAGCCGGAACCCGCTCAGGCCCTGCTCCAGCCAGAAGCCCGCGACCTGCGCGATCTCGTCGCGCACGGCGGGGTTGGCGACGTTGAGATCGGGCTGGTGGGAGTAGAAGCGGTGCAGGTACCAGCGCCGCGCCTTGCGGTCATAGGCCCAGTTGGAACTCTCGCGATCGGGGAACACGACGTCGCCGGGCTTCTCCTCGGGCTTCTCGTCCGCCCACACGTAGAACTCGTGGAACGGGTTGCCGGGCCCTTCGCGCGCGGCCTGGAACCACGGGTGCCGATCGGAGGTGTGGTTCGGGACGAGGTCGGCGATCACGCGGATGCCGCGGTCGCGCGCGGTGCGGATCGTCTCGACCAGGTCCCCATGCGTGCCGAGCCGCTGGTCGACGCCGTAGAAGTCGGTGATGTCGTAGCCGTCGTCGCGCTGGCGGGACGGGTAGAACGGCATCAGCCACAGGCAGCTGACGCCCATGCCGGCGAGGTAGTCGACGCGCTCGCACAGGCCGGCGAGGTCGCCGGTGCCGTCGCCGTCGCCGTCGAGGAACGTCTCCACGTCCAGGCAGTAGACCACCGCGCTCTTCCACCACACATCGCCGGTGGCCTTGCGACTGGGAGGCACGCTGGGCTCGTACCCGCTGGCCGCGTTCGCACTCCGAGTGAACGGAAGCGGCGCACGCTGCGAACACGGCAGTGTGCACGTAGCCGTCGCGCCGGGCGTCGACCTCCACGAAGTCGAGCTGATGCGCCTCATCGCCGAGGGGGACCACGGCGAGCCGGTGGCCGCGCTCTACGACGCCTATGCCGGCGGGCTCCTGCGATTCGGTCAGCGGCTGCTGGGGGACGCCGGCCGAGCCGAGGAGCTCGTCCAGGAGACGTTCGTCCGGCTCTGGCGCGGCGCGGCCTCCTACGACCCGGCCAAGGCGTCCGTGCGGGGTTTCGCGTTCATGCTCGCGCGCCGGGTGGCGATCGACATGATCCGGCGCGACGCGGCCCGTCCGCGCTCGACGGGGGATGCGCTGCCCGAGGTCGCCGATCCGGCGGAGGAGCTGGCCGAGCGGGTCGCGCGCGACTTCGCGGTGCGCGATGCGGTGGCCGCGCTCGCGCCCAAGCATCGCGAGGTGATCGAGTTGGCGTTCGACCACGACCTGCCCGCGCGCCGCGTCGCGGATCAGCTCGGCGTGCCGGTCGGCACGGTTCGCAGCCGGGTCCACTTCGCGCTGCGCGCGTTGCGCGGCAACCTCGAGGAGCGTGGGATCGATGGCTGACCCGATGACCGAACTGGGCGGCCTGCTGCTGGGCGACCTGACGGCGGAGGAGGCGGCCAGGCTGGACGCGGCGCTCGCCGGCGATCCGGCGCTGCGCGCCGAGGCCGGCTCGCTGACGGCGCTGGCCGGCGCGCTCCGCGCCACTGCGCCGGCACCCGTCCCGGAGCCGCTGCGCGACCGGGTGCTCGGCGCGGTCGCGGCGGCAGCGGCCGACGCCGCCACGCCGCCCGCCGATATCGGCGCCGCGCGCGCCCGCCGCCGTCCGCGGCTTCCGCTCGCGGCCGCCGCGGCGGCGCTGATCGCGCTCGGCGTAGCGCTCGGCGCCGTCCTCGCGCCCCGCGAGGAGCGCCAGCCCGGACCCGTCGAGCGGCCCGCGGTGACGCTCGCGTCGACCGCAGGCCCCGGCACCGCGGTCGTGCGCATCACGATCGCGGGCGAAGGGCGGATCGTGCGGTTGCGCACCGACGACCTTCCGGCCCTCGACAACGACGCGGAGTTCTACGAGCTGTGGTTCGTCGACCCCCGCGATCGCCCCGGCCGGCCGCGGCGCGTGTCGGCCGGCACGTTCCATCCCGACGCGGAGGAGCGCGTCGACGTGATCCTGCACGCGGCGGCCGACCCGGCGAAGCTGCCGATCCTGGCCGTCACGCGGGAGCCGCGCGACGGCGACGGGGCCCCGACGGCGCCCGACGTGCTCGTGTCGCGGCCGTGAAGCTTTTCCGCGGCCGCTGCGAATGCGGATGCGTACGGTCAACTCCAGGAGGCCCCGCATGACCATCCGCTCCCGCTCCACCCGCGTCGCCGCCGGCACGCTCGCCACGCTCGCGCTCGCGGTCCCCGCAGCCTCCGCGCGCAACTATGAGCCCGCCGAGCGCTTCGCCGCGACGGTGGGCGACCAGGAAGTCCTGGTCTTCAGCACCGACGGGCGCGCCAGGCACGTTTGGCTGCGCGGCCTCGGCGAGCACGAGGCGATCGTCGGGCTGGACGTCCGGCCCGCTACCGGAGTTCTCTACGCCGCGACCGACGCCGACCGGATCTACACGATCGACCTCGATGCGCGGCGCGCGACGCCGGTGGGCAGCGCGTTCGCCCCTAGCCTGCTCGGCGAGTTCGCGGGCTTCGACTTCAACCCGGCCGTGGACCGGATCCGCCTGACCTCCGACGCGAACGAGAACCTGCGGCTGGTGCCGGACACCGCGGCGCTCGCCGCCGTTGACGGACCGCTCGCGTACGCCGCCACGGACGCGAGCGCCGGCATCGACCCGTCGGTCGTGGCCTCGGCCTACACCAACCCGGACACCGATCCCGCCACCCCGACGACGCTCTACGGCATCGAGGCGGCGACGGACGCCCTCGTCGTCCAGAACCCGCCGAACGCCGGCACCCTGAACACCGTCGGCAAGCTGGGCGTCGATGCGCGCTACACCGTGGGCTTCGACATCGCGCCCGGAAACACGGGCTGGGCGGTCATGCGTCCGCGCGGCGAGCGGCGCACCGGCCTGTACCGGATCGACCTCGCCACGGGCGCGGCGCGGCGCAGCCTGAGCTTCGGCACGCTCTCGATCCTCGGGCGCGTCCTGAGCTTCGGCACGCACACCGAGATCGGCGCGCTGGCGGTGCTCGGCGGCGGCTCGAAGTACGGCAAGGCTGCGCGGCACGGCCACTAGCCGACGCCTGGGCGGTGGGATCGCGCGCGCCGCGATCCCGCCGCTGCGCCGCTTGCCTCGAGCGGCAGGCGGACGGTGAAGCACAAGCTGCCGGTTCGGTAGCGTTTTGGTTGTGACCGCAACCATCGCCGTGACCCACGTCTCCGATCCCGGCTGTCCATGGGCGTGGTCGGCGGCTCCCCATCACGCGGTGCTGCACTGGCGCTACGGCGATCAGCTCGCCTGGCGGCTGGCGCTGATCGGCCTGGCCGAGCGCAGCGAGGACTACGACGCGCGCGGCTACGCGCCTGCCGGCGGCGCCCGTGGCTACCTCGACTTCCGCCGGCTCGGGATGCCGTTCGACACCCAGCCGCGCGAGCGCAACATCGGCACGGGCCGCGCGTGCCGGGCGATCGTCGCCGCCCGGCGGCTCGATCCCGCCGCCGAGCTGCCCGTCTTCCGCGCGCTGCAGCTCGCGCGCTTCACCACCACCGCCCTGTTCGACACCGACGAGGGCATCCGCGGCGCCCTTGCAGGCGTCCCCCGTGTCGACACCGGCGCGATCCTGGCCGCGATCGAGGACGCCGCGACGGAGGATGCCTACCAGGCCGACCGCGCGCTCGTGCGCACGGCCTCCGGCTCGCCGACCGAGTTCCAGGGCAAGGCGGCGAACACCGACGGCACCGTGCGCTACACGGCGCCGTCGTTGCTGTTCGAGCACCGTGACGGCGCGAGGCTCGAGGCCGGGGGCTTCCAGCCCGTGGAGGCCTACGACGCCGTGATCGCCAACCTCGACCCGACGCTGGAGCGGCGCGCGCCGGGCGCGGACGTCGCCGAGATCCTCGCCGCGTTCCCCTACCCGCTCACAAGGCGCGAGGTCGCGGCCGTGATGGCGCCGCACCTCGTCGCGCCCGACGACCGCGCCGCCGAGGAGGCGCTGATCGAGGCGGCCGCGCGGGGCGCGGTGCGGCGCGAGACGATCGGCGGGGGTGCGCTGTGGCGGCTGGCGTGATCCCGCCCCGCGCTACCGCACATCGCGTACGCGCTCGCCCACCTCGCGCGGCGCACGGCGCTCGCACGTTCGTGCGGGTGGTCATGTGCTTCCTCCTGGCCGAGGCTCCGGGGATGCGGCGTCCGGGCGCTCGCCGAGGGCGGGGCGGAGCACCCGCTGCTCGGTGACGATGGCGGTGACGAGTGCCGCGGGCGTGACGTCGAAGGCTGGGTTCAGCGCGCCCGTGCCGGGCGGCGCGGTGCGCCGGCCGTCGATCACGAGCACCTCCTCGGGGTCGCGCTCCTCGATCTCGATGTCGGCGCCGGTCGGAGTGCGCAGGTCGATCGTGGCTTCGGGAGCGGCGACGACGAAGGGCACGTCGGCGTGGGCGGCGGCCAGGGCGTGGGGGAGGGTGCCGAC
>Ga0136617_10004200_pt1 | contig 12884 bp, 13 predicted proteins | sample AntDrymUQ3222106_2_FD_129672 | JGI IMG/M metagenome (GOLD analysis project Ga0136617, IMG submission 129672) | Polar desert sand microbial communities from Dry Valleys, Antarctica - metaG UQ322 (21.06) | ecosystem: Environmental > Terrestrial > Soil > Desert | place: Antarctica: Dry Valley...
ACCAACACCCGGGCCATCGCCCTCTGGCGGTCCCTCGGGTTCGTCGTGGTCGGCATCGTCCCGGGCTCGTTCCGCCACCGCACCGAGGGCCACGTCGACCTGTTGATCATGCACCGGGCGCTCCAGTAGCCGATCACTCGTAGTGGGTGTGTAGGACGATGCCCGGGCGTCGATCGGCACACCCGGTTCGTGGGGTGGGGTTCCACGGCAGGTGACGAGCGGGTGGACGTCCCCGGACGGGCCGGGGTCGTATCGGTATGCTCCCGGCCATCTCGTTCCCCCACGCCGTCCTCGCCGCGCTGCGCCAGTCCACGCGGTGGGCCGGCCTGGCGATCTTCGTGGGCCTGGCGACGCTGGCGACCGTCTCCTCACCGGCATCGGGCCAGGACTCGACCACGACCACCGAGCCGGCGGCTGAAGAGGAGGGGCCGGCGGAATCGGTTCGGGGTCGCCTGCTCGACAAGAAGGGCACCAAGGATCGCGACGACGACGTGCCCGTCGAAGGGGTGGACATCACCGTGGATGAGGCCGGGGGCGAGGAGGTCGGGTCGGCAACCTCGAATGACGAGGGGGAGTTCGAGATCCCCGTGCCCGGTCCCGGTCGCTACGGGGTGACCCTCAACCTCGACACCCTGCCCGACGGCGTCGGCTTCACCGAGGGCCGCAACAGCACCGAGCTCGACGTGCGCCCCAACCAGGCCCGCATCGTCCAGTTCGCGCTGGGGCCCCGCACCCGCAACGTGACCACGACCTTCGACCGGGTCTTGCAGCTCGGCTTCTCGGGCATCCGCTTCGGCCTGATCATCGCCATCACCTCGGTGGGTCTGTCGCTCATCTTCGGCACGACGGGCCTCACGAACTTCGCCCACGGTGAGATGGTCACCTTCGGCGGGATCATCGCCTGGTGGTTCAACGTCCGCGGTGGGCTCAATCTCATCGTGGCGACGGTCCTCGCCGTCGTGGTCGGATTCGCCGCCGCCGCCCTGCTCGACCTCGCTCTGTGGCGCCGGCTCCGCAACCGGGGCATGAGCCTGCTGGCCATGATGGTCGTGTCCATCGGCTTGTCGCTGCTGCTGCGCAACGTCTACCAGATCACCTTCGGCGAGAGCCCCCGGCCCTTCGGCGACTACGCCGAGCAGACCGGTTACATCGTCGGGCCGGTTCGCATCGCGCCAAAGGAGATCTGGGCCATCTCCCTGTCGTTGGTGGTGCTGTTGGCGGTGGCCTACGTCCTGCAGCGCACCAAGATCGGCAAGGCCATGCGCGCCGTGGCCGACAACCGCGACCTGGCCGCGTCGTCGGGCATCGACGTCGACCGGGTGATCCTCTTCGTATGGGGCATGGGCGGCGCCCTGGCCACCCTCGGAGGTGTGCTGTTCTCGCTCAACGAGCGGGTGTCGTTCAACGGCGGCTTCAACCTGCTGCTGCTCATGTTCGCCGGCATCACCCTCGGCGGCCTCGGCACCGCCTACGGGGCCCTGGTCGGGTCGTTCGTGGTCGGGCTGTTCATCCAGCTATCCACCATCTGGGTGTCGCCGGAGCTGAAGAACGTCGGGGCCCTGCTCGTGCTGGCCCTGGTGCTGCTGGTGCGGCCCCAGGGCATCCTCGGCCGGGCCGAGAGGGTCGGATGAGCGGGCCGGAACGGCTCGCGGAAGGACGCACATGGATTTCGAGCTGATCTTCGAGAACGGGCTCAAATCCCTTTTCGGCACCGAGGCCGTGGTGTACGCCCTGGCCGCCATCGGGCTCAACGTGCACTTCGGCTACACCGGGCTGGTCAACTTCGGGCAGGTGGCCTTCGTGGCCATGGGCGCCTACGGACTGGCCATGGGTGTGGTGACGTTCGGCTGGTCGATGTGGCTGGGCATCTTCGTCGGTCTGCTGGCTGCGGTGGTGCTGGCGATCCTGCTCGGCGTGCCGTCGCTGCGCCTGCGCGCCGACTACCTGGCCATCGTCACCATCGCAGCCGGCGAGATCGTCCGCCTCGTGCTCCGCGCCGCGTCGTTCCGCCGCTCGACAGGAGGGGCCAACGGGCTGCAGAACTTCGCCGACCCCTTCTTCGACCTGAACCCGCTCAACGCCGGCAGCTACGGCGTCTGGATCCTGAAGTACAACCACCGCACCATGTGGGTGCTGATCGTGGGCTGGACCCTGGTCGCCCTCACATCAACGGTGGTGTGGCTCTTGATGCGCAGCCCCTGGGGCCGGGTCGTCAAGTCGATCCGCGAGGACGAGGACGCGGTGCGCAGCCTGGGCAAGAGCGTCAACGCCTACAAGATGCAGAGCCTCATCCTGGGCGGGGTCATCGGGGCCCTCGGCGGCGTGATCTTCGCGATCTCCCGGCAGTCGGTGCAGCCCGACAACTACTCGACGGCGTTCACCTTCTTCGCCTACACCGCCCTCATCCTCGGCGGAACGGCTCGCATCCTCGGGCCCATCATCGGCTCGATGATCTTCTGGAGCCTGCTGAGCTTCACCGATGTCACCCTCCGCCAGGCTGTGTCGGCCGACTACATCCCCGGCGACTTCCTGTCTGGCAACAACGTGGGCATCGTCCGGTTCATCCTCGTCGGCGCCGGGCTGGCGGCGCTGATGATCTTCCGGCCGCAGGGCATCTTCGGGAACAAGGAAGAGGTGGCCATCGGTGAACGGGGCTGACGCGGGGCGTGAGGCGACGGGTCCGGTCGACGCCGCCGTCCGCCAGCACGGACTGGCGCCCTGACGTGGATCTGCTCGTCGCCCTGTCCCTCACGGGTAGCGCCCTCGCGATCTACAGCGCGATCCACGCTGCCACCCGACCCGACGCCGCGTTCGCCGCCGTGGGCCACAACAAGGTCGTGTGGGTGGTGGTCGCCCTGTTTGCGCCCTTCGGGTGGCTCGCCTACCTCGGCTGGATGGGGCCGAAGCTGAGGCGCACCGCCATCACCGCCGCGCCCCGTGAGGCCATCCCCCGCGCCGAGGTGGCCGCCGCCCTGTCGGGGGTGGAGCGGGTGCCCGGGTCGGCCAAGCCCGACCCGATCCTCGTGGCCGACGGCGTCCGGCGGACCTTCGGCGGGCTGGCCGCGGTCGACGTCGAGCACCTCGAGGTGCAGCGGGGCACCATCACCGCCCTCATCGGGCCCAACGGGGCGGGCAAGACCACGCTCTTCAACCTGCTCACCGGTTTCGACAAGCCAGACGGCGGGACGTGGGCCTTCGACGGTAAGACCCTCGAGGGCACTTCCGCGCACCGCATGGTCGGCCATGGCATCGTCCGTACGTTCCAGCTCACCAAGTCGCTGGCTCGCCTTTCGGTCATCGAGAACATGAAGCTCGGCGCCACCGGCCAGACCGGTGAGAGCTTCATCGCCGGTCTGGTGCCCTTTCTGTGGCGGTCGGAGGAGACGGCGATCGCGGCCCGCGCTGATGAGCTGCTGGCGCGCTTCAAGCTCGACCACATGCGCGACGAGTTCGCCGGGTCGCTGTCGGGTGGACAGCGCAAGCTGCTGGAGATGGCCCGGGCCCTGATGGTCGAACCCCGGCTGGTCATGCTCGACGAACCGATGGCCGGGGTGAACCCGGCGCTCACCCAATCGTTGCTCGCGCATGTGAAGTCGCTCCGAGACGAGGGGATGACCGTGCTGTTCGTCGAACACGACATGGACGTCGTGCACGACATCAGCGACTGGGTCGTGGTCATGGGCGAGGGGCGGATAATCGCCGAGGGCACGCCGCGGGACATCTCCGCCGACCAAGCCGTGATCGACGCCTACCTGGGCAGCCACCACGACGCCCCGGTCTCCATCGCCGAGGAGGAGCGGATCCTCGCCCAGCTGTCCGAGGCCCGGGCCGACGACTCCGCCGAAGCCGACGCCACCGAGGCCCGATGACCAGCGCCGCTGACGAGCCCGAGTTCGAGATGCTCGACGTCGACGACGACGCCGACGGGGCCGCTCACCAGGATGGCCCCTCCTACGACGGGCCCATGCTCGCCGCATCCGGGATCGTCGCCGGCTACGTCCCCGGCGTCAACATCTTGAACGACTGCTCGCTGACCCTGGCCGACGGTGAGCTGGTCGGCATCATCGGGCCCAACGGTGCCGGCAAGTCGACCCTCCTGAAGTCGCTGTTCGGCCTCATCCCCATCCGCGAGGGCGTCGTAACGTTCCGAGGCGACGACATCACCGGGTTGAAGGCCAACAAGCTGGTCGACCGGGGCATCGGCTACGTGCCCCAGAACGACAACGTGTTCCCCCGGCTCACCGTCGAGGAGAACCTGGAGATGGGCATCTTCCGCAACAGCCGGGCCTTCGCCGAACGGCTGGCCGTGGTGTGCGAGCTGTTCCCGCTCCTGGGCGAGCGACGCAAGCAGCGGGCCGGGTCGCTGTCGGGCGGTGAGCGCCAGATGGTGGCGATGGGGCGGGCCCTGATGCCCGACCCGCAGGTGATCCTGCTCGACGAGCCCTCCGCCGGCCTCTCGCCGCTCTTCCAGGACGAGGTGTTCATCCGATGCCGGCGCATCAACGCAGCCGGGGTGTCGATCGTCATGGTCGAGCAGAACGCTCGGCGCTGCCTGCAGATCTGCGACCGGGCCTACGTCCTCGATCAGGGCAAGAACGCCTACACCGGCGGCGGCCAGGAGTTGCTGCACGATCCGAAGGTCATCGAGCTGTACCTCGGCACCTTGGCGCTCGCCGAGTAGGCCTGGTCTCTCCGTTCTGGCGTACATGGTGCACCGAGAAGGTGCAGGAGGTACGCCAGAACCGCCAAGGCGCGGCTGTGGCCCCGCCGGAGCGGGGCCACAGCCTCCAAAATCAGCCTCAGCGAGGGAAGGTCAGTTGCCTTCCTCGAAGGTCTCGCCGGTGGCGTTGCCCATGTTGCCGTCGGTGCCGTACACGGGGATGTCCAGTGGGCCGATGCCCTGCTTGATCATCTCCGACACGATGCGGGCGGACTCCTCGAAGCCGATGACGACGATGGCGTCGGCGTCAGCCGCCACCAGCTGGCCGACCTCGGCCTCGAAGGTCTGGGCGTCGGGCGAGTAGGCGATGCTCTCGAGCACCTCGCCACCGCCCTCCTCGAAGGACTTGGTGAGATCCTCGTTCAAGCCGTTGCCGTAGGAGTCGTCGAGGTTGATGATGGCGATCGAGGCGTTGTCGTCCTCGGCGATCACCTCGGCCAGCACCGCTCCCTGGAGGATGTCGGAGGGGGCGTTGCGGAAGTAGAGGCCCTTGTCCTCGTAGTCGCTCAGCTCCTTCGACGTGTTGGCCGCGGAGAACATGGTGACCCCGGCGTTGACCACGGCGTCGATGACGGTGAGGGTCACACCGGAGGAGGCGGCGCCGATGATGGCGTCGACGTCCTCGGAGAGGAGCCGGTCGACCGACTGGCTGGCGATGTCGGTGGTGGTGTCACCGGAGTCCGACAGCGTGAGCTCGACGTCCTTGCCCTCGTAGCCTCCGGCCTCGTTGATCTCGTCGACGGCGACCTGGACACCGGCGATCTCCGGTGGGCCGAGGAAGGCGAGGTTGCCGGTCTCGGGCAGCAAGGTGCCGAACTTCAAGGTGCCGTCGCCGGCCCGGTCAGCGTCGACCGGGGTGAGGGGGATGTCGGCGACCTCGGGCGGGGCCTCGATGGTCTTGAACGTCGTCTCGTCCTCGGCGATCCGGTTGTCGGCGCCGAACTGGAGGACGCCGTAGGAACCGATGGTCGGCTCACCGTTCCCGGAGAACTCACCAGGACCGGCCACGCCGTCGAAGTCGAGGTCGGTGCCGGCCTCGGCGAGCGCCAGGCAGGCCGCGTAGTCGGTGCACTTCTCGCCCTCGGTGGTGACAGCGACGATCTCCGCGGCGTGGGCGCTGCCGTCGTCACCGGCGACCACTGCCGCCAGCGCGGTCACGATGACGGCGTCATAGGCCTCAGGGCCGTAGTTGAAGTCCTCGAGGTCGGGATCGATCTCGAGCATGCGATCGTTGAAGGCCTCGACCTCGGGTGTGGTCTCGGGCAGGGGCGTCGTGCCCTTCCAGCCCTCGAGCGATCCCTCACCCCCGCCGCCGGCCTCGGTGGTTGTCTCACCGGCCTCGGTGGTGGTCTCGTCGTCGGCCTCGGTGGTGTCGCCACCGCCGCCGCCGCCACCGCTGCTATCTCCCTCGTCGTCGCTGCCGCAGCCGGCTGCGACCAGCGCGAGAGCGAAGATGAGGGCGAATAGGCGCATCAAGACGCTCTTGTGACGCATGTGGTGTCTGTCCTTCCGGTGGGTGATCGACGGCCGACTCAGGAGACCGACTGCGGCATGGTAGGTGCTCGTCGCCTCCCGTGCCCGAAATGGGTGGCGGACCGTCACGCGATGTTCACAGTCAGCGGCGCCAGGTCATCGGCCCGTCGTCACGCTGTCCTAGGTTGACCGCCATGGCCGAGCTGCTCGCTCCTCTGGCGGCCGCCGACCCCGATCGGGCGGCGATCGTCGACGACGATGGTCGGGTCCGCACCCGAGCCGAACTGGATACCCACGTCAACCGTTTGGTGAGTGGTCTGCGGGCGTCAGGCCTCGACGTCGGCGCCACTGTGGCGATCATGGCCGGCAACCAGATCGAGCTGTTCGAGGTCGTGCTGGCTGCCAGCCACGCCGGTTGGACCGTCGTGCCCGTCAACTGGCACTGGGTCGCCGAGGAGCTGGCCTACGTCCTGGCCGACAGCGGCGCCGCGGCCCTCATCGTCGACGAGCGATGGGCCGACGTCGCCGCCGACGCCATGGCTCGCGCCGAGGCCGAAGACCCGGGGCTGGCCGACCGGCTGCGGGTCCGGGTCGTCGTCGACCGCAGCGCCACCGGCGCCTTCCCGTCGGGTTTCGCCTCCTACACCGATCTCCTCGCCACCGGCTCACCCGGCGAGCCCGACGACCAGCGCACCGGCGGACCGATGTTCTACACGTCGGGCACGACCGGGTTCCCCAAGGGTGTCCGCACGATGCTGTCGGCCAACGAGGGCAGTCCGGCGGTCTTCGGTTTCATCGCCGGCGGGTTCATGGATCTGCTCCAGATGCCCCGCGAGGCGGTCGCCCTGCTGTGCGGGCCGGCCTATCACTCGGCCCAGTTCGTGTTCTCGGTCTTCCCGCTGGTGACGGGAGGGACGGTGGTGTGCCAGCACCGCTTCGACCCGGTCCAGTTTTTGGACCTGATCGACGAGCACCAGGTGACGACCATGCACCTGGTGCCCACCCAGATGGTGCGGTTGCTGAAGCTCGACGAGGAGACCCGGGCTGGCTTCGACGGCTCGTCGCTGGAGCGGGTCTACCACGGCGCCGCGCCCTGCCCCCCCGACGTCAAGCGCCAGATGATCGAGTGGTGGGGGCCGGTGATCTGGGAGTACTACGGCGGCACCGAGGGAGGCTTCCTGACGCTCCTCTCACCTGAGGACTGGGCCACCCATCCCGGCAGCGTGGGCACGCCCACCGCCCTCGTCGAGCTGACGATCACCGATGACGACGGGCGGCGCCTCGGCCCCGGCGAACCCGGCCAGATTTGGTTCCGCAGCCTGCTCGGCACCGACTTCGAGTACCACAACGCCCCGGACAAGACGGCCAGCGCCCACCTGGAGCCTGGGGTCGGCACCCTCGGCGACATCGGCTACGTCGACGACGACGGCTTCCTGTTCATGTCGGACCGCAAGATCGACATGATCATCTCGGGTGGGGTCAACATCTACCCGGCCGAGATCGAGGGCGTCCTCGTGACCCACCCGAGCGTGGCCGACGCGGCGGTGTTCGGCATCCCCGACGACGAGATGGGCGAGCAGGTCAAGGCGGCGGTGGAGCTGATCGAGGACGCCGTGGCCAGCGCCGGGCTGATCGAAGATCTCGCCGCCCACGTCCGGGCCCATGTGGCCGGCTACAAGGTGCCCCGATCCTTCGATGTGGTCGACGCCTTGCCCCGCAATGCCGCCGGCAAGCTCCAGAAGCGCGAGCTGCGCGCCCCCTACTGGGAAGGCACCGGCCGCTCCATCTGACCGGTCATCCGCCGGGAGCGGAGATGTCGACGGGAGTCCAGGTGGGGAAGGAGAGGTGGCCGACGCCGAGGTGATCGACGATGCGCCCCTTGGCCGCCAGCACATCGAGGCAGGGTCGAGCGATCTCGACGCCACCGGCCATGGCCACGTACTCGGCCACCGACAGCAGGATCGGGCCGCCGTCGGCGTCACCGGCGCGCAGCACCGCCTCGACCTCCAGCGTCGGCCGGCACGGATGGGCCGGGTCGACGAGCACGCAGTGGTACACCACGCTCTCGAACACCGAGAGCGCTCGAATCCTCATGGTTTCGTCATCGTTCGCTCGCTGGCGCTCGCTCCGTTCCGGCGAGCTGGCGGACCGGCCTGCGGCCGGGCTGTCTTGCTTCGCCGACCAGCAAGCTGGATCGGCTGCGCCTCTTCCGGGGGAGACCCCCGGACCCCCAGCGGCTGCGCCGGGCTGCGACGCTGTTGCGGGCGTTCGCCCTGGCGGGCGCACTCACCACGTGGCGGACCCGGGGCCGCCTTTGATGGGGCCGACGATGTCGTCGGTGACCCAACCGCCGTAAACACCGCCGTCCATCGGACGGGCCTGCTCGCCGTCGACGAGGCAGCGGTCGACGGACTGGGCGAAGAAGGCCCAGTGCCCGACCAGGCCGGCGTAGGCCTCGACGGGGTGGAGGTAGGTCCAGGCCGCGTTGGCCACGACCACCTCGCCGTCCGGGGTGGCGACGACGAGGTCGCCGTAGGAGGCGGTGCCCTTCCACTCGCAGAACGACCGGGCCGTCGCCGGCCGCAGCAGTTCCATGTCGATGTCGGCCTCGGGCAGGTAGTACGCCGGGGCCTGTGACGTCTCCAGCACTCGCATGGCCCGGGTGGTGTCGGCCACCACGTGTCCGGCGTGCTCGACCACGAGTCGCTTCGAGGTGGGCTCCAGCCGGGGTGGGCGGGGGTAATCCCACACCGACTCTTGGCCGGGGCCGGGCGGGATGGGCACGGGCTCGTCCACCGGGCCATCCTGGCACCGTGACGACGGCGACGGGACCGGTGGGCGACGACGATCCAGCCGACGCCGAGGTCCTCGCCGCCTACGCCGACGCACTGGCCGACGGTGTCGAGGCCGCCCTGCCGGCATGGGTCGAGCGGGCGGTGGCCCACGGCCACGCCGCCCAGAGGCGCAACGTCTCACCCGCGATGGCGGAAGCGGCCCGGGACGCAGGACGGCGCGCCGCAGCCGAGGTCGGCGGGGAGGTGCGGGCCCTGCTGGCGCGCGATGTGGACGACCAGCCCACCGGACCCCTCGCCCTGGTCCGGACCGCGGTGCGATACCCGACCGCGGTGCTCTCCGATGCCGGGATCCCGCCCGTGGACCGTGACGAGGTGGCCGTGCGCCTGCACCCCACCGACCTCTACGACCTCAGCCCCGCGTCGTTCGCCGACCTGGACCCGGCCCTGCAGGAGCCGGGCATCGTCTGGGGCGCGGCCAAGGCCCACGTGGTGCTGGCCCGGCGGCGACGGGAGGGGCAGCGGTGAGCGGGAGAGGGCGCGTCGTGCTGGCGGTGGTGCCCGACCTCATGGACCGGTCGCGCCTTTCCGCCGCGCCCGGTGTCGAGGTGGTGGCGGTAACCGCCGGTGGCGTGGCCGCCGAGCTGGTCTCGCGGGCCGAGACGGGTGTCGACCTGGTGGTGGCCGACGTGTCACGGCCAGGCGTGCTCGATGCGGTGAGCGACCTGTCCGTGCCCGTCGTCGGCTTCGCCCCTCACGTGGACGACGGCCTGTTCACCCGCGCTGCGCAGGCCGGCATCGAGGCTCTGGCTCGATCGGTCTTCTTCCGTCGGTGGCCCGACGTGGGGCCGGCCGTCGTGAGAACGTGAACGGGGGTGGGCCCCGAAGAGCCCACCCCCGTCAGAGGTGTGGGGTCAGACGACCCGGACGTGCAGGGCCTCGTCGCCCTTGCGGCCGGGGCCGACCTCGAACTCGCAGGTCTGACCCTGCTCGAGGGTGCGGTAGCCCTCGCCCTCGATGTTGGAGAAGTGGACGAACACGTCGTCGCCGTCGGAACGAGAGATGAACCCGTACCCCTTCTCGGCGTTGAAGAACTTGACGGTACCGGTAGGCACGGAAGACCTCTATCTATCTCTTGCTTGGATGACCGCATCGGGTTCGATGCGGTCGGGACAGCGTAGAGGGTCTGAGCACCCAACCCGAGCATCGAGCTCATACATCGCTGGGGAGGGCTGGTCTGGTCAGTGCGGGTCCCAGGCACCGGGGCCGTCGGCGAGCCGCGAGACCTCCGGATCGAGCCGGCCGTCGGCCAGATCGGCCAACGTAGTGCGCTCCAGGACGGCCCGCAGGTTGGCCCGCAGGGCGATCCACATGCGCTGGAGGGCGTCGAGCTCCGGGCCGTAGTCGATGTCCTCGGGCCGCTCGCCCCGCACGTCGGCCAGCGGCCCCTCTACGGCGCGGATGACGTCGGCCACCGTGATGGTGTGGGCCGGGCGGCCGAGTCGGTAGCCGCCGACCGCACCGCGTTGGCTGGTGACGATCCGGCCCCGCTTGAGATCCGCCAGGATCGACTCGAGGAACTTCGGCGGGATCCCCTCCTCGGAGGCCAGCACGTGAGCCTTGACCGGCTCAGCGCGAGTCCCGGACACCTCGGCCGCGGCGGCCACGCGGGCCAAGGCGACCCCGGCCCGCACCGCGTAGTCGACCTTGGCCGTCGTCCGCATGTGTGGTCGGCTCCGTGTACGTGGTCCGGTCCGGTGGGGGGCGCTGCGATCATGGCAGGCCGGGGGGAGGCTGGGTTGGGCCGCGACCCCGCTGGTCGTCTCGGCAGTAGTCTCCTACGGTGCCGGAGAGGTTGGTGGTGATCGGAGGGGATGCGGCTGGCATGGCTGCCGCATCGCAGGTCCGCCGACTGCGGCCCGACCTCGACATCGTCGCCCTCGAACGGGGTCACTACACCAGCTACTCGGCCTGCGGCATCCCCTACCTCGTGGGCGGCGACGTTGCCAGCTTCGACGACCTCGTCGCCCGCACGCCTGACCAGTTCCGCCGCGACCACCGCATCGACGTGCGGATGGGCCACGAGGCCATGGCCATCGACCTCGACGCCCGATCTGTCGAGGTGCGCGACCTCGAGCACGACCGCACGTTCCGCCTGGGCTTCGACCAGCTCATGATCGGCACCGGGGCCAAGCCGATCCGCCCCGACCTGCCCGGAATCAACTCCGAGCGGGTGCGAGGGGTGCAGACCCTCGACGACGGCTGCCACCTCCTGGCCCAGGCCCGCCAGCTCGGGTGCAAGGACGTCGTCGTAGTCGGGGCCGGCTACATCGGCCTGGAGATGGCCGAGGCGTTCCACCGCTGGGGCGCCCGGGTCGTGCTCATCGAGGGCCACGAGCGACCCATGAGCCGCACCTTGGATGGCGACATGGGCGATCGGCTCGTAGGCCACATCGAGAAGCTGGGCATCGATGCCCGGTTCGGTGAGCGGGTCGAGGGTTTCGAGCCGGGGCAGGTCATCACCCGTTCCGGTCCGGTGCGGGCCGACATGGTGGTGCTCGGCTTGGGCGTGGCCCCCGAATCGACCCTCGCTGAACAGGCCGGCCTGGAGCTCGGGTCACGCGACAGCATCAGGGTCAACCGGCGCCAGGCCACCAGCGTCGCCGGGGTGTGGTCCGCTGGTGACTGCGCCGAGACCTACCACCTGGTGTCCCAGCGTCGGATCCACGTCGCCCTGGGCACCGTGGCCAACAAGACCGCTCGCGTCGCCGGGGTCAACATGGCCGGCCGCTACGCCACCTTCCCGGGCATCGTCGGCACGGCGGTGACCAAGGTGTGCAGCACCGAGGTGGCTCGCACGGGCCTGGCCACCGCCGAGGCGGAACGGGCCGGGTTCGAACCCGTGAGCGCGGTGGTCGAGGCCACCACCCGCGCCGGGTACTTCCCGGGCGCGGAGCCCATGACCGTCAAGGCCATCGCCGAGCGCGGCACAGGGCGCCTCCTCGGCATGCAGATCGTGGGCGGGGCAGGATCGGCCAAGCGCATCGACACCGCAGCCACCGCCATCACCGCCGGGATGTCGGCCGCCGACGTCATCGAGCTCGACTTGTCCTACGCCCCACCGTTCTCCCCGGTGTGGGATCCGGTGCAGGTGGCGGCCCGGGCCGTCGCCAAGCTGGTGTGACCGTGGACGGGGCGACCTCGCTGTTCGACCCGGCCACCTTCGACCGCCAAGCCGTGCTCGCCGCGGCGGGTCCCGGTGCCGCGCTGGTCGAAACCTGGACCGGTGCCGTCGACCGGTGGGTCACGGCCCTGTTCGCCCGATCGATCGGCGAGGACCCGACCGCCAGCGGGGGACCGCGGGCGGGCTCGTCGACTTCCGATGTAGCCCTGCTCGCCATCGGAGGTTACGGCCGGAGCCAGCTCTGCCCTGGCAGCGACCTCGACCTGCTCCTGCTGCACGCCAAGTCCTTCGACGTCCGGCCCGTGGCCGAGGCGCTGTGGTACCCGATCTGGGACGCAGGGGTGAAGCTCGGTCACGCCGTGCGCACCCCCCGGGAGGCGTTGGCCCTAGCCGCCGACGACCTGGACACCGCCACGGCGGTGCTCGACGCTCGGCTCCTGGCCGGCGACGAGGGGCTGGCCGAGCGGCTGGTCAACGAGGCCGCCGCCCAGTGGGAGAAGCGGGGCAAACGATGGTTGGCCCGATTGGCCGACTCGGTCGACGACCGCCACGCCCGCTGCGACGAGGTCGCCTTCCTGCTCGAGCCCGATCTGAAGCTGGGGCGCGGGGGCCTGCGCGACGTCCACTCGGTGCGGTGGGCCGAGCGCGCTCGCCAGGTGTTGCTCGACGACGACCACGCCTCCATCGACCGGGCTGAGGCGGACCTCCTAGCCGT
>Ga0136617_10004201_pt1 | contig 12884 bp, 12 predicted proteins | sample AntDrymUQ3222106_2_FD_129672 | JGI IMG/M metagenome (GOLD analysis project Ga0136617, IMG submission 129672) | Polar desert sand microbial communities from Dry Valleys, Antarctica - metaG UQ322 (21.06) | ecosystem: Environmental > Terrestrial > Soil > Desert | place: Antarctica: Dry Valley...
AACTGTAGTGAATGCCGATTCCGATCACGCCCGTCAGTAGAGCCGAAAGCGATACGCCAAACTGCGGTGCTAGATAGAACAGAGCGTAAAGCTGGATGAGCAGAGGGGTCGAGCGAATGAACTCCATGATGGATGTAAGGGTCCATCGCACAGCCCGAAGCCGTACACGTCTGCCGATCGCAAGAATAAGGCCAAGAACCGCCGCGATCGCAAAAGCGGCAATCGTCGCCCAGATTGTTGTCAGCGAAGCCCTGAGCAAGGCAGGAAGAATCTCGAGGGCGAAGGTTGGGTCAAACGGGATCACCGCAAGCCGCCCCGTTCAAGGCCATAATTCATGCGGCGTTCAAGCAACCGAAACAACCCGGTTACGCAAAGTGCGATCAGGAAATAACCGAGGAGAACGATGGAGAATGGTTCAAATACTCGCATCGTCGTTTGCTGGATCGTCACCGCCTGAAAGGTGAGGTCCTTGATCGTGATAAGAGATACCAACGCGGTAGCCTTGAGGAGTTCAATCGCCAGATTCCCGAACGGTGGCAGCATGGCGGGTATTGCTTGAGGTATCAGGATCCGCCACATGCGGGTTCCAGGACGATAGTTCAGCGACACGGCGGCTTCGGATTGTCCACGAGGAACATTCTCGATAGCGGCATGGACGATGACCGCGCCATAGGCGCCGTTGCAAAGGCCAAACGCTATTATCGCAGTCGTAATGGGCTGAAGGTGAATCTCGAAAAACGGCAACACAAAAAACAGCCAGAACAATTGCACGAGGAGCGGGATGCCGCGGAAAAACTCGATAAAGATAATAGCAAAGGCCTTCAGCCCTTTTGAATTCGATCCTCGCATAAGGCCAACAATAAACGCGAGGATCAAGGCGACGAGAGATGAGGCCAAGAAGATTGCAATGGTGTTGAGAGCGCCTTCCAGAAACCGCCAACGCGCCTCGAACAAGAGTTCCATAAACCCCTCATCAATCCACCGGGTCAGCCATTTGTGCTAACAATGGCCCGCTGCCGGCCGTGATGGGCCGGCAGCGAAGTCATTCATTACTGACACGCCGAAGCCGTAGTCATGCCCTCTGGGACGGCGTCATCGGCGGTCAACCCGTGCTTCTGCATGAGTGTGAGATACTCAGGTTTGCTCCGCAACTCGAGCAAGCGCTTATTCAGTTCTGCGAGCAGATCGCTGTCTTCGGGACGAACCGCAAAGCTGGTAAGAGCGAAACGTGGCTTTCCTTCAACGACGGGCTGCGTGAAAGGGCTGGCTCGTTCGAAGGCCGGGTCGTTAGCGGTCCGCAATTGCGTTTCAATGAGCAATGTCGTGCTGGCGAAACCGTCTACTCTGTCCGCCTTGATTGCCGCATAGCCGCTTATGTCGTCTGGTATCTGCACGATTTGGCTATCTTTCACGCCCATCGCCTTGGCATTTTCCGCAATAGCAGTGGCACCCGCGGTGACTGCAATCTTGATTTCCGGATCCTTGGCGACGTCCTCATAGCCATGGATTTTCTTGGGATTGCCTGCCTTCACGGCTATGCCATCGCCCTGCAAGTAAAGCGGCTCTCCAAAAGCTACTTGGGCACAACGATCCGGACGGATATAAATCGCCGAAGTCACGAGATCAAAGCGTCCCGCCTTTAGCCCGGGGATGAGCCCCCCAAAAGTGGTGAGGCCGGCGTCGATCTCCTTCACGCCGATCTCCGCGAGCAGTTGGCGAAGCACCTCGATATCGATGCCTGTGAGTTCGCCACTCGGCGTCGCATAGGCAAAAGGCGCTTCGTTCGCAAACCCGATGCGGATTTCGCCTTTTGCTTTAATTTTTTCCAACGTTGATTCTGCCTGCGCCATTCCCGACGCGAGCACCGTGAAGATCAGTGCTTTCGCCAGCTTCATGCCGGCAAACTGCTTGATTTCCATTAACATGCTGCTCTCCTCTCCTGTCTATGTGATCCCACTTTGGCCGTTCGTTTCACCACTCGCTGGGATTGGCGAGGGTAATGTCGATCTGCGATCACGAGGCGCGCTGGCGAGATTCGTGTTCATCGTTGTCCCGGCGCGTCACTCAGATGGGATTGGAAGATGATTTTCCGCTCCACAGCGTTCCAGTTACGCCGATAGCGAATCGATGGTCCGTCGGTGACCTTAAGCAACACAAACGCTAGGCCGGGCGCGCGCAAAGCCTTGGCGGCTTTTTCGAAATTCGCGCGGGAGCTGACCTCAAAAGCCTGGTTTATGCCACATGCGGCGGCGACAAGATGGAGCTTTACCCCCATGCCTGTATGAGTCTGCTGATTCCCGGTTTCTCCATAACGCTCGTTGTCGATACAAAGTATGGCCAGGTTGGAGATCGCCAGAGCGCCTATGGTCGCCAATGAACCCAAGCTCATAAGCAGGTCACCATCACCCGTCACCACAAGCACACGTCGATCCGGTCGGGCGAGTGCAAGACCAGCGCCCATCATGGTGGCGCCTCCCATTGCGCCTCCGAGCATAAACGTGTTGGGCGCTTCGCTGGTGCTTCCAGCAATGTCTTGTGCCGCGCCTGCAAGTCCGGTCACAATGAGAAAATCGCGATGATCGCCCAAAATCTGCGGAACGGCCTCCCGCCGATCGGGTCTTGCTTCCAGCGCTGTTATTCCGGGCTCTCTCATCTTCTAGAATTCCTTTGCCCCAAGCAGGCGCTGCGAAAGCAGCACCGCGATGGATTGGCCAGATTGGAAGGCCATCGTTATCGCAGCTCTTATCGTGCTCTCGGCCAGTGCGGGGTCCTCGACCGCTAGGCATATGACTCCCATGGCTTCCAAGGCCGGGCGCGCGCCTTGGCCCATTGGCACCTGCCATGGATTTCCTTCGCCGAACTGTCCGCGCATGGTAACGATTGTGAGAAACGGGAAGCGTCCGTTCTGAATCAGTGACAGCATGTTGATGCAGTTCCCCACGCCGCTGCTCTGCATCAAGAGGACTGCCTTGGCCCCGCCAAGATGAGCGCCGGCAGCAAGCGCCACCCCCTCCTCTTCCGTCGTCAGGGTGACTGCTTTCACGCCGGGATCAGCAATCGCTTTCTCTATAAGAATCCGATGTCCGCCATCGGGAACGAAGCTGAAAATCGAGACGCCCGCTTCGCGCAGTATGTCATACACCTGTTCTTGCCATGCTTTGTTTGGTGCCACTTGGTGCTCCCGCAGCTCAACCGATGGCCAATGCCCAGTCTTGTCATCCAAGCGCCTAGCGATTGGATTGTCAACAATATTGTTTGGTAAAATGTTAATTCTCTTCTGAGTGTCTCCAAACCGCTTGATCGTGGCACTGCGCCAACACTGCCGAACGACTTGTTGACTAAATGGCTTTCAGACCCGATGAGAAAGTCGCAATCCGATAAGGGCCAGAAATTGTGAGAGCGAAGGAAAGAGATAAAGACGCCGCTATGCGCATTCGGGAAGGCATCGAAAGTGGGCGTTTGATGCCCAACGAGCGCCTCGTGGAGGCCGAAATTTCCGCTTGGTTAGGCACCAATCGCGCGAATGTCCGAATGGCGCTCAGCCGGCTTGAACAAGAAGGTCTTGTTGTGAGCGAGCCTAATCGCGGAGCCAGGGTACGCCGCATTAGCGAGAGCGAGGCGATCGAAATTACTCAGGTTCGCATTGCTTTGGAGGGGCTCGTCGCCCGCGAAGCGGCGTTGCGCGCTACGAAAAGCGACATTGAAAAACTGCAGGAGATCGCGGATGCCATGCGGGCCGCATATACATCGGGGGATCTCTTCGGCTACTCCCAACTGAACGGCAAGTTTCACTCCGAGATCAGGCGAATTTCCGCCCACCAGACGGCGGCGCGAATTCTATCGAGCCTCAACTCTCACATCGTACGGCTTCAGTTTCGCGTCTTCACACTTCCGGGTCGAATTGCCGAATCGCTGGCGGAACATGAGCGAATCATCGCGGCTTTGGCGGATCGTCAACCCGACCGGGCGGAGGCCGCGATGCGGCAACACCTCGATCAAGTGGCCAATGGACTTCGAGCTGCGGCTGCTTTCGTCAACGCCTGATCAATTCCCGGGTGATAACCCATATATTTTACAAACTTGTTGACAATCTTGTATTGATCGATAGGATCCGGCGGTGTTGGGTCCCGTTGGCCCTTGAAAAGCAATGAAATCACAGGGCGTGAATTAGCCTGACCGACGATGAAACTGCAGTTGACGCTATGAGAGGTGCCATTGCGAGCACTCATCGTCTTGGCTCACCCAGAACCCAGTTCCTTCAATGCACAGCTGGCCAAGCTCGCAACCACGCAGTTGCAGGAAATGGGATACGAAATCGAACATTCGAATCTCTACGCCATGAGATTCGACCCATCGGAAGGCCCGCATCATTATGCGCCAGATCTTTTCGATGGGCCTTTCGACGCGCAAGCCCATCAGCGGCGGGCATCCGACCTCAACAGACTGCCGGAGATCATTCAGCACGAGCTCGATAAACTTGAAAAATGCGACTTGCTTATACTTCAGTATCCGATGTGGTGGTTTGCAGCGCCGGCAATACTCAAGGGATGGATCGATAGGGTATTTGTGTATGGCCGAACCTATACCGGAAAAAAACGATACGATCGGGGTCTATTCAAAGGAAAGCGGGCGATGCTGTCGGTTACGTTCGGCGGACCGGAGCCCACGTTCGCGCACAATGGCCGCAACGGCGATATCGATTTGCTGCTCTGGCCAATGAATATGAACTTTCACTACCTCGGATATTCCGTGCTGCCGCCGTTTACGGCATTCGGGGTCGAAGGGGGGCTCAAATATTCCGCTCCTGAGGTACTGGTTGCTCGCCTCCAAGCCTACAAGGAACTATACCGGCAACATCTCACGTCCCTGCCAAACATGAATCCAGTCCCATTCAACGGCTGGGACGATTGGGATGAGAACGGTCGGCTAAAGCCCGGCATCACAGGATACAGCCTCTTCATGAGAGGATCGAAGTAAGTCGGCCTTCACCTCACGTCATAGGCGTATATCGATGGTGGATTACGATCATATAATCGTCGGCGGGGGTTCGGCTGGCGCTGTTCTTGCGAATCGTCTCTCGGCAAGCGGCCGCCAGAAAATTCTGCTTTGCGAAGCGGGAATGGACACTCCTCCCGGCAACATCCCCAGGGAGATTTCCGACAGCTACACCGGCCGTGCTTATTTGGACCAACGATTTCAGTGGCCGTCCCTGACGGTGACGACAGGCCCAACAGCGCATAACAACCCGGATGCACCCCGGCCTCCACTCAAGAAATACGAGCAGGCACGCGTCCTCGGAGGTGGTTCATCTATCAATGGCCAATTAGCCAATCGCGGCGCTCCAGCTGATTACAACGAATGGGAAGCGCGTGGGGCGCGTGGTTGGAACTGGGAATCGGTTCTCCCCTATTTCAGAAAACTCGAAAACGATTGTGATTTTAGCGGACCCTTTCACGGACGGAATGGTCTCATGCCGATCCGTCGCATCGGCGAGAAATTGTGGAACGGCTATTCACTGGCGGCTCTGGAGGCACTGCAAACAGCTGGTTTCGACTATCTTCCAGATCAGAACGGCGAATACCAAGACGGATGCTTTCCTCTGCCCGTCACCAATTCAAGGGAAACCCGGGCCTCCACTGCCACCGCATACCTTGATGCCGAGACGCGCTCTCGCGGAAATCTCACAATTTCGACCGATACAACGGTCGAGCGCCTGCTTTTCGAGAATAGAAAGTGTGTTGGTGTGGCTTCTCGCATCAGCGACAGTGCGGTCGAGTTTCGCGCCAACGATGTCATTGTCTGTAGCGGCGCGATCCATACGCCAGCCCATCTGCTGCGCGCGGGGATCGGACCGCCCAACCACCTCAGAGACATGGGCATCAATGTCGTAGTGCCGCTGCCTGGGGTCGGCCAGGGCCTTATGGATCACCCATCAATCGCCATCGGTTTTTTTCTGAAACCAGTCGCTCGCATCAACGGACTAACGCGCCGGCAAATACTTCTGGGCCTCCGTTTTTCTTCGGGCGTTACTGGTGCGCCGTCCGGTGACCTTGCCGCCATATTCGTCTCAAGAACAGCTTGGCATGCGGTCGGAAAGCAGATCGGAACTGTCAATATCTGGGTGAACAAGACGTTTTCCGAAACAGGGCAGGTTCGTCTCGAACGCTCCGATTTCTCAACGGAGCCGCGTGTGGACTTTAATTTGCTATCGGACCATCGCGATCTAGACCGGCTGATGATTGCTTTCCGGCGCATAGGGATGCTGCTGTCTGCGGACTCGTTGCGCGCGATCACCTCCGATCCCTTTCCAGCGAGCTACAGCGAGAAGGTGCGTCAGGTCGGACAAGTCAACTTCAAGAACAAGTTAATGACGCGGATTGCCGGCTACATACTCGATGGGCCCGCACCGCTGCGCCGTTACTTCATGGACCGTTTCATCGCCGACGGACCGGAGTTCGCCGAAACAATGCAGGACGACTCCATTCTTGAGGCGTTTATCAGGAAGGCCGTCGTGGGAGTATGGCACGCTTCCTGCAGCTGCCGCATGGGAGCACGGGACGACCCGATGGCGGTGACGGACGAACATGGCCGGGTTCGCGGCACAGATGGCCTTAGGATCGTCGATGCCTCGCTGTTCCCAGTTATTCCCTGCGCCAACACGAACCTGCCCACTATCATGGTCGCTGAGAAAATTGCGGATGCAATTATAGGAGGATTCTAAGCACCTGCTGGATGACCCAACTGGAAATCGATCAAAGCCGTCGCAAAGTTTTGAGGTGCTATTTGTACACTGAATTTAGGAGGTGATTGTTGGCTGACAAACCTAAAATGCGTCGAGAAGTCGAAAAAGATGACTTCCACTCCATAGTTCTGCCACCGGACGGATCGCTGCTAGGCGGCCGATGGATTAGCACCGGCGCGCGTTTCGCTTTGCTGAACAAATTTTCGCAGAATGTTATTGCTGAGATTTCCGAGGCCACCCCGGACCAAGTCGAGCAGGCGGTGATTATTGCGAGTACGGCGTTTTCCCGCGGCGGTCCGCCGCCGGTGCGGCGCGCCGAATATTTGAGACGGTCTGCCCAGCTTCTTCAAGAGCGACGCTCGCAATTTCTGGGCCTTATGGTTGCTGAAACCGGTTTTACCATCGCTGAAGTGAACGGAGATATTGATCGCACTATAGTTACGCTCGGTCTTTGCGCGGAAGAGGCGACACGTATTATCGGCGAAACGGTAAGTTTTTCCTCGACCCCGGGCCAACATAACCGTCTAGGCTTCACCCTTCGCGTTCCGTTGGGAATTGTCTGTTGCATAACTCCGTTCAATTCGCCTCTCAACACGGTTGCTCATAAGGTGGCGCCCGCCTTGGCTGCGGGAAATTCCGTAATACTGAAACCCTCGGAACTAACCCCCCTTACCGCCGCTCTCTTCTGCCAACTTCTGCTGGACGCGGGGGTGCCGGCAGACTTTCTCGCACTACTTCAAGGTAGTGGGAGTGGCATCGGCAAACAACTGGTAGCAAACGCGGCTATCTCTTTCTACAGCTTCACCGGCAGCACCCGCGTCGGGAGAGAGATTCAGAAGGGCGCAGCCCTACGCAGGACCCAGATGGAACTCGGCAGTATCGCATCAACAATTGTTTTCGCGGACGCAAATCTCGATAAGGCGCTCCCGAAAATCGCCGCAGCCTCGTTCCGGAAGGCCGGACAGGTCTGCACGTCAGTCCAGAGGCTCTATGTAGAAAGGGCGGTTTTCAAGGACACAGTCGAACGACTGTCTGAGGAGGCAGCGTCATTTCAGACTGGCGACCCCCGCAATCCCGAAACCCGTCTCGGGCCGATGATATCGATCCAATCTGCGAAACGCGCGGCGACCTGGATTGAAGAGGCCAGGCAGGATCAAGCGCGCGTGCTTGCCGGTGGATCGCGGAACGGTGCGATCCTCTCGGCCACGGTCATAACTGACGTCAGAGACGGAATGCGCGTTATCGAGGAAGAGATCTTTGCACCATGTGTGTCAGTCATGCCTTTCGACAATTTTGATTCCGCAATCGCGCACGCTAACAACACGCCGTTTGGTCTTGCCGCCGGGATCTTCACCGAAGATCTGGCGCGCGGGATACAGGCTGCCCGAGGCATGCGGTTTGGCGCAATTCATATTAACGAGACATCGAGTGCCCGGTCCGACGCAATGCCATTTGGCGGGGTAAAAGAATCAGGCTTCGGCCGCGAGGGACCTGCCTATGCCATACGCGAACTAACGGAAGAGAGGCTCGTCACGATAAATGGATATGATTAGGTTGCTGATCATACGAGTCGTACGTTTAGCAATGGTGATAAAGCAGTAATATCAACTGCGCGTTCTATCATTATCAGACTATTGCCGGACGACGCCGATGCCAGTCGGTGGTTTGTTGGTAGGCGTGCGCAACGGCGAGGATGCGTGTCTCGTCGAAATGCCTACCCACTAATTGAAAGCTCGCGGGCAGGCCATTTGCAGTGAAGCCGGCCGGAACACTTGCCGCTGGAATACCAAGATAATTTATGGCGCGAGTGAATTTGACGATATCGTCGGTCACGGTGCCCGAAACCCCGTCGGTTTCCATCGAGATGGGAGGTACCGGAAAGGGAATACAAGGCAGAAGCAGGAGATCGACACTAGCGAAAGTCTGCTCCACAAACCGCGCGGCAAGTTTGCCGCGCATCGACATCGCCTCGAAGTAGCGGGTCGCTGGCAGATACAAGCCCGTTTCAAGCCGACCGCGCACGTGAGGCGAGAAGTCCTGTGGATTATCAACAAGTTGGCGCCGGTGTAACGCAGCCGCCTCGATTACGAGCACCGCCCTGTTGAGTTCGTTGATCACCTCAAAACTGCTTATGTCAGCCTCGACGATTTTCGCCCCTAAATTTTGGAAATTCGCGATGCCGTCCTGGAGGATTGCAAGAACCTCGTGATCGACACCCTCAAGATCACGACGCGGCAACACGCCGATACTTAGATCAAGGCCCCCATTGCCGAGCGCAGCTGTGTAACTGACTCGTGGAGCGTGGGAAGTCAGCGGATCGGAAGCATCAGGGCCGGCAATTACGTCGAGGAGCAGCGCGCAATCGGCAGCGGTACGTGCCAACGGGCCCACGCAGTCGAGCGAAGGCGAGAGGGGGGTTACCCCATCCTTCGCGATCAGGGAGTAAGTAGGTTTCACTCCGGTGATGCCACAGGCGCCGGCGGGGATGCGAACCGATCCACCTGTGTCGGAACCGAGCGAGCCTGGAATGAGCCGCGCTGCTACAGCCGCGGCCGAGCCGCTCGACGATCCGCCGGTTATAAAATCCCGGTTCCAAGGATTACGGCAGTAGCCGAGGTGGCCGTTGTATCCGGTAGGACTGAGCGCGAACTCGGACATGTGCAGCGCTCCGATGTGAATTGCTCCTGCCTCGGCGAGCCGCCGCATCGTGCTTGCTGTTCGGGTGGCGCGATGGTCCCGCCGGACCTTCGAGCCGGCGGCCACGAGGCGTCCGGCAACTTCAAAGAGGTCTTTGTGGGCCATGGGTACGCCATGAAGTCGACCATGGTTGAGACCTCGGCTTAAATCTTGGTCGGCCTTGGCGGCCGACGCCATGGCTTCGTCGGCGTAAGTCGATACTGTGCAGTTTAGATCGCGCCCGATGGTTTCGAGCGCGTCGAGGCTCCGTTTTGTTGCTTCACGCGAACTGATCTCTCCAGTGGCGATCAGTGCCGCCAGTTCGGTAAGATCAAGATCGAGAATCTGCATCAGCTTCAGCCCGGCGCGCCGACGCGTCCAGCACTATCATGAAGTCGGCAGGTGAGAGGGCAAGGTCCATTTCGAGGTCGGCAATCGCACGCACCCGATCATTGGTCCGGTATGCGAGGCCGGCGATACCTTGGCCGGTCCATTCGGCATTTTCTAACCCCTGCATCGCGAGCAACGCATCGTCAGGGCGCTCTGTGTTCATAGCTCTCTCCACTATTGAGACGGCGCTTCAGGCAATTACGAGCCTTAAAACGTCTTGCTGCTCAATTGTATATTGTTATCAATTTCAGCGGAATTCCTCCCAAGGGACAGACATATTCATACCATACCCCGCAATTGTTAGCATCAAAATTTGTTGACAATATTGATAACATGTTGTCCTATCGCTTGGAGGTATCCGTGCCCCTTCATTTCGCTGCCGAGGAATTTGCCGCTCGAAAGGCCGAAACCATCGCTCGCATGGAGCTCCAGAGCGTTGATGGGCTGCTGCTGTTCCGGCAGGAGAGCATGTATTATCTCACAGGCTACGACACGTTCGGGTACGTTTTCTTTCAGTGTCTCTACCTCGGTGCCGATGGAAAGATGACGCTTTTAACGCGTGCGCCGGATGCTCGAGCGGCTGGTTATACTTCAAATATCGAAGACATAAGGATTTGGATTGATCGGCCCGACGCTAATCCTGCCGCCGATTTGAAAGCCATTCTTCACGAGAGGGGGTGCGCGGGCCGGCGGCTGGGTGTTGAATGGGACGCTTATGGTCTAACGGCACAAAATGGCCGGATGCTGGCCACAGCGTTGGAGGGATTCTGCCGGTTGGAAAATGCTTCGCTGCTAATTTCCGGTCAGCGCGTGGTCAAGCGTCCTGCTGAGCTTGTTTATGTTCGCAAGGCGGCCGAATTAGCTGATCGTGCGCTGGAAGAAGGGCTTAGGCTAGCGGCGCCGGGGGCATTTGAAGGTGATATTCTTGCAGCTATGCAAGGGGCCGTCTTCAGGGGCGACGGCGACTATCCCGCTAACGAATTCATCATCGGTTCTGGTCCTGCATCGCATCTTGGACGCTACACTTCGGGGCGCCGCCATATTGCGGCGGGCGAGCAGCTCGTCTTGGAGTTGGCTGGAGTCTATCGACACTACCATTCCTGTTTGATGCGTGTAGTGACGGTCGGTAAACCCAACGCGCGCCAGACGGAAATGCAAAATTGCGCGCTCGATGCACTCGAAGCCAGTTCGAATGCTTTGCGGCCTGGCGAACCCATTGGAAACGTTTTTTTGACCTATATCTCGACCATCCGGAAGGCCGGCTACGTCCAGAACAACCTTAATGCATGCGGCTACAGTCTCGGCACCACGTTCTCGCCGAACTGGATGGATTGGCCCATGCTCTATCGCGACAATCCCGTGATCGCGGAACCCGGCATGGTTTTTTTCCTGTTCATCGATATTTCGGACAAGGGAACGACCACGGTTCCGGGCGAAACATTTCTCGTTACCGACACGGGATGCGAGCGCCTTGGAAAAGCTCCGATCACTTATGCGACTGAAATGTAACCCAGAGCTCGGAAAGGAAACACGGCATGGCCCAATACCCATTCAACCGCATTCATCACATCCATGTCGTGGTGCGCGACATGGAAAAGGTCGATGCCTTCCTCCGATCGATCGGCATCCCTCTTGTCGACTACGATCACCCCGGCAATTTCGTACTTCTAGAGGGCCTCGACGCTGAAACGCACGCATCCATCCACTACAAGTATGCTCGTATCAATGAAATAGATTTTCAATTCATGTCCCCGAAAGATGATCGGCCGAGCCGGCATAAGACGTTCCTCGATGCCCATGGCGATGGTGTCTACAGCGTCGGCTTCCTTGTCGATGATGTCGACGCGGCGGAAGCCAAGGGTGTTGAATTGAACTTGCGTGTTCAGCAGAAGGGCCGCCACGAAGATGGATGGGGATTTACGTATTTCGATACGGCGGACACGCTTGGAATCAATTTGACGGTTCGGCAGAAACCTTACGTCGAGCGTTGAGCACATGAGATCAGGAATTGAGCGATACCCGATGGGGCGGCAATCGAGTGGGGAATTGAAGTGGAAAGTCGCGAGGTGATTTTCGTTTGACGTCAGACTTCGATTAGTATTGTATACTTATGTATTCAATACATAATTCAACGATAATTCTATTGCAATTCTCTAATGAGACGGTGGTTGGACGAAAATTCATGGAGGATACCAAATTCGACGTGCTTGTGGTCGGTGCTGGCAACGCGGCGTTGTGCGCGGCATTGGCTGCTGAAGAGGCGGGAGCAAAAGTTGCCATTCTCGAATGCGCGCCCGTAAGCGAAAGCGGCGGCAACAGTCGATTTACCGCCGGCGCCATACGCTTTTCTTATTCGGGGGTCGAAGAGCTTCTTCAGGTAGTTCCCGACCTGACGGATGAGGAGATCGCCGGCACGGACTTCGGCTCTTATACTGAAGATCAGTTTTTCGACGACATGGCGCGCGTGACCCAGTATCGCGCAAATCCGGACATGGTGGAGTTGCTGGTGCGGCGAAGCCTGTCAACAATGAAATGGATGCGGTCCAAGGGCATTCGCTTTGTTCCAATCTATGGGCGCCAAGCTTTCAAGGTCAACGGGCGCTTCAAATTCTGGGGCGGATTGACCATTGAAGTTTCGGGTGGAGGCCCCGGTTTGGTTGATGCTCTGACCAAGACCGCTGTATCGCGGGGTATCGTTATCTTCTATGACACGCGAGCTACGAAATTGATCTTCGACGGGAAAAAGATCGGTGGTGTCGTTGCAAGACAGAATGGCCAGTTCCTCGAATTCGGCGCGCATGCCGTTGTACTGGCTTCGGGCGGCTTCCAGGCTAATCCGGAGTGGCGGGCGCGCTATCTTGGACGTGGTTGGGAACTTGCCAAAGTTCGCGGAACCAGATTCAACACCGGCGGTGGCATCCAGATGGCACTCGAAATCGGCGCCTCGTCGTGCGGTAACTGGTCGGGTTGCCATGCCGTCGGATGGGATCGAAACGCGCCGGAGTTCGGCGATCTAGCGGTAGGTGATCAGTTTCAGAAGCACTCATACCCATTCGGAATTATGGTGAACGCAAAG
>Ga0136617_10004204_pt1 | contig 12880 bp, 13 predicted proteins | sample AntDrymUQ3222106_2_FD_129672 | JGI IMG/M metagenome (GOLD analysis project Ga0136617, IMG submission 129672) | Polar desert sand microbial communities from Dry Valleys, Antarctica - metaG UQ322 (21.06) | ecosystem: Environmental > Terrestrial > Soil > Desert | place: Antarctica: Dry Valley...
CTCGTAGCCGCCGAGTCCGGTGACCAGCACCTGATACGTCGTCGCCACCGGCGAGATGAACATCGCCCACGCCCCGTCCTCCTCGGCGGCACCGAGCCCACGATCGGCGCACGAGAAGAACGGTGGGTCGAGTTGGTAGTTGTAGTCGTTGGACGCACCGGAAGTCGTGTAGAGGGCGACGAACCCGTAGGCCGCGGGGTCGTACCCTTCGTTCTCGTAGTCGGAGAAGAACGAGTCGGACGCCTCGCCGGGATCCCATCCGAGCGATGACCACAGATCGGGTGCGCTGGTGGGATCGACGGCGATGGCGATCGACGTGCCATCGGCGAACGGCTCGTCGTGGTCCGCGATGTCGGCCATGTCGTCGGTGGTCGGCACCGCCCAGATCCGTACGGCGTCGCCCGCTTGCAACTCGACGGCGTGTGCAGCCGGTGCTGCAGCGTCGAGCGTGCCCTCGATCACGTCGCCACCTGCGGTCGGCGACGTCCCCGTGGCTCCCACATCGGTGCTCCCGGATGCCGCCTCGCCCAGACCGGGCATCCCCTTGGTATCAACGGTCTCGCTCGCCGCGCCGAGCGTGGCCCGGTCCGTGCCGGCCACGCCTGCCGCGGCCGTCAGCGCGGCGACGCATCCCCCAACCGCGGCGACAGCCCACCTCCGCTCCATGGACGTCGACTCTAGTCAGGGCGGAAGCCCCCTCGCCATGTATCTCTGCGACATCTACACCATTGCGTCCAACCTGTCCGGCGACCCCGGTCAGCGTGTCTTTCGGCACCGGCGCCAACGGCCTGCCGGTCGGGGTGCAGGTGCTGGCCCGGCCCCGGCTGGCGTCATGGGGTTGCGGATGACCCGATGACCGATGTGCGCCGCCGCGACGGCCAACACCGGACCGATCGGGCCACCACGGCGGCTCAGCACGCGAGAACGCCGTGGCACAGCCGGGCCGGTCGAGGCACGGGCCGCCGACGCGAACTCCACACCCTCGACGACGGGGCCGAGACCGCTTGCCGCGGTGCGACCCGCCCACACACCGCGCGACCAACACGCCAGCACCGGCCGGCCCACCAGGCCCACCACCGCCGACGCGAGGGGCGACGCACAGCGCCACGGAGCCAACAGGAACCGGCCATGGCGCTCAACGCATATCGACATCAACGTCGGCGACGACCGCACCGCGGTGTCATAGGCTGATCGCTGTGACGTTGACGGTGACGATCCCTGAGGCGCTGGCGCGCCGGGTCGAAGCGGTCGCTCGCGCCCAGGGACGAGACAGCGAAGCGGTGATCGTCGAGGCGTTGGAACATGCTGTGCCGGTCGACCCGGAGACTGAGGCAGCGGTGAAGACCCGCTTTGGTTTCGTGGCGATCGGTGACGGCCCCGACGACCTCGCCGCACGTCACAAGCAGATTCGCCGCGACCATTTCGCCGGCGGTTCCATCGACGAGTCGTGACGATCCTGGTCGATACCGGGGTGCTGCTCGCGGCGGCGAACCGTCGCGACCGGCTCCACCCCGCAGCCATCGAATGGCTCAACGACGTCGATGACACGTTGGCTGTGACGGTGCCGGTGATCGTCGAGACCGCCTGGCAGATCGAAGCCAACGTCAACCCGGCCGGCGAAGCGGAAATGCTCGCCTCGATCGAGAGCGGCTAACTCGACCGGATCGATCTCACCGACCAGGACTGGACCAGCGTCAGAGAGCTTGTCGCCAGCTACGCCGACCTGACCCTGGGCACCGTCGACGCCTCGATCATCGCCGTCGCCGAACGCCTCAACATCACCACGATCGCCACGTTCAACACCCGTGACTTCACCGTCGTGCGACCCGCCCACCTGGAGGCCTTCACCCTCCTGCCCGCTGCCACCGCGTCAGGCTGAACGATCGTGACCGCAGCTACCGCACCACAACGGTCAGGAACACGCGTTCGCTGCCCAGACGCCCACACGAGCCCGTTCCCGGGCATCTCCGACGTCGCCATCGCAGGTCGCGGTGACGATTGGGCGTCGGAGTGGTGGTGGTGACAACACGCCACCGCGCAACCCTGACGACCAGGGACGGCACGACGATTCCGCCAAACTTGGGTCAGGGGCGTCTGGAGCGGAGCAGGGCGGTCACCGCACCGCCGTCGGCTTGACCGCGTGAGGCCTTCATCACCGCGCCGACGAGGGCTCCGAGCGCCCGGTCCTCGCCCGCCGCGAACTTGGCCCAGGCGCCGGCATTGGTGGCGATGGCGTCGTCGACGAGGGCCTCGAGGGCGCCGGTATCCATCGCTTCGAAGCCCTTGGCCGCGGCGACGGCGTCGGCGTCACCTCCGTCGTTGGCCACCAGTTCACCCAGCACCACCTTGGCCTGGGTCGCCGTGAGCCCGCCGCCGACCTCCAGACGGGTGAGGGCGGCGAGGTCGACGGCCGGTACGCGCGGTGCCGGGCCCTGGTCGGCGTAGGCCTCCTTCACGTGTACCAGCGCCCGGCCGGCGTCGCCCCCCGCGGCCGCGACCGCGTGCACGTAGGCGTCCTGGCCGCGGTCGGTCACCACGGCCACGGCCTCGCCGGTGACCGGCGCGCCGGTGGCGGCGGCCAGGGCCGCTCGCCGGGCGGCGGGTAGCGCCGGCATGGCGGCGCGGATCGACTCGACCCAGGCGGCGTCGGGCACGAGCGGCACCAGGTCCGGTTCCAGGAAGTACCGATAGTCGTCGGCGTCCTCCTTGGTGCGCAGCGTGTGGGTCCGGCCGTCGGTCTCGTCCCAGTGCCGCGTCTCCTGGCGCACCGTGGCCCCGCTCTCGATGAGGTCGATCTGGCGGCTGGCTTCGTACTCGATGGCCCGGCCCAACGAACGCACCGAGTTGAGGTTCTTGATCTCACAACGTGTACCGAAGGGATCGCCGGGATGGTGCACGCTGACGTTGGCGTCGACGCGCATCGAGCCTTCCTCCATCTTGGCGTCGGACGCGCCGATGGCCAGCAAGATCCCCCGCAGTTCGGTGACGTACTGACGGGCCTGTTCGGACGTGCGGATGTCGGGCCGGCTGACGATCTCCACCAGAGGCACGCCGGCCCGGTTGAAGTCGATGAGCGAGGAGTCGCTGCCGTGGATACGCCCACCGGTGCCGCCCACATGGGTGGACTTGCCGGTGTCCTCTTCCAGGTGGGCCCGCTCGATACCGACCCGGTAGCCGTCGGGCAGATCGAGCCACCCGTCGATGTTGAGGGCCACGTCGTACTGGGAGATCTGGTACGCCTTGGGCATGTCCGGGTAGAAGTAGTTCTTGCGGTGGAACGCACACGGCTGGATGGTGCAGTTGAGCGCCACCCCGATGCGCATGGCCAGTTCGACGGCCTGTCGGTTGAGCACCGGCAGGGCCCCCGGCAGGCCGAGGGTGACGGGATCGATGTTGGTGTTGGGCTCGTCGCCGAAGCGGTTGGGGCTGGCCGAGAACAGCTTGGTGGCGGTGGCCAACTCGACGTGAACCTCCAGCCCGACGATCAGCTCCCAGTCGCCGCCCTGCTCCCCATTTCCACAGCCGGATCCGGTCATTCTTGACCGATTCTGCCTGTGGAAATCGTGCTTTCGCCGGCCGACGCGCCCAGCGTGACCCGTCGTTCCAGTTCGGCGGCGACGCGGAACATGACCGGCTCGCCCAGGGCTGGGGCCAGCACCTGCACCCCCACCGGCAGCCCGTCGGCACCGGTTCCGAACGGCACGCTGACGCCGGGATCGCCGGACAGGTTGGAGGGGATGGTGTAGGTGTCGCAGAGATACATGGCGAGGGGATTGTCCGTCTTGTCGCCGAACGGGAAAGCCACCGACGGCGAGGCCGGGGTGAGCAGCACGTCGGCGTGCTGATAGGCGGCAGCGAAGTCGTCGGTGATCAGCCGGCGCACCTTCAAGGCCTTGCCGTAGTAGGCGTCGTAGTACCCGGCCGACAAGGCGTAGGTGCCGAGCATGATGCGCCGCTTGACCTCGTCGCCGAAGCCGGCGGCGCGGGTGGCCATGTACATGGCGTTGGTGTCGGCCGCTTCCACCCGCAGGCCGTAGCGCACGCCGTCGTAGCGAGCCAGGTTGCTGGAGGCCTCGGACGGGGCGATGAGGTAGTAGGCGGTGAGGCCGTACGTGAACGCCGGCACCTGCACGTCGACCACCTTGGCGCCGGCATCGGCGAGGGCGTCGAACGCGGCCTCCAGCCGGTCCAGCACGTCGGGGTCGGCTCCGGTGGGCAGGTCGGTGATGCGGCCCACCCGCAGACCCTCCACCCCGTCGGCCAGCACCCCGGTCAGCACCGGCGCCGGACGGGGAATCGACGTGGAGTCGCCGGCATCGTGACCACCGATGACCTCGAGGACCAGAGCGGCATCGGCCACGGTGGTGGCGAAGGGGCCGATCTGGTCGAGGCTGGAGGCGAAGGCGATGAGACCCCGGCGGCTCACCACTCCGTAGGTCGGCTTCACGCCGACCACTCCGCACAGGGCGGCCGGCTGGCGGATCGACCCGCCGGTGTCGCTGCCAAGGCTCACCGCCGAGAACCCGGCGGCCACGGCCGCGGCGCTGCCGCCGCTCGACCCGCCCGGCACCCGGCTGGTGTCGTGGGGGTTGCGCGTCGGCCCGAAGGCCGAGTTCTCGGTGCTCGAACCCATGGCGAACTCGTCGAGGTTGGTCTTGCCCATCACGATGGCACCGGCCTCGCGGAGGCGGGTGACCACGGTGGCGTCGTAGGGTGGCTTCCAGCTTTCCAGGATCCTCGACGAGCAGGTCGTGGGGATGCCTCTGGTGCACATGTTGTCCTTGAGGGCCACCGGTACCCCGGCGAGCTGGCCGGGATCGCCGCCGGCCGCGACGGTGTCGTCGATTGCCGCGGCCGCAGCGCGGGCCTCGTCGGCGAGTACCAGGTTGAAGGCGTGGATCTCGCCTTCGCCGGCGGCGATGGCCGCCAGGTGCTCTTCGACCACATCAGCAGCGCGACGCTCGCCGGCGCGCACCGCGGCCGCGATGGCGACGGCGGTCACCGGTGCCCCATCTCGCCGATGCGGGTGGGCGAGCGGCCGCTGGCGACGGGCCACGTCGTGCCCAGGCAGTTCGTGGCGTGGCCGGGGAACACCATGACCGTCACAGCGTCAACCCGACGACGGGGGGCACCCGGAAGCGGTGGTCCTCCACCGCCGGGGCGGCGGCGAGCACCTCGTCACGATCGAGTACCGGCGCCTCGACGTCGTCGCGCAGAACGTTGGTGAGCGCGAACGCCTGCGTCATCGGCTCGACGTCGTCGAGGTCGAGCTCGTCGATGTCGGCGAAGTGTTCGAGCATGGCGCTCAGTTGGGCGGTAGCCGCGGTGACCTCGGCGGGCGTGAGCTGCAGCCGGGCCAGGTGGGCCACTTTGGTGACGACGTCGGAGGTGATGCGATCGGACACGTTGGCCGAGCCTACGGCGCGCCCGGGTGACCGATGGGACGGGTTCGGGATCGAGGTCGTCGCGGCCGCCCGGTCGGTGCTCGATCGCGCAGCCGGGGGGCAGACTGGTCGCCGTGCACCCGCCGATCGAGCCGTACGCCTCCGGGCTGCTGGAGGTCGGCGACGGGCACCGCGTCTACTGGGAGGGCGTCGGCAACCCCGAGGGCTATCCGGTCGTCTACCTGCACGGCGGACCGGGCAGCGGGGCCACCGCCGGGTCGCGACGCTGGTTCGACCCCGCCGTACAACGGGCCGTGATCCTCGACCAGCGCGGCTGCGGCCGCAGTACGCCGCGGGCCGAGGCGCCCGACCACGACCTGGCCACGAACACGACGCAACACCTGATCGCCGACCTGGAACTGCTGCGCCAACACCTGGGCATCGACCGGTGGGCGCTGTTCGGGCTGTCCTGGGGTTCGACACTGGCGCTGGCCTACGCGCTGGCGCATCGAGACCGGGTCACCGGGATCGTGCTCGGTGCGGTCACCACGGGGGCCCGCGACGAGATCGACTGGATCACCGAGGGCGTCGGCCGGATCTTCCCGGCGGAGTGGGAACGCTTCGCCGCACACGTTCCGGCACACCTGAGTCACCGCCGGATCGTGGAGGCGTACGCCGAGCTGCTGGCCGACCCCGACCCCGCCGTTCACGGGCCAGCCGCCGTCGCCTGGTGCGCGTGGGAGGACGCGCACGTCTCGCTCGCGCCCGGCGCGACGCCGAACGAGAAGTTCCAGGACCCGGCCTTCCGGGTGCGCTTCGCCCGCCTGGTCACCCACTACTGGAGCCACGACTGCTTCCTGGGCGAGGACGGGGTCCGGCGCGCCGCCGCGGCCCTCGACGGCGTCCCCGGCGTCATGGTGCACGGCAGGCACGACGTCAGCGGCCCGCTGATCACCCCGTGGCGGCTGGCCAAGTGCTGGCCGACCAGCACCCTGCACGCGCTCGACGACGCCGGCCACGGCACCGGCGACAGCTTCCCGCGGCTGCTCATCCAGGCGCTGGCCGAGCTGCCCCAATCGACCGACGGTCAGGCTGCCGTCACCCGGCGGGCTGTCAGGTGAACTCCCAGTCCGCACCGGCCGGACCGAATGGTCTGGTTTTCGCCCATCGGTCGGGCCGGATGCGTCGGACTCTCGGCCCGTCGCGGCGACCGGGACGGTCCCGGCGTGGCCACCGTCGGGTCGTCAGGGCAGTTCGCCCTCGATGAGCGTGCGTACGGTGATCGATCGCTGCCGGTGCACGGCGGCCATCACGGCCATGACGAAGCATCGCGACGACGCGGCAGCCGCGGTCCTCACGTCCCTGGCCGCGTCGGCATCCTGACCGCCCGCCGATCCTCGCTCGACGCGGCCCGGAATCGATGCGTGAGCGTTGCGCTCGGCTCACCGCATCGCCTCGCTCACCGCGTTCGGTCGCTCGGCGCGAAGTTCCTACACCGGCGTCTGGCAGTTGGGGTCGGGAAAGGCGACGAAGAGGACGTTGGCGCGCTGCAGCGCCTCCGTCGATCGGGCTTCGAGGCGATGACCGGCGTGGAGCACCTGAGGGCTGACGCCGCCGAGCACGAGCGCACCGAGCAGGTTGGGTTCGATCACGATGTCGGCGCGGCGGCGCGAGCGTGAACACCCGCTCGCTCCGATCGACCAGCGGGTGCCGCCGACGTCGATCACCATGTCGTCGTCGACTCCGTAGGTCCGGCGACCGAACACCGCCGGCACGTCGAGCACGTGCAGCCACAGCATGTCCGTGATCCCTCTGGTCGAAACGGCTCGTGGGTTGGAGACCAGATAGGCCAGCGGATCGTCGATCGGGCCGAGGCCGCTGACGATCGGGCCGACGAGGTCGATCGACAGGATCGTCGACCACAACGCGTCGCGGGCGGCCACGGTGGACGCCGCCAGATCGAGGATGCGCAATTCGTGCTTGGGCGGCGCCTCGCTCCAGTCCGGCGTCACCTTCCAGCACGCGAAACCGTCGTCGTGGATGGCGTAGAACGCCTGCTTGCCGCGACCGGCCGCCAGCACCCGGTGGCGGTCGTCGGTACGGGCCAACTCGCCGACCCGCGTCCGGCGGTAGCGATCCCAACGGGGACCGATCATCTCGATGAGGCCGGGATCATCTCCGGCCACCAGGGTCACTGACCGTCGCGGCGCGGCGTAGCGGGCATCGAACGACACCATGCGGCGGTCGATGACGATCGAGCGTCGCAGGGCGGCGACGGCATACCCGAATCGTCCGTAGATGGGGCCCTCACTCGCTCCCAGGCCGGCCAGCGGCTCGCCCCGGGTGGCGATGTCGGCGTGCAGGGCCGCCATCATGCGGGTGAGGATCCCCTGGCGGCGATGGGTGGGGGCCACCGCCACCCACGTCGTGCCCGCCATCGGCGCCAGCGCGTTGCCCGGCAGCGTGATCTCCATCTCCCACGTCCCGCTGACCCCGACGAGACGGCGAGCCGTGGTGTCGTAGGCGATGCGAAAGCGATCGAAGTCGATGAGCACCTGCTCTCGTTCCAACTGCTCGGGTTCGCTCTCACCGAACGACTCGTGGATCTGCCGGCACATCGCCGGGTAGTCGTCCGGCGTGGGGACGCGGATCTCGATCACGGTCGTCCATCCTTACCCGTCGATCAGCCGGGGTTGGGCCGGGAATCGGACGGGTCCGGACGGCGATTGCGGTCAGCGTTGCGCCCGGACGAGGTCGGGTCGACTCGATCAGGGTTCGGGAGCGGCCGGCGCGCCGACCGGCGCGGTCGCATCGCTTCGGCGACGGGTGAGGCCGCCATCCCGACCGACCCAGCACAGGTAGGCCAGCCCGGCAACGATGGCGACCAGCGACACCCACTGGTTGACCCGCAATCCGCCGAACTCGTTGGCCGGGTCGATGCGCAACCCCTCCACCCACAGCCGCCCCACGGCGTAGCCGACGACGTACAGGGCGAGCAGGCCGCCCCGGCGGATCGACCAGCGGCGGTCGATCCACAGCAGCACGCCGCAGAGCGCCAGGTTCCACAGCGATTCGTACAGGAACGCGGGATGGAACGTGGTGCCGACGGGGTAGCCGTCCGGCAGATGTTCGGCGTCGATCTCCAGCGCCCAGGGCAGGTCGGTGGCCCGGCCGAACAGCTCCTGGTTGAACCAGTTCCCCCAGCGCCCGATGGCCTGGGCGAGCGGTATGGCCGGCGCGGCGCAGGTGGCTGCGTCGGCGATGGCGACGCCGTGGCGCCTGGCCATCCACATGCCGACCGGCACCCCGGCCAGCAGGCCGCCGGGAATCCCCAGTCCGCCTTCCCAGATCTTGGGGATGGCGCCGAGGTTGTCGTCGAAGCGGTGCCAATCGGTGATCACGTGGTACAGCCGGGCGCCGATGACCCCGGCGATCACGGCCCACAACGAGATCTGGCCCGCGACCTCCCGCTTGGCCACACCGTGCGATTCGAGGCGCCGACCGAACAGCCACACCGCGACCAGCACGCCGAGGGCGATCATCAGACCGTAGGCGTTGAGCTCCAGCGGACCGATCTTCAGGGCACTGCTGCCCGGGCTCGGGAGGCTGGCGATCACGGCCGCTGCGGTCGTGCGCCGGCCGGCCGGGCCCCAACGGCGACTGAGGACCCGAGCGGCTGGGTTCGCTCGCTCGCCGCGACACGGTTCTGCCGAGCCCGTTCCGAAGACCCCGCCGCCCCGACAAGGCGGGCGTGCTCGTTCGTCGCCTCGCCTCTCGGCTCGGCCACTTGTCCGGCGAACTCGATTGCGGCGGCGAAGATGTCGTCCCGGTCGTAGTCCTGGGTGGCCACGTGGAAACTGCGCTCCAACCAGCGGTGATCGACCGGGCCACCGTACGCCGCGGCAAGGTGCTCGCTCTGGGCCGGCTCGACGACGTGGTCCTGGCGCGACGTGAACAGCAGCAGCGGCATCGACAGCTCGCCGTAGCGGTCGGCCATGGGCGCCAGGCCGTCGTCGAGAAAGGAGATCAGCGGGACCAGCGGCGTGCCCCCGTAGGCCAGCTCCTGCACATCCGGGCTGGCGATGTCGCTGCCGATGCCTGGCACGACCGCCGTGCCGTCGGCGAGCATCTCGCCGACCATCGTGCGCACGTCGGCTGGCTGCGGCTGGGTGGCCGGGTTGACGAGCACCAGCCCCCGGATCTCGGGATGGTCGAGCGCCGTCCGCAGGGCCAGCGATCCGCCCATCGAGAGCCCGGCAACCACGATGCGATCGGTGCGCCTGGCGAGGCGCCCGAGCGCTGCTTCCGCCTCGGCCGCCCAGTCGGCGCACCCCGTGGTGATCATGTCGTCGACGGTGGTGCCGTGGCCGGGCAGGCGGGGGAGCTCGACGTGATACCCGGCCGCGGCCATTGCTTCGGCCAAGCCGCGTACCGACGACGGGTTGCCGGTGAAGCCGTGCAAGGCGAGCACTCCCCCGGCCGGGCCCGCTCCGGGCCCGGCGTTCTGCCCGGCGTTCGGTCCGGCGTTCGGCCCGGCGTTCGGCCCGGTGTCGTGGGTTGAGCCCGGATCGTGGGACCAGGTGTCGGCTCCGGCCATGACGTTGACACTCATTGGGGCAGGATTCTCTCAGGCCGACGGACCGAAGCCTCGCCGACGAGCCGTAATCTCGGGTGGTGCGAACCGGGACGACGTCGCGACGACGCTCCCGCCAGCTCGAAGCGTCCGCCGTGTCGGCCTTCGGCCCCGTGCTCATCATCCTGCCGTTCAGCCTGCTCGCCCTGCTGCTGGTGTGGCTGCTTGTGCGCCTGGTCTGGGACGTGCCGTACTGGGTGTTCGCGGGCGGGTTCGTTCTCGGCGCCGCGCTGATGTTCATCCGGCCGGTCCAGGCCGCGGTGCTGACGCCGCTGTTCGGGGCCCGCCGGCCGACGCCTGGGGAGTACGACGTCATCGAGCCGTTGTGGCGCCAGATTGCCCAGGCCAACCACTTGCCCGCCGACCGCTACATCATCAGGGTGTTGCCCGTCGATGAGCTCAACGCCTTCGCGTGCGGCGGGCATCTGGTGGTGGTGACCACCTTCGCCCTGGCCGAGTTGCCGCGCCGGGAGTTGGCCGGGGTGCTCGCTCACGAGCTGAGCCATCACCTGGGGATGCACACGGTGGCGTTGACGATCCGCCACTGGCTGTCGCTGCCGGTGGTGCTGCTGGCGCGTGTCGGGTTCTGGTTGGAGAACGTGGCCACGGCCGCCACCGGCTCCTTCGCCGCCAGTTCGACGGCGTGGACCATGACCGGTCGCTTCGCGTCGGCGTTGCTGACGGTGTTGTCGTGGCCGTTCGTGGCCGCGCTGTACGCCGCCGACTCGATCGCCAACGTGGTCGGCCAGTCGAGCGAGTTTCAAGCCGACCGCCGGGTGGTGCGGATGGGCTATGGCCGCAACCTGGCGGCCGCCCTGCGCCGGGTGATCGCCCTCGGGGGCAACTACCGCCCCGTCGGTTGGCGGGCCCGCATGGCGTCGAGCCACCCCCCGGCCCGCACTCGCGTCGCCCTCATCGACGCCATGCTCCGCCACCCCGCCCGCTGACCCCGCCCATCCACGTTTCCACAAAGGATTTCGGCCACCGGTGGCCGAAATCCTTTGTGGAAAACTCAGTTCAGGCGGTGAGGGGGGCGATGGTGGCGTCGAGGAGGCGCACCAGGTCGGCGGGGGCCACGCCGAGGTCGAGGCCGCGCCGGCCGCCGCTGACGTAGATCCGTTCGTAGCGCTCGCAGGTCGAGTCGATGATGGTCGCCAGGCGCTTGCGTTGGCCGAACGGGCTGATGCCGCCGACCACGTACCCCGTCGTGCGCTCGGCCCGGGTGGTGTCGCACATCTCGACCCGTTTGGTGCCGAGGGCGGCGCCGGCCGCCTTGAACGACAGCTGGGCGCTCACCGGCACGATCGCTACGGCCGGGGCGGCATCGGCCAGCACCACGAGCGTCTTGAACACCTGATCGCGCTCGACGCCCAGCGCGTCGGCGGCATCCGTCCCGTACTCCCGCGCGGCCGGGTCGTGGCTGAAGGCGTGGATGGAGAACTCCACGCCCGCGGCTTCGAGGGCGCGCACGGCCGGGGTCATACGGCGCCAGTGTGGCGTGCCGCGCACCCCTTCGCCCGCTCGACTTTGGCGAACTCGGCGCGCCGACGACGGCAGTTCGGTGCGCCGCCGCCCCGGTGCGCTGAGTAGGTTCGCCGACGATGACCAGCCAGATCCCGCTCGTCGACTACCTGGTGCTCGGCGAGCGTCCGCACCTGGTGGCCAGCGAGTGCACCAAGTGCGGCGCCCGATTCTTCGACCGCCGCAACGCGTGCGCGGCCTGCTTCGCCGACGACTTCCGAGCGGTCGAGATTGCCACCGAAGGAACGGTCAAGACGTTCACGATCGTGGCGTTCGCCGCGCCGGGCATCCCGGTGCCCTTCGTGTCGGCCGTCGTCGACTGCGACGGCACCCCAGTGCGCACCAACCTGGTGAACGTGGAGCCCGCGCCCGAGCACGTGACTACCGGAATGAAGGTGTCGCTCGCCACCTACTCACTGGGCCCTGACGACAACGGCACCGAGGCCATCGGCTTCGGGTTTCAACCGGTCGGACCAGACGCCACAACGGACGACCGACCACCGGACACGGCGTCACCGGCACCGGCCACATCACCCCAGGAGAACGGAGACACCCCATGGGTATTGACGACATCTGGATCCTCGGGATCGTCATGACCAAGTTCGGCAAGCACCCCGACCTCGACACGGTCGACCTCGGCGCCGAGGCGGTGGCCGGCGCCCTCGCCGATGCCGACGTCACCATGGCTGATATCGGGGTGCTGGCCGCCGGCAACCTGCTCGGCGCCGGCGGGCTCGGCTTCGGTCAGCAGCTGCAGAAACAGATCGGCCAGACCGGCATTCCCGTCTACAACGTGGCCAACGCGTGCGCCACGGGGGCCACGGCGTTGCGCACGGCGATCATGGCGGTGAAGGCCGGCGAGACCGACATGGGCCTCGCGGTCGGGGTGGAAAAGCTTGCCGGCGCCGGCCTGCTGGGCGGGGGCGGCCAGGCCAAGGCCGACTCCGATACCTGGCAGCCGCACGGGCGCTTCGGCGCGGTGGCGCCGGTGGACGGTCGTATCGGCACCGACACCATGCCGGGGGTCTTCGCCCAGATCGGCATGGAGTACGGGCACCGCTACGGCGGCGCCGACTTCGAGCTTTTCGCCCGCATCAGCGAGAAGAATCACGCCCACTCGACCCTCAACCCGCTCGCCGCGTACCAGAAGCGCTTCACCGTGGACGAGATCATGGGCGACATGATGATCGCCTACCCGAACACGCGTCCGATGTGCTCGGCCAACTGCGACGGTGCCGCGGCGGCCGTGGTGGTGTCGGGCGAGCGGCTGAAATCGCTGTCCGGTGGGCAGCAACGCCGCGCCGTCAAGGTGTCCGCGTCGGTCCTCACGAGCGACCCGTAC
>Ga0136617_10004205_pt1 | contig 12879 bp, 15 predicted proteins | sample AntDrymUQ3222106_2_FD_129672 | JGI IMG/M metagenome (GOLD analysis project Ga0136617, IMG submission 129672) | Polar desert sand microbial communities from Dry Valleys, Antarctica - metaG UQ322 (21.06) | ecosystem: Environmental > Terrestrial > Soil > Desert | place: Antarctica: Dry Valley...
CGAGCGAACTGGGTTCCGGGATTCCGTTAAGATCGATACGCCGGATGTCCGTGTACTGCGCGGTGTCAGCCAATAAACCATTGGCAAAAAGGTACACGCCCCTGGGAGGGTCACCAATGGGGCCGGCCCCGATGACAGGGGTGCCGCAATCCCCATCGCATAGCGCGCCCGACGCGAATTGGATATCCCACGAGTTGGCACCATCGTAGGGGGATTCACTTTGTGCCGGGAGGAGACCGGTGTCGAACGAATCAAGCGTGTAGCCACCGCCCGTTTCGGCGACGATAAAGACGCCGAAGAGCGGCGGATTAGTGAATATCGGGGGCGGGGCAAAACTAAGCATTCCAGTGTAATTGGGGGGCGGAGGGCCCGATCCCAACACGTCGGCCGAGGCACTCGTCAAGCTAGCCGAGCAGAAACCATCGCCAGGAATGATGGCCATGCCTGAGTTTGACTTGAACCCGGAGCTGGTCAGACAGTCATCGTCGACATTGATGATGAAACTTCCTGAGAACGTCACGGGATCGTAAAAACCGCCGAAAACGGCTGCCCCCGCGGGACCGCTTGGAATTCCCAGCGCCGCAGCAACGGCCGCACTGGCCAGTGACAATCTAACGTTTAATCCTTCCATCTCGCATCTCCTCAAGCAATCAGATCAGTTCTCCAAGCCCTGGCGCTCATCCAATAGGAAAATATTGCAAAAACCGCACCAGCAGTCCAACGCGAAGTGCAAGTCTCTGAAGTTGCAGACTTAGAGCTGACTAGTTCCCAAGGAGCCAATGGCAATACGACGGGGACTGTAAAAAACGTCGACAACTTCTATCGTGACCGCCTACGATACGACGCTCCGCGCCCAGCCAGCGCATTGCCGCCCGGACAGAAGTGCTCGGGTGCTAGTCCAAGCAAGGCGAGCATTCCCCGCGCAACGCAGCGTTCGGAGTCGTTGCGTTAAAATCAAATGATGGCGCGCATCCTCCTTGCCTGGGAGCTCGGTGGCGATTATGGGCACCTGATGCGCTTCCTCACCCTCGCGCGCGCGCTCGCGCGCCGAGGGCATGAGCCACTCTTCGCACTCCGGGAACTCACGCATGTCGACTCGGTGTTACACGACGAGCCGTTCAGCGTTTTTCAGGCGCCGGTGTGGGTGGCGAAAATTTCCGGCCTGCCTCCACCCATCGGATTCGCCGAAACGCTGATGCGGCTCGGCTTTCTCCACCCGCCGGCATTGACTGGGTTGTGCCGTGGGTGGCGCACCCTGATCAGCACGCTCGCACCGAAGCTGCTCGTCTTCGACTACGCACCGACTGCGTTGCTTGCGACGCGCGGGCTCGGTCTGTCCCGCGTGCTGTTCGGCGCATCGTTTTCAGTACCGCCATGCACAGAACCCATGCCGACGTACCGGTCGTGGAGGGCCGAACCCGTCGCACGGGTCCTCGAGGCCGAGCGCTTGGTCCTGGCCGGCGCCAACACAGCGCTCAAGCGCCTCGGGGAGCCCCCAATGGGCCGGCTCGCGGATCTTCTGGACACGGACGACTCGATCATCGCTACATCGGAAGAGTTCGACCAGTACCCTGGGCGCACTGGCGCGCGGTACTGGGGCGGTGTCGCTAATCTTGACAAAGGCGTGCCTCCGCAGTGGCCGGTGGCGGGCTCGAAGCGAATATTTGCTTATCTCAAGCCCCACTTTCGGGACTTGTTCAAAGTGTTGGCAGCGCTGCGCGCGATAGATGCCTCGGTGGTGATCCACGCGCCCGGTTTGTCCGTCAAGTACACAAGCGCTCATACATCGACAAACATCGCCTTCAGCCCGGAACCGCTTCGTATGCAGGATGTCTGTCGCGAATGTGACCTGGCCATCTGCCACTCGGGCGCAAGCACGGTGGAGTCGGTGGTAACCTCGGGCAAGCCCGTCCTCCTGCTGCCCCAGCATCTCGAACAGATGATGACCGCGAAACGCGTCCAGGAGCTCGGCGCAGGCCTTGTTGTGGATTTCGAAAAACCGGCCCCCGATTATCAACGGCTTCTGCGCCGCCTGCTGGACGAGCCCTCGTTTACACAGGCCGCGCAGACGGTGGCGCAACGGCACGCGACCAATGCTCCGGCCACACGCGTCACGCGCATCGTAGATCGGTGCGAGGAACTGATCGCACTCGCAGGATCAAACTGACGCCCGCGCCCTCACGGCCGGTTGTTTCGGAGCCTTCATGAAGCGACGCATCGCGGTGTTCGTCTCGACCTATCCCCAGATATCAGAGACTTACATCAAAAATGAAATCGATGCGCTGGCTTGCGATCACGAGATCGAAATCGTGGCGTTCGCCGCCGGAAGTTATCCGTATCGGACGCGCCGCCCTCACATCGTCGTGAATCAGGAGAACCAACGCAACGTGCTCGAGTATCTGAGCAGTTTCCGACCCCATGCGCTCCATGCTCACTACCTGATTCAACTTCCGCAGCTCCTTAATATCTCGCAGCACCTCCAGGTACCGTTCACCGTCCGGGCACATTCGTTCGATGTTCTCGGGAATTCGCTGGCACGCTACGACGCCAGGAAGGCGACGGGAGGGCCGACGAGCCTGACCCAGGCAGGGCAGTCGCCTCTGTTTCGCGGAGTTCTATGTTTTCCCTTTATGCGCGAGCGCCTGATCGCCGCTGGCCTGCCGGCGGATAAGGTGATCGCGTGCAATCCGGTCATCGACGTGCATCGCTTTCGCAATAGCGAACCGAACGGCGGCGCGATCATGAACGTCGGCGCCGCGATCCCCAAGAAGAACATGGCAGATTTCATCGCCCTGTCCCGACTGGTTGCGGATCGTGACTTCAACCTCTACGGGCTCGGCTACCAGACGCGGCAGCTGATGGACCAGAATCGGTCGGCGGGCGGGCGCGTTAACTTCATCGCGCCGGTGGATCCCGAGGACATGCCGCAAGAGTACAAGAAGCATGCGTGGCTGGTCTACACGGCATCTAAGACCGAAAGCACGGTGGGATGGCCGATGGCGTTGATTGAGGCGATGGCTTCGGGTGTCGGTGTATGCATGCAGAACATTCGCGCCGACCTCCGCGACTTTGTCGGCGACGCGGGGTATCTCTTCGACACGCCAGCGGATGTCGCCGGGCGTCTGCGCGACGATCCCTCGCCGGAGGAGCGGGCGCGCGGTTTCGCGTGGGCCGAGCAGTTCGATTTCCGCCGCGAATTGCCGCTGCTTACGAATCTCTGGTGAATAGGGCGCCGGCACGCGGGCGGCGACGATCGGCGACGCCCATCGCGGATCGATGTGAAGAGCTCGGGAGAACGTAAAAAAGCCGTCGCAAAAAGGCTCTCGAGACCGACTTCTCAGAAGAGCTTTCCGACCTTCCAAGGAAAGTGCCGCCAGAACAGCCGGCGTCCGCGAGCGACGGGCGTTCGTCCGAATAGTCGCGCTGGCGGGGCGATGCGGCGAAGGACTGCGCCTGCGACAAGCCCGACGGAAACGACGATGCCGAGTCCCTTGATGGGGTACTGTTCGATGAAGTCTCCCAGGCCTGGCGCGGCGCCACTGCCTCTGGCCGAGATCGGTGCGATCGCGGCCGGTGCGACTGGACTCTCGCCCCCTACCACGTGAGGCGCGGTCATCGGAGCAGGACCTCGCACGCTCACCTGCGCAGACGCTTCCCTTGAATGGCTGGGCACGACCGGAGCGGAGAGCGGCTCGGGTTCATCAGCCTTCGAGCCGTGCTCGTGCGCATACACCCAGGTGAACTCTGCGCCCAGGAGGAAAATCTGCGCGGAGTAGTAAACCCAGACCAGCAAAACGACGAGGGAGCCCGCGGCGCCGAAGCCGGAGGTGACGCCGCTTTTTCCCAAGTACAGCCCGATTAGGAACTTGCCGATCTCAAACAGCAGAGCGGTGACCGCCGCTCCCACCCATACATCGCGCCAGGCGATATCGGCGCGCGGCATGATTTTGTAAATCATCGCGAAAAGGCCCGTGATCAACGCGAACGAGATCGCCAGGGTGAGCACGTGAAGCAGCGCTTCCCACCCCTCGAATGCTCCGCCCCACCAGGTGCCAAACGCGGCAAGCCCCGCACTAGCCACTAACGATACAAGCAACAGGAAGCCAAGGCCCAGCACCATGCCGAACGACAGGAGACGAGTGCGCAGCAAATTCCAGATGCCGCTTGTCCCCGGTGGCGCAGGGACGCGCCAAATGCGATCGAGCGAGTCTTGCAATTCTCCGAATACCGTCGTGGCGCCAATAACCAGTATGACGACACTGATCACGGTCGCGATCACTCCTTGCTTTGGTTCACTCGCGCTTTCGACCAACCCTTGCACGGCCACTGCCCCTTCTTCTCCGATCAGCCCACCCAGTTGCGCCGCGATCTCCCCTTGCACCGCCTCCTGGCCGAAAACGAAGCCGGCAACCGCAATGACGATGATCAGCAGAGGCGCGATGGAGAACACCGTGTAATACGCAAGCGCGGCGCCCATGCTCGGGGCGTAGTCATCGATCCATGCCGTCACCGATTTCTTGACGAGCTCCCACGCGTGCTTGAAGTTCACTGCAGCCTCCGCGTATTTTCGGGAGGCTGGTCCTCGGGTGTGCCGGTGGCATGGGCGATCGCCTTACGCCCGGCTTTCGCCTCCTGCGCCGCCTTGAGCGCTCCGAGGAGAGGCACCAGCATCTGGCCGATTTGCCACACCTGTCCCCACGCTCCGCGCTTCTCCCGCGGGTAGGATAGATCTGGCTTATCTCGTTTTCCGACAACCAGATAGCCGATCGCCGCCGCTCCGAGCAAGACTCCGCCGACGAGGAGTGGTGAGCTTGCGCTGCGACGCACCTTAGCTTCGACAGCTCGGTACTCGGCCTGCAACAGGGCTTTGGCTTCGGCCAGCTCCTGCTCGGCCGATTCAATCGAGACTGGCGACTTATTCATGCTTGTGTACGCTCATTATTGTTCACCCTCGCGTTCTCTCCTCGGAGTTGGCGGCGGGTTGCGGTGAACAGTAGATCCTTACTGCGCTGAATGAGGAGTACGACAAGGCCCGCGGCGCCGGCAAAGCTCAATAACGCGGCGATCACCAGCGCCCACGGCCAGCCCACGACGTCGTACTCGACGAGGGCGACAACGACGCAAGCGATTAACGCAAGCCAGGCGGTAATGACCAGCACGGCGGCTGCCACCGCGAAGCTCAGCATGAACGCCAGACTTATCCCAGCCTGCGTGCCCTCCAGCGCTACAAGGGTAAGTAAGCGATCACCAAACGCTCGCAGTGACTCGATCAAAGCTGATACCGTTCCCGCCGGCCGCGTTGGATCCGTTGGCAGCGGTTCCGGTTCGTCGATACGCTCGTCCACTGGCGGTACCCGATACGGCGCCTCTACTGTTTGGCGGTCCATGGCGCTCATGCCCTTATTTTTCTAGGATAGTCACGCACGCCGCCCGCGCGGCTCTGTCGGAAGGATTCGCATTGAAACGTCCGAGTTCGACTGACGCCCGATGCATCTCAACGGCGGCGGAATCACGAGCTCGAAGGTTGTAGGAGGTCCAACCGGAGCATTGGGCGGACAGCGAGCCTAGCGTTTCTTGCGTTGTTGGGCGGGCTCGTGCGCACGAGGCGGCGCAGTGTTTGAGAGCGAAGCATTGAGGGCAGTGGCCAAAGCGGCGTCTCCGCTGACCAATGCTTGCCAGGCCATTTCGTGTCCGATCCGCTTGCCTTTGGGAACCAGCTTGAAGCCTTCCGGTGCGATTGTCAGCGTATAAGCCTGACCGTCGATAAAAAGTTCTCGCCTTAGCGGAGATTCGAGTCTTGTTGTCATTTACTAAGGCTCAGTTTTCCAGCGCATTTTTCGCGTCGCGATAGACTCCATCATAGCTCTCGCGGCGCGCTTAAAATCTATTGACGGCTTAACGATCGTCGTTTAGCTTCCCCAACTTCCGTTTGAGTTGAGCGAATACATGGCGTTCTCGCCGATGCTCGGCGCATTCGTTATCGCTAGCGTCCTGCTCGCCGTTACGCCTGGGCCCGGGGTGTTCTACATCGTTGCCCGGAGCCTGGCCGAGGGCCGTCTGTCCGGTCTTGCCTCAGTCGCAGGCGTCGCGTTTGGCAATTTGGGCAATGCGATAGGCGCCTCCCTTGGGCTCGCGGCGCTGTTCGCCATGTCCAGTCTGGCGTTCGCCATCGTCAAATACTTGGGCGCCCTCTATCTAATCTATTTAGGAGTTCAGGCCATCCGCTCGACCACAGCAGTCGTGACGCAACGCGACGAGGTTTCGCCTCCAGGCGCCTCGCGAAGGCGGATTTTCCTTGACGGGTTCGTAGTCGCTCTGCTCAATCCGAAGACGGCGGTCTTCTTCGCTGCTTTTCTTCCGCAGTTCATTCAATCGCCCAGTGCTCCTATGGGGCAGGCGATCACGCTGGGGATCGTGTTCGTGCTCATCGCAGCCACGACCGATACGATCTACGCGTTGACGGCCGGTGCCGTCCGGCCATGGCTTCAACGCGCGAAGAGTGTCACGGCGGCCGCAAAGTATGGGAGCGGTGGAGTGTTGATCGGGCTCGGCCTTGTTACGGCGTTTTCCGAACAACGGACCAAGCCTTAAAGGTTGCACCGCGCGATACACGCAGCTGCTGTCCGCGCAGCGCTCGATGCCGTGACGCTTACGACCAGCACGGTTGACGGAGGGTCGCCACTCGATTTATTCTAGAATGGTTCCATTTCGGTTCCAGGCAAATCCATGCTTACGCTGACGCTCAAGAATATCCCGACTCACCTGCACGCTAGGCTCAAGGAAAGCGCCGTGAGAAACCGCCGGAGCCTAAATAGCGAGATCCTGACCAGGCTCGAACGCGACGTTGCCGCGCCAAAAATCGATCGGGCCAAACTTGCTGGCGAGCTCAAAGCATTCACCGAACGCCTCCCCCACGTGGATCACCGAGTCGGCGACCGGTACAAGCGCAAAGGCCTGAAGTGATAGTGGTCGACACCAATGTCGTCCACTACTGCTGGGTACGCGGACAGAACACTGAAGTCGCACAGGCGGTCCGTCGGCAAGATCCTGACTGGCACGCGCCGATATTGTGGCGCTCTGAACTGCGCAATGTGCTGACGGCGTATCTCCGAAGCGGAATGATGTCACGGGCTCAGATTGTCGAGATCCTAAACGTTGCCGGAAGAGCGCTTGCCGAGAGCGAGCACATTATTTCCGACGATCTTGTACTCGACGTTGTTACGAGCAGTACGTTGACTGCTTACGACGCGGAGTTCGTTGCGCTGGCAACCGCTCTCTCGGTGCCGCTGGTGACAGCGGATAAAGCGGTGCTCAAAGCGTTCCCCGACCTGGCGATCACGATGGAAGCGTTCGTCGGGTAGACGACCGGCCAAGTAAGGCAAAGACGCATCCGCTTTAGCGGACGGCATGAAACGCTCTCGCATTCCCGTGCAACCACTCATTCTGTAGATACCTCGACGGCCGGCGTCGGATGATCGCCGCCAACTCGCAACATCTCGACGGCAGCCATCACCGCCGCTTCGCGCGCTAACGCTTGCATTACCGAGGACGATTCGCCGCAGATCACCCGGCACAGCTTTGTGGTCGGCCCTTCGAAGTCGCAGTGTGATGCGCCGTGGAGCAACGTCGAGCGCAGCAGTCCCGGCACCGCGCGCGCAATCGAGCGTCCGCTACCGTACAGGTTGCAACTGGAACGCTCCGCGAGCAGCACCACGGCGGGGGAAGTCATCTGCGCGGCAGCCTGAACGCCGCTGCCGGTGCGATCGACTGGGTCAAGACCGACCCAACCGGCCAATCCGGGCAACTTGGCAGCCGCGAGCACGGTGGCGAGCCCGCCGGCCGACGTCCCAATCAGCACCAGGCGAGATCGCGCAATCGGCGGGAGCCCAAGTCCCCCTGTCTCCAGCTTGTGCACGAGGTCGACGACGGCTTCGCCGTTGTTCCACTGATCCACGTGGGGCAGATCCGGGATCACGGCGGTCACGCCTGCGGAGGCGAGCGCTTGTCCCAAGTCACGATGCCGCACACGCGAACGCGTGAAGCCGTGGGCGACGATGGCCATCGCGTCGGTTGCACCGACGCCTGGGCGGTAGACGTCGACCTGGACTGGTTGACCGGCGAGATCGGCCGGCCGGGTTTGCATCACGGCTGCCGGCTGGGCAGCCGCCACGCCGGCGCCCAGCAGCGACGGGATCAGCAGCGAAAGGCCAACGACGTTACGTAACAGGGAGCCCTAGCAATCAAGCCAGTATGACGATCGGAAGTCGCACCGTATCACAGCGCCCATCGCTCCTGCGGCGGGCGCACATGGACGAAGGCGTTCCCACGGTGTCGCGAAGCGCGAACGTTAGCTAAGCGCATTTCCCACGCAAAAACGGCGCGATCAAGCGATCGCGCCGCGTATTCCCAGCAACTGTTTTGTTAAGAGGCCTTACTTCCCATCACGATCGGAGTCGCCGGGTACCGCGCGCTCCACGGTATCGCTGACACGCTGCCACGAATCCTTGGTCGCGTGTTTGGCGCGATCCCAAGTCAAGCGGGAGCCTCCTTTGGAGCGGTCCCAATCTTGTTTTAGATCGGATTCAGCGTCGTCGAAGGTCCGCCCTTGATATTTTGGATAGGCGTCCACGCCGTACCTATACGCTGGGCCATAGTCGTCATAGGTGTCACCCGCCCCGACATACGACTGATCCGAATAGTTGTCGCGCCAATACGCATCTTCGGCGCTGGGGTCGATCAATTCGGCGATCCCTTTACCGGCGAGCCCGCCGGCCACCGCGCCGATCGCTGCGCCGATCACCGTGCCGACGGGACCCGCAACGGTTCCCGCAGCAGCTCCCGCCGCCATACCACCGGCAACCGCACCCAATCCGGTTCCAACCGGATGCGAACCCACCGCTCCGGAAATCGGATCACGATTGGCATCCGGCCGCGGATCTAGTCCTTTTTTCTCGTTCATCTTGGTCTCCTGGTTTAAGTGCGCTAGGTCCCTTTGGGGGAGCCATCATTTCACCGATTAAGCTGCACGTTGCAAATCGGCCGCAACCGCGTTTCACCGTAGGAGGCCGCCGACACAATAAGCCGTGGGTGTTCGTAGGTCGCTTCACGGTAGCAGTACAATCGCGCTCGGTTGACCGCCGCTGTGCGAGAATGCGCGTCGCCAGTATTCACGACCAGCCTTCACGACCAGCCTTCACGACCAGCCTTCACGGCCTCTCCAAGTCGCTTGGGCCATCGACGAGCAAAGGGTAGGGGGTCCGGCAAACGCCCCGAATGCTGGCGCAGTGGTCCTTGCCATCGCGCTGTCGGCGGACGGAACGCGCCGCCTGTCGGGAACTCGAAGGCTTTTCGGCTTCGCTCATTGTATAAGTGCGCTTGCCTCAAGTGTGCTTACTGAGCGCGGCGACGCGACGGGTGCTGGAGAGCGCATCGCCGTGAAGCTTGAGCTGCGGTTGATAAGGCAAAATCGAATGCGATTAACGTCCTGAAGAAAGGTTCTTGGATCATGGCAAACGGGAAAATGAAACTCCTATTGATGGGGCTGGTGGCAGCGGCACTGTTCGCCGGAGCGCCGCTTGCCGGCGCGCAAAGCATCACGTCCGAGCAGGCAAAGCAAATGCTCGATGAGCTCAAACAGATCCGGCAGTTGCTCGAAAAACAGCAGCAAGGCATGGGCAACCCGGCCGCTCCTCCGGATGACAAGGTCAATGTGACTTTCGTCGCGGGGAAAAACACGCTCGGCAAGGCCGACGCTCCGCTGACGTTGGTTGAGTTTACCGATTATCAATGCCCGTTCTGCCAGCAATTCCACAATGGTGCGTATCCGCAGATCAAGGCAAATTTCATCGATACGGGCAAGCTGCGCTATGTGAGCAAGGACTTCCCGCTGGACTTCCATGCTCACGCAAAACGAGCCGCGGTCGCCGCGCGTTGCGCCGGCGAGCAGAACAAATTCTGGGAGCTGCGCCACGTCCTGATCGTGAACGCCGACCAGTTGGATGGAGAAAAGATCTATAACCACGCCAAGACCGCAAACGTCGATGTGCCCAAGTTGCGCGCGTGCGTGGACTCGAACAAGTACGCGAAGGACGTCGAAAAAGATATGGCAGAGGGAACGTTGGCTGGCGTGAGCGGCACGCCATCGTTTGTCCTGGGACGAATCGAGAAAGACAAGCTCGTCGGTGTGCGCCTGGTCGGCGCGATGCCCTACAACCAGTTCGAAGCCAAGATCAACGAGTTTTTAGAACAGAAGGCAGCCGCGAAGTGAAATGCGGGAGGCAGTAAGGAAAGTCGTATCGTCTCGTTGACAGCGTCCGGGGACATGCGGCGTTTTGGGCCATTGCGTCAACAAGAGTCGCGCGTTCCGATCCGCCAGCAAGCTGCCGTGGCAAGGTAATCGTCGGCTAGCGCAACGTCGAACATCTGCCAGTCGACTGGGAGGTAGGGCGGCGGCCCCGCCACGAGCCGCGGCGCTGGCGCCACGGCGACTTCCAGGTGCCGAAACGGAGCGCTGAGTGCATCGCCGGTGGCCTTGCTCAGCGCTTCTTTGCACGTCCAAAGACGCAGCAAGGCCCGGCGCTGGCCATCGCCGGTGAGCGTTGCGAGTTCGCCGCGCTCGCGCACCGTCATGAACTTGCGCCCGACACCCTCGACGTTGATGCTTCGGTCGCCGGATTCGATGTCAACACCAATGCGGCCATGACTTGCGATGCCGATCAGGGCAATCGCCTGTGTATGCGAAACATTGAAGTCAAGCTCGTAACCGCGAAGGCACGGGCGTCCCCGTCGGCCAGTTGCAATCGTCACCGCCTGCGGCGCGACACCCAGCGCCCTGCCCAATACCCAGCGAAGCCACGCCCGCCCAACCACATAACGCGCGCGCAACAACGGCATGCCGAAGCGCGCAGCCCGTTGCCGTTCCGCTGCGGAGAGGCATTGCGCGAGCGTCGCAATCTCGTTGTCCGACTGCTCGAGATCACACCGCCAGATCGCGAGTCCCGGCGCAGGCGATGCCAATTGCTGCGGCCCGTGAGTGATTGCGCCGCGCGCAGGTCCGAGTTTGTTCACGAAGAGTAGCGAAGACGGCCCGAGCGTATCCTATTCCCATGCAATTCGTGCTCAGAGCGTTGACACGCATTCCGTTGCCGTTGCTTCATGCCGCAGGCTGGCTCATTTACTGCGTCGGCTTTCGCATCATGGGGTGGCGGCGCGTGCGCGCCGAGCACGATCTTGCCAACGCGTTTCCGGAAAAGAACGCCGCACAACGCGCCAGCATCCTCCAACAAACCTATCGCAACCTCGCCGACGGCATGATGGAGGCGTTCTGGGGCTACGGCGCGTCCGCGCAGGCGCTCAAGCGGCGCGTCGCGATCGAGAATCCTGAAGTCGTCAGTCACTACTGGAAGGAGGGCCGCTCGGTCGTCTTGCTCGCGGCTCATTACGGCAATTGGGAATGGCTGTTGCTGACTGCCGGCGCGCAGTTCGGCTTTCCGATCGACGCGGTTTACCAGCCTCTGCGGGTCGCTTCCGTCGATGCTTTCGTGCGCGAAGCCCGGTCGCGTTTTGGCGGCAAACCGATACCGCACAAGGAATTCATTTACACGTTGATGAGCCGTGCGAGTCAGACGCGTGCCTACGCGTTGATCGCCGACCAGACGCCGCGGCAGCAGGAACCCAAACACTGGACGCGCTTCCTCAATCAGGATACGGCGTTTTTCAAAGGCGCGGGGAAGATCGCCCGATTTCTCGACGCACCCGTGCTCTTCGTCACGATGCGCCGCGTGCGCCGAGGCTATTACACGGCGCGATTGACTGTTCTCGCCGAACCCCCGTACGACGAGAGCGCCGACACACTCATTGTCGAACGGTACGCGCGCGCCTTGGAGCAGGCGATTCGAGAACATCCAGCCGAGTGGTTGTGGGTGCAAAAGAAGTGGAAGTACACGAAGCAATCGGCAGCGGCACAGGTACGCGCCAAAGAAAAACACTCCGCGGCGGCGGGATTTTCCGATTCGTAAGGCCGCCAGCCGTCCGCGATATTCGACGAATCAGTTTGCGCGAAACCGCACGCGCAATACTTTTCGGTCGTACTCGGCTTCGGTTTGCAGCGTGATTTCCACGCCATTCGCCGCGAACACTCGGCCGCCGCTGCGCCGGCAAATGTCGCGCTCGTATTGGCATGGTCCCATTTCGGGATGCTTTTTGCACAAGTCGACGACTTTGGGAGAGGAAAACTGGATTGACGTCTGCTGCCGCTGCCCACCGTTGTCGCTGATACAGACGTACTGCGTGCCCGCGGGAACGACGATTGCCACCTGCGCGGGTGGCGCCGGCGCCGGCAATGTCGTTGGCGGCGCGATCGCCACCGGAGGGATCACCGGTTCGGGCAGCGGTCGCCGGACGACGGCAGCGCCCGCGGCTTCTCCCGGCGGCGTAATCGGCAGTGGCGCTGTCGGCTGCTCGACACTCGGAGGCGTCGTGCATGCAACCGTCGCCGCGATGACGATGAGCGTACAAAAAAAGCGCGCGGCTAACGCGTTGGTTGCATACATCGTCGGGCCTCCAGTACAGTTCTTAAACAATTGGCCTCCTCCTTGTTCCGTCGCACAGTGTGCAGCGCGACGTGTCGGCCTCAAGCGTCGATTCGCGATTGCTCGCCGCCCGGCAAGCCGGGCCTCGCCGCTCACGCCGCTCCTCCTTGTTCCGTCGCACAGTATGCAGCGCGACGTGTCGGCCTCAAGCGTCGATTCGCGATGGCTCGCCGCCCGGCAAGCCGGGCCTCGCCGCTCACGCCGCTCCTCCTGGCTCCGTCGCACAGTATGCAGCGCGACGTGTCGGCCTCAAGCGTCGATTCGCGATGGCTCGCCGCCCGGCAAGCCG
>Ga0136617_10004206_pt1 | contig 12879 bp, 13 predicted proteins | sample AntDrymUQ3222106_2_FD_129672 | JGI IMG/M metagenome (GOLD analysis project Ga0136617, IMG submission 129672) | Polar desert sand microbial communities from Dry Valleys, Antarctica - metaG UQ322 (21.06) | ecosystem: Environmental > Terrestrial > Soil > Desert | place: Antarctica: Dry Valley...
GCCCCACAGCTCCTTCTCCTCGGCGGTCTTGATGCCCTCGGCGCCGGTGAACAGGCCGCCGCTGGGGATGCCGTTGGCGATGAACGCCTGGTAGTCGGAGCGTCCGCTGAAGGCGGTCGGCCGTGACGGGATGTCGCGTTCTGCGTAGTAGCGCTCGAACAACTCTTCGATGTCGTCGGACCCGTCCGGGCCGACGAGGTTGAACGCGTCACCGTCACCGTCGTAGATGAACAGACCGTAGTTGGGCGATCCGACCATGTCGAAGTTCAGGTACAGCTCGATGTCGGCCCGCTGCTCGGGAGTGAGGTTGTTGACGTAGTACGTCGAGCCGACGAGACCGGACTCTTCGGCACCCCACCAGGCGAAGCGCAGCTTGTTGCGGGGACGCACGTTGGCCATCTGCAGGGCGACCTCGAGCAGGGCGGACGATCCGGAGCCGTTGTCGTTGATGCCCGGCCCGGCGGCGACCGAGTCGAGGTGGGCGCCGGCCATGATCACGTTGTCGCTGCGGCCACGTCGTGACTCGGCGATGACGTTGTAGGTGGTGCGTGTCGGCGGGGTCGTTCCCCTGGTTCATGAAGATCGCACCGACGGCTCCGGCGGCGGCAGCGTTCTCGATGTTGACCTCGAACGTGCACACGCCGCGCTGCAGCAGGGCGATGTTGCCGACGGGGAACCCGGGGAAGTCGGTCGTCTCGCAGCCACTCGTCGATGTGTTGCCTGGGCCGAGCTGGATGTCGACCGGGGTGACGTTGGCCGTCACTTCGCCGGGGTCGCTCTGGGCGAGCACGCCGTAGTCGGTCCCCTCGGTGTAGGTGACCGTGCCGGGGGCGGTCTGCTGGAGCGTCGCCGGACCGGTGGGGATGAACGCGTTCAACTCGAACGGCTGCACCGTGACCCGGTAGCCGGCGTCGCGCATCTGCTCGGCGACGTAGTCGACGGAGGCGTCGTAGCCGGACCGGCCCGACACGCGGGTGCCGTCGTTGGCGTCGGCGATCGCCTGGAACGCCCGTGCGTGGCGCAGCACACCGGCTGGCGTCACGCACTGCAGCAGCTCTGCGATGGTGTCGTTGCCCGGTTCCCGCAGTTCGGAGCCGCCTGCGCCTGGGGCGCCGAGAGCGCCAAACCGCCGTCGACCGAGCTGACCACCACGCCTGCGGCGACGAGGCGCCTGGCCAACCCGTCGACCCGCCCCGGATCGGCAACCTACACCGAGGGTGCGCGCCTGTCAGCCGGTGCGCTCGAATCGCACCCGGCGAGTGGTCGGGTCGGCCTCGACGAGGCGCACCCTGACGTCGTCGCCGGGGTCAACCCGGCGGGCGACGACGCGGGCCACTACCGCAGGATCGGCGAGCTGCACCACCGACCCGCGCTGGTCCTCGTCGACGACGACCGCGTCGAACTCCTCGCCGATCCGACCGGCGAGCATCGCCGCCTCGGCCAGCTCGATCACCGCCGCCTCGACCCGACCGGCCAGCGATTCGCCGAGCTCCATCGCCGCCGGGAGCGCCTCGAACGCCGTCGAGATCTCGTTGGGCACCGCCTCCCCGGCGGCGACGGCCAGTGCGGCCTCGTTCACGTAGCGATCGGCCAACCGCCGCAGCGGCGCGGTGGCGTGGGCGTAGGTGGCTGCCATCGCCGAGTGGCGTGGACGGACGTCGGGCCGGTACGGCTCGTACGACGCACCGCCGCTCGCCCGCCGCACGGCGATCAGGAACGCCGCCGCCTTCGGATCCTCCGGGTCCAGCGAACGCTGCAGCTCGGCGAGGGACGTGGCGTCGGGCCACTCGAGACCCAGCGCCCTGGCGGCGTGACGGAGGCGACGGACGTCGTGGTCGTCGGGCTCGGGCATCACGCGGAACAGCCCGGTGCCGGCGCCGTGCAGCAGCTCGGCGACCGCCAGGTTCGTCGCCAGCGAGAGCGCGGCGTTGTGGATCTCGCTCTGCAGGCGTGGCCGGAAGCGCAGCGTCCACGTGCCCTGCTCCTGCTCGAGCTCCTGCTCGGGGAATTCGACGCGCGCCGCACCGCGGCGGTCCTCGGCGGCGGCGATCCGGCGGGAGACCTCGGCGAACCCCTCGGGGAGCTGCTCGGGCCGCACCGTGTCGTAGGCGAGCTTCGCTCGGCTGCTGACCACGGCTCGCACCACTCCGTCGAGTCGGGCCTCGCCGTCGGGGTCGATGCGCACCGTGTAGAGCACGGCGGGGCGCGGTCCGTCGGGCAGCAGGCTGGCCGCCGCCTCGGAGACCTGCGGCGGGTACAGCGGCGCCCGCCCGTCGGGGAGGTAGACGGTGACGCCCCGGCGCCACGCCTCGGCATCGAGCGCATCGCCCGGCGAGACGAAGAAGCCGACATCGGCGATGGCGTAGTGCAGCAGCATGTCTCGACCCGACGCCTCGACGTGCAGCGCCTGGTCGAGGTCGGTCGACGTCGCCGGGTCGAGCGTGACGAACGGGATGTCGGTGCGGTCGACGTGGCGGTCGGCCGGTCGTCGCGTCGCCGCTCGCTCGGCTGCCTCGACGACAGCCGGGGGGAAGCCGTCCGGCACCCCGAGCTCGTCGCGGATCCGGCGCAGGCCGGCGTCCACGGCGTCGGTCAACGGCGCACGCCCATGAACATCCCCTTGAGCGCCTCGTAGTGCTCGATCACGTGACCGGCGCCGAGCACGACGGCTTCGAGCGGCACGTTCGACATCCGCACCGGCACCTTCGTCTCGCGCTCGATGCGCTGGGCCAGCCCGCGCAGCAACCCCCCACCGCCGACGAGGTACATCCCGCGCACCAGAAAGTCCTGGGACAGCTCGGGGGGCGCCTTGGCCAAGCACCGGATGACGGATGCCGTGATCGACGACAGGACGTCCTCGATCGCGAACCGGATCTCCTCCGGCGTGAGCAGCACGGTCTTGGGCAGCCCCGTCATCAGGTCGCGACCGCGCACCTCGGCCTGGTTCTCGTCGGGCGTGGGGTCGGCCGACCCGATCGCCACCTTGATCTCCTCGGCGGTCCGCTCTCCGATGGCGATCCCGTGCTCGCGCCGCACGTAGTTCTGGATCGCGTTGTCGATGTCGAACGACCCGACACGGACGGCCTCGAGCGCGACGATCCCGCCGAGGCTGATCACGGCGGTCTCGCTGGTGCCACCGCCGATGTCGATGACCATGTTGCCGACGGGCTCGTCGATCGGCAGGTCGGCGCCAATCGCCGCCGCCATCGGCTGCTCGATCAGGTTGGCGTCGGCGGCCCCGGCTCGTCGCGCAGCGTCGGTGACGGCCCGTCGCTCGACCTCGGTGATCGCAGACGGGACGCAGATCACGACCTTCGGGCGGCTGAACCGGCTCACGCCAACTCGTTGCAAGAGCAACCGGATCATCCGCTCGGTGATCTCGAAGTCGGTGATCGCCCCACCACGGAGCGGGCGCACGGCGACGATGTAACCCGGCGTCCGCCCGATCATCTGCCACGCCTCGCGCCCGGTGGCGAGCACCTCGCCGGTCTGGCGGTTGAGTGCGATGACGGAGGGCTCGTTGAGCACGATCCCCCGCCCCTTCATGTAGACGAGCGTGTTGGCCGTGCCGAGGTCGATGGCGAGGTCACGGGCCACGTGACCGTCCCATCGATGCGTCAGGGATCACGCGGTCGGACCTCGGGATCGTCGGGATCGGTCGGCGCTTCCGGCTCGGGCGGTGCCGTCTCGGAGGCTGGCTCGATGCCCTCCTCGAGGCGCTGGACCTGGTCGACGACGGGCCGCCGGGCCTCGGGGGAGAGCGCGTCGATCTGCCGGCGGAAGCTGGCGACACCGTCGCCGGACCCGGACCGCCGTGATGCGATGACGACCACGGCGACGGCGATCACGACGGCGACGACGATCAGGATGACGACGAGGGTCACGCACGTCCTCCGACGGAGGAGATCGGCGTCGCGCCGGTGCCCCATCCGCTGCCGTCACTCCAGACCTCGTGCTTCCAGATCGGTGCCGATTCCTTGAGCGTGTCGATCGCGAACCGGGCGGCCTCGAACGCCTCGGCCCGGTGCGGAGCCGACACGGCGACGACGACGGAGCTCTCGCCGAGCCCGAGCGCTCCGGCGCGATGCCAGATCACCACCCGCCCGGTGGAGGGCCACCGACGACGGAGCTCGGCGGCGATCTCGGCGAAGCGGGGCACGACGGCGCGCTCATACGCCTCGTAGGTGAGGTGATCGACACCCGCACGCCCGTCTGCATGGTCACGCACGGTGCCGCTGAACAGCACGACGGCGCCACAGTCGTGGCGGACCGCCCACTCGTACGCCTGGTCGACCGGCAGCGCATCAGTCGTCAGACCGAACCACTCCTCGCCAGTGGGTTGCTGCACGACTCGCCATCGTAGCCGTGGCTCGCCACGCCACTCCCGGGGCCACACGGCGGCGCGAACGCCCGATCCCCGGGCGTGACCCCCCATGGCTACGCTCCGCCGTCGTGGCGCAGCCCCCCGTCCCGCCCCACGAACGAGCGTGGCGCCACCCGTCCGAGCTGGGCCCGCCGGCCCCCGAGCCGACGACCACGTCGGGTCGGGCACTGCTGGTCGCCAGCGCGGCGATGGGGTTCGTCGTCATCGGCGTGCTCGCCGTCGCCATCACCCCGGGTCGCTCATCGGGTCCATCGGCGGTCGAGTCGAGTGCGTCGTCGTCTCGGGGCGTCGCCTTCGAGTCGGACCCCGTCGACATCGTCTCGGTCGCCCAGCCACTGCGTCCCCTCACGGCGACCTCCTCACCGCTCCGAGCGGGCGGTTCGATCGTGACACCCCTCGGCGACGGCGCCCTCGGGATCATGACGCTCGACGCGATCGCCGCGCTCGGCGGCGCGACGACGGCTCGGCTCCCGACGGGTGAGCCGGTCGACATCGTCGTGCTCAGCGCCGACGAGCCGGCAGGTGTTGCGTTGGTCTCGCTGCGCCAGGTGCCGGCGGCGGGCGGCTACGAGGTGGCCGACGAGGCGCCGGCGCCCGACGACATGGTCATGGTGCAGGGCGTCGACAGCACGATCGTCGCGATGCGCGACGTCGCCTCACTCGAGGTCGCCGAGGGCGCGCCCGTCGTCGACGGCGACGGCGAGCTGGTCGGGCTGTGCTCGGACGACGACGATCAGGGCACCGAGGTCGTGAGGGTCCACGGCGACGACGGCATCAGCGACGGCACCGTCGCCACCACCGCACCACGGTGACGGCGACAACGGCGACGGTCACCGATCCGACCGCCATCGCAGCGAGGGAGAGCTCCTGACGGCGCTTCGGCGTGATCATCGTCCACCAGCGCGCCTCGGTCCCCTCGACGTACGCCTGCTCGTTGGTGACCGTCGGCGACCATCCGTGCGACTTGAGCCGGTCGTTGGCGACCATCCACGGCGCCCGTGTGTAGCTGCGCAGGCCCGGCGGGATCGGGCCGCGCTGGAACCGCCAGCGGAGGTTGGCGACGACCTCGGCCACGCGCTCGGGGAGCTGCACCCGCACCCGCCGGCCGGTGAGCGCGCGGACCCGCTCTCCGGCGACCCATCCGTCCGGCGCCACGTTGAAGACGCCGTCGAGGCGTTCACCGACGGCGACCATCACGGCCGACGCCAGGTCGTCGAGGTGGAGGAACTGGGCACCGGGATCGTCCTCGCCGTACCGCTGGCCGAGGCCGGCGGCGAGCGCGCCTGCCAGCGCCGAGGTCCCGCCCGCCGCCATCGCGATCGCCGGTCGCAGCACGGTGACCGACCTGCGGGCGTCTGCCCGCCGCCATCGGTCGACCATCGCCTCGACCGTGGCGAGCTGGCGGGCGTAGACGAACTCGACGTCGGGTCGCAGGACGGCGTCCTCGGTGAGCGGGACCGGGTTGTTCGGCCACGCCCCGTAGACCATCGCCGACGACACCAGCACGACGTGCGTGGCGCCGGCCGCGCTGGCGTCGTCGAGCATCGCGGCCGCGCCCTCGGTGACGCTCTCCCTGCGCTCCGCCCTGGCGTCGTGATCGCCGGCGGCGAGGTGCACGACGACGTCGGCTGCGGTCGCCGATCCCGATGACAGATCCGGGTGCGCCTCGAGGTCGGCGAGCACCCGAGGGCCGAGGACGCCCTCGGCACCGACGACGTGCACCCGGGTCGCGGCGGGGCTCGCGGCGGTGGCGGGCACCGCCGGGACGTTATCGGTGGGCGCGCCATAGCATCGGGCGCATGGCAGGTGGCCCCGTTGGCCCGACTGGCCCGAACCCCGACCCCGACGACGAGCCGTCGAACGACCCGCTCGCCTCGCTGCCGCTGATCGGCGATCTGGCCAAGGCGCTCGCCGGCCAGGGCCCCTTGAACTGGGAGGCGGCGCGTCAGTTCGCCCACCTCGGTGCGACCGGTGGCGCCGCCGAACCCAACGTCGATCCGGCAGCCCGCCTCGCCTACGCCGATCTGGCGAACATCGCCCGGCCGCACGTCGCCGACGTGATGGCATCGGACCTCGACCCGGTCGAGCCGTCCGTCGTCACTCGCAGCCAGTGGGCGGCGTCCACGCTCGACGCCTACCGCCACCTGTTCACGCAGCTCGCCACGGCGCTCGGGTCGGCGGCCGACGATCCGGTCCCGACCGGCGACCCGATGGGCCAGATGATGGCCGGACTGTCGAAGATGGTCGCCCCGGCGATGCTGGGGATGTCGGTCGGATCGATGGTCGGCGGCCTGGCCAACCGGGCGTTCGGAACGCACGATCTGCCGATCCCGCGACAGCCCGCCTCGCTCACGCTGGTGCCCACGAACATCGACGGCTTCGCCGGCGACTGGGAGATCCCCCTCGACGAGATGCGCCTGTGGGTGCTCTCCCACGAGATCGCCGGGCACGCGCTGTTCGAGGCCGCCCACCTGCGAGACGCCGTCGCCGAGCTGGTGCGCGAGCACGTCGGGGCGTTCCGTCCCGATCCGAGCGCGGTTGCCGAGCACCTCGGCGCGCTCGACGAGGATGCGTCCGATCCGATGGCGGCGATCCAGCGGGCGCTCGGCGACCCGACCGTGCTGCTCGGCGCCGTCACCTCGCCCGAGCAGCGCGCGCTGCGTCCGCGCCTCGACGCCGTGGTCGCCGTCGTCGTCGGCTACGTCGACTGGGTCGTCGACGCCGTCGCGGTGCGCCTCATCGGCGGCAGCTCGTTGCGCATCGCCGAGGCCGTGCGCCGCCAGCGCGTCGAGACCGCCGCCGACGACCGGTTCGTCGAGCAGCTGCTCGGCATCCACCTCGGCGACGACCAGGTGGCCAGGGGCAAGGCGTTCGTCCAAGGCGTCGTCGACCGCGCCGGCGACCACGGCCTCGTCCCGCTGCTCGAGAACGCCGACGCCGTCCCGACCCCCAACGAGGTCGACGCCCCCGGCCTCTGGCTGGCAAGAATCGAGAGCTGACCCGGGCAACCGAGCGCGCCTCCCCATCTGGTCGCGATTCGTCCCAATCGCCGATCTGGGCACGCACCGTTCCGTATATGGGACTGAGGCGCCCCAGCTCGCGTGCGACGACGAGCCCGTCTAACCGACGTCGCCGGGGTCGACGCTGCGGCGGGGCGGGGCGAGCGAGGGGTGGGGGCTGCGGCGGGCGACGCTCGTGGAGCGTGAGCCGGCGGAGTAGTTGAACAGTGCCGCACCAGCCGCCACGCCGACGAGCAGGAACCCGATCGCACCGGGGATCTTCACGATCACGGGAATGAGGCCGGCGACAGCCCAGCCGAGCTGGAAGCGCGTCTCGAAGCGGGCGAAGGCTCGGCCCCGGTTGGCGCCGGGCGCGTCCCGTTGCACGATGCTCTCGAACGCCAGTCGACCGATCGCGGCGCCCAGATTGACGACCACGGCGAGGCAGATGCCGGCGGCGACGCCGCCGACGATCCCGGTCGCGAGGCCGGCGAACGTCGTCAGGGCGAGCGCACCCAGGAGCATGACCTCCTCGCGGACGCGCCGGCGCAGACCGGGCGCGAGCGCGTTGCCCACCATCACCCCGAGCGCCGACAAGCCGACGGCGAGGCCGAACAGCAACGTGCCGCGGTTCCCGCCGGGACCGTCCTGGGTGCGCAACCAGAAGGCCAGATGGAAGAACATGAAGCCGACGGTGCAGCGCAGGATCATCATCGCCACCGCAGCGAGCTGCAGCCCCGTCGACCGCAGCTGACGCCGCTCCGCGGGCTTCGGCTGCTGGGCGGCGACGACGTCGGCGGGCAGGCGGGTCGCAGCCACGCACGCCAGCCCGAACAGCACCGCCGCGTAGAGCATCGTCGCGCCGGGCCCGATCGTTGTCTGCAGGAGTCCCGCCGGGATCACCGCGACGAAGCCGGTGAGCCCGGCGATGACGCCGAGCTTCGAGTTGGCCTCGACCAGCTCGGCGTCGGTGCGGACGACGGACGGGACGAGCGCGGACTTCGACACGATGTAGGTCTTCTGCAGCACGAGGGCGGCGAACACGAGCGGGAACAGTGCGAGCTCGTCGACGAAGCGAGCCATCATCAGCGCGAGGACGATGCGGGCGATGGCGACGAGCTGGATCACCGTGCGGCGTCCACCGGCGGCCCGGTCGATCATCGGACCGATCACCGGCGCGATCACGAGGAACGGGGCGAAGCTGATCACCAGGAACAGGAGGACCCGCGTGCGGGCGGTCTGCAGGTCGATCGAGAAGAACAGCGAGTCGGCGAGCGCCACCACCATCGCCGCGTCCCCACCCATCATCGCCGCATGGGTCATCGTCAGGCGGCGGAACTTGGAGACCGGCGCCGTCACGTCCGCATGCTAGGACCGACCGCGTGAGCGTCCCCGACCGTCGTGGCCCGAGCACCGGGGACGACGACGACGGGTTCCCCGCCGGCTTCTTCCGCCGCACCGACGAGTCGTCCGACGACGGCTTCTACGTGCCCGACCGGTTCGTCACGCACATCGACGAGCGCGCCGTCGACGCAGTCGGCGCGCTCTACGAAGACCTCCGGCTCGACGGTCGGGTGCTCGACGTCATGTCGTCATGGGTCTCGCACTTCCGCCGCCCACCGGCCGAGCTCGTCGTGCTCGGGATGAACGCCGACGAGCTGGCCGCCAACCCCGCCGCGGCCGAGCGGGTCGTCCACGACCTCAACGGCGATCCCACGCTGCCGTTCGCCGATGGTCGGTTCGATGCGGCGACGTGCTGCGTCTCGGTCGACTACCTCGTGCGACCGATCGAGGTGTTCGCCGAGGTCCGCAGGGCGCTCGTCGACGGCGGGATGTTCGTGTGCACGATCTCCAACCGCTGCTTCCCGACGAAGGTCATCCACGGATGGCTCGCGGCCGACCGGGCGGGTCGCTGCCGGATCGTCGCCGAGTACTTCGCCAGATCGGGCGGGTGGAGCGAACCGGTGGCGGCGGCGTGCACACCACCGGGCACGCCGGGTGATCCGCTCGACGCCGTGTGGGCGACGGCGGTCAGTCGGTGACCGGGTCGAGTACGAAGACCGGGATCTCCCGCTCGGTCTTCGCCTGGTAGTCGGCGTAGTCCGGCCACGCTGCGACGCATCGCTCCCACCACTGCGCCTTCTCCTCTTCGTCGCTGATCTCCCTCGCAACCATGTCATGCTTGACCGGCCCGTCCTGCAGCTCCACATGCGGGTCGGCGACGAGGTTGTGGTACCAGACGGGGTGCTGCGGTGCGCCGCCGAGGGAAGCGACTGCGGCGTACGACCCGTCGTGCTCGACGCGCATCAGCGGCGTCTTGCGCACCTTGCCGGACTTGGCGCCGCGGCTGGAGAGGATGATCACCGGCTTGTCGCGCATCGTGGTGCCCTCGGTTCCTCCGGACGACTCGTAGGCGTCCACCTGGTCACGCACCCACTTCGCCGGGCTTGGTTCGTACTCACCTTCGACTGGCATGACCTCGACCCTACGCCCGCTCGTACTTGTAGCCCAGGCCCCGGATCGTGACGATGCGCGTCGGGTTCGACGGGTCCGGCTCGATCTTCGAGCGCAGCCGCTTGACGTGGACGTCGAGCGTCTTGGTGTCGCCGACGTAGTCGCTCCCCCACACTCGGTCGATCAGCGTGTCCCTCGGCAGCACCCGCCCGGCGTTGGCGAGCAGCACGTGGAGCAGCTCGAACTCCTTGAGCGGCATCGACAGCCGGACACCGGCGAGCGAGGCGGTGTGCTCCTCCGGATCGAGCGCCACGTCGCCCACCTCGATCGCCGCCGGACCGATCTCCCCGGCCCGATCGGCGGGCGAGCGCCGCAGCACGGCCCGCATCCGGGCGACCAGCTCGCGAAGCCGGTACGGCTTCGTCACGTAGTCGTCGGCGCCGACCTCGAGACCGACGACGGTGTCGATCTCGCCGCCCTTGGCCGTGACCATGATGATCGGCACCTGGCTGCGCTTGCGGATCTGGCGGCAGACGTCGACGCCGCTGATCTTGGGCAGCATCACGTCGAGCAGCACCAGGTCGGGCTTGACCGCGTCGAAGCGATCGAGCGCGTCGAGCCCGTCGACCGCTACCTCCACGATGAAGCCCTCACGGCGCAGCCCGATCGAGAGGGCCTCGACGAAGCTCGCCTCGTCCTCCACGACCAGCACCGTTGCGCCTGAACCGCTCATCGTCTCTGCTCCGTCCTGGTGGGGATCCCACCGTCTCGCTCGGCTGCCTCACGGACAGCAGGCAGGCGCAGCACGAACGTCGAGCCCTCACCCTCCTGCGACGACACCAGCACCTCACCGCCGTGGTTGGTGGCGACGTGGCGGACGATCGACAACCCCAGCCCCGTGCCCCCGGTGTCGCGGCTGCGTGCCTTGTCGACCCGGTAGAACCGCTCGAAGATGCGGCCGTGGTCGGCCGCCGGGATGCCGATGCCCTGGTCGGCGACCATCAGCTCGATCCACTCGCTGCCGGCGCGGACGCGCAGCTGGACGCTGCCGCCCGGCTCGCTGTACTTCACCGCGTTCTCGACGAGGTTGCCGAGCGCCGAGACGAGCTGACGGATGTCGCCGCGCACCCGCACGTCGGACGGCACGTCGAGCGTGACGATCTCGATCTCACGCATCTCGGCGATGGAACGCGCCCGGTCGATGGCACCGGCCACCACGTCGAGCACGTCGACCACATCGCGCGCCGGCTGCTCGCCGAGCTCGATGCGTGACAGCTCGAAGAGGTCGTCGATGGTCCTCCCGACGCGATGCGCCTCGCCCAGGATGCGGTCGGCGACCCGGCGGACGACCTCCATGTCGACGTCGTCCGGCGACATCTCGACGAGCGTCTCCGCGAGCACGGCGAGCGCGCCGACCGGCGTCTTCAGCTCGTGGCTGATGTTGACGACGAAGTCGGTGCGCACCGCGTCGACGCGACGCCGCTCGCTGACGTCCTCGATCGTGGCGACGGACCCGCCGCCGCGCAGCGGCTGTGCCGTGATGACGACGGCGACGCGAGGCGGCCCGTACAGCTCGAGCGACTCTCTGCACTCCTCCCCGGACAGCGACCGAGCGAGCAGGCGCTCGAGGGCGTCGTCGACGAGCAGGCCGATGTGGGTGCCGTCGAGCGCGGTCGCCGACCGGTTGCGGTAGGTGATCTCACCGTCGGGCGCGGCAACGACGACCCCCAGCTCGAGGCGGTCGACGACCTCGTTCCACGCGGTCCGTTCGGGCGGCACGAGACCGGGATCCGGGTCCGCCCCAGCGGCCGGGGCGACGCCAGACGTGACGCCGGACGGTCGGCGATTCACGTACCATGTGACGACGGCAGCCGCTGCGGCGCCGAGCAGCGCGACGGCCAGGTGGCTCATCTCACACCATGTCGCTGGCGGCGGCGCGGGTGGCGAGGCGGACGGCGCCTTCGTGCTCGGGAACCCAGCCGGTGACGAGGAACCGCACCCGCTCGCCGATGTTGACGGCGTGGTCGCCGATGCGCTCGTAGAACCGCGCCACCACGGCGAGCTGCACGGCGACCTGCAGGTCGATCCGCCCGGCCGAGTGGCTCTCGAAGATCGCCTGCACGAACTCGCGCTGCAGGTCGTCGAGGTAGGCATCCATGTCACCCAGCGCGGCCGCTCGGGTGTCGTCGCTGGCGTGGTAGGCCTCCGTCGCCTCCTTGAACAGCTGGCTCGCCTGGTCGCCCATCTTGGCGATGATCCCGCGTAGGCGGGGGTCGAGCTGGTGGCCGTAGATCCGGCGCGCCGCCTTGCAGATGTTGACCGCCAGGTCGGCGGAGCGCTCGACCTCGGCGATGATCCGCATCGCTGCGACCACCTGGCGCAGGTCGCTGGCGACCGGGGACTGCAGGGCAAGGATCGAGTAGCACCGCTCGTCGAGCTCGATCGACTTGGCGTCGACCTCGTCGTCGGCGCGGATCATGTACTCGGCGGCCTCGAGGTCCATCCCGAGGAGGATCTCGGTCGCCCGTGGCACAGCCTCGGTCACCCCGGCGCAAAGCTTGGCGATGGCGTCGCGGATGCCGTCGAGCTCGCTGTGGAACCGGGCGCGGACGTCCTCGCGGACCACCGGCTCCTGCACGGGGCCCCGGTCGGGCTCGACGGCCATCTCCGGACTACCCGAACCTTCCCGTGACGTACTGCTCGGTGCGCTGGTCGTCGGGGTTGGAGAAGATCTTCTCCGTCGGGTTGTACTCGACGAGCCGTCCGGTGCGGCGGTCGCTCTCCGGGTTGACCTCGGTCGTGAAGAACGCCGTGCGATCGCTCACCCGAGCGGCCTGCTGCATGTTGTGGGTGACGATGATGATCGTGTACTTGCTCTTGATCTCGCGCATCAGCTCCTCGATGCGCGCCGTGGCGATCGGGTCGAGCGACGAGCAGGGCTCGTCCATCAGGATCACCTCCGGCTCGACGGCGATCGCCCTGGCGATGCACAGCCGCTGCTGACCGCCCGACAGCCCGAGCGCGGAGCTCTTGAGTCGATCC
>Ga0136617_10004207_pt1 | contig 12878 bp, 11 predicted proteins | sample AntDrymUQ3222106_2_FD_129672 | JGI IMG/M metagenome (GOLD analysis project Ga0136617, IMG submission 129672) | Polar desert sand microbial communities from Dry Valleys, Antarctica - metaG UQ322 (21.06) | ecosystem: Environmental > Terrestrial > Soil > Desert | place: Antarctica: Dry Valley...
CAGCGACGAGGACGGCTGCGGGCTGGCCGGTCATCGGCCGGCCGCCGGGTCGAGCACGCGGCGGGTCTGCCGGGCCGACGCCAGGAGCCGCCCGTCGGCACCCCACAGGTCGCTGTCGTCGACGCACCACCCGTCAGCCGCGGAGCGAGTCGTGACCCGGCCCAGCACCCAGCCGCTGTGCCGCACAGGGGCCGGTTTGGCGTACTGCACAGACAGCGCCACGGTCGGGATGGGCACAGGGGCGGTCAGCGTGGCGTACAGCCCTGGTGCCAGCGCGTCGAGCAGGACTGTGAGCACCTGCGCGTCCAGGGGGCTGTGGTCTCGCAGCCGCAGCCAGCCGATGAACTCCGCGCTGGGGTGGCCGCCGAGCAAGGGCGTGTCAGTGGCAGGCCGGTAGTCCAAGTTCTGCAGGAACGCCGCGAGCGCGACCGGCAGGTCCACTTCCGGGCAGCGCTCAACGCCCGGTACCGCCGGGGCCGGGACCGCCTGCATCGCCATGCCGGGGCGACTGCGGCCGAGCAGCACGGTCGCGGCGAGCGCGACCTCGTCCCCGCTTCCGAGCGTCACGGCGAGACAAGTCGACGATCTGCCGAGCCGCAGTGGCCGCACCTCGAGCTCGACGGGCCCTTCCGCCGGCGCGGCCAGAAACTGCGCGGACAGCTCCCGCACTTGCTGGCCCGGGCAGGTCTGCTCGGCGGCGGCGAGCGCCAGCGAGGCGACCAATCCTCCGTGCGGACCTGCCCAAGACCACCACGCCCCTTCCAGCGTCGCGCTCGCCCGGTTCGACGCAGTCCACGTCAAGTCCGGCCGGCTCCATGTCTGTGTCATTCCGGCACCTCCTGGAGGTCAGGTTGACATTGTCACTGTGACGGTGTCAACTTGGTCGCGTGAAGATGCAGGCCACGCGGACAGTGCGGGTGCGGGCGAACCCCGGTCAGGGAGTCAGGCTGCGAGAGGAGATCCTGATCGCCGCGGAGGAACTCCTCGTCGACGCCGGGAGCGAGGACGCCGTGACGCTGCGGGCGGTGGCGCAGCGCGTCGGTGTCACCACGCCATCGCTGTACCGCCACTTCCCGGACCGTGCCTCGCTCGTCGGCGCGGTGTGCCTGCGGGCCTGGTCCGGGCTCGGTGAGCGCATGCGGGGCGCCGCCGCAGAGGACGCCGACCCGTTCCAGGCGCTGCGTGCCCGGGGTCTGGCCTATGTACGATTCGGCCTTGACCATCCGGTGCAGTACCGATTACTGCTGATGCGCCCAGTGGTCTCCGAGCACAGCACCGCCGAAGCGTTCGCCGCCGAAGCGTGCTACCGCGAGCAGGTCGACGCGGTCAAGGTTTGCGTGGATGCCGGCGTCCTGCACGGCGACCCGGCCGTCATCGCCCTCACGCTGTGGGCGACCGCCCATGGCTGCGTGTCGATGCTCATAGCTCGGCCGCCGTTCCCGCAGCCGCGGGACATCGACGGCTTCATCGACGCGACCGTCCGCAGCGCCGGCCTCGGCAGCGCGCTGACCACCAGGCTGCCCCCGGGCACGGCCCTCGGCGCCGCCTCACTCAGCCGCGGGCTCGATCGGCTGGCCCAGGACCTGGTCCGTGACGCCCAGGGCAACGATCGGCGACCGTCGAGCCGGGGAACGGACACCGAGGGAGGCCCTGACGATAATCGACCACGTGGGTCTGCGGTGCTCACCGCGGGTGGCGACAACGAGAGCACCTCACCCCACCGTCGCACCAGCTGACGCGGCATCCCGATAGCGGAACGGCTTATGGGAACAGCGTTGATCGGCAGCCCCGCGACCGTCATGACTTCCCGTAAGACCCGTCCGGAGATCGTCGCCGGGACCGGGACGCTCCACGGGAAACCGTTCAACGGCCGAAGTCCCCTGGCCAGCCTCGCCTCCGACGCGCCCGTCAGCCCACAACTCGGACGCGGGATCGCCGATGAGGGATCTGAACCGCGAGGCATCTCGGACCTCTGCGTGGGCAGCCCGGTGCACCTAGAGGTGCAGTGCATGACCGGGCCGGCTTCAGAAGGACACGCCTTGACCATCTCGCGAAGAGCGACCAAGACGCTGCGCGGCCGACACCACAGCCATTTCACGCCCGCGTTCGTCTAGCCGGCCCCTGGAGAAGAGCTCGAACACCGGCACCTGGGACCCCTGAAACCTGCAGTGGAGCGCGGCGGCGAGCGTACCCAGTGCGTACCCGGCACCCGCCGGACCCGCGTTTGCGCAGGTCAGCGTGGGTGGGTCAGTCACTACTACGACATCTGACGTACGAGGCCCAGGCGCAGGAATGGAGCGAAGCCGGGATCTGAACAGCCAGGAGCGCGTCTTGGCTGGGACGTCGAAAAGCTCGCCGATGAGCTGTCGGAGCTTCTTGGCCGCCCGGTCGAACTTGTGTCGCGCAACGCGCTCCACGAGCGGCTGCGCGACAATCCCGACGTGCTCAAGGTCCCTGGCGGCAACGACCGTCTGCTCGGCGGCGAAGGGCAGCGACACGCTCGGACGTTCGAACGCGCCATCGGCTCCGTTGGTCACCTGCTGGGAGGCGATGCCGGCGGTGAGCGCGACGAGGAGCCCGACGCCGGCCGGCTCGCCGGAGCGCTGCTCGGCGCCGCGCGCTCCAACGCCACCGTCGATGCCGTCGTCGTGGCGTCTGCGATCGGTGCCGGGTGGCGGGGTGATCCTCACCGGCGGCCCAGGCGACCTCGAGGCGCTCGCTGGCGACCATCCCGACGTGGTGATCCAGTCGCTGTAGGCGTACAGCGGCGTCGGTTCGGCGGCATTCTCGGCGCGACGCTCAGATGCTGTCCGTGCGTCGCCACTCGAGGAGGAACAGGCTGGCGTCGTCGCTGGTGGCACCGCCCCGCTCGCGCATGAGGGAGTGCGACAGACGACGGACGGTCTCCTGGACGTGCAGTTCCTCGAGGCTGACGCGTCCGACCAGATCGACGAGGCGGTGCTGCCCGAAGCGCTCGCCGTCGGGCATGCGCTCTTCGATGACGCCGTCGGTGAACAGCAGCACGCGGTCGTTCGGTTCCAGCTGCACCTCGCTGATCTGCGGCGCCGCCCCTCCGAAGCCGACGGGTAGGGTCGTCTCGCTGTTCAGCGATCCCAGCACCCGGCGCCTGCGCAGCAGCAGCGGCGGGTGGTGGCCGGCGTTGACCCACGACAGGCGGCCGGTGCCGCAGTCCAGTTGTGCCATCTGCGCGGTGACGAACGTGTCCTCGCCGAACTGCTCCGCCACCGCGCTGTCCATCGCGGCGTACAGGTCGGCCAGCCCCACGCCCGCCCGGCGCGCGTGGCGGTACGCGCCAACCGACACTGTCGCCATGATCGCGGCGTTCAACCCGTGTCCCATCGCGTCGATGATCGCCACGTGCAAGGTTTGGCCGTTGAGCGCGTAGTCGAAGCTGTCCCCACCCACCTCGTAGGCAGGCTCGAGGATGCCGGCGACCCCGACCTGTGGGGTCTCCATCGTCAGCGGCGGCAGCAGATGCCATTGCATCTCGGCTTCCAGCCGCATTGGCCGCCGCCGTCGCGCGAGGAAGAAGTGATCGGTGTACAAGCCCTTGGTGACAATGAGATTCGCCACCAGCCCCGCCAGCCAGCCAGCCAGCTGGCGGTCTGCGGCGCCAACGGCGCTCAGGGAATAGGCCAGCACGCCGACCCGGTCGCTGCCGTCCAACATCGGCAGGAACAGCCGCACGCCATCGGGCTCTGGCCGCTCGACCGGGAGATCGCTGCTGAACGCGCGCCCGGCGAAGGAACCGTCGATGGCCTCGGAGCCGTTGTCCTCCAGCCCATCGCCGGGCAGCGGCACCAACGTCAGCTGGTCATAGTCCTGCAGGTAGATAACGACGTCGCGCCCGCCGATGTAGGCGACCTCCTCGGCGATCAGCGTCGCCACGAGGTCCGGAGGCGACCAGTGCGCCCGATCGAGCAGGCTGCCCAACAGCCGTTCGCCGAGGCCCTGCAGCCGGTGAGCAGCATGGCTTCGCACCTCACCATCGAACGCCTCGTCTGCCTGCACGACGGAGGAGCATAGACGGCCTGCGTGGGGAGCCGAATGGGCCGATCAAAGCCGCAGGGCGCCGTCCACGATTCGGCGGGCAACCTCGTGCACCGGCTGCCGATTTGTCCGGGCGTGCGACCGCAGCCGTTCCAACGCCGTGTCGACGTTGCCGTGGCGTTGGGCGATTACGCCCTTGGCCTGTTCGACGACGACTCGGGCATCCAGCGCGTGCTGCAGGCGCTCGTTCAGCGTCCTCGCGTCCTGGGTCTGGCGGGTGTGCACGATGTACAGCGTGGCCATGTCCGCCAGCACCCGTCCGGCGGACACGGTCGCCGCATCCCATTGGCGGATCGTGGCGCTGTAGGCGTCCAGCGCACCGACGGTCTGGTCGCCGGCGGTCAGTGGCAGCGCGGCAACGGCGCGCACGCCGGCTTCAAGCGCCCCAGGCCGGTAGGCGGGCCAGGCCCGCACGGTCTCCAGGTCGGAGACCAGAACCGGCTGCCGGCTACGCCAGGCGTCGGTGCAGGGGCCGTCCTGCAGGTCGCATTGCAGGCGCTCGAGTTGGATGCTGCGCTCGTTGGTCGCGGTGACGAACTCCAGCCGGTCGGCGTCGGCGATCGCCACACCGGCGGCATCGACGTCGAGGACATCCACGACGGTCTCCGACAGTTCGTACAGCACTTCACCGACGTCGTAGTCGCCCAGGAACGTGCGGGCGAAGCGAGTCATGGCGTCGGTGAGGTGGTGTCCAACGGTCACGCGGGTCTCCTCGCAAACCCGGGGGCCCCACATGTCACCGCCAGGGAGCAGCGCGCCAGTGCCAGTCCGCAGCTGACGACTCAGGGTCAGGGCGCCGGCGCGGAGTGTAGCACAGCCGACGGGGACCGCCGTGGTGTCAACGGTAGAAGAGGCGTTCGTGGACCCGGCGGACCCGGCGGGTGACGCGCAGCAGATCCTCACTGAGTGCTTGGGCGCCGGGCCGGTCGTACCCGAGCATCCGCGCCACCCGTTCGAGGTCGGCTCCGGCGCCCGGCAGCCGGTCGGTGTCGCGCAGTGCCGCCAGGTACAACGTATTGCGCAGGCGGGTCTGGAACCGCCATCCCTGCGTCAGCCACTCGGCGTCCGCGGCGCCGATCAGACCCTCGGCGGCACAGGCCTCCAGCGCGGACAGGGCGCCTGGCCGCCGGACGCGAGGCAAGCGGCCACCATGGCGCAGCTGCAACAGCTGCACCGTCCACTCGACGTCGGCCAGCCCGCCGGGACCGAGCTTGAGATCGGCACGGCGAGGTGACGGGCGGGTGCGCCGGACCTTCGAGCGACTCCCGCCGGCCCGCTCCCGCTCCACCCGCGCCTTCATCTGTCGCACCGCCGTCAAGCGGTCGGCCGGCACCGGCAAGGCGTAGACCAGGTCCGACAGTGACGCCACCAGGGCCTCGCCAAGCGACCGGTCGCCGGCGACATGGCGGGCCTGGGTCAACGCCTGCAGCTCCCAGGGCTCGCCCCAGCGCTGGTAGTAGCCGCGGTAGGACGCCAGCGTGCGCACCAGGGGGCCGTCCTTGCCCTCCGGCCTCAGGTTGACGTCGACTTTGAAGGCCTGGCCCTCCGGGGTGATCCCCGACAGCAGGCGCAGCAGTCGCTCGGCGGCGCGCTCCGCGTCCAGCCGGGCCTCGGTGGGCTCGGCGACCAGCAGCACATCAAGGTCGCTTGCGTAGCCGAGCTCGCAGCCGCCGAGCTTGCCCAGCCCCACGACTGCGAGCGAAACGCCGTCTGGGACCACCAGCTCCACCGCCGCCTGCAGGCACGCCTCGGCGAGGCCTGACAGCTCGACGGCGACGTCGACCACGTCGGCCATCCCTGCCAGGTCACGCACGGCCGTGCGCGCGACCTCCCGTCGGCGCAGCCGCCGCAACGCCTCGGCCGCCTCGTCGGCGTCGTGGCCCCGCCGCAACAACCCCTCGGCCAGCCGCCGGTAGGCCGCAGCATCGCGCCGCTGTGCGAGCACCGTGAGGTCGCTCAACGCCCCGATCACCTCGGGCTGCCGCTCCAGCCACGAGCCGACCAGTGGGCTTGCGCCCAGCACCTGCGCCAGCAGGTCGGCCACCGGAGGGTTGTCGCGCAACGTGCGCAGCAGCTCCGGTGCGTCTCCTGCACGATCGGTCAACGACCGCAGCGCCGCCAGACCACCGCCCGGGTCGGGGGCCGACGCCAACGTCGGCAACACCGCGGGCAGTGCGATCTGCAGCATCCGCGCCCGGCGGGTCACCCCGCTGGCCATCGCCTCCAGGTGTGCGACCGCCTGCGCAGGGTCGGGAAAGCCCAGCGCGACCAGCCGCTCGCCGACCGCGATCTCGTCGAGCCGACTGCCGGCGCCCCGCAGCAGTTGCTCTACCGCCGACAGCTCGGCGAAGCGCGACAGCAGCGGTCGGTAGAACAACTTGGCGTGCAGCGTGCGCACCAGGCCCTGCACCCGCCGCAGCTCGGTGTCGAAGCGGTCGAGCGCGTCTGCTCCCGCGAAGCCCATCGAGCGGGCCAGGCGCCGTCGCTCGTCGGGACGCTGCGGCAGGGTGTGGGTCCGCCGCAGGCGCATCAGCTGCAGGCGATGCTCGACGGTGCGCAAGAACACGTAAGCGTCGGCGAAGGCGGCGGCGTCGGAGCGGCCCACGTAGCCGCCGGCGGCCAGGGCGGCCAGGGCGTCCAGCGTGCTGGGACTGCGCAGGCTTGGGTCATGGCGGCCGTGCACCAACTGCAACAGCTGCACCGCGAACTCGATGTCGCGCAGGCCCCCAGGGGCGAGCTTGACCTGCCGGTGGCCGGCGCGGACGACCGACGCGGAGCGTTCGACCACGGCCTTGAGCCGCTGGATCTCCTCGACGGCCTCACCGTTGAGGCGGTCCGGCCATACGAACGGTTCGGCCATCGCCATGAACGCCACGCCGACCGCTCGGTCCCCGGCGATCGGGCGTGCCTTGAGCAGGGCCTGGAACTCCCAGGTCTTGGCCCAGCGCTGGTAGTAGGCGCGGTAGGCATCCAGCGACCGCACCAGCGGGCCGTCGCGGCCCTCCGGTCGCAGGTTCGGATCCACCTCGTACGCCCGCCCCGCGGGCGTCACCTCTCCCAGCAGCCGCAGCAGGTCTTCAACGGTGCGCGTTGCGGCGACCATGTTCCCCTCGGCGACGAAGATCACGTCGACGTCGGAGACGTAGTTCAGCTCACGGCCGCCGAGCTTGCCCAGGGCGATGACCGACACCCTTGCCCGCCCGTCGGCGACGTGGTGCAGCGCGGCGGCCAGCAAGCCGTCGGCCAGGTCGGCCAGCTCGCGGGCGGCACCGAGCCCGGGCGCTAGGCCCAGCCCGTCGCGCGCGGCCACGTTGAGCAGACCCAGCCGGTGGGCAGTGGCCAGCGCGGCGGCCGGCGAGCCCTGCTCGCGGGCCAGTCGCCGCTCGCAACGGTCGCGCACTTCGGCCGCCGACCACGCCGTCAGGTCACCGGTCAACACCTCCAGCGCCTCGTCGCTGGCGGCGACGGTCTCCCCGAGGACCTGTGACATCGCTGCTACCACGACCAACCGCCGCAGCCCCTCGCCGTCCAGCGCCGCCCGACCCTGCGGGTTGCGCTCCGCGAGGCGCTGCAGCGCCACGGCGGCACGCTCAGGGTTGGCGCTAGCCGCCAATGCCTCGGCGACCTCGTCGGTCATCGTCGCTACAGCGTCGGCAGGTAGCGCGCCAGCTCGAAGGGCGTGACCTGCGAGCGGTACTCGTCCCACTCGACGCGCTTGTTGCGCAGGAAGTACTCGAAGACGTGCTCGCCGAGCGCCTCGGCGACCAGTTCGGACTCCTCCATCTCGCGCAGCGCCTCGTCGAGGTTGTGCGGCAGGCTGCCGATCCCGGCCGCGCGGCGCTCGGCGTCGGTCATCTCGTAGATGTTGTCCTCGGCCTCCGGCGGCAGCTCGTAGTTCTTGGTGATGCCGCGCAGGCCGGCCGCCAGGATCACCGAGAAGGCCAGGTAGGGGTTGCAGGCCGGATCTGGCGCGCGGAACTCGACGCGGGTCGACGCGCCCTTGCGGGGCTTGTACATCGGTATCCGCACCATCGAGGAGCGGTTGTGCCGGCCCCAGGACACGAACACGGGAGCCTCGAACCCCGGCACCAGCCGCTTGTAGGAGTTGACCCACTGGCAGCAGACGGCCGCGATCTCTCGGGCGTGCACCAGCAGGCCGGCGATGAACTGCTTGGCCGTCGCCGACAGGTGGTAGCGGTCGCCCGCGTCGAAGAAAGCGTTGCGGTCGCCGTCGAACAGCGACACGTGCGTGTGCATGGCGCTGCCCCAGTGAGCCGCGAGCGGCTTGGGCATGAAGGTGGCGTAGATGCCCCGGCGCAGCGCGACCTCCTTGATCACCAGGCGATAGGTCATCAGGTTGTCCGCCATCGTCAGTGCATCGGCGTAACGCAGATCGATTTCGTGCTGGCTGGGTGCGACCTCGTGGTGGGAGTACTCCACCGAGATGCCCATCGCCTCCAGCGTCTCGATGGCCTCACGCCGGAAGTCCTGCTGCACGTCCATCGGCGTCAGGTCGAAGTAGCTGCCCGAGTCCAGGGGTGTGGGGTCCTGCGGGCCCTTGAACAGGAAGAACTCCATCTCGGGATGGACGTAGAAGCTGAAGCCCATCTCCGCGGCCTTGGCCATGTTGCGCCGCAGCACCTGACGTGGATCCGCGGTGAACGGCTCACCCTCGGGGGTGCGGATGTCGCAAAACATCCGTGCCAGGGCGCCGCTGCCTCGCCACGGCAGCACTTGGAAGGTCGCGGCGTCGGGCACGGCCAGCATGTCGGACTCTTGGACCCTGGCGAACCCGTCGACCGCGGACCCATCGAAGCCGATGCCCTCGGTGAAGGCGCCCTCCAGTTCGGAGGAGGTGACCGCGACGGACTTGAGCATGCCCAGGACGTCGGTGAACCACAGCCGCACGAAGCGGATGTCGCGTTCCTCGACGGTGCGTAGCACGTACTCCTGCTGCCTGTCCACGTCCACCTCCGCTCCTCCTCGTCACCGGCGTCGGGGGCTGCTGGCGAGGATGGAAGAAGATATCGCTTGCGTCGGTACGATTCGGACGCGGGCAGGTGGCTGGCGCTGTTGCTGCCCGGCGGTTGGATCCCAGAGGAGCACCATGCGCCTGGCTCTGGCTCAGCTCAACCCGATGGTGGGCGACGTCGCCGCCAACGCCGCAGCGGTGCACAAAGCCTATGGCGAGGGGCTGCGGGTGGGCGCCGATCTGGTGGTGACGCCCGAGCTGGTGCTGACCGGCTACCCGCCCGAGGACCTTGTCTGCAAGGGTGGCTTCGTCGAGGCCTCCCAGCGGGCCCTCGGCGACGTGGCGGCGGCGACCCGCGGCGTTCCGCTGGTCGTCGGCTTCGTCGAGGCGCACTCCAACCGACTGGCCAATGCGGCGGCGGTCTGCCGCGACGGCCATGTGGAGGCCGTCTACCGCAAGCAGCGCCTGCCCAACTACGGGGTGTTCGACGAGGCGCGCTACTTCCACCCCGGCCGCGATCCACTGGTCATCCAGGCGGGCGGCGTCGCCGTCGGCATCACCATCTGCGAGGACCTGTGGGGACCGGGTGGGCCGCCAGCCCAGGCCTGTGCGGCCGGCGCCAAGCTGCTGGTCAACATCAACGCCAGCCCCTATCACCGCGGCAAACGGGCAGAGCGCGAGTCGTTGGCCCGCCATCACGCCACCACCTGCGAAGCGTGGCTGGCGTACCTCAACGCCGTCGGTGGTCAGGACGAAGTGGTGTTCGACGGCGACTCCTTCGTGCTTGACCCGACCGGCGAGGTCGTCGCCAGAGGCCCCCAGTTCAGCCCCGCGCTGTTCGTCGCCGACATCGACGTTGCACAGGGCGCCGCGCCGCGGTCCGTGACCGCTGGTGGGGCCGCGTCTGCTTTCGAGTCCGCTGTGACCGGTGAGCCTCGGCTCGACGAGCTGGCGGAGATCTACGCCGCACTGGTGCTGGGCACCGGCGACTACGTGCGCAAGAACGGCTTCGAGCGCGCGCTGCTGGGCCTGTCGGGGGGCGTGGACTCCGCGCTGGTCGCGGCGATCGCGGCCGACGCGTTGGGCGCCGACGCCGTCACCGGGGTGGCCATGCCGTCGCCGTACTCCTCGCCCGCATCCCTGGTCGACGCCAAGGCCCTGGCCGCGAACCTGGGCATCGGGTGGCTGGAGCTGGGGATCGAGCCGGTGATGCGCGCCTTCGACGAGGCGCTGCGCGAGCCGTTCGCCCGAACCGAGACGGGGCTGGCCGAGGAGAACCTGCAGTCGCGGATCCGCGGCACGCTGCTCATGGCCCTGTCCAACAAGCGCGGGGACATCGTCCTGGCGACCGGCAACAAGAGCGAGTACGCCGTTGGCTATTCGACGTTGTATGGCGACATGGCCGGCGGATTCGCGGTCATCAAGGACGTGTCCAAGACCCTGGTGTACCAGCTGTGCCACCACCGCAACGCCGCCTCGGGCGACCCGCTGATCCCCCCGGCGATCCTGGACAAGGCACCTTCCGCCGAGCTGCGCCCGGACCAGCGCGACACCGACAGCCTGCCGCCGTACGACAAACTGGATCCCATCTTGGAGGCCTACGTCGAGCTGGACCGCTCCGTGCGTCAGATCGTGGCCGAAGGCTACGACACCGCCACCGTCCGGCGGGTGATCGCCCTCGTCGACCGTGCCGAGTACAAGCGCCGTCAGGCCGCTCCGGGGGTGAAGATCACGCCCCGGGCGTTCGGCAAGGACCGTCGGCTGCCGATCACCCAGGCCTGGTCCGGCTGACGACCGGGCTGTCGAGGTCGACCGGGACGTCGCCAAGGGCCACGGGACGACCCAGGTGATAGCCCTGGGCGAAGCGCACGCCCAGGAAGCGCAGCGCATCGACCTCGCGTTGGGTCTCCACCCCCTCGGCCACCACCTGCGCGCCCAGGGCGGAGGCGAAGGCGGTGAGGGTGTAGCCGAGGGCGCGTAGGAGGCTGTCATTGTCGATCTCGTGCACCAGGCTGGTGTCGAGCTTGACGATGTCCGGTGACAGCTTCAGCACGTGGCGGAAGCTGGCGAACCCTGACCCGGCGTCGTCCACGGCCAGGCGCAGCCCCTCCTTCCGCAGCGGGGCCAACTGCCGATTCAACGCGTCGTAGTCGGCGACACGCTCGTGCTCGGTGATCTCCAGGACCAGGCGCTGCAGCGGTGCGGCGGCCAGGACGTCGGTCAGCAACGGTGACGCGGCGACCAGTGGCGACACGTTGACCGACAGGTACAGCGACGCGGGCAGGTCGGGCAGGGCGGCGAGCGCCTGACGGATGGACAGCATCTCCAGGTCGACGCCCAAGCCGACGGCGTTGGCCTCGGCGAACCAACGGTCCGGCCCCCGCAACGGAGGACCGGAGAACCTGGCGAGCACTTCCAGACCGACCACCGACTCATCGGTCAAGTCGATGATGGGTTGAAAGGCCAACGGGATGCGCCCGGACGCCAGGACGGTCCGGATGCGTTCGACCCTGGTCCGCCACGCCCCCTGCGTGCGCTCCCACCACCCCAGCTGCTCGCTGAGCAGCTTGGTGACCAGCTTGTACAGCTGCGGCGGGTACTCGTCGCCGTCATGTTGCCGGGTGAAGCGCAGCACGCCCATCTCTTCGCCGTCGGGACCAGGAAGGGTGATGTCGATGCTGTCGGGATCGGGCGAGGAGTCGACCGGCAGGTACGTCACCTCCGTGCCCAGCGCCTCGGATGCCAGCACGCACAGCCGGGTGGCGGCGGCTCGCCGCTCGGTGGCCTCGAGCACGGCGGCGATGTCGGCGCCAGGACCCTCAGCACCTTCCCACCCCATGCTTGCTCCTCAGCTCGCGGCCAGGTGACGCCCGTCGGCATCACCAACCCGACATCCCTCCCCCGCAACTACCCGGCACAACGGGCGTATCGTGCAACAACGGTCACAACCATAAGACTTCAACGGGGTCACCTCATGTCCTGTCCTACCGGCCGCAAAGTTTCGCGCCGCAGCAGCATGGTCACCGGACCGTCGGCAATCAGGTCGATCACCATGTGCGCGCCGAACACTCCCTTGGCCACCGGAACGGTGATGGCCGCGCAGTACGCCTCGTAGAGGCGCTGACCGTCCGCCGGGTCGGCAGCGTCGACGAACGAGGGGCGGCGGCCTCGAGAGACGTCCCCGTACAACGTGAACTGGCTGACGGCCAGCACGGCGCCACCGACGTCAGCCACCGACCGATTCATCCTGCCGGCGTCGTCACCGAACACCCGCAGCGCCACCGTCTTGGACGCCAGCCAGGCGGCGTCGGCCTCGGTCGAGTGCCGGCCCACCCCGACCAGGGCAAGCAGGCCCGGCCCGATCCGCCCACTGACCTCGTCTCCGACGGTGACGGCCGCTCGCTGTACACGCTGGATCACGACCTGCATGGGTATCCTTTCGACATCGTCGCCGCTGGACCCGCTGAAGTGACCGCACGACGGTCACCGGGCCGGCAGGCAGGAGTGTGGTCGGCATGAGCGTGCCCAGCCAGCAGTCCTCAAGTAGCGAAGCGGTAGGACACCAGAAGGCCCTCACGGTTCGCGACATCCAGGATTACAAGACCCGTGGCGAGCGCTTCCTGATGCTCACCGCCTACGACCATCCCACCGCGCAAATCCTGGATCAGGCCGGCCTGCCGCTGCTGCTCGTCGGCGACTCGCTGGGCAACAACGTGCTGGGCTATCCGTCCACCGTGCCTGTCACCCTCGACGACATGGTCCACCACGCCGCGGCCGTGTGCCGGGGTGCCCGCCGGGCCTTGGTGGTGGGTGACCTGCCGTTCATGAGCTACCA
>Ga0136617_10004209_pt1 | contig 12875 bp, 17 predicted proteins | sample AntDrymUQ3222106_2_FD_129672 | JGI IMG/M metagenome (GOLD analysis project Ga0136617, IMG submission 129672) | Polar desert sand microbial communities from Dry Valleys, Antarctica - metaG UQ322 (21.06) | ecosystem: Environmental > Terrestrial > Soil > Desert | place: Antarctica: Dry Valley...
CAATCGGCGAATTCATCGCGCTGCTTCAAAGTGCGACGATCGCGATCGTCGGGGATGTGCGTCGCTTTCCGGGCTCGCGCCGTTATCCGCAATATAACCAGTCGGCACTCGCGGATAAGCTCCCCACAGAGGGGATGGATTACGTCGCGTTGGCCGATCTTGGTGGTCGCCGCGAACCGCGCCCAGACTCGCCGCATATCGCCTGGCGTAATCCGTCATTCCGCGCGTATGCCGATTACATGGACACTGAAGCGTTTCGACAAGGCGTCGATCGCATCATCACGCTGGCCGGCAGCGGTCGTATCGCGCTGATGTGTTCGGAGGCCGTCTGGTGGCGGTGTCACCGCTCGCTGATCGCTGACTACCTCAAGGTCCACGGTTGTTCCGTCATCCATCTACTCTCGCCAACCAAACACCAAGAGCATCCGTATACCTCTGCCGCGCGAATCGTGCACGGCCAACTGAGCTATGCAGGTGAGACAACGTAACCGTGCTGCCGCGCTGAATTCGCGTTTCATGCTTATGTCCATTGAAGATTTGCGGCAGATCTACGCGCAGACAATCCTCGGCGTGGAGATCGATCCCGAGCTCGCCGCGCGCGCTCGCGAAAATTTATCCCATCTACTCCAGGTCGAGATTCGCCATGCCGACGGTAGTACGCTTTCGCCCGTCGAATTCGATGCAATCTTCGTAAACGCTGGCGTGACTGAGCTGAAGCATGGCTGGTTGGAGGCGCTTGCTCCAAGAGGCCGCATGTTGGTTCCTTTGACAACGCATTTCGACAATGCTCAGAACGCCGAAGTCGGGTTGGGGAAGATTCTCAAATTGGTTAGGAGACCATATGGGTTCTCGGCGCAACTAATCTCCGACGTGGGCATCTATAATTGCACGGGTGCGCGCGCTATCGAAACCCATGAAGCCCTGCGAATCAGTCTTGCGCGCGACGACACTGATGCCGTTCAATCACTGCGCCTTGATGTGCATAAGGTTGATAGTAATTGCTGGCTTCACACCCATTCGTTCTGCCTGTCGACTTTGAAGCTTGTCCCATGTTGAAGCGCCGCTTCGCTCAGCGCAGCTCAACGGTGAGTGGCAGTACTCCGGTCAGCGTCACAGCGTCCACAGCGCAGACGGACATCGAATGAACGATCGCGCCCCGCGACGTTTGCGTTCTGGCGGCTGTCAATGCGGTGCCGTTCGCTATGAGTTGGCCGGCGATGAGCTGGACCTCTATGTCTGTCATTGCCGCGAATGCCAAAAGCAAGCGGCCTCCGCGTTCGGGATATCGCTCATCGTGCCGCGCGCGAGCTTGCGCGTCACGCGCGGCGCGCCAAAGGTCTGGTCACGCATGACCGACAGCGCTCACGCATTGGACTGTGCCTTTTGCCCGGAATGTGGGTCGCGGTTGTGGCACCAACGCCGCGGCGCAATCGATACGGTCAGCGTGAAAGGCGGTTCACTGGACGACCCGGTCGACCTCCGATCCGCTGTCCATATCTGGACGTCGCGGGTGCTGCCGGGAATCGTTCTTCCCGAAGGTGTAGCCCAATTTTCGGGCGAACCCGGATGATGCGAGCCTAAGAATGAATGACAACGCTCAAACGCTGGCTAAGCTCTTGCTTCGCAATTTCAACGACGTGCAATGCGAACGCGAGGCGCGCGCGCCCCTGTATGACAGCGCTTATGCTCGGCTTGCCCGAGGGACGGCCGCGCGCAAACTCGGTGCGAGTATCGATATCGTCGCGCCTGGCATGCGTTCGTGCCCGTACCACTTTCACCACGCACAGGAAGAAATGTTCGTCATCCTCGAAGGCACAGGAACGCTTAGAGTTTCCGGCGAGATGCTTCCGCTTCGAGCGGGCGATGTTGCGTTCATTCCACCGGGACCGAAATATCCGCACCAAATCATCAATACATCCGACGCTCCTTTGAAGTATCTTTCGATCAGCACGCGCGACACGCCCGAGATTGTCGAGTATCCGGACTCGCGCAAGTATCTTGCAGAGGCCTCTTCGGGTGACGCCAGATCGTTCGACGCGCTGCAACGTTTAGACAACAATCTCGATTATTGGGATGGGGAACCGTGACGGCCGACGCCATCGCGGGAGGCTGTCTATGTGGTGCGATCCGCTTTAGCATCGCGGGCGCGCCGCTTGCCTTGAGCCTCTGTCACTGCCTTACCTGCCGGCGCGCTAGCTCAGCACCGTCCGTCGCGTGGGTGGTTGTCCGTCGCAGCGATTTCGCTGTCGTATCCGGCCAGCCTCGCTGCTTTCGTTCGTCACCTCACGTGACTCGAACATTCTGCGGAAATTGCGGTTCGCCATTGACTTACCGGCATGATGATAATCTCGACACCATCGACGTGACCACGGTAACGCTCGATTTTCCGGAGCAATTTCCCCCGACTCGTGAGATTTGGATTGAGCATAAGCTTGGCTGGGAGGCCCTCAACGAGACCACGCGCCACTATCCACGAGATAGTGCGGGACGACAGTGAGAACATGATGAACATCGTGCCGCAGCGAATTCAGTTACACGGAAACACAGCACGGATGCTGCGAGCCTTCTCGAAAAATAGCCGTCGTTGAAACCATCCCTATCAATGTCCGCATACACGGTCACTATTTGTTGGCAACGCGGCGACCAGCCGTTTACCGACAACCGATACAGTCGCGGCCACACGTGGTCATTCGATGGTGGCATCGAGGTCCCCGCTTCGTCGTCTCCCCATGTTGTTCCGCCGCCCTATTCACAAACCAACGCGGTTGACCCGGAGGAAGCGTTCGTCGCGTCGCTATCGAGCTGCCATATGCTCTGGTTTCTATCGATCGCTGCGAAGCGCGGCTTTTGCGTCGATAGCTATGTCGATAATGCCGATGGCATCATGGACAAAGACGCGCTCGGCCGAACCGCGATAACCCGCGTGACGCTGCGTCCAAAGGTCGCGTTCGCCGGCAACCGCTTGCCGGCGACGAGCGAAATCGAGTCGATGCATGATTCAGCCCACACCCAATGCTTCATCGCGAACTCGGTGAGAACCGAGGTTCGGTGCGAGCCCAGCTATAGTGGTTGATTTTTCGCCCGATACGACCGCCCGCAGGCTCACCGTCTAGGATTTCGCATGGGCGTTCGCGCGCTAAAATTGCTGAATATCTTGTTGTGTAGCATCAACGCTGCCGTGTGGCTGCTCTACACCGAATCGACGGTAATGGCGTTGTTATGGGGCGCTACCGCAATCGCGTTCATCATTTGGATTGCCGTCGACATTCGCAATGGTTGATGCGCTGCTTCGCTGCTGCCACCAGAAGTAGCTACGCCGGCGTCTTGAAATAATCGCCATGATCAACATTCGCGAAATCGATCACCTGGTGCTGCGTGTCGTTGATCTGGAGACCATGATCAAGTTTTACGTCGCTGCGCTCGGGTGCTCGATCGAGCGCCGGCGCGACGAGATTGGCTTGGTCCAGCTTCGCGCGGGAAGATCGATGGTGGACCTTGTCCCGGTCGACGGAATGCTTGGGAAGGAAGGGGGTGCCGCTCCTGGCGAGGAAGGGCGAAATGTCGATCATTTCTGCTTTCGTGTTGATCCATTCGATGAGACAGCGATTAAGCAGCACCTTGGATCAATGGGCGTGTCAACCGGAGAAGCTGCATCACGGTACGGAGCCGAGGGGGAGGGCCCGTCCCTTTATATTTCCGATCCCGAGGGTAATACGATCGAGTTGAAAGGCCCGCCCTGGGCTGACTCAGCGGCACAGCGGACGGCTTGACGACTATTCCATCTGACCCGAACCCCTACGCGAAAACGAAAGGAAGCGCCATGAAAGCGTATCTTGTGGCTGACGTTAAGATCACCGATCAAGAAGCGTATGAAAGCTACAAGAAAGGCGTTCCCGCTACCATTGCCGCGTTCGGTGGACGTTTTCTCGTGCGGGGCGGGAAAATGGAAACTCTGGAAGGAGAACGGATACCACAGCGCCTGGTTATTCTCGAATTTCCCGACATGGCAAAGTTGCGAGAGTGGTATGACTCGCCCGAATACCGCCCATTGCTGGAGCTGCGCCAGCGATCAGCACTTTCGCATGTCGTTGCGGTCGAAGGCATTTAGCGATTGTTCCGCCACCTGAGGCGTTCAAACCAGAATCGCGGCGTCGGGATTTTGCATACCCAATCATTTACCGCATTCGTATGCCGACAGCGTGCCCGCGACCTGAATCCATTTTACCCGGATGAATGGAGATCCCCATGAACGAAGAAGTCTTCAACTTAAGCATACGCAAGTTCTTGAAAATGGTTGGCGTCAATTCACAGCGCGAAATCGAGCATGCGGTCGCCAAGGCCGTTGCCGACGGGGCCATCAAGGGCACGGAATCGTTCCCGGCAGTGGTGACGCTGGAAGTCGCGGGACTGAAGCTGCACAGCAAATTCGACGGTGAAATCCGGCTGCAATAATCGCGTCGTGCGCCATCCGTCGTACACGAAGTGGACGGAAATTTTGCTTCTGGCTCGACATTGACCGCGAACGCGACCGGCGTGCCTCGCTTATGGCTGTGGCTCGCTGCGTCATCTTGATGGTGACAACTCACGCAAGACTACCGGTCTCCTGTCGCACAGTCATGCTCGCGCTGGTTCTGAGCATGAGTACGGGGGTGGCACGCGCCGACCTTTGGGGCTACATCGACGACCAGGGCACTGCGCGCTTTGCGACCACCAAGCTCGACGAACGCTATCAACTTTTTTTCAAAGGCGGCAGCACCCTTGATCCAAGGGAACCTGCCAAAAGCGATGATCTTCGATCATTCGAAGAATTCAGGCAGAGTCGCGCCTTCCAGCGGATAACGAATCATCCGAACATCAAGCGCTTCGCCGCGTTGATCGAGCAACACGCAAGAGCGAACAACCTCGATCCGGCGCTGGTGAAGGCAGTCATCGCGGTCGAATCGTCATTTCAACCCGATGCGGTGTCGCCGAAGGGGGCGCTCGGTCTGATGCAAATCATCCCTGCGACAGGCGCACGCTACGGCATCGTCGGCGATAAGAGACGCCCGGCCGAACATATGCTTCTCGATCCTGCGATCAACATAAGGGTAGGCGCGCGTTATCTGCGCGATTTGCTTGCGCTCTTCGCGTACGACGTCACACTCGCGCTCGCCGCGTATAACGCCGGCGAACACGCCGTGTATCGTTACGACAATCGCGTCCCGCCCTTTCCCGAAACGCAGGAATACGTGAAACTCGTGCAACAGTTCCATGCGTTGTACCAGCCTCCGCCCCCGCCTCCGGCTGCTCCTAAACGCGTGCGCATCAACATTCCGGCGAGGCGTAGCATGTCGGAACAACCGGCCGAAGTCACGCCCTAACCGGTCGGCGGACATCGGCGTCGGCAACACGGCGCGACCAAGCATCGGCAAGTCGGAGATCAGGATGATCGATACAGGAAAACTCGTGCGCGGCTGCGGCCTGGCAATCGGCATCACGTTGGGTGCCGTCGGCGTGAGTCCGTCGCATGCACAGGACTATCCGTCACGGCCGATTCGGATCATCGTGCCCTTTTCACCGGGAGGCGCGGTCGATGGACCGACGCGGCTCATTGCCCAGGAACTTTCCAAGCGTTTGGGCCAGCAGGTGGTCGTCGAAAACAAGCCTGGCGCAGGGGCGACGATAGGCTCGGAGTTCGCCGCGAAATCCGCGCCGGACGGATACACGCTTCTGCTCGCTTCGCAGACCAATGCCATCAGTGCGAGCTTGTACTCGCAACTCAAATTTCATCCGCTCGACGACTTCGTTCCCATCGCCTTGATCGGAAGGGAGCCAGGCGTCCTCGCCGTACATCCGTCGCTTCCCGTGCAATCGGTCCAGGAGCTGATCTCATACGCGAGGGAGCGGCCTGGCAAGTTGGACTATGCGTCATCCGGCAACGGCAGCGGACAGCACTTGTTCGCCGCGCTTTTTCTGTCGCAGACGGGGCTCAAGATGAACCACATCCCCTATCGCGGCAGCGGCCAGGCGACGACCGACTTGTTAGGCGGGCAGGTATTGGTGTCGTTCCCGGGGCTTGCCGGCATGCTGGGACACATCAAAGCCGGAAAGCTCCGGGCACTGGCGGTGACCAGCGCCGATCGCTCGCCGCAATTGCCTGACGTGCCAACGATTGCCGAAATGGCCGTTCCAGGGTACGCCGCGTACGTATGGCTGGGCTTGATGGCGCCAAAAGGCACGCCTGCTGCGATCATCGCAAAGCTGCATCGGGAACTATTGATTGCGATGGCGACGCCCGAAGTGAAAACCTACATGGCCAATGCCTCGATCGAGATCGTGGGATCGACACCCGCGGAATTCGGAACGTTCTTTCGCGAGGAGATCGACCGTTGGGCAAAAATCATCAAGGAGACCGGTGCCAAGATCGATTAGCGCGATCGCTACCCCAGTCACGAGAAAACGATGCCCGGCCAGATTGGCAATGACGCGCCGGTGACCGGCGTCGAACACTGGACGACGAAGGAAGAGGTTCGCCTCTTTCTCTGGGAGAAGTTCGTCGGGCAGCCAGACAACAAGCCCGCCGTGCTATTTGTCCATGGCTCGTCGATGGCGTCGCAGCCCACTTTCGACTTGAAGGTCCCTGGACGCGCCGATTCGTCGGTTATGGACTGGTTCGCCCGGCGCGGGTTCGTGTGCTGGAGCGTCGATATGGAAGGCTACGGGCGGTCGGACAAGAAGCGCGACATTACTTGCGACATCGCCAACGGCGCCGACGACCTTGCTGTGGCGAGCGAGTACATCAGTCGCACCCGCGGCGTGCAGAGCTTCTCCGTCTATGGCATTTCGTCGGGCGCCTTGCGTGCGGCACTCTTCGCGCAAAGGCATCCCGATCGCGTCGCGCGCCTGGCGCTCGACGCATTCGTCTGGACCGGCGAAGGAAGCCCCACGCTCGAGCAGCGGCGCAAGAAGCTTCCGGAATTTCTACAGGCAAAACGTCGCCCGATCGACCGGGCGTTCGTCTATTCCATTTTCGAGCGCGATCATCCCGAGTGTGCGGAGAAGCGTGTCGTTGACGCGTTTGCAGACGCGATTCTCGCGCTCGATTCGTCGATGCCGAATGGAACGTACATCGACATGTGCTCGAAGCTACCCATCGTCGATCCCGCAGCCATTGCGGCGCCGACGATCATCATGCGCGGCGAGTTCGACGGTATCGCCGGATTCGATGATCTGATGAATTTCTTTGCCCGGTTATCCAACTCCGACAAACAGTTCACCGTCATGCCGGGGATTTCCCACGCCAGCTTTCAGCAAAAGAACTACCTGACCGTCTATCACATCCTGCATGCGTTTTTCTCGCGGGCGGACCCTGTCTACACGGCTGCCGCGTCGCCTGCGCGTCGCTTAAGTGCGTGACCCATCGCCTGCTGGCCGACGCGCTAGTCGCGCTGCACTTCGCCTTTATCGTGTTCGTGTTGTTCGGCGGATTGCTCGCGCTGTGGCGGTGGGAGTGGACAATTGTGCATGTGCCCGCCGCGCTTTGGGGCGCCTATACGGAATTCACCAGCACGATCTGTCCGCTGACCCCATGGGAAAACGTTCTGCGTCAGCGTGCGGGCGAGGGCGCCTACAGCGGCGGTTTCATCGAACACTACCTGCTGCCGCTCATTTATCCAGTCGGCCTTACGCCACATGTGCAGGTCGGGCTTGGCGTCATCGTCATCGTGCTCAATATCATCGTTTACATCGCGGTCTGGCGGCGCTGGCGTGTCACTAAGCCTTCACCAGCGTCCGATGCGCGTGCACGCTCATCAGAACTCCCAGACCGATAAAGATCGATACCAGAGCCGTGCCGCCGTAGGACATCAGCGGCAACGGAACGCCGACGACTGGCAGCAAGCCGCTGACCATCCCCATGTTCACGAACGCATAAGTGAAGAGCATAAGCGTCACGGCGCCAGCGAGGAGCCGGGCGAACAATGTCGACGCGTTGGCCGTGATCACCAGCGCACGCCCAATCAGCAGCATGTAGAGCACGAGCAGCAGCGCCGCGCCAACCAGCCCGAACTCTTCGCCGAACACGGCAAAAATAAAATCGGTGTGGCGTTCGGGCAGAAAATCCAGGTGCGTTTGCGTACCGTTGAGCCAGCCTTTGCCAATGACGCCGCCTGAACCGATGGCGATCGATGCTTGCGTCGAGTGGTAACCGGCGCCCAGCGGATCGCGCGAGGGATCGATGAACGTCAGAATTCGCTCGCGCTGGTAATCGTGCAGCTGGCTCCAGAAGAACGGACCCGCCGCGCCACCCACCGCCGCCATTCCCGCGATGATCTTCCACGACAGGCCGGCGAGGAACAGCACGTAGAATCCCGAGGCGCCAATGAGAAGCGCGGTTCCCAGGTCGGGCTGACGCTTGATCAGATAAACGGGAAGAGCAATCAATACGGCGGCGACGGCAAAATCCTTCCAGTTGATCCGTCCCTCGAATTTCTGGAAGTACCAGGCGAGCATCAGCGGCAGCGCGATCTTCATGAGCTCGGACGGCTGGATCCGCGCGATACCGACGTTCAGCCAGCGTCGCGAACCGTTGACGACGACTCCGAACAGCGCCACGCCGACCAGCAGCAACACGCCCACCAGGTACAGCGGCACGGCTGCGCGTGCGAGCGTTTGCGGTGGAATGTTGGCGAGGATCCACATCAGCGCGAGCGCGAGCGCGAACGACATCAATTGGCTCGACATGCGCGCAACACTCTGGTCCGCGGCGGAAAAGAGCGTCGCGAGCCCGACGCCAAACAACGCCAGCGCACAGCCGAATAGGAAGCTGTCGATCCGGCGCGTGAGCACCTCCCAAACGCGTCCGACCACTTCCGTGAAATTCATTCAGTCGCTCGCATCGTCGACATCCCGGGGCGAGCCGACCGGCGCTGCCGTGCCCGGTTCCGCGCGGCCGAGCACGTGAAAATCGAGCACCTTGCGGGCAATCGGCGCCGCCGACTGCGCACCGAATCCCCCGTTCTCCACCAGCACCACGAGCGCAATGCGCGGCTTGTCCGCCGGTGCGTACGCGATGAACCATGCATGATCGCGTAGACGCTCGTCGATTTTTGCCGCGTTGTACTTCTCTCCTTTGAGCGAATAGACCTGCGCCGTTCCCGTCTTGCCGGCGGTGACGTATTTCGTGCCGGCAAAGGCACGCGCGCCGGTGCCTTCGCGATTCACTCCGACCAGCGCGTTTTTCACGAACGCGATGTGCTCGGGTTTCGCGGCGATCGTATGCGTCGGCTGCGGCGCGACCGCTCGTTTCTCGCCCGTCTTCGTATTGACAACGCTCTTGGCGATATGAGGGCGAAACGCGACGCCGTCGTTGGCGATCGTTGCCGTCGCGAGCGCCAATTGCATCGGCGTAAAGGCGTTGTAGCCTTGGCCGATGCCGGCAGATATCGAGTCGCCGAGGTACCACTTGCGATCATCCTCGCGATTCCCGGCGCGCTTGCGCTTCCATTCGCGGGAAGGCAGGACGCCCGTCAACTCCCCTTCTATGTCGACATCACTCTTGCGCCCGAAGCCCAGTTGCGAGAGGAAGCGGTGCGTGTCGTCGATATCGGTTTCGCTGGCTAGCACGTAGTAATACGTGTCGCAGGACACCACAATCGACTTGTACATGTCGACCAAGCCATGTCCGCCGACCTTGTCATCGCGCCAGCGGTGGCCCCCACCGCCGAGCTGGAAAAACCCCGGGTCGCTGATGGTTTGTTGCGGCGTACGCTTGCCCGAGGTCAGCGCGGCGAGCGCCAAGAACGGCTTGATGGTTGAACCTGGCGGATAAGCGCCGCGCAACGGCCGATTGAGAAGCGGCTTGTCGGGAGATTCGTTGTACAACTGCCAGTTCGTGGGATCGATGCCGTCCACGAACAGGTTAGGATCGAATCCTGGCTTGGACACGAACGCCAGAATATCCCCGGTCGTCGGATCGATGGCGACGAGCGCACCGCGCCGATCGCCAAACGCTGTTTCCGCCACCTCCTGCAGCTTGATGTCGAGCGATAGTCGCAAATCGTTTCCCGAGGACGGCGGCGCGCGCGACAGTGTGCGCACCGCGCGGCCGCCGGAATCAACCTCCACTTTCTCCACACCGGTGGTGCCGTGCAATTCCCTCTCGTAGGAGAGCTCCACCCCCACCTTCCCTATGTAGTCCGAGCCCTTGTAGTTGGCGCTCTCCTCCCATTCCGCGATGCGGTCCAGATCGCGATCGTTGATGCGGCCGATGTAGCCGATCGCGTGCGACGCCACTTCGCCGTATGGGTAATGGCGAAAGAGGCGTGCCTTGATCTCCATCCCCGGGAACCGGAAGCGGTTCACCGCCAGCCGCGCGACCTCTTCGTCGGTGAGCTTGGTCCGCAGCGGCAGGCTTTCGAAATTTTTCGATTCTTCGAGTACTTTCTTGAACCGCTTGCGATCGCGCGGTTGGATGTCGACCAATTCGGCAAGCTGATCGATGGTCTGGTCGAGGTTGGCGATGCGCGACGGAGTGAGCTCGAGCGTATAGGCGGAAAAGCTCTGCGCCAGGACAACGCCGTTGCGGTCGGTGATAACGCCGCGGTTAGGCACGATCGGAACGACGGCGATTCGATTCGAGTCCGCGAGCGTGCGGTAATGGGCGTGCTGCACGACTTGCAGGTGTACGAAACGCGCGAACAGCCCGCCAAATCCCAGGACCACGAACACGAAAGCGTACAGGAGCCTGCGCCGGAACAGGAACAACTCGCGCTGCGGATCGCGCAGCTCCAACGCTCCAAACCGTCGGCGGCCGCGATAGCCACCCGTGTTGAAAAGCGTGTGCCGAGCCATGGATTAGGGAACCCTCAGCGCTCCGCCGACGACCGTGCCGGGCGCTGCGGCCATAATAGCAACACGGATGTCAACGGCCACAGCACCGCCCCGACCAGCGGCGGGAGGGCATAGGTCCAATGCGGCAATGGCGCCCCGCCGACGAAGCGGATGAGCAGGACTGTCGCCGCGCCGATCATCAACAGCAGCGCGACTTGCGGTGCCTGCTGCCAGCGACGAAAGCGCAACACGCGCCGACGGAAGTATTCAGCGGCATAGGCGAGCACCGCGTAAGCAAGCGCGTGTTCGCCGAAAACCGTCGCGTCGGCGACGTCCACGACGAGGCCCAACGCCCAAGCGACTCCGACGCCAACATAGCGCGGTTCGTGGATGCACCAATACAAGATGACCAGCGCCAGGAAATCGGGCCGCGCCATCGCCGCCATGCCTGCCAATGGAACCAGGTTGCCAAGCAGCGCGACGACAAAGGAGAGCGGAATGAACCACGGATTGACCGGCCGCAGAATCTCCTCGGGCCGCGACGGTGCCAGAAGTGATGCCTTGCGCAATACGGCCATCGTCATCCGCTACGCCGGCCCTTGCCGCGTACGCCCCTTTTCGGAGCGTCCGCCTCCGCCGGCTCATCCGGGCGCGGCAATTGTGCCGCTCCCTGCCTGAGCACCAGCAGATACCCGCTGCGATCCACACCTGCAAGCGGTGTGCACAGAATACGCGAAAACATCTGTCCGGTTTCACGCTCGACGCTCGTCACTTGCGCGACGGCAAGATCCGCCGGGTAGATGCCGTCCAGGCCGGATGTATAAAGTTTGTCACCCGGTCGTACGTCGGACGACGACGCCATGAATCTTAGCTCGGGCATCCGACCAGCGCCGGCGCCGAAGAACACACCGCGAATGCCGCTGCGCTCGACCTTGACCGGCACCGCATGGTCTTTGTCCGTGATGAGCGTGACCTCGGCCATCTGCGGAAACGCCCGCGTGACCTGGCCAACGACGCCGAACTGATCGATCACGGCCTCTCCAGGCTTGATGCCGGCGTCGGTGCCGCGATTCAGGAAAAGCTTTTGTGAGAACGGGTCGCGGCCCGTGTACAGGACTTCGGCCGCGGTCGCTGCGTTTGCGAAACGCGCATGAACGGCGAGCAGAGCCCTTAGCGCAGCATTTTCGTCACGGAGCAACTCATGGCCCTGCGCGGCCGGAGCTTGCACGAGTACCTGCTGCTTGAGCGAGGCGACTTCGTCGGCAAGCTCGCGCTGCGAGGTGAAGTAAGTGGCGACCCAGGCCAGCGTCTCGCCGGGAATCTGGACGATGCGTTGCAACGGATGCAACGCGATCGCTACAACGCTGCGTATCCCCTCGAGATAGCCATAGCGGGAATCGGTGAACAAGAGCGCCAGCGAAAGCAGACCGAACACCGCGAGCCGCGCGAACGGAGACGGGCCGCGGTGGAAGAATGGAGGCGGTGCATCGGAGACGTGGTGCATAGACGGTTAAGCGTCATGCAAGAATCAGTCCGACGTGAAAATCGTCGACAGCTTTTCCATGTTCTCGAGCGCACGGCCACACCCGCGCACGACGCAAGTCAGCGGGTCGTCGGCGACGATGACGGGCAGCCCGGTCTCTTCCATCAACAGGCGATCGACGTCGCGCAGCAAAGCTCCGCCACCGGTCAGCACCATTCCCCGTTCCGCGATGTCGGCGCCCAACTCCGGCGGCGTGCGTTCAAGCGCGCTTTTGACCGCCGACACGATGCTGTTGAGGGGATCGGTCAGCGCTTCCAGGATTTCGTTGGAGGAGACGGTGAAGCTGCGCGGGATTCCCTCGGCGAGATTGCGCCCCTTCACTTCCATTTCCTTGACCTCGGACCCCGGGAAAGCTGAGCCGATCGTCTTCTTGATGAGCTCGGCCGTCGTTTCGCCGATCAGCATCCCATAGTTGCGCCGGATGTAGTTAACGATCGCCTCGTCGAACTTGTCCCCGCCGACGCGCACCGAGCCCGCATAGACGATGCCACCTAACGAGATGACGCCGACTTCCGTCGTGCCG
>Ga0136617_10004210_pt1 | contig 12871 bp, 11 predicted proteins | sample AntDrymUQ3222106_2_FD_129672 | JGI IMG/M metagenome (GOLD analysis project Ga0136617, IMG submission 129672) | Polar desert sand microbial communities from Dry Valleys, Antarctica - metaG UQ322 (21.06) | ecosystem: Environmental > Terrestrial > Soil > Desert | place: Antarctica: Dry Valley...
GAATTCGCTCATCTATCCGATTTAATATATCGACCGAAGAGCGGGAATGTGGTCGCGTGTTCAGTTAGACACGGCGGCGATACTCGCCGGTGCGCGTGTCGATTTCGATCTTGTCGCCAGTGCTGACGAAGAGCGGGACCGGCACTTCATACCCGGTGCCGATCTTGGCGGGCTTCATGACCTTGCCCGACGTGTCCCCTTTGACCGCCGGCTCCGTGTAGGTTACTTCGTGCACAACCGAATTCGGTAGCTCGACCGAAATCGCCCGGCCGTCGTAGAACGTGAGCTCGCACGCGAGCCCTTCGTCGATATAGTTGACCGCGTCGCCCATATTTTCGCGCTCGACGTCGAATTGGTTGAAGTCGTTGTCCATGAAGACATACATTGGATCGGCGAAGTACGAGTAGGTGACTTCCTTCCTCTCCAGCTGGACGACGTCGAATTTTTCGTCGGCGCGGTAGACGGTTTCGGTGCCGCTGCCCGAGAGAAGGTTCTTGAGCTTCATCTTGACGACCGACGCATTGCGGCCGGATTTGTTGAACTCCGCCTTCTGGACCACCATCGGATCTTTGCCGATCATGATCACGTTGCCGGCGCGAACTTCTTGAGCGATTTTCATAACGATTCCTGCGATTCAAAGTGCGCGGTCACAATACTCGATCCCGCGATGTGGAAAAGTTTCCCGGCTAGCGATGGTTTCCGGGGAAAACCGATAATTATAAGCGGCTTAGGGCAAAGTTGACCAGCCGCGTCGCCAGATCGCTTTGCTGAGCGAGAGTGCCTGCCCATGCCCGCCCGTGGTTCGCCAGCGCCGGGAGGCTCGCGCGCAGCGCGGGCCAAGCGGCGGCGGTTGCCGCTCCATCTCCCGCGTTGAAGGCGCGCCAGAAGTCGCGCACCGCAACCGCGGCGACAGTTTCGAGGCCGTTCGCGTAGCGCGCGACGAACGCTTCGAGCTTTGCGGCGTGCGCCGCGTCGACTTGCGGATAGATATGCCAGATGAACGGACGCGCCGCCCATTGCGCGCGAACGAACGAGTCTTCACCGCGGACGAAATTGACGTCGCTGAACCACAGCCGCCGATCGAACGAGTCCTGCGCGACAAAGGGATGCACGATAAGCGTCAGGCGCCCGCGTTCGACGGGCGTGCCTGGATGCGGAACGTTTCCGCCCAACCAGCGGTCGAGCTCGGAACGCGCAACAAAGTCGGGAATGTTGCACACGATGCGCTCGTCGCCCTCGGACCAGACGTCGAAAAGCGCCGGCAGCGCGGGATTCGGATAGCAATAGAGTGAAACCGCGAGCGCGTCGGCAGGCGCGCCTCCGCCCTCCAGGCCCCACACATTGGAACCCCCTGCAGCCAGTGCGACATCGCGGGTTGCGAGCAGATCGCGCTCGCGCAGCAAGCCACCGGTTTTGTCGGTGAATCCGGGAAAGAAGAACCAGCGCGTCAGCGGCAACCGCGGATTGGGGGAGGGCAGCTCGTGCGATGCCTCGATCCACGCTTCCGCGGACAAATACTCGAGATTGATCCACACGGGCGCGTGCGCCCTAGCGGCCATCGCCGCCAGATACGATTCCGGCACGCCGCAGCCAAACCCCTCGATGACGACATCGGCGGATCCAGCGTCTTCCGGCATCGGGGCGGTGAGCCAGCGCACGCGCACGCTTTGCTGTGATTGATCGTTGCGCTCGGCGTCCAGGCCAGGCGCGATCCGGGCGAGCACCGCGCGATTGTCGATCCAAAGTGTCACGGCAAGACCATGTTCGCGTGCGAGTTGCCCTGCGAGTCGCCAGCAGATCCCGGCGTCGCCGAAATGATCGACGACGCGGCAGAACACATCGCAGCGTAGCGAGACTGACATGCTGGATCCCCGCGGAACCGGCGAGCATTATCGCAAGCGGCGTCAGGCGGTTGTCGACTTTGATAAGGTGTCGATTTACGGGTTGATGACAGAGGGACGATGATGCCGGAAGCGTTGCAGGTTGATGTCGTATCGGATGTGGTGTGTCCGTGGTGCTTCATCGGCAAACGGCGGCTGGAGACGGCGATCAACGTGTTGCGTGGACGCGAGCCTGCGCTCGACATTGCGGTGCGGTGGCATCCGTTTCAATTGAATCCGGAACTGCCGCGTGAAGGGATTTCTCGCCGCCGCTATGTGGAGACCAAGTTTGGCGGGCCTGAGCGCGCAGCCGAAACCTACGCGCGGATCGCCGCGGCCGGGGCTACCGTCGATGTGCCGTTTGCGTTCGACGCGATCGCGCGCCAGCCCAACACCCTCGACGCGCATCGGCTGATCGCGTGGGCGCAAGAGTCGGCCAGCGAGCTTGGCAAAAAAAGCGTCGACGCGGATGCGATTGTCGAGCGGTTGTTTCGCGCGTATTTCCTCGAAGGCCGCTTCATCGGCGATCGCGAAGAGCTCGCGGCGGTAGCGGCGGACGCTGGTTACGACGCGGTGGTGGCTCGAGCTTTCCTTGAGTCCGAAGCGCTGGCCGAGGCGGTTGCGAGCGCGGATGAGCGCGCCCGCGAATCCGGGATATCCGGCGTGCCGTTCTTCATCTTCAACGGCAAGACCGCAGTTTCGGGTGCGCAGCAACCGGAAGTGCTGCACGATGCCATTGTCCAGGCACGCACCGGAGCGCAACCGCCAGCAAGTGGAGACGAAGCGTCAGACCGCGTCGTCCCAGGGAATTGACAGTCGGATCGCAGCATTGATGAGGCCGACCATGCTGTAGGTCTGCACGAAATTGCCCCACGGCTCGCCGGTCGCCGGATGCAGGTGTTCGGCGAGCAAACCGTGCCGATTGCGACACGCCAGCAGGCGCTCAAATAGCGCCCGTGCGTCGACCTTGCGGCCGATTGCGGCCAGCGCGTTGACCAGCCAGAACGTGCACACGACGAACGCATTTTCGGGCTCGCCGAAATCGTCGCGTTCGATGTAGCGGAACACGAAGTCGCCGCGGCGCAAATCGCGCTCGATCGCGTTGACGGTGCTGACGTAGCGCTCGTCCGCCGGTGGCAGGAAGTTGAGTTCCGCGAGCAGGAGCAGACTCGCATCGAGTTCGTGCCCGCCGGCGGTGCTGGCGAAACTCCCGCGCAGCGCGCTGTAGCAGTTCCCCAGCACGAACGCGTGGATGCGGTCGGCCTCCGCGCGCCACGCGCGTGCCTGGTCGTGCAACCCGAGCCTGCTTGCGATGCGCGCAAGACGATCGCACGCGGCCCAGCACATGACGCTCGAAAACGTGTGGACGCGCATCGTGCCGCGCAGCTCCCACAAACCGGCGTCGGGTTGATCGTGCATCGCAACGGCACGCCGGCCGAGCGGCTCGAGGCGAGCGAAGAGCGCCGCATCGCCGCGTTGGGTGAGCCGCTCGTCGAAAAAAACGTGCGTCGCGGCGAGAATCGCCGAGCCGTAGACGTCGTGCTGGATCTGCCGATAGGCATCGTTGCCCACCCGAACCGGTCCCATTCCGCGATAGCCGGGAAGGGCGGTCTCGACTCGTTCGACGAGTGCCGCGTGGCCGTTGATCTTGTACACGGGCTGCAAGGGGCCGTCGCGCGCTCCCGCCGCGATACCGACGATGTAATGCAAGTAGCGCTCCATCGTTTCGGTTGCGCCGAGGCGGTTCAGCGCGTTAACGACGAAATAACTGTCGCGCAGCCAGCAATAACGATAATCCCAGTTGCGGCCGGAATCGGGTGCTTCGGGAACCGACGTCGTCATCGCCGCGACGATGGCGCCGGTGTCGTCGAACGCGTTTAACTGCAACGTGATCGCCGCGCGGATCACCGCCGTTTGCCACTCGAACGGAATCGCCAGTTGGCGCACCCAGGTCCGCCAGTAATCCTGCGTTGCCTCGATGAAGCGGCGACCGGTTTCGTGAATGCCTCCGATCAAGGATTCGTCAGCCGACAAGAGCATCGTGACGGTGTCCTCGACGAAGAAGGGGCGCTCTTCCAGGACCGCGGTCAGCGAAGCGTCGGTGGTCAGTCGGAGGATGAACTGGGGCCCGACAAAGCGCACGTGATGGCTGCCGAGCGTGACGCCGGGAGCCTCGCGGCCATACGCGGCGGCGGGGCGCAGCCGTACGACGACCTGGGGACTGCCCGCGATGCGCCGCAGACGGCGCACGATGGTCATCGGCTGATAGATGCGATCGTGCTGATTGAAGCGTGGCGCACAATCGGTCAGCTCGATGATGCCTCCGTGTGCATCGGCAAGCCGGGTCACCAGTACCGCGGTGTTCGCGACGTAGGCTTGCTCGACCTCGGCGCCATCGATGAGTTCGATCGACCAGACGCCGCGCACATGGTCCGCTTCCGCGTCGGAGAGCAGCGCGCAGAAAGTCGGATCGCCGTCGAATTGCGGAAAGCACCCCCAGACGATCGCACCAGTCGCATCGATCAACGCACCGATGCGGCCGTTGCCGATCAGCGCAAGATCAAGATTGCGCATCGGATTCCGGCGGCGCTGCCGCGACGGCCGCTGGTAGGAGCCCGAGCAGCCATTGTCGCACCGCCGCGATGTCGGGCAGACGATAGCGGGCGGTGGTCCGGCCGGAGCCGACCTTAACTGACCAACCGCGCATCCGTTTGACGACGACGAACCCATGTTCGTCGCCGCGGTCGTCGCCGACGAACACCGGCAAGCGTCCGGCAAAGGGCGGCTCGCGCATGAAATCGGCAATCGCCGTCCCTTTGTCGCGGCCGTCCGGGCGAATTTCAAGGAGCCGCTTGCCCGGTTGCAGCTCATAGCCGGCCGCACCGACCTCGTCCGTTCCGCTACGCAGTGTGCGATGTATGTGCGAGGCGAGCTCCGGCACTTGCCGGTAGTGCAGCGCAAGTGTGGCGCCCTTGTCTTCGAGCAGCAGGCCTGGATGGCGCGCAGCCAGATCGCTGAATAGCTTGCGTAACTTGGCAAGCGTTACCTTCGCTGGTGCGTGCAGGTGCAGCGTCCCGTTTGCGTCGCGGCGCTCGCACCCGTGTTGACCGGCAATCGGCAGGATCAGATCCAGGAAGAGGCGATCGGCGTCGGTAATCGAGCGCCCGGTGATCAGCGCGAGCGCGCCACTCAAGCGCGCTGAGAGCTGCGGTAACGCCGCGGCAACGGCATGATCGATCCGCACCGCGTCCGGCAACGGTGCGAGCTCCGCCAAGGTGCCGTCGATGTCGAGAAACAACGCACAGTTCACGTGCAAAGGCGGCGGCACCAACCGTTGCGCGCGGGAAGGACGAACGATTCGGTTGCGCATCAGCTATTAGGTCGGATGACGCCGGAAGCGGCTGCGTTGGCGCATCGCAGCAGCGTCGAGCAACATCCGGCCCGCCCACCGGTGGACGTTGAATTCACGGACGAGATTGCGCATGAGCCGCATGCGATCACGCTGCTCGTCCGCCGGCATCGTCAGCGCGAGATGCAACGCCGCCGCACATTGGTCGGCATCGTAGGGATTGACGATCAGCGCCTCGGGAAGTTCACGCGACGCGCCGGCGAATTGCGATAGCACCAATACTCCGGCCTCATCGTCGCGGGCGGCGACGAACTCCTTGGCGACCAGGTTCATTCCGTCGTGCAGGCTGCTCACGAAACAGACATCGGCGGCGCGATGGTACTCGTACACTTCGTCGGGCTCGTGGTGCTGCGCGAGCAGCACGATCGGTGGATATTTGGCGCGGGAGAACCGCGCGTTGATGTCGTCGGCGAGCGCCTGCACGCGCTGCGCGTAGTCGCGGTAGTCGCCGATCATGCCGCGCGTCGGCGCGGCAATCTGGACAAAGGTAAAGTGACCGATCCACCGGGGCTCGAGTTCCAGCAGTCGCGCGACGGCGTTGAACCGTTCGATGACGCCCTTGGTGTAATCCATCCGGTCGATCCCCACTCCCAGCGCGTGCCGGCGCGGCAACGACAGGCGTTCGCGCACCGTCGCGCGTGCTTGGTCGATCGACGGGGCGTTCGCGAGCGGCGCGGGCGGCCACTCGATCGAGATCGGATAGCGGTGCACGGCTGTGCGCGCGCCGCGGCAGGTGACGGTAAATGTCTCGCGGTCGACTTGCGCTTCCATTGTGCGATCGACGGTATCGAGAAAGTTGTTGCAGTGAAACTGCGTGTGAAAGCCCAGGATGCTGCTGCCCAGCAGGCCGTCCAGCAGTTCGACGCGCCAGGGGCAGATCGCGAACGCCTCGGGATTGGGCCAGGGGATATGCCAAAACGCGATGACGGTCGCCTTGGGCAATCGTTCGCGAATCATCCGCGGTACGAGCGCCAAGTGATAATCCTGCACGAGAACGATCGGATCGTCGCTTTGGGCTTCGTGCACGACAGCGTCGGCGAAGCGCGCGTTGACGATCCTGTAGTGATCCCAATCTGCGGAGCGAAACGTCGGCCGCACATGCGCAATGTGGCACAGCGGCCAGAGTCCTTCGTTGGCAAAGCCGCTGTAGTAGCCCGTCTCTTCTTCCGGCGTGAGCCAGATGCGCCGAATCTGATAGACGGGATGGCCGGGGGGCACTGCAACGCGATCGCTGCGATCCACGGTTTCGCGGTCGGCCGAACCGCTGCCATGCGCGATCCACGTGCCGGAACACGCGCGCATCACTGGCTCGAGCGCGGTCACGAGGCCGCTCGCCGGCCGCTGCACGCGCACGCCGTCTTTGGTACGCACATGGATGTAGGGCTCGCGGTTGGACACGACGATGATGTCGTTGCCGTGCAACTCGCCGTGCAGCACCGCGCGTAAGGTGGCCTGCGTCCAGCGCTGCTGACTTTCGTCAAGCGGGCGGTATTGGCGTTCCAGCTCGCGGATCAGCTCGCGCACGTCTCGCGCGATCGGTTTCAACTCGGGGACCGTCACCATCGTCGCGGGACGCAGAATGCCTTCGCCGCGCAGCAGCGCGCGCAATCCCACCACCCAACCCCGCCACGACAATTGCGCGATGACGACCGTGATGAGCGCGACGATCAACCCTAGCGCGATGAAGAAATAGAACAGGTAACGCTTGGTTTCCTCGCTCCGCCGTTCGATGAACGTCATGTCGTGGACGAACACGAGCTCGGCGTCGTCGGGGGTTACCCAATCGACCGGACGGACAGCGACGTGCAGCACGCCGCGTGGCGTGCGGATCAACGGCCGATCGCCGGTCGTGTAGGCAGCGAGCGTCGAGCATGCGATGTCCTTCGGGAAATCGCGGGTGGCGACCGGAGTCGCCGTCTTCGATCGGCACAGTCCCACGGCATACAGCCGTTCGTCGCGAGTCAGGCGCGTTAGCAGGGCCGAGATACGCGCTTCGGAATCGCTCTTGATCAACTCGTCGAGCGGCTCCTGAATCGTCGTCGCCATAAGGTTCGAGCGGATGTCGAGGTCGCGAACAAACCAGCGAACGAGCAGCTCATCGACAAACGGCACCGCGGCGTAGGCGAAGACACCGAGCGTCAGCAGCAGCGGAATCAGAAAGCGCAGCGACAGTCGCACTAGGATCTCGTCCGTTGACGAACAGGCTTAGACGCGGGACACGAGTTGCCGCGCAAGCTCGCGATGGCGCTCGACGATCGGCGGCAGGTCGACCGTTTCCAATTCGCCGTCGCGAACGACGACGCGGCCATTGATCACCGACAGGTCTGCGCGCACCGGTGCGCAAAATACCAATGCCGCGAGCGGATCGCGCAGACCGCCGGAAAAGCCGATGTCGTTTAGGTCGAAGGCGACGATATCGGCTGCTTTGCCCGCGGCAAGCTCGCCAATATCGTCACGTCGCAGCACGCGTGCACCGCCCCGGGTGACAAGTGCCAGCGCCTCGCGCGCCGACAGCGCTCCCGGTCCGCTCCCAACTCTTTGCAGCAGCATTGCCTGCCGCGTTTCAGCGACGAGATGCGAGGAATCGTTGGACGCCGAGCCATCGACGCCCAAGCCGACTGGGACGCCCGCGTCGAGCATCGCCCGTACGGGAGCGATGCCTGAGGCGAGGCGCATGTTGGACGTTGGGCAATGCGCGACTCCCGTACCTGACCGAGCGAAGAGTTCGATGCCGTGCGCGTCGAGCTTGACGCAGTGCGCATGCCAGACGTGAGGGCCGGTCCAGCCCAGTTGTTCCGCATACTCGGCCGGCGTGCATCCGAAACGCTCGCGCGTGTAAGCGACGTCGTTGTCGTTCTCGGCGAGATGCGTATGCAAGCCGACGCCGTAGCTTTGGGCGATCGACGCCGATTCCCGCATCAGATCGCGCGAAACCGAAAACGGAGAACAGGGCGCCACGGCGATTCGCAGCATCGCGTAACGTGTGGCGTCGTGAAAGGTCTCGATCACGCGTCGCGTGTCGCGCAGAATCGCGTCCTCGGGTTCGGTCAGCGCATCCGGAGGCAAACCCCCTGCGCTTTCACCGACGCTCATCGCGCCGCGGCACGCGTGAAAGCGCAAGCCGATCGCGCGTGCCGCGGCGATCGTGTCATCGAGCCTGCCTCCATTGGGATATAGATAAAGATGGTCGCTCGACGTCGTGCAACCGGAGAGCATGAGTTCGGCCATCGCGACCAGCGCGGAAACGTGCAGCATTTCCGGCGTTAATCCGGTCCAGATGGGGTAGAGGGCCTTAAGCCAGGCGAAGAGCTCAGCGTTTTGCGCTGCGGGCACCGCGCGCGTGAGCGTCTGCGAAAAATGGTGATGGGTGTTGATGAGCCCGGGTAGCAGCACCTTGCCGCGGCAATCGATCGTCACGTCCGCCGTCGCGGGCAGATTGGCGCTCGCGCCGACCGCTTCGATGGCGCGCCCGCGGACGAACACCGCGCCGTCGTGAATTTCCGTGCGCGCGTCATCCATCGTGGCGATGACGGTCGCGTTCTTCAGCAGCAACGTCGCTTCGTTCATGGCGGCACACTCTACCGCATCGCTTGCCCGCGGCCGATGGGCGATAATTCAAAAGGGACACAGCGGGAGGAACAGCGATGGCTTGGCTGGTGCTGGGTGTTGCCGGATTGTTCGAGGTGGCCTGGGCGATTGGACTCAAATATACCGATGGCTTTACCCGGCCGTGGCCGAGTATTGGTACTGCGCTGGGGATGGTGATCAGCGTCGTACTTCTCGCGTGGGCGATGAAAACGCTGCCCGTGGGGACGGCGTATGCGGTGTGGACGGGCATTGGCGCGGTCGGCACCGTGGTGCTGGGTATTGTTCTATTCGACGAACCCGCAACGGTGGCCCGGCTCGCGTGTATCGCGCTGATTGTCGCGGGGATCGCCGGGTTGAAGTTCGTGACGGTGTGAAGCATGTTCCCGCACAGCGCATCCATCGGCGTGGCGACGCCACCCGAGGAGCTGGCGCGTCTCTTCGCTGTACAGCGCGCCGCCTTCGCGCGCGAACGATATCCAGCGCTGGCGACCCGCCGCGATCGCCTGGCGCGGCTGTTGGCGCTCATCGTTGCCAACGAACAGCGATTCGTGGAGGCCGTGGAACGCGACTTCGGTCATCGTTCGGTACACGAGACGCGGCTCGCGGAACTCTATATCGTTGCCGCGGGCATCCGGCATGTGCAGGCGCATCTTGCGCGCTGGATGAAGCCCGAGCGCGTCGCGACTCCGCTTCACCTGCGTCCGGGCTCGGCCAGGGTCGAACGCCAGCCGATCGGTGTGGCCGGTGTGATCAGTCCGTGGAACTATCCGGTGCAACTTGCGTTGTCGCCGGCGCTGGGTGCGTTGGCCGCGGGGAATCGCGTCTTGCTGAAGCCATCGGAACTGACACCCGCCACGTCCGATTTGCTGCGCGAACTCGTTGCCGCCCGTTTCGGCGAGGATGAATTCGCAGTGGTCGCAGGGGACGCACAATTCGGAGCGGAATTCACGCGACTGCCATTCGATCATCTGTTTTTTACGGGCTCGACATCGGTGGGCCGGCAGGTGGCGCTCGCAGCAGCGGCCAACTTGACGCCGGTAACGTTGGAACTTGGCGGAAAATCGCCGGCGCTGTTCGACGCAGACGCCGATTTAGCGTTGGCCGCGCCGCGGCTTATGTCGGGCAAGCTCTTGAATGCGGGGCAGACCTGTATCGCCCCGGATTACGCGCTCGTGCCGGAAGACCGTGTCGACTGGTTCGTCGCTGCGATCACCACGGCGGCGGCGCGGCTCTATCCGGCGTACGTCGGCAACCCCGATTACACGACGATCATCAACGAGCGCCACTATCGGCGACTGACGGATCTCGTCACTGACGCGCGGGCAAAGGGAGCCACCGTCGTGACCTTGAATCCCGGCAACGAGGAGTCGGACCCAATGCTGCGCAAACTGCTGCCGACGCTGCTGTTGGGCGTCGACGATTCGATGGCGGTCATGCAGGAGGAGATTTTCGGCCCGATTCTGCCCATCGAGACGTACGTAGCGCTGGACGACGCCATTCGCCGGATCGATTCGCGGCCGCGTCCGCTATCGCTGTATCTCTTCGGGCGAACGGCAACGCGCCGCGCGCGAGCACTCGAGCAGACGATCGCCGGAGGCGTGACCATCAACGACACGCTCATGCATTTCGCGCACGAGGGGTTGCCGTTCGGCGGCATCGGAGCCTCGGGCTACGGCGCGTACCACGGCGAAGCGAGCTTCCTCACTTTCAGTCATCGCAAACCGGTATTCACGCAGTCGCGCCTCAATGCGGCCAACCTGCTTTATCCGCCGTACGGCAAGCGATATGACGCCTTCTACGCGTTGTTGCGGAAGTTAAGCGGTTAACAAATGCGCGGGTGACAGACCGCCACGAGGCAGCTCCACAAGCGTTCCGCTATTTGGACGCGGGCAGCTTTCCCTGCACGCCGTCGACGTAATAATCCATCTTGGACAAGACGTCGTCGGTCATCGCCTTCCCGGCAGCGAGGCGTTCCTTGCCGGCGTTATCCTTGATCGGACCGGTGAACGGGTGCAGCTTGCCCGCGGCAATCTCGGCTTCTGCTTTTTTCACAGCGTCCTGCACGTCCTGCGGCACTGACTTATTGAACGGCGCCATTTTGATGAAACCATCCTTGATGCCGCCCCAGACATTATCCGGTTTCCACTTTCCGTCCACCGCCGACTGCGCCACCCGCGTGTAGTACTGACCCCAGTTGTGCGTCACCGCGGTCAGTTGCGCGTTCGGGCCGTACTTCGACATGTCCGAGTGATACCCGATCGCGTACACCTTTTTCGCTTCCGCCGCCTGCACGGCCGCGGTGGAATCGGTATGGTGGGTGACGACGTCGGCGCCCTGGGATATCAGCGTGTCGGCCGCCTCGCGTTCGCGGCCGGGATCGAACCACGAATTGACCCAGATCACCTTCACTTCCGCCTTCGGGTTGACGCTGCGCATGCCGCGGGTAAACGCGTTGATCCCCATGACCACCTCCGGGATCGGAAAGGCGGCGACGTAGCCCGCCGTGTTGGTCTTGGTCATCTTGCCCGCGACGATGCCGGCGAGGTAACGCCCTTCGTAAAAGCGCGCGTTGTAGATGCCGACGTTCTTGTCCGTCTTGTAGCCGGTTGCGTGCTCGAACATTCCTTTCGGAAATTGTTTCGCGACCTTGATCGTCGGATTCATGTAGCCGAACGACGTCGTGAACACCAGGTTATGCCCGGACTGCGCGAGCTCGCGGATCACGCGCTCGGCGTCCGCTCCCTCAGGCACGCTTTCGATGAACTTGGTGGTGACCTTGCCGCCGAGCGCTTTTTCCATCTCCTTGCGGGCGATATCGTGCTGGTATGTCCAGCCGGCGTCGCCGATGGGACTTACATAGATGAACCCGATTTTCAGAGGTTCTTTGCCTTGGGCAGTAGTTTGCGCAGCAACGGGAAAGGCGAGCGTCGCGAGGTACGTGGCAACGGCCGCGAGCGTCATCCGGCGAATCGAACGGGGCATCGTAATCTCCATAGTGCAATAAGGCAGTGATAGTACGGTAGGTAACGGCGTATTTTACCGCGCTCGCCGTGGCAGGCCGGTGTTCATTGGCTTGTCACGTGCTCAGAACGCGGTGGCGCGATGCGCAGGTTGGTCGACATCGCGACCGGGTCGTGCCTTTTCGAGCTCAGCGTTGATTTCGGCTCCGGCCAGAATGGCAATGCCGGTCAGATAGAACCAGAGCAGCAGCACGATCACCGCTCCCAGCGACCCGTACGCGACGTTGTACTGCGCGAAGTTCGCCACGAAAAATTTGAGCCCGACCGAGGCGGCAAGCCATAGCGCGATAGCGATCAGGGTCCCCGGCTTAAGCCATCCGCCCGGTAGATGGGGACGATCAGGAGGGCGGTTGGGGGCATAGTGGTAGAGGAGCTCGAAGGCTAGCAACACGAAGCCGAAAATCACCGGCCATTGTCCGAGCCGCCATGCCAGCAGGAATACCTCGCCGAGGCCCATCCGATAAGCGACGGCCTCGGCGATCGGCACCCCGTATGCGAGCAGCAGCATGGCCACCGCGAGGAGCAGCATGAACCCCAAGGTCAGCGCTATTCCGACCAGGCGGCGTCTCCACCACGGGCGCTCTTCCTTGACGTCGTACGCCAGGTTGAGACCGCGGATGGTCGCCACCATGCCGCTCGACGCCGCCCACAGCGCAACGAAGATGCCCCACGTCAACGGACCTCCCGGTTGGGCCGCCAAATGATCCAGCAACCCAACGAACAAGCGCACCATCGACTCCGGCACCACCGACGACAAGCGGTCGAGGATCGAGTCGCGAATGAGCCACCGCGCATCGAGGAACAGGCCCATTACCGCCATCAAGATGAGCAGCACGGGAAACACAGAGAGAAAGAAATAGAACGACATCTGCGCGGCGCGACCCGTGATGCCGTCGTCGACCATCCTCCGGGCCACTGCCTGGACGAACCCACGCCACCTTTGCTTATCAAGCGGCTGTCGCATGCACGCTTCC
>Ga0136617_10004211_pt1 | contig 12864 bp, 12 predicted proteins | sample AntDrymUQ3222106_2_FD_129672 | JGI IMG/M metagenome (GOLD analysis project Ga0136617, IMG submission 129672) | Polar desert sand microbial communities from Dry Valleys, Antarctica - metaG UQ322 (21.06) | ecosystem: Environmental > Terrestrial > Soil > Desert | place: Antarctica: Dry Valley...
AGCAATTAAAAAATGGTTTTGAAAAATGCCGAACGGCACACCCGAAAGTTTCAATCAATGGCGAAATCGGAAATTATCACGTCACCGGAAATTCAAATCGTTACAATGTCAAACTTTTCCGCAACGAGCGCGGGCAAAAAATAGCCGAATGCTGCTGCAAAGCGAATGAAAACGGAATGTTTTGTTATCACATCGCGGCGGCTGTTCTCGCGCACACCGGAATAATGCGCCAAAGGCAAGCGGCGTGAAAAAAGAAACGCGGGCGCGGCGAACAAACCGCGCCCAACCATCAAGCCGAGAGAGAACCGCGCGGGCGCAAGCGACGAGAAATCACCCATTATAAACGGTTTTAATTTTTCCCGTTGGAAAACGAGAACGATAGGAGAAAACAAAATGTCAGCACAAACACAAGCCAGAGTTTTACCGTTTCGCGTTATCGCGTTCAGAATTCCCGCCGCGAAATTCGAGAAAATTCAAAGACATATCGAATTTGCGGGAAATCTCATCGGGCAAGACGCGCCGCTTGATTGGGAAGACCGCGAAACAGCTTGCCGCCAGATTTGCGACGCGCTTTGCGCTTTGCGCGAAATCAGAGAAAACGCGAATTTCAAAATGTAAAGAAGGAGAAAACGCGGCGGGAAAACCGCAAATCGCCGCCTTCTTTCAATTTACCTTTATAAACGGTTTTAAAAAATCGCCGAGAATCGGAAACACGCAAAAGGAAAGGGAAACGATGAATGGGACAGTTTATTTAATTCATCTGGACGCGCCCATTGCACACGCGCAGCATTACATCGGCTGGGCGAAATGGTTTAAGGAAAGAATTAAACACCATCGAAACGGAACTGGCGCGAAGTTTTTAGCCGAAGCCGTCAGACGTGAAATCAATTTTGATGTTGTCAGAACTTGGGAAAACACAGACGGAAATTTTGAACGAAAATTAAAAAATCGGAAGAAAGCAAGAATACTTTGCCCGATTTGCCGACAGGAGGAAAAATAATGAAATTCTTTTTTGATTGCCAAACGGTCGAAGCGGTCAAAAACCTTTACCGCGATTTAGCCAAAAAACATCATCCCGATTTAGGCGGCGACACGGCAACAATGCAAGCCGTAAATATCGAATACGCCGACGCGATGCGCCGAGCGATTAAAGGCGAAGAAAACGAATACCGACGCGAACAAGCAACCGCAGGTTTTGAACCGCTTCGAGAATCTATCGAATTCGCCGTTACTTTGCCCGAAAATGTTTCAGTCATCATTCGCGGTTTCTGGCTGTGGCTGGAAGGCGAAACGTATCTTTGCAAAGACCGCATTAAATCTTTTACAAGCGCGGACGGAATACATTTTCGATGGTCGAAACATAAAACAGCGTGGTATTTTGCCGCCGTGCCTTCGTCGAATCGTTCCGGACATTGCTATTCATTTGAAGAAATCGAAGCAATTCACGGGCGCGAAGTCGTTACTGAAAGAATCCGGCAAACGAAACTTGCCGCGTAAAATTTGACGCGCCGGAGTTACAGCTTCGGCGCAAATTCAAAAAAGGAGAAAGAATAATGAAACAGGAAAAAATAACAAAACAGGAAATCGCGGGCTTGATTCTTGAACGGAATTTAACTTTGACCGATGTAATTGATGTTGTTATCGAGCTAAACGGCTTTGTCGGCGTTGGCTTCATTGCCTTTGCTGATTCAATTTCCGATTACATCAAGGAAACACCAAAACGAAGAAGGGAGATAGCGAAATGAACAAAAATCTTTATTTTGTCGGAATGACTTCAATTTTTGAATTGTTACTTTCACACGAAAAAGACGCGCCGCTTTATTTTTCAGTTGGAAGGCAGGAAATCGGCGGAGTTCACGGAATCACACGCGAAAAATGGACGGTTTGCTTTTCCGATGTGAAAGACGGCGTTTGTCGGTATTACCTGCAAACAATCGGCTACACGGACAAAATAAACGGCGAACCGTTCAACCGTGAAATTTTCGACAGTTGCCGTGAACGCGCCGAGAATTTGCGAGAACAAATCAAATCTTTAAAATCGAAATACAACCTTGTGCAAGGCGGCATTTCATTCTCGAAAGATTTAATCTTGATTGAAGGAAGCGAAATCGAATACGACGCGCAAAGCAATCGTTTTCTTTTTTACAATAAAAACGAAAGCGCGAATCCGCCGCAACCCGTCAACTGCGTTGGACGGGATTGCTTCGAGCCGCGCTCATAAAATTAAACTTGTGTGAATTTCCGCAACCCGTCAACAAAGTTGGACGGGATTGCTCGTCAGTCGCCCTTGATGAAAAGCGGCGTAAAGTGGAAAGATTCTTTATTAAATTCGTGTCCAAACCGAGTCCAAAACAATCCGTTTTGCCCACTTTACCCGCTTTACCCGCTTATGTTCAAACCGAATTTCTTTCAACGATTATCGGAAGTTGAGCAAATCCAACCGTTTCTAAAAAATTAAGTGGAGCCGGTGAACGGATTTGAACCGCCGACCTGATGATTACAAATCAACTGCTCTACCAACTGAGCTACACCGGCTTGAGCGATTTATCTGAAACAATCGCAAGCGAAGATACTACAAAATCATTTTATTTTCTGCAAGCTACAGGACAGAGATAAATTTTTGTTTAATCAAAGGTAACATTAGCCAGGATTTTTATTCGGTTGAACTTACCGTTTCCGATTTTGAAAAAATTGTGTCCTTTAAGGCTTGACGCCTTTTGTTCTCGACAAAAAAGTATTTCAAATAATCATACATTGACCAGCAAGCCGTGACGACCGAAATCCACAATGCGCCGCGCCCGACCAGATAACCGAACACGCGCCAATCATCGGTTGTTAAAGTAAAGCTAGACAGATGTGAAAAAGCGGTTTGAACTTCCGCAACTTCCCAGAAGCGAAATGTCGGAAAAATCAAACCGAAATTTGAAACCGGCGGATTTCCCGCCGCACCGGCGACGAGCAAAGCGACGATAGCGACGCATTGCGCCCACATCTTTATTTTTCCGACTCGTTGAGCGGAGATAACAATTCCTTCGGTTGCCGCGATTGAGCGCAAACCCGTTACAATAAACTCTCTGCCCAAGATTACAACGACTGTCCACGCGGGAGCGAGATGTTTTTCGACCAGAACAATGAGCGCGGCAGAGACAAGTAATTTATCGGCAATCGGGTCGAGCAGCTTGCCGAGTTTGGAAACCTGGTTGCGGCGTCGCGCCAGGTGTCCATCTAAAATATCGGTGAGTGATGCGGCGAGAAAAATTGCAATCGCCAGTGCGTAACTGCTGATGCCAAACCAATCTTCCGCGAAGGGCGTTAGCAAAACGACTACTAAGAGCGGGACGATGATAATTCTTACTAATGTCAGATAATTTGGTAGATTCACGGTTTCACGAGGCAGTTTTTATTCTGCGTAAAGTTTAGGTTTCAATCGCAAGCAGTGTCAAGAAAGGATAAAAGATTCTTGAATTTCAATTCAGATGCTGGTTACAATCCATTAAACGATTAACAAATTAACAATGCGTCTTCAAACAAACTTTTCTTTCAGCGTTGAAAGAAAAGTTTATATCGAAATCGGAAAATATTTTTATGCCAGACATAAATATGTCTTTATCGAAAGACTTTAAACTGTGGGAGTTTGTTAAATCCGTTACTGCAGAAAATCACGGCATTGATAATACTCCAAACACAACCGAAATAGCGCATCTGCGCGGGCTTTGTCGAAAAATTTTGCAGCCTGTTCGTAACGCGCTCGGACCGCTGAAAATCTCTTCGGGTTTTCGTTCCGCAGAACTTAATCGGCTCGTCGGCGGAAGCAAGACCAGCGACCACCGGCTGGGATATGCCGCCGATGTTATTCCGGTTAACGCCGGAACGCGAGATTTAGCCGAGTGGGTTGTAGAAAACTGTCCGAAGTTTGACCAGGTTATTCTTGAATTTGGAACGCTGAAAGATCCTTCGTGGATACATCTAAGTATTGCTCCCGCAAACCGGAAACAAGTTTTAAGAGCGACGCGAGAAAAGGGTCGAACGATTTACAGAGAAATAAGAATATGAGTAAAAAGAACAAGCCGAAAAAGCTGTCAATTACTCTTTACTCTGCTACTCTTTACTCTGCAGCTTTCAGAGCCGAAGACGATACGATTTCTTACAAAACTTTTCCGATTAATTAGGTTTAATCAACAACTCTAATTTAGTATTGTCGCAAATGAATACGGTGGAAAGTTTGCAAACTTTCCACCGTATTCATTTATAATCAAAAACAAATTTTACGGCATCATAAAACCGAGATTGGTGTTCGCGGCGAAATTAGCTATATTCGGGAAAACTAACGGCATATCTTCCTCGGATAAACCATACCAACGCGCTAAAGTTGCCGCATACTGCTCGACGCTTGTCGTCGGAATCCAGCGCCCGCGGGCGTTTGTTCCGCTGTCAGCGTCGTCCGGTCCGTTCATTAAAAGCGTCGGATACGGCGTTCCGTTTGAAGTGTTTATGCCATAAAAATCGCCGCCGAGAACCGAGCCGCCGAGAACAAACATATGATTTGCCCAGGCGTGGTCGCTGCCCGCAGTTGCTCCGGTGCCTGCCGGATTAAACGTCCGTGAAAAATCCGACATTGAAAACAAAGTTACGTTGTTTATCACGCCCTGCGTAACCATTTCGTCGTAAAAGGAGCGAGCCGCCTGGCTGAATTGTGAAAGCAGCGTGCTTTGGGCGCCAATTTGTCCGTTGTGCGTATCGAAACTGCCAAGCTGAACATAGAAAATTTGTCGGTTAACGCTTAAGTCGGTTCGTTTTTTTATCAAGCGGGCAACTTGTTTTAATTGATAGCCGATATTTGTATTCGGAAACGTCACGGTAATTTCCTGAGATGTCTGCAACGCTTGATTGGCTTGTATTGCCTGGTCGGTGATATGACTTGTCGCCGCCACATATTTTGATTCTAAGTCCTGCGCCCGTAATTGATTAAATGCGGCAAGACGCGCTTGCGACGCGGCTGTAGTATTAAAGCCTTGCGGATTTAAAACCAGGTTAAGAGCGGTTCTTGAATCGGCAATGGCAAGCGGCAAGGTAGATTGTCCGGCGGTAAAAAGCTGCGCTCCGTTTATCGAAGTAATCATCGGAATTAAACCGCCCGGATTATCGCTCGCCGTTTTGCGGTCTGATATTCTGCCGCCCCAACCCGTGAAAGTTTGTCGGTCGGAACGTCCCGATTGATACTGCGAAACCTGATCCGAGTGCGAAAACAGTTGGAAAGGTCTGGGAATTGAGCGGTCTTGATATTGCGCCCGCGTCATCGGGCGAACGAGCGTTCCGGTATTTGTCACAATCGCCATTTTACCTTGCGCCCAAAGCTCGTGAATGCCGTTATTTGTTCCGCCCGTAATTGTTCCGAGATTCGGATTTAAACCGTAGCTCAAATTGTTCATTCGCGGAACGGAAATCGGCAAAAGCTGGCTTTGAGGAATTGCCAAACTCGCAGCGTTGCGCGCGTTGAAATAAGCCGAATAGTTGCTCAAATTTGCGTCGTTATGGTTCGGAATCAAGGTATTATTGCCGTCGTTTCCGCCCGCCATAAATACGCAGACCAACGCGCGATAATCATTCGGAGCATTCAACGCGCTATTATCGTCAACCTTTTGCGCCAGCGCGCTCATCAATCCGAAATGCTCGACCTGGGTTGCCAGCGCCGCCATACCGAGGGCGCAGCTTGATTTCTTCAAAAAATCTCGTCGTGTTTGTTTCATTATTTTTACCTCTGCACCTGATATTGCGACGAACTCGCCACCAAATAAATTGCCGTTCGAGCGCGAAGCAAAGTGTCCGTACTTGGAACGGCTTGAACCGCCGTTAAAATCGTATTTCTCATCTGCGCCGACATTGCGCCGTGCATCATTTTCCTATTTAACTCGTCGAGTAGAAGGTTGCCGGTCGCATCAGCAGCCGCTAATGCCTGCCAATCCGCAAGATTAATCGACGTTCCGAAGGGCGCGTTGCCGCTAACCGCTACTCTATTAAAAATTGCCGAGTTAACGAAGTTAGCGCGCGCGATAGCCGTTCCGGTCGTTAAAATGCCGAATTCGGGACCATTCAAACCTGCTCCCGGAACAATGTAATCGGGCGAGTAATAATTAAAGACCGTCGGCGCGTTAAAAGTGTTTTGCCCCATCGGAGAAATTTGTTGATTGACGTAACCGTCGCTTTGCGTCGTGCCGTCGTATGAACGAACTCCGAACAGGCGATAGATGTTGGTGGCAAATTGAACCGGCTCGCGCAGCTTACCGTAATTCGGGTCGGTTTTGATGTTGCCGCGCGCTTCCGGGTCAAGCAAAATCGCTCTCACAACCATCTTTAAATCGCCGCGCACGCCAGAGCCGTTATTGTTGAAAACCGCAGCGACGCGTCCGACATAAGCGGGCGTTGGGTCACTAGTGACCATTTGCTGAATCAAAAATCGGCTGACAAACGGCGCGACGTTCGGATGATAAAAGATATTATCCAGCGCCTGATTCAATTCGGTTGCGCCGTTTTGACCGGCGGCGATATTTTGATTGACCGCGCCCGGATAAGCGAGCAAAGTTTTCGCCGTTGTATTGTGATTGTTCTGATTCAAAATCATCGGGTCTTTATAATTTACCAATCCCGGAACAGAATTTGGGCAAGTGGTGTTACAAAAATTCCAGCCCGTAAAAACATTCGTGAAATTATTTACCGTTTCTTGGTCATAAGTCGGAATCGGGTTACCGTTCGCGTCAAGCTGTAATGTGCCGTCCTGGTTGAGCATAAATAAACCGATTGAAAAAAGCTGCAAAATCTCGCGCGCGAAATTTTCGTTCGGGTTGTTTTTCGTGCTGCGCACCATATCCAGATAATCACCCATTCCCGGATTGAGCGTTATGTCATACATCAATGAGCGATAATTGCCGAAAGCGTTTTTTGATAGCAGTTGATGATAAGCAATCATATGACTTGCTTGCCGGATATCAACGCCGGAAATTACCCAAAGTTCACTCAAAGCCCAAGCGGTGCGATGTTTAAGCTGCGCTTTCCCGTAAAACGCTTCTTTGAAAAACCAATTTTGCACCGGATACATTGAATAGAAATCACGGCGGCAATTTGTGTCGCAAGCCGGGTCAACATTGGTTGGCATCAATGCCAGATTCGGATATGGATAAGTCGGATACGGCTGTTCAAATTGTTCGGTAAGCCAGGTTCGAATACCTTTGCGGCGAATTTCAGTGTCGAGCGCAGGCGTCTGTCCAAATGTCGCTTGCTCCATAAAGCGCGTACGGTCGCCAGAATATAATCTGTCAACGTATTTAGGCTCAGGAGTAATTTTTGATTTCTCTTTTGATAAAATCTGCGCGGGCGTCGGAATCGCTCCCGGATCGTCTTTTATAAAGCCGCCGTTTTTGCCAAGCGCCAATTTCACGCGGTTGCTCACCAAACCGCGCCAGGTTAAGCCGATTAAAACATCGCCTTCAGGTGTGAATTGCTCCCAAAGACCAAGTTCGTCTTTGAGACGCACGGTGAGGGCGTAAATCGATTCCTGTCCTTTTACCGCCCGAATGTCCAAAACCGGAAAGCGATACTGTCTTCCGCTTGCGTCTTCGGCGTAAACCCGAAAAGCATTAGCGCCTTCGCCCTCCATCAACTCCAGATTCGTAGCGTAAATGATGATTTTTGAACCGACAGAAAATGAACCCACTCGCGCATCGAGTAAATTTTCGCCTCGTGATTTATTCGCCGCAAAAGCTATGGCGCGGGTCGAGTCCGGCTGACTTATCAAAACGGGCGTCGGCGAATCGGGATTCGGGTCATCTTCCGCCAGAGTCGGGAATGCCAACAGAAAAACTACAAAACAAGCGCTGAGAATTCGCTGACAAAAGCGCGACTTTCTGCTTACCATATCCTTTTCTCCTTATACTTCCTTGATTAAAATTGTAAAATTTATGCTTTTGATTATTGGGCGGCAACTCAACCAAGTGGTCGGTAAACGCCGTTAATCATTCTTACCGGATATTCTTTTGTAAAATGTTTAGGGGAAACCACAAAATAATTTTGGGTTTTAGTATTATACCAAAATAAAAAATAAAAAACCTCTTTATTTATAGCTTAGACGATAACAAAGACTCTTTAGTCGAAAAAAAACGGAGAATTTATGCAAAAAGTTATTTTTATTGAAACGCCTGCAAATTTTAGTTTCAAAAACACGGTTTTCAGCCACGGCTGGTATGACCTTTTACCGTTTGAATTGGACAAAGAAAATTGGCGTTTAAGCTATGTGTTCGGCGATGAAAATTTTAAGAATTTTGTTTTTGCCACCGTTAGTTATGCGGACGGAAAACTAAAAATCGAAATACCGGACGGTAAAATCAACCGTAAATTTGAAGAAAAAATCCTGCGCGATGTGCGCCACATTTTGCGTCTCGACGATAATTTAGACGAGTTTTATAAACTTACAAAACCGGAAATGGCACTAGCGTGGATTGCTCAAAATAATGCCGGAAGGCTTCTTCGCTCGCCGACGGTTTTTGAAGATTTGGTGAAAACCATCTGCACGACAAATTGTTCGTGGGCGTTGACAAAAAAAATGACGGCGAATTTAGTCGAAAAGCTCGGCGGGTCAACCAAAGAAGACAAACGCGCTTTTCCGACTGCCGAAGCAATGGCAAATGTTCCCGTCGAGTTTTATAAACACGAAATCCGCGCCGGTTATCGCTCCGCATATTTTGCCGAATTAGCCGAAAAAGTAGCAAGCGGAAAAATCAATCCCGAAACTTGGCTCGACACCGATTTGCCGACAAAAGAACTGAAAGGGGAAATGAAACAAATAAAAGGCGTCGGCGATTACGCGGCGGAAAATCTTTTGAAACTTACCGGGCGTTACGACGGACTCGCGCTTGATTCGTGGCTGAGGGCGCAATTCTATAAAAAACACAACGGCGGGCAAATCTGCGCCGACAAGGAAATCGAAAAATTTTACGAGCGTTTTCACCAATGGCGCGGGCTTGCCGTCTGGTGCGACATGACTGAACGATGGTTTGATTAAGCGGGCAGCAAAGCAAAGATTTTATTCAACCTTTTGGAAAAAGAGCGCGTCTAAAAACACGAACGGGCAATTAATGCTCGTTAATTTCTACAATCCGGCAGAGGTGATACTCTCCTTAAAATTTAATCACTTTGCCCTTAAAATTAAGGAGTAAAAGATGAAAACGATGAAAAAAGGTATCACTGCGTTATTTATGTTTGTGGTGGCTTTAACGGCTGTCTTTGTATTCGATTCAGAAACGAACGCGCAAACCTACAGGCGCGTCGCAAATCCAAATAATTTATCAAAAATACAAGTCGAACGCATTTTAAGGCGTGTCGAAGAAAGAACTGACCGTTTTGTCGCACTTTTTAACGACTCGCTCGACAACAGTCGGTTAAACAATTCAAACCGCGAAAATTTCTTAAATCAGCGCGCAAGAGCTTTAGAATCGGCAACTGATGAGCTTCGTCGTGAATTTGACCGAAGCGACCGTTGGATTGAAAACCAGGACGAAGTTCGACGCACGTTAAACATTGCTTCGGATATTAATGTGGCGATGAGAAATCGACGCTTCGGCGCGTCCACCGAACGCACTTGGAATTTGCTCAAAACCGAACTTAACACTTTGGCGCAAGCCTTTAATTTGCCTACGGTCGGCAATTCTTATACAAACGTCGGAAACGTCGGAAACAACTTAAACAAAGCGCAAGTTGATCGTTTAATTACAAACCTCGAAACGCGCGTTGACCGTTTTGTTGTGCAGTTTGACAATTCGCTCGACAACAGCAGATTGAACAACACAAGACGTGAAGCTAACTTAAACCGCCGCGCTCGTGATTTAGAAGTTGCGACCGATGAACTGCGCCGTGAATTTAACCGCCGCGACCGTTGGATTGAAAACCAAGATGAGGTTCGCCGATGTCTGAATATCGCTTCGGATATTGACGTGGCGATGAGAAACCGCAGACTCGACTCGGCAACCGAAAATAATTGGCGAGCCGTCCGCGTCGAACTTAACGCGCTTGCGAAAGTCTACGGTTTGCCTACCTTCGGCGGCGCGTATAACTAAACGGAATGCGAGCTTTAGTTCGCCGAAGAATATACTAATCAATGCGAACTAAAGTTCACGTTCCAATGCTCTTTGCTGTCTCTATATTTTGCAAATTAAGGGGTTGACCAAAATGAAATTAATCAATTTTTTTTCAACCCCTTCTAAATTTCAGGCATCAGAGTTTTACGGGCGATAGCAAATCGCTTAAAAATTGTTTATTTTCAACTAAATAAGATTGAGATAAAGGAGAGAAAATTATGAGAAACAGCTTATTAAAATTATTTGTTGGTCTTGCTGCACTTTTAATGATTGTGGCGCTGGCAGATACAAATTACGCTCAACGAAGGGCTTGGAGAATGACTTATTCGCAACAACAAGTTGAACAATTGCTTAAAAGAATCGAAGAGAGAAGCGACCGTTTTTCCAACCAGTTGAACAAATCTCTCGACCGAAGCCGTTTAGACGGCAGCGGTACCGAAGACGCTATTACAGCGCGCGTGAGAGAGTTGGAAAACGCGACGGACGAACTTCGACGCGAATACGATCACAACGACACTCGCAATGAAAACAGACCCGAAGCCCGAAACATTTTAAACACTGCAACGGAAGTAAATCGCATAATGTTGAGGCGAAACTTCAGCCGACAAGCTGAAAATTCGTGGCTTACGCTTCGCACCGAGCTAAATACATTAGCGAGAATTTACGGATTGCCGGCAGTCGGCGCAAGGTCATATAGATTTGTAGCCGCGCGAAATATCGTTACCACGAGAAATACCATTCCGGTACGAAATACAATTCCCGCCCGACGAGCGACGATTATTAGAGGCTATAGTCAGCAACAAGTCGAAGAACTGCTTGAAAAAATAGAAGAACGTTCTGACGATTTTACCAATCAATTAAACAAATCTCTTGATAGAAGCCGACTGAACGGCACCACAAGCGAAGACAATATTGCCGAACTCGCCAGAGATTTAGGAGATTCGACCGATGAGCTGCGGCGAGAATTCGACCATAACGATACTCGTGGTGAAAATTATCCCGAAACACAAAGAATTTTAGGTGTCGCCAGCAATATTGACCGTCTGATGAGAAGTCGAAACTTTGGCGGGCAAACCGAATCAATCTGGGTAACGCTGCGCACGGAACTTAATACTTTAGCGCGGCTTTACGGGTTATCAGCAGTCGGTTCGAGAAATTACAGATAACTCCGGTTCAAATTTGTTTTTAACTTTAAATAAGAGGCAGCCCAAAATGGCTGCCTCTTATTTCTTTATTTGCGGCGGCTTTTCGTAAGTTGCGCGTTTTGAATCTACCTTTGCCCTTTTCGACGTTTTTCCCTAACATAAATTTATATGAACGAAACCGAAGATTTCTCTGAAAAATTAGCGGAAGCTGAGTTTGGCGATACTCAAATGCAGATTCCGTCGGAACTGCCGGTGCTTCCGCTGCGCGATATTGTGATTTATCCGTTTATGATTGTTCCGCTTTTTGTTTCGCGCGATAAATCAATTCACGCCGTTGACGAAGCCTTGAGCCAGAATCGGATGATTATGCTCGTATCGCAGAAGGATGTGGACAAAGAAGAACCGTCGCAGGAAGATTTGTATAAAGTCGGAACTGTCGCCGTGATAATGCGAATGCTCAAATTGCCAGACGGAAGAATTCGCATTTTGATTCAGGGGCTTTCCCGCGCCCGCATAAATTCAGTAGTTTCGGGAAACGATTTTGTCAAAGCAAAACTGACGCCGATTCCCGAACCGCTCGCGCCGACCAATTCTCTGGAAGTCGAAGCGCTTGTCCGCAACGTTCGCTCTTCGATGGAAAGAGCCGCAAACCTGGGCAAAAACATTTCGCCCGAAGTTCTGGCAATTATCACTAATCTTGAAGACGCGGGAAGATTAGCCGATCTTTCGGCTTCAAATCTCGAATTAAAAGTTCAGGATGCGCAAAGCGTTCTTGATATTTTCGACCCGATTTTGCGCCTCCGCCGCGTCAATGATTTATTAAGCAAAGAAATTGACGTTTTGACGGTTCAGCAGGAAATCAACACACAAGCCCGCGCCGATATTGACCGCTCGCAGCGCGAATATTTTTTGCGCCAGCAATTAAAAGCGATTCAATCGGAACTCGGCGAAGGCAACGAGCTTTTTGAAGAAATCGAGCAATACCGCGACAAAATTTTGAAAGTTAAAATGCCGCAAACGGCTGAAGAAGAGTCGCTTCGACAGCTCAAAAAACTTGAAAGAATGCATCCGGACACCGCCGAAACCGCGACTTTGAGAAATTGGCTCGATATTATGACCGAGTTGCCGTGGTCAAAATCTTCAAAAGACAATCTTAATCTTAAAAAGGCGGAAAAGATTCTCGACGAAGATCATTACGGCTTGGAGCGCGTGAAAGAACGAATGGTTGAAGCTCTCGCCGTTCGCAAATTAAGAGAAAAACCGAAAGGCTCGATTCTTTGTCTGGTCGGACCGCCCGGAGTCGGTAAAACAAGTTTGGGTCGTTCAATCGCCCGCGCCTTAAACCGAAAATTCGTGCGTCTTTCTCTCGGCGGTTTGCACGACGAAGCCGAAATTCGCGGGCATCGCCGAACTTACGTTGGCGCGATGCCCGGAAGAATCGTGCAGGCGATTCAGCAAGCCGAAACAAATAATCCGCTTATAATGCTCGACGAAATTGATAAAGTCGGCGCGGACTTTCGCGGCGACCCAAGTTCCGCGCTTCTCGAAGTGCTTGACCCGGAACAAAACAGCAGTTTCCGAGACAATTACCTGAA